>Ga0247779_1000122_pt1 | contig 62855 bp, 73 predicted proteins | sample UWRJL221509R5_FD_179925 | JGI IMG/M metagenome (GOLD analysis project Ga0247779, IMG submission 179925) | Plant litter microbial communities from Arlington Agricultural Research Station in Wisconsin, United States - UWRJ-L221-509R-5 | ecosystem: Environmental > Terrestrial > Plant litter >... | reverse complement strand
CTCATACCCTTACTTAGTCGTAATTTCCAAAGACCAAATTCCCATCCATCTCACGCAACATACGTTCTTTGTCAGGGCTCACAAGTCCGGACTTGTCATCTTTAATCTACCACTATGACTTCAAATGATTAAATGGACAACAACATGTCAACTAGGCTGTATCACCGCCTATCTACGGTCAATTGGTTACCTCTGGGCTTCTACTATAGAGATAATCTTCGCTGGATTGCTCGACATCGGGCAGAAGGTGGTCCGTGTGTTTTCTATACCATTTGGCGCCACCAACTCTTAAAGGCTAAAGAAAGACACCCGCATTCCAAGCAGGCCACTTTTTTTTACCAGACACCTCCTTTTGGGCGAGTGGCAGAACGGACAAAGACTCCACTTGCTCCTTTGTATGCCCCTTCGTTTACGAGAAAAACGATAATTGAACCACCAAGAATTGAACTTCCGACCGACCACGAGTTCAAACCGCGAATATAATGCAGGACCTGGTGTGGTTCTCTTCTTTGCCGCCGTTTTCACGCTCCGGAGTGGACCAAAAATGGATAGCTACGATAGAGAGAGAAAAAAGGAGTTCCGCCCTTCGAGTTCCTTCGATATCTCGTCGTCACTCCACCCCTGCAATGCGTGTCTAATTTCCGTCACGATACATATTTTGCAGGACAAGCGACTAGGCTATCCATATAGGCGCTAGACCAAGCGCAATCAATATAAAAGGTATTCAATGTACATGTACCGACAAGGATCAACCACAGACAAGGATCAACCTGCCCTGGGGCCTGAATTGAATCAAACCTGGCAGCATCTGTCCGTCTACTATGGTTTAGAATCTAAATTTCCCTGGTCAATTTTTTTTTGCTATTTTTTCTCCCTTTCCGAGGCCATGGATTTGGACCCTTATTTGACCCTTACCGGGTGGATTCTTGCGTCAGCCTGAATTCCGCTAAACAACCCTACCGACGCTAAAGTCCAAGTGAACACTTGCGACGAAGAGGTTCGGTCCGCAAATTCAGGCTGAAGGCCCTGGACATCTAGCGAATCGACTTATGGTTGAACTTGGCTCGACTCAAGTCTTAACCCTCGGCGAAGGCTCAACGAGCTACCAGCTTGTGATATCTTCACATATCTTGGCCCATCTTTGTGCAGCCATCTTAGAGTCATGACCTGTCTTGACTGGACCAGAATCTTTGTATTAGAACCTTACGTTGTTGCTGGTTTGAACCGGTTAGCATAATTCTTTGAAATGAACCGATCATGCACGCGTTTTTCTTTGCCGAGGCGTTGTGTATACATAGCGCTTTCCCCCGAAAGGTTATTCCTCCGTCGTCGTTTTCCCTCCCAGTTTTGAAGGACCTGCCTCCACGTCGACCACGACTTCGGTGAGGCTGTGTTACGCCAGGTTTAGTACGTAGACAACTTCACAGACCGTTTCTTATCTATCAATTTCTAAGTATAATTTGTGTTCACTCCTTTCTTTTCTTTCAGATGTGTATCTTTTATACACATGATAAAGCAAATGCAAACAAGGTCCATCTGCATGTTTTCAGAAATCCGATGATAGTGTCTTTTCGGCATTTCTATATAAATCTATCATCATCTGGATGCCTCACAATAATAACAAAATACATCAACATCAAGATTTCAACTTCGCATTGAAATCCGAGCGGTTCCCCTGATATCCGTGAAAATCTCTATTTTTTGTACGGTAAATCCTTTTCCCTCCATCTAAATGATACTTACTGATCGTTGGTGTTGTTTTCAAAACGTTTGATAGATGGACGGCCTTGAACTGGTTACAGAACTATATGGAACATGAAGTAAGCAAGTCACCTTGCAATTTCGGTACTTTTTTTATCCTTTTCCACGCTGCGCTGTCTTATCTTTTTTTGCCTTGATTTATAGCCATTTTGTGAAGGATTAACTTGATTTTTTAACTGTTGTTGTCCCTGCCGTCGGCCGCGTTTCAAATGGCGAATTTCCACGTTTCTCGGGACTCTTATTGACCTTCGGGCAGGCTTACATAGGCCCGTGCTTCCTAATGTTTACGAGGATCGAGACAATCACCGTGCTCTTCTAGTTCTAGTCGTGGCCGAGTCACTTTTTTTTGCTCAACTGACAAAAAAACATCGAAGCGATAGCAACATCATTATATACCTGGACAAAGTTCTCATAACCTTGCTTGCATAATTAGTTCTGGTCTATGATTGGCTCCCCCGTCTCTATTAATTTTACTCTGGGACTCCATATAGGTCAATATTGCCATGCAAAGACTTTGGGGATCATTCACGCTGGTTTCACGGTCTCTAAATTGACTATCAGCTTATGACGTGCTGCTCTATCGACTCGTTTCTCTGGTTCCTGTCGACTGTGTACTTCTACACCTATTTACCCCAGACCAAGTCATATAGTACCCCACTATGATCGAGTCCTTTGCCTTTCTTGGCCCTGGATGTGCATCACGGAGGAGCATTAGGGGAACCGCGTCACTCTGTGCGTACTAGCGTAGGATCTAGAAACGGAACGGCGAAAATGAAAATGAAAATGGACTTTGTATGGAGCTGACTTGCTGCGAGGAAATCGCGCACTCAGGGGTCATTCGATAACCAACTACTCGTTCTACAACCACCGTGCTTTTCATTTTGTATGCGGTCATTTCGGCGGTAATGTACGATAATGCAAACACCTGGCATTGCATAATGTAAAGGATTTGGGCGCCACTACTGTGGCAAGACGTGTCATGTCCTTCCGCCTGGCCGTTGAAATCTGCGGATTCGGCATTTTGTTCGGCGTTTATGCATGGTGGCTGAGTCTTTTTCGCCTTGGTCATCCTTGTTTCCTGACGAGTTTTGCTTCAGTCAACTTTGTTGCGCTCGCAGCAATCCGTAGCTACTTGGTTCCGCCATGCATGACGACTGTAGAATATGTATACTCCTCCGCTATGAACCCCGCAATTTCTTCTCCTAATTATTCCCTGCCTCAGGATGGTATTGTTATCGAACGTGATTTAACATGTTTGGTGTTAAGAACAGGCGCCTGAGCCCGGCGCAGCAACATAATCATTAATATGTGGTATAGTAGTGATGGTTTTTTGGGGGGTATCAACTTGGGCGGACGTACTCTGCGCCAAAGAACAGTAACAACAAGAAGAAAAGTTTGTATAGAACACTGGTAGTACATGCACACTATTGAGACAGAAAACGTAAAAGGTTGAGGCATTGGATTGAAATGAAAATAATAAGTAAGATGAAAAAAATGGAAGAAAGGGGGCCGCAAATGGCAATGTTCAATGCAAGGAGATAATAGAAACAACAGTTGGTGTTTTGTTGAAATAGGTGCAGATGCGCGTGGAGGGTGTCGTAGGAAGTATAATGTACAAGCCAATGAGAAGGAAGCTTCTCAGTCCGCGAGGTGGATCGGTTTACGGGGCGGGGGTGGGCTCATTGGAGTCATGGGGCAATGCTAGTGTCGTGGTAGTCCATCAGTCTTGTCGACTGAATTCAGCTTGTGTTAGGTCAAGGACAAACTCGGCCTTGAAGTTTTTTGGAGGCTCAATGAGCTTGACCCGTTTTGGTGCTGACGGCGACGACTTTGCGGACGACAAAGAGGCTGGCTGAATTATATGTGAAATGGTTGCGAACGGCCGCAGTGCGCGTGAAGAAGGAAACGAGGAGTTTCTCTTGGGAAGAATGCGTTTGGCCGCAGGAATATTCGACTGAGAGGAATCAGCCAATGGAGAGGAAACGGCGGGCCTTGTCATTGTGAGGGATACTGTAGAACCTGGATACGCGATTAATGGTACAACAGGCTAGAAAAGAAAATATTACTCACTCATGAAGGGCGAGCAGAGGAAATATAGCGCGCAGTTGTCTGAGGCAGGTTCTGAATGTAACTAGTCAGATTGACTTACTTATATACGTTTCAAGCCTTCAAATATACTTGGGGAGTTTTGGTTGGGGATTCGGCAATACGCGCCCGGCATCCCAAATTGGGAATCACTTTTTGATTGGTTAGGCTGCGCCCGCGTCCGTCGATCGTGTATCTTTCCTCTGGTTCCTTCCACTTCCACTTTATCACTATCCTTTCTAGGGCCATCTCCTTCCCATACCCATTCTTACACCTCCTTCTGCAAAAAGGCTGCATACGGAGACGAGGGTGGATAAGCATTTTTGACACGGCGCGTAGGCGACATACTCCGACTCGCGAGGCTTCTTGTCACACGCTATTTCGTGTTGCTTTTTTACCAGGCGTCCACGAAGAATTTCAAGGTTGAAATGTACTCCGGTTGTGCCGACACATAACCCCAACGGAATGGTTCAGAAAACGGAATGGTTCAATATCTCATTAAGAGCGCGTCGCGTTTGTCTCGGGTTTTTCAGGTATGTGCATGCATTACGACGTCCGAATTTATTTTTAATAGCTTACTAGCCTTATCTCTTCGTGGAAAAAAGTATCAAAAATGTTCTTCTAGACAAAAATGGTTAATGATATCTTGCAGGTCTTCAACCCAGAAACAAAACAAATTTCCCGCTCCTGCAAACACTTTCCTTTCTTCTCTTGAATCTATAGGCTTGGTGCAACACATTGTCTCACTCAAACCCTTCTCAAAGTCTCCAACTACATAAACTGCGCACCACCCTCCATGCATAGTGCGGCGCAATCCAGTGTATTGGGTTAGTCCCAGCATCTTTCCATGCATCTTATCCATTCCGATGTCTTCCATATGCATGCGTTGAGTAGATTCTTGCTCAATATCGTGCTAGAGGAGATAGGATCTATTGCTGGCCGCCCTTCAAGGAAAACTCAACTCAGCCGTGCTTGAGACATGATAACGAACATCTTACTCAAGATTGCGCCCCTGTAGATAATGCTAACCGAAGCACTATCATATGGCTTGCCTTTTTTACTGTTCTTTTCTTCTCACTCGCACGAAATTCTTAACCTTCTTCTCCGTCTTCTCTTGCCCATGCCTCCAAAATTCATTGCTAAAGAAAACACGCTCCGCAGACTCTTGGCGCTCATCCAAATTATCCCTATATTTCTCTATGTCGGAACATTTAATGGTGTGATCTTTTCAATGATATTTGTTCCGACTTGCATTCCTTCAACATTCGAAGGGCTTGGAGCTAAAAGGGAATTCACGCTGCACTGCAGCGTTGAGAAAGTTAACCTATCTTCGTGCCTGGCAGCTCCAAATTTCAATCTCTCGTTTCTGTTCTGTTCTCATTCTCATTCTCCGCAAACTACATGGACTGCATAATTCAAAGCTCTCACCATCACCGCGGAATGAACGACGTTAGTCAATCGTTTCTCAAGACATGGCAGCACCCTCGATCCTACTATCAAGAAATTTAAACTTGGCTTCAATCAACTTGGACTAATACGCATATGTTTTGCGATCATCGTGTCCAGATAACAGCCAAGGCTGCTGATTATTGACATCCTTTATCTAAAGAGTGATGCACTGGGAAAATCTGTGCTATTTGCGATGTATGCCTTGGTTACGCTTGGCAAAGAGTTTTTTCTGCTATTTTCTCTTTCGCAGTTGCGCTATTCTGGGACGCATCAACAATGTCGATTTTCTACTCTGCCCCACTCTCACAGGAACCTCAAGACGATCCAGAAGAGCCTATGTTGACTGGAGAGGCAGAGATAGGACGGAAGTCTCAGGAAGGGCCCGTCAACTATCTATCCTATGCAACTTATGCCGTCGGCCTCGCATGAACTGTCTATCTTGGGTATGTAGGCGAGGCTGCGTAGCCGTGGATAAAAAATTCAAACAGAAAATAGATTTTTATTTCTGAACGCACGCCCACACTGATTCACGGTCAGCTCTCCACGTGAGTCGTTTTTTCTGACAGATCATTGTATGCGTTTTGACTGCACCCATAACTACTCATGCTCTGCACATCAACCAGTAACTCAGGAGCATGATATAAGATTGAAACGCATGCAATCCCCCCACTCATCTATCCGCTGCTACAACCCTGATCCGTATCATGGAGTCAACAAGTACATGCACTAGTAGATGGAGTAATTTGGAGAGTTAATAAATTCTGGTGGACGAAGTCGGAATGACTACTTTGAAGTCAACAAACGTCGCAATATGGATGCCAAATCAATTACACCTCAACCATTACCAGACTCGAATGCATTTGCGATCTTATTACTCTATGATCATAGTAGCTGTAGGGTACAAATTATAATTTCAACAGTTATGTATATTCATTCAAATTCGAACTCGTGTCAGGAGGCGTGAAGAGGAAGATAACTACAAATGAAATGCGATGATGATGTGAACCTATACTACAGCAAAGAATATTGTTGCTGCTTTCTTTGTATGAAATGAAAAGAAACTTGAAATATGAAAAATGGATGAACTGGAACAAGACAACGAAACTAACATAAAAGTCGTTCCGTACGTGTCAAATAAATCTATGAGGTTGATATGCGTCTCTGAACATAATTCAAATGATGAAACAAATGCAGCCTGAAACATTGGGGATATTGAGGATTGAAAATAAGAAATGGAGGAGGGATGATAAAGTTGACATAGGTCATGACATCGCGAAAGGGAAAAAACCAGAACCAAATTAAACCGAACAAAGGATAAAATAAGCAAATTGGACAGTGTAAATGGATGGTTTGAGGTGTGGTGTCGATGGTGGCAACCACGAGGATATCAGCGGAAGACGAGGAACAATTGGAGTGGAACTGGCCGTCAGAATACGTGAAAATCAAGTATACGGCGGTCGTTGCAAGAAACGAACGATCAATCGACGGGGATGGCAGTGATACGATGCACACCTGTTCGGTTGGTAGGTCGACTTGCTTGGAGAAACGCCAGCGACCGTAACCAACGACCTACTCCAGACAACTCCCCGCTCCCTTTCCTATTATACAATTGAGTTGTTGCTGAGAAAAGTTCAAGAAAGACGGTTGGGCTCGAGACCAATTAAAGCAATGAACGGCCTGCCGGTGGTTGATGTGAAAAGTAGGCTCCTCCTCAATAATAATGAAGGATGCAAGGGTATCCGATCGCCTATTTGCTAGGAGAATGCAATGTGACGGACAGAGTCTATCGCATTGCCTTCATAAGCGATGATGATGCATGGAGCCTACTGCACGTCCACGAGCAGGTTCCGTTCGAGAATATATTTGCCCTCTTTGTATTTCTGTGATGGTTCGTACGCCTTGTCCTGTATATAGACATAATCAGTCTGGAGAGCCCTTGCGAAGAGACGACACCAATGAGAGAGAAAGAGTTATTTACGTATTTCCAGCCGAGTGTGGTGCCGCATTTGACACAGTAGATATCACGGACAGTGTGGTTGCCAGTCGTCATCGGGCGGTCATCTGGCTCTCCCTCGATAACATTAACACTGGGGAAGAAGAGTGGGAGTGAACAAGACGCCTAGTAAGAAGGTTTGTGAATGCGACTTACACTCCGTCAAAGAGGTAAGCTCTACCATGTTGGCCGTTGAATGCCTAGATATGATCCAGACCAGGTCAGCCGCTAGTCATTGTCAGAGACATCTAGGAGTACTCACTCGAGACATCATGGTGTGAATGGTCGCAAGATGGGTCTTGCAGTTCATACATCCGTAGATGCGCTCGCCAGAGAGGTAACGACGGTAGCTCATGCCCATGGTTGCTGAATGAAATACAAAGAACTTTGACAGTGAGTATGAACAATACGGAGAAGCAGGAGGATTCAAAGGCTCTTGGGGATGGAAACACTCAAAGGAAACGGAGAGAAAGACTTTTATACGTCGCAGTCGTGTGGGAGGACTTGATAATGGATTAAGTACTAAATCGGAGTCAGGAGGATTACTTATGGACCATCGGCACATTCCCAGTCACTCTGTCACTCCTAAGTAATAGCACACGATTCCGCTCTTGACTTATCTGTCTCTTTTACGCGCTGAGCCCACGACTTTTATCTCCTCGTGGCGTTGTAAAATAATACACCTGTATCTCATGTGTCTTATCTTTCCATCTTCAAAACTCTTCTCCTGATTTCGAAATCCTTGAGTGACATCGAGTCATTTACCGTCAGCATTCACTATATTTTCAGTGTACCGTGGTTCCGATACTCGTCGAGCTGCGCTTTAACGCCGTTCCATGTACCTTCTAACACCACGAAGGTGTGTTATCCTTTCCGAAAACATGTCTTGTGCATGTAAAATTTCTGGTGATATCATCTGTTCCTTAAAATATTATTCCCTTGCAAAGAGCACATCTTCGCCAGGTCCTCGGGAAAAGATTTACAGACATATGTTTTATGCGCTGTCATATCTATTAACAGCCACTGCAGAGAATGCAAACCCAACAGAAACCAGATTTCCCTTTTTCAAAAGCCCGATGATTTGGCAGCGCGTTTCAGTCCATGCCCGAGCAACGAGTCTCTGTGACTTTCCATCCGCAGATAGTCCCTATAGCACTGACTTTTCTCCGAATAAAGATCCTAGAGAGTCGGTCATTTGATGTATCTTGGCAACTTTTCCTTCCTCTCGATGCATGTAAATAGCCCCTGTATAGTTAGTACAGGTCATTTAGTGCAAGCGTAAAATACCTCTACAATTCGACACTAACGATTGTTTACGTCAAAAAGGCAGTGCAAATCAAGACATCGCTTCGAATATGCTTCACAGGCGCCATGGATATTTGTAATGAGCGTCTTTAGGAGTTGCCACCAGAGAGCAGGGAGAGCAGGGCTTGATTGATATACAACCTTTGAGAACAGATAGTTACTGTGAAGCTGATACAGAAACAAAGAAACAAATTCGAGAATTATGTGGTTAGATAGTAGGAAGTATGCGAACACGCGTACGACCTTTGCAAGCCATCGGCTAATGGATTAAAGAAGCCTATAGAACTCCAGGTGATCTTCAAAAGAACAGAAGCAACGTAGAGAACCGAGCAGAGCGAGGAGGCAGTGCGTGAAGGTAATAGCACACCCATGCGCCAGTACGGTAATTGTTAACAATCATCAATATTTCAATGGTTATAGAAGTGTATTTTTGCTTGGCGCCGTCCATTCGTCGTCACTATCAAGTTATTGAACTGTTCCGCCACTCGAATGAGATGCCCACCAGAGACCATTTCGTCGGTGGCGTAGATGTACGTTGAAAACGTGAGCTTCAAGAATGTAAGACCCAGATCCCATGACATACTGAAATCATGCTGTTTGGGCGTGTAAGAATTTGGCGAAGAAACAATTCCAGGAAATGAATAACAACCAGCTAACCAGGTGGGCGAAGTATAATCCAGAGCCTCTTACAGATGATCATGTTCTACACATAAGCGTGCGACAGACCCGCAGGCACGACGGTCAGAATGCACGGTAGGGTCCATGGTCCGTATCAAACGTGATCGATATACCCTGCTGTACGGTGCAATTGCCGTAGTCAGAAGTTGGAGAAAGGAAATCAGGACGCAAATAAAGTAGTTGTCGTCTACTTAGCGAATACTTGGGATATAATAAAGTCGTCCCATTTCCAAAAGTTTTTTGTCGATTTTAATTGCAAGTTCCATCCGTGGCGTTCAAGGTGGTTCAGCTTTCCTCAGCTGTCGATGTGCTCCTTTATTCGTTTCACGAGTCTTTCTTCCGAAGACCTCATGATTGTCGAGAATAGTTCCTCGTCGGTATTATAAATATTGTGTTTTGGTGTTCTTCGCGAGCGCTTAATGCTCTTTCGTTGATGACTATCTGTCGTAGTGCTCTGGAAAGAGAGCATTATACTTGGTGGAGCGATTCCCCCGCGTTTGTATCTGTTCGCCTCCCTCCACGGCGCTTCGTACTATAGAAAATCGAATGGTGAAAGAATAATCGCACGGAACAGCAAGGCCAAGGTACGTCGTGGTTGAAGTTGAAAATAAATTAGGCAAGTGGCAAAGAACGGTCGGACGTCCCGACAGGACACACGCCTTCGTGGCGGTCGGGGTTGAGGGGCGAGCGCTGAGGCTTTACGTTGCTTACTTTAAATTACAGCAAGCCAACTGCTGTTATCTCTGAGTTCCAAGTTGCACCAAACCCTTTGCTTCCGCGAATTTACGTAGAATGGATTGAAATTTGAAAGGTGTAAGGAGAGCCTTCGGCTAATTTTAGATATACAATGTTTTGCTTTATTTGTGCTGGACGTGTCCAGCCGATTTGAACTTCATGATTTTCTCATTCTACGATAACACGATAAGAGCAATAAAAGAGAGAGGTTTCGGAAAAAAAAGAGAGAGAGAAAGTAATGCCCCCTGCAAGGTTCGAACTTGCGACCTCAGGATATCAGGAGTACGTAAGCAATTACTTACACATAGCAAGCTATGAGACCTGCGCTCTAACCAACTGAGCCAAGGAGGCTATTTATAATATTTTTTATTAAAGTAAATGTGGAAACCTCGTTACGGAAGGTGCAGCCAGTTCTGATGAAGCCAAAGTGTGTGACCATTCGTGCATCTAGTGACAGTGTCACTTGCGCTTAACCGCCATCCTCTAAATTGCACTCGTCAAAGTTTCTGGCAGAGTGCCCCTTTTTTTCCGGGTCTTTACTACTTCATTGCCATACATCTTTTAATATCCCACAACAACGAGTATTCGATTACGCGTAGATCATAAAGGGATCATTACTGTATTTCTGCAACGTCCAGCTCAGCCTAAACCACATATTCGACCTACCATCTGCCGGGTGTTTGCTCCTTTCCCCATATTTTACTCATGAACTCGCGAAAACGTTGTGCCGCTGAACCCGCGTTACCTGAACATAATCGAAAACACCCTCGTCTTGCCAAAAGTGGGGAAGGTCTTGGTGCATCAAACCCTGTGGAAGACGGATTATTCAATCGGTGGACTTCGCTTGGAAAGCAGCTTGTTGAACTCGTAGCCGATACTGCAACATCATTTGTTCCAGGTGATTAATTCCAACATCGTCATACATTGCTTTGAACTCATTCATGTTAGTAACATTGTCAGTTTGGCAGCCAACGGACCCTGATCTATCGGACGACTCAATGTCTACTTCATCCCCGACATCTTCTTCACCTATATCCACGCCTCGCCAAACACCAACTCCTCTGAGTAATGGTGATATCGCTGTGATCCATGACTCTTCAACACCGAAACAAGGCATACCTATCAAAATACACTCACCGACCACTTCCAGGTTCCTCGAACACTTCAACGATGAGCCTGGTTTAGATGGAATGGTCTTTTCTACTCCAAAACCTCAACAACAACCGTCAAATGTTGTTAAGCACGACAGTTCACCATCACATCTTTTTCCTGACCGAACACTAACCAAGGATGTCGTTCCGAACCTCAATAGTCTTCAGCTACAGAGCACTTCAGGTTCAAGGCAGTCATCACAAACTTCAACCTCGAGCTCCAGTATAATAAATTCAACTCTGGGAACCGATATATCTTTGCAATCAAAAGCAAAAGTTTCGAAGCGCCATCCTCTCCGCCGGAACCCTAAGGATAGAGAGCACATCTATGCTAAAGTTGCAAGTACAACTCCTTTACTTCTTTTTGTTTGATACTGACCATCCATAGCATAAAGCTCAGGTTCTTCGTGACAAAGCTCAACTACGGGAGGAAATGACGCGCGAATTGTATAACCTGAAGCGAAAAACAGGTATGCAATATTCTTAGCCTTGCTTCATTATTCTCACCTTGTTTAGGCTTTACATCTGGATTCAAGGATTTCAAGGGTTAATTTGCTATGCTTTATAAGCTTTCAAATAATTATTCACAGTGTTCTACAGGCCTCCTAGATTTCCAAAGGCAGTTGCAAAATTTAGACCTAGAACATGCCCCACCACGTTTAGGTTCGTCAACATTTATACTTTGACTACACGAAAACAGCTCGAACGATCATCTTTCAGTTCCCTCTTCTCCTCTAAGACCACGTACACCGAAGGCCACTTCATCATCTGTGAGCCTACCATGTCTTATCATTTTTGTTTTCCCTGATGGGTTCCTCAAAAGGACGATTTATTCCTACAAAGAGCACTGGAAAATGCCAAAGCCACATTAAACAGGTAACGATGACAGTACTGTCCATGTTATATGCACTGAACGATTATATCTTTAGCCCCAAACCTGCCAAGCCATTCCTCCCAAGTCTCGAGCATCTTCAAATTTCACGGCGTCTTAAAGATGAAGCCATTGATAAACTACGCCAGGGCCCACCTCTACCTTCTTCTCTTCCTCCAGAAGATGACCAGTTTGTTACAAAGATTCTCCAGAAGCGCGGTGTTGTTTCCAAGTTCGCAAAGGAACAAGTTTCCGACTCGGATTTGTCTCGGTTACGACCTGGCCAGTGGTTGAACGATGAGATTATCAATTTCTATGGTGCAATGATTTTAGCTCGTTCGGAAGCAAGCAAAGAAAATCATAGCAAGTCAAAGAAAAAACCTTTGGACGTTCATTACTTCAGCTCATTCTTCTGGTCGAAGCTCACACAGGATGGCTATGAGAAGGGAAGACTGGGGAAATGGACAAAGAAGGTGAACTTTCATCAAGTTACATATTGTAAACTGCTTGCTCATGTACATCAGATTGACATCTTCTCGAAAGATGCTATCATCCTTCCAGTAAATCATGGGAATGCACATTGGACTGCAGCTTCCATAAACTTCCGACAGAAAAGATTTGAATCATACGACAGTATGAACATGGCAAAGGGTCGGGTTTTTAAGGTAGTATTTCTGTGGATGGTGCGATTGTGTTAGTCTGACAATTCTGGGAAGGCATTACGATCCTACGTTAACGACGAGCATATGAATAAGAAGAAGAAACCGTTCAACTTTGACGGTTGGGTCGATTATTCTCCAGAGGTAAGTGGTCATTAAACTTTTCTTCTTGCAACATTTCCAACTGGTTTCCTATAGGACACACCTCAACAAGAAAACGGCTTTGATTGCGGAGTTTTCACTTGTCAATTCATGGCTGCATTATCAACAGGAGAGCCTTTCAACTTTAGCCAAAAGGATATGCCTTATCTTAGAAGACGAATGGTATGGGAGATCGGCAATGCAACACTACGAGATGGACCTTAGTTTTATTTTATCATTATTCATTTTCCGTCGATCTATCTTCTTTGCGTGTTTCGTTGTATTTTTAGTGTTATCATATTTTCCTTTCTTGCGGCGGATATAACTTGGATTTGTGTACGTGAGATGAAGAGATCCATCGAGCATAGATTGAGTGAGATATAGATGCTGCGAAATAAAAGGACAGAAATAATTACAAATGCAGATGTTGAGAGGGACTCCTGCAGCCCCCCTGTCATCTTCGAAACCACCAGACAACCAAGAAAAACCAAAATACAATGATAAGAAATACGATGTACCATAGCCAACGACATCCTTGCCGTGCCGCCATGTTGTTCATCCGTCGGAATGTACCAGAGAGGATTCCACCGGTCTCTGCGAAAGCGTCGTTCTAAACGGAGGTCTGTTAGCCACATGTGCGCAACTCTGGTTTGACATCACAGCGCACCATTTGACTGAGCTGTATCGTCGACTCGCGAACTTCGTTCCCAATGCCAATTGTAATCTACCATACGAACAAAAAAAAAGGTCAATAACCGACGGACAAGAGCTATTAACATGGGCCACTCTAAACTCACTCACATCCTTCAGCAGTTTCACTTTGGCGCTGAGTCCATCTAGCGCCTCGTCGTTTTGACCTTCCAGATCGTCCGCATACCTGTGTCCACCAAACTGTTGTTGAGTTGGATTGTATATGCTCCCGCCAAGTGGTGTCGAACGTCCAGATGCTGGTGGTGTAGAGCCGAGGAGTGCAGAACGGTCCCGGAGCGAAGGCGCGGCTCGTATTCTGCACAATTTTTGTAGGTCTCTTCAGCAGCAGACTAAAGAGCATGAAAGAAGGATGGAAACAGACCTTTGAGACATTATTGAAAGAGTGTGCAAGTCAGGCAAGTAATGGGGCTTGCGGTCTAATTTTGCATTTGGTGGTTTGGTGTTGACACGTTGAACAGCGTACTATTTCTGAGATCGGAAGTATGTCTAAATCTAGACAAGTAAAACTCGTTGCTAGCAATCTGTTCCCCAGCGCTGTTTGCGCAATATATCTTGCCGAAAGGATTCGATCAGTCTTTCTTACAACGAAAATGTGGGTTGAAGTGGATGGATGTGATTCATATCTATACAGTAATGTCTACTACGTGGTAAGGGAATGGACAGGTACAACTGGATCTACAGAGTACCTTGCAGGAGAATGGGACAATATATATACGAGGGCGTATTGAAAAATACTTTATGTGAAGGTAATAAAATATGGTTGCGAATAATGGATGGTGAAGTGGTAGTGTGCTTTGTCGATATGAATGTGGGTGGAATGCAAAGAGAAAGTCCATTTCTTCTTCATCGTAACTTGAAGGTATGTTAACTATCAGTACAACGGCTTTTGGAACCGTGGAGTAGGTCATGCAAGTGGAGAGGGGTATCTTTAGTTGATACTCATGCGGTTCAATGGATGACTCGCGGCTCGTCGATGATTTTGTATGCCAAAGCCCTGAGCTTTTCTCGCCACTGAAAGAAAGGTCAGATAAGGGTCGAATAGGATGTAGATATACATGTCAATGCTACTTACATGCATCCAGTAAGCCTCGCCCGAAGTTCCGTAACACAATGATCGAGTAGATGAATGTCGAAAAGAGCAGAACAATCGCAATCACAGCTGTAAAGAACGAGTGAGCACACTCGAGCGTTAAAGAGGTGGATGATAACGTACAAAAAATAGTGAGCGATTTCCACACCAGTTTGTATTGATCCGTGTGATTGTATAGTAGTACCTTAACAAGCTAGTGGGAGAAGTTCGTGACCATGCTGACATGAATATCGAACACAAGCAACAAACCTTATAGATGAAATAGATCATGGCACCGACACAACCCGACATAAAAGTAGCCATCATCCACTTATGTTCATGTCTCGCAGCCAAGTGACCTTCAACTAGCAGCACGATGGATAGAGGAAGTGCAGCCACTGTCACATAATATTCCCAGTCATTCTCTTGGAGAACCAGCCAAATAAATTGCACTGAGAATCCAGCCCAGAAGAATACATCGAATTTGACCAAGCATTCGTAGATTTGGTAGTCGGCATACATTTTCTTGATTCTTCGATCTGCTCCAAGGAATTTGTAGACCTTCCATCCAAATTCGTTGTAGATTTTCCAACCTAGCCCAATGTATGCAATTTCTGCTACTGAAATAACGATGGGGATGATTGTGGTGAGAACGTTAATTGGTATATTTGAGACGCCTCCCACAGATTCTGCAGAAGCCATGGCATCACGAATTTCGTTGATTTGGATGACGGCATAGAGGAGAAAGAGTGCATTGAAGATCCTACGTCCACCTCGCGTTAATTTATGCAGGATGAACAGATACGCAAGACCCACGTCAAGCAGATAAATTGCAGGGTATTTCGAGCGTAGACAGCATCCACGGCCATTACTAATTGGAAGACGCTGGATTATGGTGTTTAAATCTTTTTTTAAGGCCGCACTTCATCTATCTGAATAAGACTCACTGAGCTAGTGCGAAAATCGCCAGATACACAGGCATTCGTGTCGTGGCTATCGATGTCTCATCGTTCGTCTTGTTTTTCTCTCGTATTCGTAAGAAGAGCTCTCCTTCAATGGCCAGGTCTATGGTTGTCTCTATGAGGACTGTAGCAACATATAGACGACAAGCAAGAGATTCAGGTAGTATCTACCACTTCCTTTCAGTCAGCCCTTGCAGTAGAATGGTTCTGCCTCACCTTTTCCCATAGACTTCGCGTGTCAACTTCCTTCGCTGGAACAGCTGGTGGGTAAGAACACGAAGCTGTCTCATGCGTGTCGTCTGAGTGCTTGGACGTGAACGCAGCCTTGCTTGATAGAGGGATCGACGATCTTCGAAAGTGACCACTTGATGACGAAGTGTGCACCGCAAATGTTTGGTGCTGTGAATTTGCTGTGTATGGCGTTGAATACTCGTCAATTAAGTCGTCGTATGAAGCCTTGAAGTCCTCTTGCGTTGTTGAAGGATCTGGATGCAGGTAGGGAGTACGGGAGTCTGAATAGAAGTTCTGAGCCGACATGGCGGCAAAAGAGTGTAATGCCTGCTGGAGGCTGAAGGAAAGCGGATGCGGTAAAGAAAGTGAATGTAGACTGTTGATGTTGCTCTGTTCAATGGAAAGCGGTATCGTTTCCCCGTGTTTGGCGTTGATTTTGCAAGCCGTGTGCCGTCAAATTCCAGCCGTTGCCAAGACACTCATTGACAAAAGCTGGTAACTAAAAATTCTTGCTACGGTGTCCGTAGATTGATTCAGTCAACAGAATACGTATTTACAAGAAAAATATTCTAGTAATAACCGACGTGAATGGAGGCTGGTTACAACACCCCCACCCAAACAATGGGGTAACAATAGGCGAAATGTTCCAAAAATAACTTTGGAAACAACTTATTACAATAAGTTTCATAGGAGGCGTAGCATTGATGTCACTTGGTTGACCAGTCTTGAAGGACCTGGAAAAAAGGGTGAGAAGAATTCATACCCCCAACAACTGAAGCGCGCCTGCAATCCCAAGAACAGTCCTTGAACCAGCTGCGATTTGAGTGCGGCCACTATAGAAAGGTACAAGTAAGAACATGAGTTTTCGTAAACGGTAGATGTCGTACGCGTCTTGTATTGAACGAGCACAGAGTTTCAGGCTCTGCGCCTGTGCTTGTAAGAGAAGCAAGTCATCTTCGCTTCCACACTGCAAGGTCACCTTTGTCTGTCTTTTCCCAATGTCAGGATGCAACAAGAAGTGAATTGAGGTTAGCGAGCCTACCCAGTTCGCTCCCATTGACGCAGCAGCTAAAAGTAATGGCATTAGACCCGATATCAAGCCTTTGATAAATATACATACAGCAGGGTTTTTTGCCGACAACATTTTATAACAAGCCAGGGCCGCATGACTGTGTAACGTTCGTAGGCAAGATTTGCATGGAAAATGCGAAGCTAGCTTACGAGCATCTATTATCATGTCAATCAGAAGATTGAACTCTGTGAAGTACTATGACTTACTGGGCAGCAATTTTTCCTGAAGACATTCCTAAATCTGTTCGGACGACCAGAACCTAACACAGATCCCATGACTGAGCTAATGTCACTTAAAAACACGTTTTTAACATCTTTCAAGCCTCACCATCTTGCAGTCCTCTGATGGTTCAAACTGAAGCGAAGAAAGCTCTTCACCAGCAGTGGTCGAGAGATCACTATCATCGCTTTCATTGCCGTCTGTATTTTCAGAATCGCTATCCAATGACGAAGATGGTGCCGCCTTTTCAGAAGTCGTCTTTTCTGTTTGAAGTCGCAACGCGCTTGTTGCACCGATCCAATATCCCAAGGACAGTGAAGTTGCCGCGAGGGCAGCATACATCGTAACTTTGCGCCGTAAAGCCAATTAGCGCGTGCACCCCTCAAAGGAGAAGTGACATACTAGCAGCTTGACCCATTTTTGTGTGTAACTAAAACGGTCAAAAGTTGGAATAGAAGTCAAAAAGAGATAAGCAAGTCCAACGGAAATAAAAGACGCGTTATGAAGTACTTGGCTTGGCACTGTTACTGGCACGTGTACAAAACGCGTAGCTAGTAGTCGCCTGGTATGCAGGAGTCACTGAATTGATAGCGCATTCCTTCTTTTCCTTCTTGACTGACTCTCTGCATTGAAGTGCCGCGATCTATATGACTGCTGACAATGTTCCGACTCTATAATGGACAGCCGTCAACCATTCAAGTGAATAGCGGCGTCTTCAGAACCATGATTCTCTTTCGAAAATCAGGTGAAGCTGGCTCCTCGTTGCTGTCCTCCTCTCTCTTTCTTTCTTTCTCTCTTCTCTCTCTCTCTCTCTATCTGCATCTGGATTAAGGGAAGATACTCTGAATGAGCTTCCGTATCTTTACAAACTACTAGGAATTATTGCAAGGGCGGATCTTAGGAGACCCTTACAGCAAGACAACTTTTTGAAGCGAACATATTTCCGCACGAATTTAAGCGAAGATTAACTGTTATCGTTATTAACGGATGTCGGCCCCTCGGATATCTCAAATATCTCTCGTTACGTTTTTTTAAGAGGCTACTCCAACCCGACCTCAGCGTTTGAATGTATTCTATATTTGTGGGGAACGACAAATAACATCGTGCTGGTTTTGCCGGACACAGGGCGCTGCCTGCAGTACGCTTCTTGTCTTCTGTATGATCCGTGTGCTTACCTTGTGGCAGACTTTTCTCTTACAATGCATGATACAGGTCCATGTATTACTAGCTGAAGGGCAAATATACCGAATGCTGCCGTCCCATGAAGAAATAATGCGATTTTCGGCTTCCAGACCTGCCATAGTTCTTCGGAATTGAGGAACGAACGAGCTAATTCTGGGAATCTATCTACCTTCTACGCTGGAAATGAGCCTGTATACGCCCAGCATTTCTGTTAAGTTTTGTACTTAAGTTTCCAGGCAGACCATCTGCAGTCATCAACCGTTTCCTCTCTCTCTCTCTCTCTCTGGTTCACTGCTACAAGGCTTGCTGGTAGCGGTCCCCAGCTGTGACCATTAATCATGCCTTCGAAGGACGCTGAGGAAAGACGGGCACAAAAGGCTGTAGTTGTCCCTGAAGTATCTGAAGTAATCCAAACGCTCAAAACCCCCTCGCTTGTGCTACTAACTAACTCACCGTCGCGGGACGATGCCTCCAAAACTGTCGTCATGACCCAACATCTCGCGACAGACTCTCCTTCAGATTCAATCACGAGTCATTGTCCTTTGTCGAAGATCTCCGAAGATTCCAGCCTGATAATATCACCAACGAATGACCGAATGAAATGGCGTCTGGCAAGCGGGTATTTTGCTTTTTTTATGTGCGGATGGGGCGACGGTGGTGATTATTTTATCTTCTCATCGTATCATCAATTACGCCACATTTATTGACGCATTCCCTTTGAATTATACAGTGACTGGAACGATCCTTCCTTGTGAGTGGAGACATATATGAGCGTGTTATGAAAACTCACATCGTCGTTGTAGACTTTATGGCCGACTATCATGTTAGCTATATGATGTCCTCGCTATTATTTGCTGGTAGCACTCTTGGGTCAGTATCACTGTCAATTTTTATCCACTTACATTGTTGAATCTAAGGCTAGATTCCTCATTGGGACTTTATTGCTAGAAACAATTGTCAATGGATTTGGACGCTTCGACTTGAGCAAAGTCCAGTGGAGCTGGATCCCGAAGTTCTTCTCAAAAGGGCAGAGTACCCCAGTAGGCTTCTCCCTTTCGCAAGCTCGGCTTTTGTCGCTGCTATTTTCCAGCACTATACATGGCTTTTTTTTCGTCATGATGGGTGCTAGGGGTGGTTTTGGGGGATCTTTTGCGGCTTACTCTGTTGCCGCTTTTGCGCGTGCGATTTTGACAGGTGAATATCTTGGATTGTATGCGCATTTTTGGACTATAACTAATTATCTCCATATCTGCCGTAGGAACCCTGTGATTGTTTTTCTCTCTTTTTACTAGAAAACGGAATTCTCAAATCTCGAATAGAAACGCATATTACGCTCAAGTACTCAAGCAATCTATTGGCTATGCTTATGGCCTATGGAGTGAGTGTTCTCTTGTGCATTTGTACTTTATATTCTCATTTGCTCTCAGGCATCGGTGGAGCTATATCACCCATTGTTTGCCAGGCTATTATTGCTACAGGGGTTCCGTGGTTTAAATTCTACTTTGGCTCGCTGATCCTCTCGGCGTTCAATGTAACTTTTCTGGTGATTAGCTTCAGACCCACTCCGGCCGAATTCCAATGGGATCGCCGGAACGCTCTCGCAGAAACCAACACTCATAGCGGTGAGAAATTCTGGTCCCAGGATACCGTCTCTACTGCGGATGAATTACGGGACCAATGCCAATCGAACATGCCTTCGAAACATGGAGCACCAAAGAACCGTAAGAGTATGTGCTATCTTCCCGACTATTAATTTTGATGCATATTCTAATGATATATGTCTTCCCCATGATCAGCCCTTTTGCGGGCTATGAAGCTACCTTACTTATGGGCGATCGGTATTTTTGCGTTGTTATATTGTGGCGCGTACGTCCTTCGAATATTTTGAAGACCTTTTTCTCATGAAATGTCTCAGTGAAACCTCGACACAGGGATTCGTTCGTTCATCAACTCTATACTTGTATATGCATCGATTGATGATTAAACTATTAGATGGTGTCTTACCTTCTTGGCTCAAGAGTACGGTTTTTGACCAATCAAAATTTGCGCAAGCTGACGTCCTAGTAGCATGCTAATCCTAAAACCGTAGGTTATGTTACGTCTGGCTTTTGGGCGGGCATATCAGTTGGTAGATTTATCTGGGGTTATTTGATGACAAGGTGAGAAGATTTTTTGTGTACACCTACAAGGAGGACAACTAATACACCTCTCGTGGATAGGTTAAGTTATACGCAAAGAAAATATCTGGTGCAGTTATGCTTGTAAGCCCTTTCAATCGTACAGCTGAAAACAAACTGATCCATCTGATGTGACTTAGATGTAAGTTACCTCCGCGCCAGACCAATGATTAGTTGCGCCGGCTCAAGTCAATACTGCTTCTCTTAGTGATCGGATTATCGATGGAAATCATAATCTGGAAAGTCGATTCAAATTTTTGGGACTCCTTTGCTACTGCTGTCATTGGTTTGGTCTTTGGGCCCGTCTTTCCAGGATGCCTTGCACTGGCCAACGACATCCTACCTCCCGAAGTTATGATGGTCAGCATGGGACTGATGTACGTTTTTCATACTTGATTCACGTTTGTGTACCCTCACCACCGCTTCTCTGCATTTTAGCTCTGCAACAGCTAGTTTTGGATCCTGTATGTCGTTAAGCTCTTTGCTGACGTATTTGCTCAATTTGTGCGCCATTTAGCTCTCTTCTCATTTATCGCTGGCGTCATATCTAGCGTCATGGGTGTTAGGACCTTGGTTTACATTACTGTTCCTCTTGCAGGTTCTTTAGTGTGTCTATGGCTTTTATTCCCATCAAAACGGCCTTCTCAACGATAAGGAGTCCCCATCAATTCGTGGCATTGATCAACGTTCATTAACGTTCATTGCCCTTCTTACTTGTATATAATTCTCATTCTTCTCTGTACATAGGCTTCTCTTTGGTGATAGTGGTGCGCTAGTACAAGCGTTTAGACTGATGCAAAATAATAGATTGTAACTTTTTAATAGAGTTTAGATTCATATTCATTAGTGAAATTTACAGCATTACAATAGCGCGATTCTCTCTGATTCAAATGAAGAACTTGAAGAACCTATAGGTGAGCCTCCTTTTACTGTGTTCTGGCGTTGAAGTAGTAATTTTGATTCTAACTACTTTTCTTTAAGACTCTAGACTGTATAATTTACCTTATTGCACAAGAGACAGTGTGCGCTAACTTTCTCTTGAGACAATGACTTCAAAGTTCCTGATTTCTGGTATGTCATGACATTCTTCATTGGCATTTTTCTCTTGATCCAGCAATTTTATGCATCAAAATTCAAATTCTATAATCCTATAAAAGACGACTATGTGTTGTTATATTGTCCTGGAGGTTGTCGAGGTTGATTCAAGCGTATCACTGTGGGTTGCGCATGTCTTGATTGCCTAGTCCAACACCCGCGCATGAATCTAAAAACGTGAAGATAGCGCCGGTGGATACATAAAATATTCACTGCCCCAAGCGGCTACTCTCGTCTACTGTAATCCCCCTTTTGCCGTATGGTCTTGATTTTTTTTCTACCATTTGAAAATTGAGCGGTATGCAGGGGAAATCGTTCAAAAAACTGCAAGAATTTGGTCACATAGTAATCTATGACTGATGCCTTCATCTATCTGACTTCCAAAACTATATGCATGTGACTGCGAAAACGATTACGATATCCACTTGTCTCGTTCTCATCCCGACATTCCTTTTCTGGCAGTACCAAGATTCATGGTTATTGTCAACATTTGCAAGTGAATGACGTCTGTGATCTTATTTGCCGTCTCTATAATGCTATCAGTTTTCAGCATCTCCTATCTATGACGAGCTTTTGAAAACCTCCGTCAATAATTCATCTGGAACTTCTGATTCGTTAGCCTTCTAGATGGCTTTGGATTTGGATCAACACCTGCTAATTTCTTAGCGCAGATAAGCATGGTCTTATAAGAGAGCTCTATGCATTCTCTCTTGAAATCATCGTCCCTTTGTTGTTGGCCTCTCATGGAAACCATTTCCTCTACCGTGCTCGTAACAGGCCAGCCTATTGGAGATCACGCTAACAGGTCTATATTTTTTGACGATTCAGTGATAGCCCAGCCTTATAAAGAAGATATAAAACAACAGCGAATTACAGAGTTGATTGCTGTTAAGCCTCTATTCGACTTGCATGTGGTTTCCTCTCTGCCTATCGTTCACGCTTGCGAATCGACAAAGATGGTTACAGTAACCAGACAACATGGAGATTCCTTCATTGCAAGCACTATAAGTGCGTCACCATACTCAAGTTCAACTCCTACTGCTTTGAATAGCCGTGCACCAACTCCGATCCCAAGCAAAGAGTTCAACAACCAGGGAGACATTCTTTCTCGCGACCACTTCATGAAATGACGTCTGGCCAGTGCGTTTTTCGCCCTTTTCGTAGGGGGGTGGGCGGACGGGGGTCAGTTGCACATACAACTCTTACAAAAACAAAAACTTAAGCTTTCAAACCTTGTTTATACCAGTTACAGGAACAATCATGCCATGTCAGTCGTTAGGAAATTTTCGAGGCAGTTTTCTTTTCTCATCTTCATTCAAAACCTTGTCTTTAGATTTGCTCGCGCAATTCAGCCTAACGCCTGTTCTATCGTCCTCACTGTTTGCTGGTACAACCTGTGGGTACGTCCTGTGGCGCGTTCATCTTGGTCTGCGCCTGAGATCTACTGTTTCCTGGCAGCTACTTCGCTGGAACCTTATTACTCGAAGTCTTTACGAAATTTCTAGGACGAATTCCTTTGCATGACAATGGAAGATTCCTTTTCTTCTCATTTATTGCCTCTAAGAGGCTTTCCCCTGGACGGCACGAGGACTCATATTTACAGGGAAGGCATCTCCTACTCATACTCGCAAGCACCATCCATGCCTTGTATTTTCTCCTGATGGGTTCTAGGTCTGGATTTACGACTACGTTTATGGCCTACGTTTGTTCAGCCTTCTCCCGTGCGCTACTCACAGGTAACCCCTTTCCTTATAAGTTTCTTACATATTGAACATTGTCATACAACTGATTCGCAACCTTTTCAGCACCTTTGTGAGCACATTTGCATCTGCTTTAATAAATTCTAATGAACATGCGTATATAGGAACTTGTACTTTGCATCGGGTCCCAAGCAAGCACTGGGTTTTGGTTTTGGACTTGCGAGTAAGTTGCTACGCCCGGGACTCGGGGCATTACTCACGACTTTTCTCAGGCCTAGGAAGTGTTGTCTCTCCTCTCGTCTGTCAAACTATCATAGCGACAGGTGTACCCTGGTATCGTTTTTACTATGGATCCCTCCTGCTATCCGCAATGAATTTGCTATTCCTTGGAATCACATTCAGACCTACTCCCGACGAATTAATTTTAGAGCGGCGTAAAAATTTAGCTTGTGCTACCTTGCAAAGTACAGCGTACTCTCTTGGATTTGACTCCTTAGACACAGACCGTGTTATGGTTCAGGCCGCAAAACAACGTTCGGAGGTTTTGGGACATGGTAGTAAGTAAGTGCTTGTTTTTGGGTACAGCTTTTAACTTTGCGGCTTCTACTACTAGGTTTACGACGTTTGATGTCCATGCCTTATCAATGGGCTATATCCTTATTTGTCTTGTTATATTGTGGGAGGTATATCAAGTTCACTCTACAGTGGCTGGCCTGTTTTCATTTCTTTCCCTTAGTGAAACGACCACACAAGGCTTTGTCCGTCTCAGATGTCTATCTTGTCTTTTACTAACTCTGTATCATTTTACGCGTAGATGGTATTGTATTTGCTCAAAACCAAGGTATAATAATATTGCCATCCTTGGTCTCCTAATTCTGGCTTACAATAATTTTAGCATGCTCATCCAAAGACGATAGGCTATGTTACTTCTGGTTTTTGGGCTGGTATAAGCCTTGGTCGATTTTTCTGGGGTACTTGTATTCCATTGTGAGCATTTTACCTCATTGACATAGCTACTTTGCTTTATTGACTTTCTATCATAGCCTATCCTTTTCTCACCGCAAGCATATTGTCCACGGGTGCATGTAAGCTACATGATGGTTTATATTCAATTAGCTTGGATGATTCCTAATCAAGTTTTATCTCAAGTGGCGCCTCTATCACTATGCATCTAACCATTTGGTTCGTCAACTCTTACGTTGAAAATGCCATCGCAACGTGCGTGATAGGCATCCTTTACGGCCCAGTTCTTCCTGCTTGTTTTGGTATGGCCGCAGATATCCTGCCGGCTGACGTTCAGATGGTCGCAATGGCTTTGATGTGAGTGCTTTATGCAAAACTTTACTCTCGAGTGATTGACTGTGATATCAAGTTCCTCCTTTGCCAGCCTCGGTGGAGGTAAGTCAAACTCAGCCTAGCCCCCAATACAAGGCTCAACTTTTTTTATCAGCAATCTTCCCGCTCATTGCTGGCACTATATTCAATACCGAAAGCATAAAATCACTTCCTTACGTTACTGTACCACTAGTTGTGACTATGGCATGTCTATGGACTTTATTCCCATCCCGAATTCCTGCGAAACAGCCTTGAGTTGATCGTAGCAGGAATGGATAAAGATGTTGATCTTTTAGAATTTAGATGGCAATGATTATTCTTGACACAATGTAATAGATATAGAAAGGTCCAATTTACACAGAGATCTTTCACGTTTCGTGACAAATGATCATTCAACGCGTCGTATTAGCCTAGGGCACTCTAAATATTAATAAATAAATCTACTGAAAACACTGTCCGAGGCTTCCTAAGCCTTGGGAGCCCGTCTAACATAAACATCCTTAATTTCAGAGCCATCAACCTTGGGGGCGGGTACAAAGCCCGCCGCTTTCTTTTCTTCAGCTAGTTGTCTGATGAGTTGCAAGAAATCTTCAACAGCTGCTTCGGAAGTTTGAATGTGAACGACGAGCCGAGAGCCCCCGAGGAATAGTGGTTCAGGAAGAGCTGAGCCTCGTTCTGCAATTTCGTCGTAGTTAATTCCAAGTGGTGATGGATCATAGAAAATCTATGGGAAAGTAAATAATTAGGCCATGGTCTTAATGAGTTTCGCTGATATGAACAGATACACACCATGCAAGTTTCTGCTCTGCTCAAGATATTTGCGCCAATTTCTTCCAGACCGGATTCTAACTTCTTTGCAAGTGTATGGACACGGGGAAGTTGCGGGAAATTGTGAGTCAAAGCATACGCAGCGCACGCAGCAAGGATACCAGTCTGACGCATCCCACCACCGAAGAGCTTACGGAACCATCGAGCTTTGGCGATGAACGCCTTTGTACCAACAAGGCAAGATCCGACAGGTGCACCTACAACCAAAATATCGTTAGCTAGATAGTATAAAAGTCAAGATAATCAGCGTACCCAAGCCTTTGCTGAAACATAAGCTAACCGAATCGAAGGGATCGCAGAGCTCCTTAAGGGAGGTCTGAGTCTCAGCTGCTACGTGCCAGATTCTGGCGCCATCAAGATGTATCTTTAAGCCAAGGGAGTGAACATAATCTGAAATGGCTATGGCCTCTTCCTGGGGCATGATGGTGCCATTGAGACTGTTTTCCAAGGCAACAACTTCGGTAGGGGCACTGAGAAAATGGGGTATAACGTAAAAGGTGAACAAAAGTCGTATCTTTCAGGCAAGAATTAGGCAACGTACAAATGAACGTCGGTGGTAATCATGATATTGTCTTTCACATCTTGCAGAGTCAAATGATGTCCTGAGAAAATCCGTAAGAGCCATTTTTGGGATACGATAGCCGGAAAGCTTACTATTAGTGGGGACGACCGGAATGACGGCTGCGCCAGAGTGGAAAGCTGCGCCTCCAGCTTCATATCTTATATATAAACTGCCGTCAGAATTACGCACCCTTGGAATATACCTTGGTGCGCTCACTTGTGAATATGGGCACGATGGTCACAAAGGACGGAATATGGTGGCTGTCTTAGGTGGGTCCTCAGCGCGATTTGATTTGAAGCGGTCCCAGAAGGCATGAAGAGACCGGCTTCCTTGCCGGTGATTTTGGCGATATGTGACTCGAGCGCGCTTTAAGAAAACATGAGCGATTGCATAGGATTCTGAAGGAAAATTTCGACATACGCAGTCGACGGTTCAAAGTATACATCATCTCCTAAAGTCGCGAGGGTAGCATAGGTATACATTTCTTCCGTTGGGACTAGATAACTTTCTTATCTTAGAGATAAACATTTATCGGATAACGTTGAAGACAACCTGTTACGGTATCGGCTACAAGAAAATGTGGTCAGCGTCTCATACGAAGATGACAATCATAGAAATCTCACAGACGAACGTCCTGGCAATTTCCTTTCTTTTGGTAGCATTTTCCAGAGCATGTGTCTTGGAGAGGATGTCAAATTTGAGTTGGTCAGCTATAGAGGAAAAATTGGCCTCGGTCGACATGGCTCTCCTGAGGATGCTAGCTGGAAATGTACGTGAGTGTAAGAAAAGGGGGAGACGAGGCAACATGAGAATCGATGACTCGATTATAAAGCCAGCGTATGGAAGAAAATTTTATTTTGGATTGGTCGCACATGAACATTTCTGAGGAGAGATGGCCCGCTCCGATGCCGGAGCCTGGTGATCGAGCTTTGATCGTATTAGGTAATTAGGTAATTATTTGGTCCTGGCAGTGAAGGAGGGGTTGAATCGTGCGCACCTTTCCATTCAACTCCAGTACTTTCTTCTTTCTCGCTTGTAATATTCTTTTCATATCTCAATACCCCTTTTACTTGGAATAATCATGGGAAACGTGAGTAGATTACTGTTGATATGCTCTCTTGCAGCGCTGATCATTATCTTCTTTCAAAGGGTGCTAAAGCTGCCCAAAAACGTGAGCGTAACGCAGACAAGAGTGGGGCGAAAGGATCCAAGAGTCAAGCAAAAGTAAATGAGTCTGCCAAGTCAATAGTCTGTCAAGTTTGCAGGCAACCATTCGTGAGCTGCTGTTGTTTGACTTCTCTACTGTTCTCTGACATGGCAATGGCTAGTTGATTACCACTCGCGCGCCTGCGTAAGTTATTCTCCAGACATACAGAACGTCCGAGAACTTATCAATTTTTGTATATAGATTGGAAGAGCACTCTGCAAACAAACATTCCAAAACGCTGAAAGATTGCTTCCCAACTTTCGCTGCATAATAATTTTCATACTATGGAGATGGGGTTTATCGGATAGCTTTCTAGGTTGTTTTTGTCGTATGCATTATATGTTGTCTACTTCGACAGTCGTACTTTTGTCTCGTTAGAGAGGCGGTTGTAAATGTGGGGTGGATGATGAGTGATTGCAATAGTGACAGTGCTTAAATCACAGTGAGGTGAACCCGCCCGTAGCTGCACCACCTGCAGCAGCATTTGCGGCGCCTCTGCTTTGAAGTTTCTCTCCGACCTTCTTCTGCACTTCATTGAATTTGGCTACACATCGGTCGATGCACACGCTTTCCCCCTTATTCAAGTCGGGTTCGGCATACCGTGTGCTAATGCACTTAGCATGACATGACCTGTATTTCGTTGTTAGCTACAAAGAATTGGAATAATCTCCGGGTGATACTAACGAAACCATGCGGTTGAAGAAGTCAGTGACGGTATCAAGTCTACACAAAAGTTGAGGGCGAAGTAAGGTGTGTAGCAATAAGAAAGCGTACTCAGTGACAGCCATATCAATTTTTTCTGCGTTGACCCCCCCTGGAGCTGGTGCACTACCTCGAAGGAATGACATATTGAAAGAATTAGGTGACTGAAGTGATGGCGAAGGAAAAGGCGTTGAATCCAATTCGTGTGCCAACGCGAAACAGTTTCCGCGGCCGTGTGAGTCACGTTACTCAATCAATTAGCCGAAAAAAAGTTTTGGACACCGTCGCTGCAGTCATTTCGTCGATATTACTTCGGACGCGTCTGTTCATCTCTATATCCTTGGGCTTGTTTTTGGAAAGTCTGGATACAAAATCAAGGACATGGATAAAAAGAGAGACAATTCTACCACTCTCTCAGTTCATCGGTGTCGGTTCGTCGACTATGCTCCTTCCGCCATTACAGCTTTGGCCTACCCGCCGTTACCTTTGCCTTCTGTCAAAGGAAAGAAAAAAACTACCGCCGGAAAGCAGCCACTAAAATTTGGTCTTCTCGCTGTTGGCCATGCGAACGGGAATATTGATATCTGTGAGTGGATGGGTGCAGAAAGGGAAGCACAATGTTCACAAGCGTGGGTTGTTCGAAAGGTGCGTAACTTCTTTGGAATTATATCATGCTATTTAGATTGCTTTTTTCTATGTAGACGCTGCCTGGCCCTTATCCTTCGAAAGTAGATTCTCTTGCATTTGTAATTCGGCATACAGATGATCTTGGGCCGGATGATGTTCCAACGCAATCCGACTTACGTTTGTTTAGCTCGGGTGGAGGAAGTGAACTTATAGAATGGGACTTGGAAAGAGGTTGTATAAGGGTAAGTTCGGGATTTTATCCGCCTGTCTCTGTTTATAACATATCATTTGTTTTTTGTTTTTTAAAAAAAAGAGAACCATCAGCTCACAAGGTGGAGCGATATGGTCCATGGCCGTCAACCCTTCTAATTCATCACTTGCACTCGGGTGCGAGGATGGTACAGTTCGTATCCTTTCAATAGCGCACGATACCTTGACCCACTCGCGTCGCTTCGATAGAGTGAAGTGCCGGATGTTAAGCATCGCCTGGGGTCCATCAGTGCCCCGGAAAACAAAAACAAAAACAAAAACACAAGCCGACCAAGCTCAGTCTGCAGATTCCAGTAACGAAAGCGATGATGATGACGAAGACGAAGACGATTGGAAAGATTCGTTCTTAGTTACCGGTGGCTCAGATAGCAGCCTGCGGAAATGGGATGTGGCGAGTGGCAGGGTAATTGAAAGAATGGGAGTGGATAAGGTACGAGGAGAGCGAACACTTGTTTGGACTGTAGGAGTTCTTGGGTATGCATAATAACTCTTACAAATGAGTTGACATGGCTAACCGCTATATTTCTTAGCGATGGCACGATTGTCTCTGGTGACTCTCTTGGAATGGTCAAATTCTGGGACTCAAGAACATGTACCCAACTCTATTCTTTCAAAGCCCACGGTGCTGATGTCCTATGCATGGCCATAAGTCCCGTAAGTCGATTATACCATCATTCAATAATACATACGAACTAGATTCCGGTCAATAGGAAGGCAAAGCACTTTACACTGCCGGCGTCGACCAAAAGACTGTCCAATTTTCCCTTGTCAAAACTTCCAGCACCGAAAACAGCCCCGCTACTACCCGATGGACTCAAACATGTTCAAGGCGTATGCACTCACACGACGTGCGTTCATTGGCCATCTGGCCTCCGTACACCCCTCTCCCCCAATCACACAAAAAACAATTCTCAATCGATATTGCCCCGATCCTAGCATCCGGTGGCCTTGACATGTCTGTTGTACTTACTCCCGCAGCACTTGCCACCAGCACTGTCGTCAAAATCACTAATCCTTTGGATACCAGTATAGAGTCTACATTCGAGGATTCGTATCATCGCAAACTGGCGTTCGTGGCCAAAGGCGTTGTGCGTATCGCACGAAACGCGCGATTGGTGTCTCTTGTTAGGGAATCTGGACTGAGTGTCTGGAAGATTCAAAAAAAGCCGGACGTGAATGCTGATCCACAACCCATACCACTTGAAATCGATGACGATTATTCGGCTACTGAACCATTCGCTGGGGGGTGGGAGAAGGTTTTGGAGATGGACCTTAAAGTGGAATCGAATATTACAACACACGAATTTTCAGATGATGGCAAATGGCTTGCAGTCTCGGACTTGTACGAAAGCAAACTTTTCGCCATTTGCACTGATGTGAGGGTTCCCCCCTTTTGTCTCTCTGCTTCATCCCAAGTACTGATTATTATCCAGTCAAACGGCGAACTCAACGTCAAACGGGTAAAAGAATTCTCTTCTCTTCTCCAAGCTCATATTCCTGCATCATTAGGACATATTCCGTCTTCCACAGGCGCTGTCGCCTTCCGATTCACTCCCGATTCATCAAAACTCATCATGTCCACTGCCATCTCTTCATACGTACTCATCATTAACTTGACTGGCGATAAACCACGAGTGCTACGAAGGTTTGACCACCACCGGATGCATGACTCTATTTTGCACGACCGTGTTATGAAAGGTCGGACATCCGCGTTGGCAAACGGCGGCGCTAAAGGCGCAGGTCAAGTCAATGGTGACACTGATATGGATGTCGATATGGAACCTCTACCGTCGTCTCCCACCCCTTCTAATAAGACCAGTGACAGTAGCGACGAAGCAGGGAGCGACGAAGAAGACTATGTCGGTTCAACGGCTGCTACTGTCAGTGTTGACCAGATAGCGGTGAGCCCTGATGGCCAGTGGGTCGCCACATCCGACAATCATGCTCGCACACACATCTATAACCTCGATTTGATCTCTGTTCGTCCTTTCTATCGTGTTTTGAAGATCTGTGATTTCTGACAAGATACCATGTCCCACAGCATCACTGCACGTTACCTTCATTTCCGCGCTCTGCTCAAGCACTCGCCTTCGATCCAATGCATCCGTCTGTATTACTTCTCGCATTCCCAGACAACACCATCCAGATATACGATGTTGAGACGCAGCAGTTCCCTATCTGGGGTAAGGAGCTCAGTGCAAGCCTGCCGAAGCGGTTCACCCACGCGCACGATCCCATCCTTGGCGTTACATTCGATCCACCCGTTGCATCAGCAGGACCTGAAGGAAAGACGCGCTTCGTGCTTTTCTGGGGCGCGACGTGGATGTTCAAAGTTAATCTTGACACGACAGTACGACATGTCGGAGGCAAGAAAAGACGTAGAGAACGCGAGGTGCCTCCTGTTGTTGCTGCTCCCCCTCCTACGCCAGGAGGAGGCCCGGGTTTAGGTGCACCCATAGAAGAAGAGAGACTGTGGCGCGATTACAAGATGATTACGCAGTATAGGCCTATGCTTTGCTGCGATTTCTTGAGCAAGGATGAATTGGTCGTGGTAGAACGCCCATTGGTGGACGTGTTGCTGACGCTGCCACCTGCGTACTTCAAGCACAAGTATGGTGCTTCATAGGAGAACATGTATCGCATGGTTACAGTAATCTACATCTCTTGTTGAATTATGATATCTATTTCTTTAGCCAACAAGAGCGTAAACCATCCCGAGCAATCTTTTTATTGGGTAGATAGAATGACTAAGAATGTTCATCTATCTACAACTACTTTTCTAAAAATTCAAAAATCTAAAGAAAGGCATAATGTCATAGACAAGTCGACCACTTGCTCAAAAATATAATCGGTAGTCGCTTGTGCAGTAGATGGCTGATAATTGATTTGAAAGGTCATCAAATTCCAAGAATACTGAAATGTGAAGGGAATAAGAATGAAAACGATGCAAAAACTCGTAGGAACCAGCAGATAGAATGAATAGTGTCGTAGGAAAACGGAATAATGCAATATCGCTACAGATACAATGATGTGTTGATGATAGTGACGCAATTGCCTGTGACGTCATAGAGAAGGATAAGACTTGAAATTTCATGGAATAACATGGAAGAAAAATGATGATGCGAGGTATTAACAACATGAAGGGAGATGAAAGAGCAGAGTCAAGGTTGATAGAGTGGGACGGAATGCATAGAAAAACGCAGAGACGAGAAGGAAAGGGGAAGATGCGTGGTGAATAATCCATCGTTTGGTGAAGACGCTTTTGTATCAGGGACATGCCGTATGCAGGAACAAAGGACTGAGAGGTACCCACGCAAATCAAATAAATGATTTGCACGACGTACGAGTGAGTTTGATGGCCTAATAGGTGTTGGGAACATCGAACTGCAATCTTCTACTTTGATGAATTTTTGCTGGGCATTCTTATGTCGGACTCCATGATTGCTGTTCTGATTGCGGCGCGTTCTTTGTCTTGTCGAACGTCTTCGCTGAGAGCATGAATATAGGAATAAGTTTACGATGGTTAAAATGGCAGATAGGGGACAATGACATACTCCGAATTCAGGATGGACAGATACAGAGTCCAGAATACTCCTGCTGTTTGTGCGAATGGAACGCGGTATGGGAGGGGCATGTATCGGAAATTAACGAGCTGCGTGAAATCGGGTTGTCAGAAGTCAAAGTAGAAGGCCTAATTTATTGGATGAGGACTTACCTGAGCAAGAGGCCATACTTTCCAGTTAGTCAAGAGTGCAGTGCCGTAAAGGTCTCTAAATCTGTCTCGAATTTGACGAGGACTACGTGATTCCATAATACCCATTGAGCCTAGGAATGCTACAAGCTATGATAATGTTAGAGCTTTGTCGCTACGATATAGATACTAGACCTACTCCAATGGGAGCCATAATAAGCTGGTCTGCTGCAACTCGCTTCCCTAGCGCTTTCAGGGAAACCTTGTTTGTACCCTTGACGGCTCGGAGTGGGAATCGAGCTTCGAGAAAAGCATTCCACCTACCCATGAAAGGACCTATAAGGTGAAAGTTAAAAACTGTATGCGAGACAGCAGCTGCAGGAGATAAACTCACTAATCATGAGCCCATAAGCCAAGAAGCGAGCTGTTCGACCGACATCGTATTTCTTGCGTTCCTCGTTCTCATTTCGGGCAATCTGTAAAAAAGGTTATGTCTTATAAGCATTTTAGCTCAGTCAACAGAGCTTAAGACAAGGCATACAGTGTTTTGAGTAACCTGAGCCACAACATCTCCCAGAGCAGTCAGACATCCCCCCGTAACTGAGAGAGTAATATTTGGATGGGTCTCGAATGAATGCTGATACGCGCGTGCAAGGGTCAATGCTGCCATTCAGTTTCAATACTGGTGCTATTACAAAGTTTGTCGTGTTGGTTGTATGAAGGAAGTTATAGTCACGCTTCAGGTAAGATAAATAATGAAACGGTGCTGTTTCAGAGTGGCCGTGAGTATTTAAAAGATAGGAGATGAAGATATGAATATAGGAGAATTTATAGTCTTGGTGGACTGGAGCAGTACGGTGGATTAAAGCATTGGAGAGAGGTGGATTATCCTGGAGTTCAATGAACGAACGACTCGTTTTCGATTCATTTCCATCCACTGATGCCAAGTATCCATCTCCGGCGGCTAACATAGTCAGGTGACTCGCGTATATCTAAACGTCATATTGCCTATTTCGGAATTATCCCTCAAAAAGTCAGCCCCCATTCCTTCGAGTCAGCCGCCCGATAAAAAAGTACAAAATTAGAGAGGCAAACCCCTAGATCGCCATTCTCTTTCTTCTTCAGACTATAACAAAATACCACTATCAACAATCTATCTTTTCTATTTTTCTTTCATTTATTCTACATTCTAGTCAGGCACATTTTCCTTGGACCTCCTACACTCACACCCAGATACTATGCCTTCTTGCGGAAAAGTTACAATCTTTATGTCAATCGCCTTGACAGCATCTTTTACTCTCGCCGCACCGTTTCCTTCTCCAAACGAGAGTAATCAGATAGACAATACCTATTCTTCCCAAGGCGGGCACGCGTCAGGCGGAAACGTTAACAATAGCGACTGTCCAAAGAACATTTTTGATAGTGGAATAATCAGATTATTTTCCGGTATGCAAGCGAGTTTTGAAAAAACTCAGTAATCCTCTAATGATATTATATCATTTCAGACAACGCAGGAAATGGAGGCAAATCAAACTCTGTCGCGTCGCCCCCTGTCACTAACGCTCGAGTTAGCGAGTTGGGGGGTGGATCGAGCGGACCTGGTACAGATAGAGGAACCAACGTCGACAATTCCGTAGGGAATGCATACAGTGGGCCCGGCGGAACTTCAGATGGCGGGTCCATCACTAATGCAAGTAATGGGTTGATTGATTTTTTCTCCGGTACGTGTCTCGTATCCCTAAATCCCAGGAAAAAGAGTGTACATATTTATGATTTGATTTTTCACGACAGGGAACGCAGGAAGCGCCGGTCAAGCGAGCAGCAAAAGTGGAGAAATAGGGCTCGTAAAAAAGGTGCCAATTCCGGCAAGGCAGAGGTTCGCTCGATTCATCAGCTTGCAGCTGGACTAAAAGAATCGTATTATTTTTGACTGGTGCCTAGTGCACGTTTATTATACGCAGGCCGGAAAACTATAACGCACCTCTATGTATTAAATATTACATCCCATTAATTAGTTCACCGATCCTCATAACGACAATTATTTAATGTAATTCACCATTTGTATAACAAGTTGAACCCGAGATTACAACCGCCATTGTTGTTAATATTCTAATGTGTTGATTCAGATTGAATATACATGATCGCATATAAATATGGAGCATGAGACGCACCTGTACTCTACGCTAGTAGCTAAGTGAGATAAACTACAGTAAGCGCAACTTTCCTGTCACTTCATTTACAACTCCCACGGGTGCAGGTCCGATAGCCAGCACACTAGGAACCTTTTCAGCAGTTCCAATTGGGCTAGGAAATAAATGTTCATCAGGGTAAAAAGAAGGGTGTTCGAGATTATAAATTACGACCCGTACCTTTTTTGAAAAGCAACGCGTGCACAAAGGTTTAAACTTTTGGCGAGAGCCTCTAGTTCTAGGAGTTGGTTCTCTGATTTGGCTTTAAGAGCGATTTTGGCTTGTCTGCTCACATTCAAGTAGAAGTTAAGAAAGTAATTGAATTGTTTCAAAAATCTTACCCCGTGTATTCCCAGTGTTTTACGAGCTATAGACGAGGATGTTAGTTATGGTGAAAGATAAAGATAAAGATTCGACGCACGGACGGGTTTTTTTTGGAAAGGGCTTTATAGCACGCTAATGTCGCGTCACTAGGCGTCAATTTAGATTTTTAATTATTAGAAAATATGATTGAAAATCTATAACCATACCAGCACCTAAGGTTTCAGGGTTAACCAATTAATTTTGAATCTGCAGTCATTTAAGGAAGAATTATACTGAGATGCTATCTCGCCAGATTGTAACTTGAGATCTGCTCGGACTACTAGCACCTAGATAGTACTTGAGAATAAAGCATGAAGATCAAAGAAGAGGGCACACCATTTTACAAGGTTCCAAGAATCCTGCCGAAACAGCTGAGAGATCGCCGTCAGGGATGCCGTCTTCGTCCTCATCTTCGAAATCTATCGTTTCTTGAGTGACTGTTGCCGGCCCACTTTGTAGAAGGGGCTTGCTTTCCTCATTTTGTGCTAGTTTTTCCTGTTGTGAAGTAAGAGACAGTCCTAACTGGTATCCAATGCCAATCGAACTAAGGGACACGAAGAGCCCAATGACAACTGTAGCAGATAATTGACTGTGAGATCCTTTGTACGGGGAAGGTAAGATGCAGAAGTGACCTTGAGATAGCAAGCTTTTATAATACGTCATAAATCCCAGATAGGTAGACAGAGACCACCTGTAGAGAATTTTGGAGGAGAGCAAGAGGAGAGTGTGGGTTAACAGAGTTTTGTCCCTACTAGGACCTTCCTAATGCAGACCATTAGCGACATCTCGGCAAGTGCCGAGCGGATTTTTCTGTCCTCTTCGATCGCAAACACAGTTATTTGATTTCCTACTTGTTGCTTGTTAGCTATAACCCTAGGTTTCCGTTTACTTGGACGTCTTACACCTCCCTTCAAAATAGACGTTTAGTCTTAAACTACGCACGATTATGGCCAAATCCGATGTTGCTGCCGCTGCTGGGAGCTCTTCGGGGTTGAGTAAAAAGAAAAGCAAGCAGAAGTTGAAGAATGCGGAGGAGAAGAAGGAAAGAGAGAATGCTGCAGCACCTGCACATGCTGCTGATAAGTCTACACAGGAAGAAACTTCTCCTGAGGCTACTTCTGCTGATATTGCCCCCTCGACATCAAAACCAAAAGATGCAGAACCCTCAAATACCTCAGCCAACACCCCAGACCCTAAAAGCGGCCGCTTACCTTTCTCTACTCTCGAGTTATCTTCACAAACTACACGAGCCCTCTCAGAGATGGGCATGACACACATGACAGCTGTTCAAGCTAAATCCATCCCCGTCCTTTTGGCTGGCAAAGACGTTTTGGGTGCCGCTCGCACAGGTTCTGGCAAGACACTCGCGTTCCTCATTCCTGCCATCGAACTCCTCCACAGGCTAAAATTCAAGCCAATGAACGGAACGGGTATTATCATTATCACGCCTACAAGGGAGTTGGCGCTGCAGATTTTCGGCGTTGCGAGGGATTTGATGAAGTATCATTCGCAGACCTTCGGCATTGTAATTGGAGGCGCGAATAGAAGAGCGGAGGAAGAGAAGTTGGTCAAGGGAGTTAATTTACTGGTTGCTACTCCCGGAAGATTATGGGATCATTTAAGGGTGTGTTTGATGTCTTTGAATGGGTTACTGTCGAGACTGAATCCTTCTTGGAACTGGTAGGATACGAAAGGATTTGTAAGACGAAACCTCAAGGCTTTGGTTATTGACGAAGCAGACCGGATATTGGAAATTGGTTTCGAACAACAGATGAAGGATATCATTGCCATGCTTCCAAAAGGTCTGCATATGACTTTTATTTTGTGATTTGTGCCAACTTACAGCTTTACTCCAGACGAACGCCAAACGATGCTTTTCTCTGCCACTCAAACCACAAAAGTGACGGATCTTGCACGAATATCACTACGACCTGGACCGGTACACATCGATGTAGACAAAGAGGAAAGCACAAGTACAGTTGCCACCCTTTCACAAGGATATGTCGTGTGCCCCTCTGAGCGTCGATTTTTGTTGCTTTTCACGTTTTTAAAAAAGAATTTAAAGAAAAAAGTCATTATCTTCTTCTCAAGTTGTAATTCGGTCAAGTATCACTCGGAACTATTGAATTACATCGATGTCCCTGTGTTGGATTTACATGTGCGTACTACATGTCTGTCTTCTGTATTATTATCGTGTTACTGACTATAACAACTTACAGGGCAAGCAAAAGCAACAAAAGCGAACCAATACCTTCTTCGAGTTTATAAATGCCGAGAATGGAATTTTGCTATGCACAGATGTCGCCGCTCGTGGACTTGATATTCCTCGAGTAGATTACATTGTGCAGTATGACCCTCCGGATGACCCTCGTGATTACATCCATCGTGTGGGACGTACCGCCAGAGCAGGAAAGGTCGGCAAGAGTTTGTTATTCTTACTGGAAAGCGAACTTGGATTCTTGAGATACCTGAAGGAGGCAAAAGTACCATTAAATGAGTTCGTATTCCCTGCCGATAGGATCGAGAATGTTCAAACCCAGGTGTGTGACTAATATTTTTATGTCAAAAGAAGATTGCTCAGCGTCATTCCACAGCTCGAGAACTTGCTGTCTAAGAATTACAACCTCTACCGATCTGCCACTGCTGGGTACCGAGCGTATCTACAATCATATGCTTCTTACTCTTTGAAGAAGATCTTCGACGTGAACCAACTGGACCTGACGAAGATCGCCAAGGCGTTCGGGTTCAAAGTCCCCCCTCGCGTAAACCTTGCCATTGGTCCTGGAAAAGGTCAATCTGCCCGTGCCGGTGAGAAGAGGAGAAGAGATGAGGATACTGTCTCTGAATCGGAGGAGGACGTCGAGGAAGAAGTCGAGAAAGTGGGCAAGAAACTGAAAGGTAGTGGTCAAGTTGGCGATGGATCGGTTCACGGACCTATCAGGGGAAGCGGAAAATCCAAACGGATAGAGACGCTGGGAGAAAAATCTGTGAAAAAGGAGATTTTTAAGAAAGGCAAGGAAATGAAGAAATTGGGCGCTAATTGGAGCAGATAGTTTTTTTGGAGTATTTAGTTAGAGAGTATGTATGTGTATGACGACGTTTGGAGGTGTGGCCGTGACAACAAAATGAAACCACGTGATATAGTGTGACGCTGACGTACGCCACGTTTGGTTCGAAAACTCCGGGTGGAAAGGTGGTCATCCAGATTCTTCTTGCTCGTCACCTTTTTTTTTGTTTTGGGGGGTTTTTATATAGCGAGCGACCTCGCACAAAACTTCTTATTCATATTCTTCTTCCGTTCTCCTGCTCGTAATTCACAGCGCCAATGGCAACTTCTCAGGTGATCAGATTGTTCTCATAAAGGCCACATAAGTACACTGAGATTCTGACATGTTTTCACTTTAGCACTATCTCTGGGCCGGAGGCCACTTCTTGCTCCTCCTTTCATCGCTGCGATATATGCTCGCTTGGATTACTCTCAAAACTGCATCTACCTTGTGGTACAAAGGTACGAGACATCTGCAAGGCACATGTACCACGCCAACTCATCACGCTCTCTCCTTTTCCAGCGAGCTTCACTGGTGCGTTGGTCAGCTACGCCATCGTTTGTCAGTGCGTATTCTCTTTATCTGTTCTTGTCTATGTGCACATATTGATCATCATTGAATAGAAAATCCCTGGGGGTATGTCCCGGTTTCGCTTTGCACCTTACGACGCCTCCTCGATGATGCCGCATGGAATATGACGTAACTCACACCATAACCCCTTCGTTGCTTGCAGACTCCTCAACCCAATACTGCCTACGTTCGTCGTGCCCTGCTTGATGAGGTGCGTGTTTCCAGTGCATGTGTGTTTTTGACACGAGGCGGCCGCTAATTACGCTTTCGGGATTGGTTAGAATGTTCAATACTTCTTGCTTGCATTCTTCTGGTGGACCTCTAAGCCCGTCGCGAGTGCGTGGATCGTTTTTTCTATCGATGACTGGAATAGAATAATCTCAATATACCGCTAAATCTAGTTACTTTGTTACCTTACATGATCTTCTCGCTGTTCCATGCCTTGACTTTCACTCGCACAACTCTCATGCCCCAATTCCTGCCTCAAGGACCCCCGACTACTGCTGGTGGGCCACCTCAGCCCCATCCCTTAGCAAAGAAACTTCAGGCTTGGGTCAAAGGTGAGTCTACTACCATTGCGAATGGTAAAAATGTCTGACTGGTGTCTTTCCTTTAAGCCAACTATGATACGGCTATGAAAGTCGTGGCATACACTGAACTTGCCATCCTTGCCCGCGTCGTCTTTGGTACCGTGACCTTCTCCAACTCGCTTCTAGCCCCTATCATCTTCGCCCACTTCTTGCGCCAGCGATACTTCCAGTCAGCATTCACTCGTGATGCAGTTGCATACGCCAATGCTTACATCTCAAATCTCGTTGGCCGACCTGGTGTTCCTCCTGTCGTCGGGACCGTTTGGGACAAGGTCCAGATGCTTGTCCAGCGTTGGGCTGGTATTGTTCTGACTCAGCCGGCCAACAATGCTCCTCCTGCTGGAGCTGCAAGACGCTGATCTGCAGTTTAATACTGAACGGAATAGAATTCCTTCACTTCCTCATTCCTAAATACGATGACAAACGCATAGTGCTATTGCGTATAATTTGGGAGTAGGGTGTAGATCAAGATTGTGGAAGTAGCTATAACATAATAGGTTGGACTCGCTGCGATTTATTTTCAACGAATCTTTCAGTCACTGTAATAGACGCTGTTATATTATTAGGTGGCGAATATTGTTTATTTATCAGTTCCTTGCTCAAACCTGCGCCAGTAATGAAATTACCGCAAATCAAAGTGTTGCTGTCAGTGGTGGACTATTCTATTGTGTGGATAAGATGACGATAGTGGAGGATGAAATAGTGAGAAGAGGAGCGGCCATTATGACGTCTACATGAATAAATGGAGCGCCGTCAGAGTATAAAGTCCAACCATTAGCAGACTAAGGGGAGCAATAATATAAACCATAACCATGCCATCCATCGTGCACGCTGCTACTGAGCTCGTAACCTCCATCATAGGCGTCTTTGTCTCCCTCTTTAACTCTATATTTGCCATCTTCTATGGTGCATTCTCGTTCACAGGAGATGTACTGGCCAGCGCATTTAAAGTCGGGACACATATAATTTCGATGGTTACAGATCTATTCCAAGGAGTCCTTGGTTTTATTACAGGTATGCATGGAAAGTGATGTATTTTTTTTAGGTTTCTAATAGGGTCTGCAGCCAATTTTGTTGCAATCGCAGTCATTGGAGGTGCATACTACATGTATACTTTGTACCAAAGACAGAATAGGGGAACGCTCCGGAGCGGCAAGACGCGAGCATAAATACCATTTACGGAGATATTACATAATTTTGTCTTAATTTGGGTTAGTGTACTTCCTTGTAAATGTAAACACGCACAAATACTGTTCCGGATTGAATCTTTCGACATTCGCCTCATAGTTTGTCTTTTTGAGTCGGTTGTTTGGCTCTGAATGTCCCGTATACCCGTCCCTGCTCATAATCGTGACGCAAGGCCGCATTCTCCTTCGCCCCAGGTTACTTTCCCTACGACCCCTGAACGTGAAATTCGCGAGCGTGAACGTGCTACTTCCCCACTCGGCCGTCATTCCACTATTTCTACTTCTAGCTTTTCGAGGAGTGATTCGCATAATATCCAAAGCTTAACCGGTACCATGTCTTCTGTTTCTGGATTCCAAACTGTGTCGGAAACGAGGAGGAAGCAAGGAAAGAGAGACGAAGTGCGTATTGTCTACGCAATGTGTTGGGGATGGGTGAGGACTGACGTTCGCTCGGTATTTTTGTTTAGGCAATCCGAAAGAAGATCGAGTCGGAGCTCTCTCGCAAGCGTACTATCTCGACCACACACAGTCAGCAACGGTCCTCTAAACGCAGCGGAAAGTCCAGCGCTGCCAAGGGCACTGTAGCTGCTCTCAAGCCCAGTCCCGCTCTTACAGTTCCAGAGAATATCACCGTTTCCGAGGCTAGTCAACTCTGTGCTGCAAAACGCACCGACTGCGTCCTTGTCGTTGACGATGAAGAAGGATTGAGTGGAATCTTCACGGCGAAGGATTTGGCGTACAGAGTACGTCCTTTGATTTTTGGTCTCCTGGAACGTGAAATCAACGACTCTACAGGTGACCGCTGAAGGACTTGACCCACATACTACGCCTGTCAGCCAGATAATGACGCGTAATCCTATGGTAACTCGTGACACCACCAGCGCGACGGAGGCTTTGGAACTTATGGTGTCCAAACATTTCAGACATCTTGTACGTGACTGTCAACAATGAGATTCATATACTATTCTCATTATTGAATAAAGCCTGTCTGTAATGAAGACGGAAACGTTGTCGGTCTCTTGGATATCACTAAGGTCTTCCACGAAGCTCTCGGCAAAGTAGAGCGAAGCTCCGCCGCTTCTGAGCAGCTTTTCACAGCTATGGCTGGAGTGCAATCCGAGTTGGGTGGTGCTGTAGGTGCCAATCCTCAAGCGGCTGCAATGCTGGCGTGGGCGGAGAAGCTGCGCGAGAAAACTGCGCTGCCGGACTTGACAACTGTCATGGACTCGCGTACGCAACCTGCGACAGTCGGCCCAAAGACAACTGTGCGCGAAGTTGCGAAGCTGATGAAGGAAAGGAGGGTGACTGCTGTCTGTGTCATGGAAGCCGCTGGACCGATGAGTCCTGGTATTCCTGGCGTCCAGAGGATTGCCGGTATTTTCACCAGCAAAGATGTCGTTCTCAGAGTTATTGCTGCTGGGTTGGACGCTGGCAGATGTAGTGTCGTTCGTGTAATGACACCGCATCCTGACACCGCACCTCCTCATATGAGTGTACATGATGCTCTCAAAAAGATGCATAGTGAGTTCTGTCTCTTCATCTAATGCGGTCATACGCTGTTACTTACGATAATTCTTCGTAGATGGCCACTATCTCAATCTGCCTGTTCTTGAGGAGAATGGAAAGCTTATTGCTATCGTTGATGTTCTGAAGTTGACATATGCCACTTTAGAACAGGTTGGTTATATCCCTGCGTTTCGTCACTTTGTAACTGACAAATAATTCTATAGATGAATGCTATGTCTGCAGAAAGTGGCCACAACGACTCGGAGGGAGGTCCTATGTGGGGACGTTTCTTCGATTCCATTGGACACGACGATAACGAGTCTATGATATCTGGGTCCAACGCTCACACTGATCATCGTTCGTTCCCATCTTTGAACGACCTTCACCTCCAACAATCGCCTCACTCCGAGGTGCACCCGAACGACTCAGCGTCCGTTGTGGACGAGGATCCTGTCTCTGCCCTCGAGGGTTATACCCGCCAAAAGGGTTTGAACGTACCCGGAGGCGCCATCCCCGTGCCTGCGGATGATGGAACATATGTCTTCAAATTCCGTACTCCTAGTGGTCGCACTCATCGATTCCAGTCGCGTCATGATGATGTCGAGCATTTGCGTGAGATCGTTGCGGGAAAGCTTGCAACTGATCCATTCTTCACTGAGTATCAACCTACATCTGAGGATACGACGCGTCCGGACCCCATTGACTTTCATTTGTCATACACCGATGCTGATGGAGACAGCGTATTGATCACCTCGGACCATGACGTTTCAGAGGCTGTCAAGATTGCTAGGGGTGCTGGGTCCGACCGTGTAGTGTTGTTCGTACAGGGTGGCAAAGGATGGGATGAAGCTGGTGCTGGAAAGAGCGAGGCAAAGGCTGCTGCTGTGACTGCCGCTGCCGCAGAAGAAGTACGGGAGGTGGAGAAGAGCGAGCAATCCATCGTCAGCCCGACACCGACTGTGATCGTTCCTCCTACCAAAGAGGCTGTTCCTGAGCCTAATCAACCTCGCCATTATCAGCACAGTGCTGGTGCTGGAGATGAGGTATTTGGGATCCCGAAGGATCTTTTGCTGCCTGCTAGCATTGGAGCGTTGGCGGTCGTTATCATTGGAGTGTTCACTATCTCAAGGTTGACCTCCAATAATTATTAAACATTTGAGGGAGATGGAAGGAAGATTATCACATATTCACACATTCGTTCCCTTCATTCTTCTCTTGCTACTTTGAGTAGAAAAATATACCACGAGAATTGATGTCCATGATATTTACTCATAACAGCATTATACTTAGTCTTTCCTCTTAGTTATTTAGACGATCTTGAAACTATGGCTGCAATATTTGTGCATGCTTGATGACGACTCGATGATGATTTATGTACATGTCCAAATTATGTTCTGACGCCTCAACCTCAATGATTAATCTGTTATAACTTATGACACAATACTTTCCCTTGCAAGGCTGTCTTGAGCACCCCTGAATATTTGTCGAGATGTCGGAAGGCCTAAATTTCAATATAGTTCACGTGCTGGCCCTTTGTGTGTTCTCCGCAAAGCGTGACCTTGGGTTATTGCTCGCGCTTACGGTAGTGCTAAGGACGCCATTAGCACGTTCAAGATTGCTACTGCTTTCAGTAGTCATATTTTCCTTAAGCTTCCCAGGTCGCTCCGGGTACAGGAGGGTATCATATTGGACACGCATAGGAAGCGTTCCGAAGTCGTCAGGGTGGCATTGGCCTCGATTCTGAAAAGTGAGTTCGTTTCTTGATTGCTCAATTTATGATTGGTTCTCCTAGTTAACTGCAGCGGCTATTAAGACTCTTTAGGTAAACACTGAAAGTACCTGTCCACACGTCTTCATTTACTTTCAACCGGTTCCCAGTACCACCTTAATACCCTCCTTACATATACCCACCAAACATGCCAAAGGCGGACAGGTCAGAGAAAGAGGAAACACTAGCGGCGTTGGTGCGTATGGGTTGCTCTCTTTCCTTCTTTTTCGAAGGCACCAGAAATGCGGTATACTCACATTTTGCTTGGGTATCAGACGGCACGCGTTTTTGCCGCTATGCTCGATGAGCTAGTGATGGATGCGACTTTACAATCTCATCAGGAAGTGGTACGAGGGAGGACGATATGCTCAGTGTGTAATACCAAGTAAGTACTTATGCATAAAAGTACTCATGCAAGTTCAAGAATCATGTACTTGCTACTTATCTTATGCACCGACTTGTAGATGTGGATCAGGTTTGTATCCAACGTTTTTGTATTTGCATCCCATGCATTGATCATTGTTCTTTTCTATGTTTGTTTAGTACATGTTCCTGGATCTTCTACGGGCAACGAATCTCAGAGGCGGGCGGATACACCCTCTTCAGTTAATAGCTTCGAAGGGACGGGGAAGGGTCAGGTTAATGGCACCGGCACGAGCACACCGACAAGCTTGAAAGGAGAAGGGCAGTTATTGGAATGTGTATCCTGTCAGAGAATGGCGCGTCTACTCCAATTTTTATCTGACCAGTTATGTCTTATCAACCGGTCGTTCTTTTTCTCTAGCTTGCACCCAATAGATATGCACCACATCTCAGCACTTGCATGGGGCTCAATACAGCTAGAAGAGGTGCTGTAAGAGGGAGCGCTAAACCCAAGTCAGTTCTAAGGTTATATTTCACTGCTGTTCGAGTACTTTACTCTGCATCTATTTTTATGTTCACAGACAACCTTCAGAAGGAGGGAGATCTGTATCACCTGTGTCTGATGCCGGTAATATATCCGAAGAGAGGCCCATTGCGAACACGAAAGGAAAAGGAAAAGCTAAAGGAAAGAAAGCCAGTGCGTTTTCTTTTCCACTACTACCTTTTGCATATTTTAGGATTTCCCTGACATGTATTTTTTGGGGGATTTCAGCTGACGAAAGTGATTACACGCTCAAACGGAAAAGGGTAATTCAATTTCTCTTTCGGTTTATCTACGTCATTCACCTCCAATTTTATTGCCAGCTTGGTTCCCCACAGATCTCACCTATCAAAAAGACGAAAAAGGCCAAAACATCTGGCAAGTCCTTCTCAATTCTTTATATTCTTTGGTTCTTGCTAATCTTGTTCCCTCCAGGATCGCCAGTTTCTCGTGTTAAAGCTGCTCCCGACACGACTGGTGTACCGACCAACGTAAGTGCATTGCTTTTCATGGACAAAGACAGCTTTACATATTAAAACACATCTTATCTTTATAGTCGCATTACTCTCCTTCTACAGCATCTCAGTCTCAAGCTAAAATTCCCTCTAAATTACGCGACTCTTCAATGGCGTCTTTTATCGAGCGCTCCTCTACCTCTTCACGTGAATCGTCTCCTGAAGTTGCTTTTGCTGCAACCCCAGCTTCTTCCTTCACGTCAAGCCCCGTACGCCCGATAAATGGCGCCGGGAAAGCGGCCAGAGGTAGACCTTTGGCTATGGGGACTGGTCCTCCGAGACGCCCAAGTCCTCCTCGGGTTCCTGCAGTCCACGTACCGGATTACCACGTCGGTGTGTTCTGCTCGTTTACCTTGTTTTTCACTTGAGATTCTGATTTATTTTTCTTTCAGAAATTGATCACGCGAACGAGACTGGCTCTTCCACTGATACTGATAGTGACTAAGGACTTGGATTATATTGTTTGCTGTGCTTTTTATTCGATTTTTCGGCATAATTAGGGTTATATCAACGTTGTGCATCCATCCCCACTGCTTTCTACTTGCTTGTACATTTATAATTTATCATCGTCACTCCTCTACTTGCACATGTTCCTCAAATATATCACAATCAATATTCCATGGGTCCAGATAAATCATTATGGATATAATTTGAAAGTATTTATTTAAACAGAATAATGTTACAATTTAAAAAAAGTTCTGATAATTTAATCTTCGTAGGAGATATCTGCATCATCAGCGACGACGAAACTGCCCATGTGGTATTGATCTAATTCGTCATCCGGTGGTGGCGGAGAACTAGATGGTAAAAAAGCGTGAGCACTTCTATCGATCCTCCCAAATGGCCGAGGTCGGATGGGACTGGTCGAAAAGGCAGGCCCAGTACTAGTCTGAGTGAGCAAGCTCTGACGATAAATTAAGCTTTGGTCGTACGACTGAGACGCTTGCGTAGCCGGAGAGTCCTTTATAAACATACGGTCGGACTCGCTTTCGTCTTCGTCTTCGCTATACCCTTCGCTCACTTCATCGCCGGAATGAGCTGCTTCGCCGTCAAACAAGGGATTTACATCTCGGTCAAGAAGCGAAGGTTTGACGCGCTTGACTTTGTCCTTCCTCTTTGACTTTGTACGTACAGGCGTCGATTCCATGCGATGTAGCCGTCGTTGGGATGGGGGAGGCATGTCCATCGAGGGCGATTGAGAGTCGTCGAAAACAATACGCCGTCTCTTTGAGTGATTGCCCAATGGGCGTACAGGGAAAGATGGTTCGGGAATACGATTTGAATCGCCGGGAGATACCAGAAGCCTTCGGGGGAGGGCAGGAGGAGGCATAGCTGATTTGGCTATTTCTCGAGCTGGATATAGAGGACTACTGGAAAGATTCACTTGAGGTGAAATGCGACTAGTAGGCGGAGCGTAATTTGTTTTAGTCCTTTCCGAGGGGGACCATAATGAACGTACAGCAGTTGCCGTATTTTTGTAAGTCCCAGTGTCTTTACCAGTCTGCGTATGAGTTTTTGCATTTGGTTCGACAAATTCCAACGAATCGTCATCCATAGCTTCCATAGGATCAGAAGTGGCAACAATGTCCTCATTCCAATTAAGCGCTTTGATTGGGATGGATGCATCATCGACGTTCATCCCCAATTTGGGAATGAGTGGTGAAGAGTCTACTATTTCAATGTCACGATGATCTTCCTCGTCATCATCTACCAACCATGACATGTCTTGGTCTCCAATCTCATCTAATTTCTCGTCTAGTTGTGGTGATTTTCTCACAAGGGAGACATGACCAGAGTCTGAATCCGAAAGCTCGAGGACTGAGGGTTCGCCTTTCATGGGTGTAGACGCTCGAGATTGAGGATTGACACCGATGCGCATAGGAGAACGGCAACTCTTCTCCGAGTCAGATAAGTCAAGCAAGGAGTCCTCTATATGTTTCTTCAATTTCTTCGGCGGGAAATGTTCAGGTGTTGGCGACATGACTACACGAGATTGTGTCTGGGAGCGCTCCTTCAAAGCCCGTAGAGTTGCAGTTGTGGGCGGCAAAATGAGGCCGGATTCTATATCTAAGTCGTCAGAGTCGTCTTCTCCTGCTTTGGAGAATTGACTCGAGGTCAGTGGATTGGTTTTCGTCTTCTTTACACGAGATTTCGTCGGTTTGGTTGCTCCGATAGTAGATGATTTCTTTAGTCTGGCCTTGACAACGCGCTTGTCGGTGGTAGACGAGTCAGCAGCAGCAGCAGACTGGGTGCGACGAGGAGCACCTAACACTAGACCCGATTCAATATCTAAGTCAGTGTCATCATCTTCACCGGCTGCCTCGAAGTCTTTCCCTAGTGATACTTTCTTTGGTTTCTTCTTGCTGCCCTTGGTAATAAGATCACGAACAGACACAAATCCAGTGCTAGCACCATCTGGAATGTTCCTCGCAATATCATCGTTTCTCTTTCGTTTTGTTCCTTGGGCACCCTTCTTCGGAGAATTTTTTTTTAGATCCTTCCTAACATATTCTTCAATTGTCACCATTTTCTCCACACATTCGGGTTTTATGTGCTCGGGTAACAGGCGTTCAACGTCACTGTAAAGTTCATACATTTCACCTTTGTTGACCATTTTTTGCACTTCCTTGTACGTTGCTTCTGCTTTGTCGATGTTGTATTCTTCGCGGCCTTCGGCGAGCAAAGCATGAATGGTTCCTTGACGCTTACGACCCGTTCGTCCGAAGCGTTGTATCTTAGAAGAAATAAGTTGGTACCTATTGGAGTTGGCAGCATGGAAGACATACCATCCGGGTTGGAGCTTTGTCGGCGTCGTAGCAAATAGTCATATCAATTTCACCGATATCGAGTCCTTCCTCTCCGATAGAGGTGGCCACAAGTACGTTGTACTCTCCGGATTTGAACTTTTTGATTACCTGTCATAAAGATTAAGATGAATAAGTTCGGATGAACAAATGAGATTGCTTACTTCCAATTGCTCCTTCTGAGCAAGACCTTTGTTACCCAATTTATCAGTACCTTGACCGACGAATTGTGTGGCACGAATAAGGGGTCGTTCTTTGTCAAGTTCCCTAACGATTTCCCTCACAACTTCTCGATATGAAGAGAACACCATAATCTTTGTGTCATTGACATCGTCTTCGCCCTCTTCAGGGAGCTTAGAGCCAAAATGCTGAATGAGAATTTGCTTCAGCTTTTCGACTTTGGGATGGACAGCCCACCCTCGTGCTTTTTGGGTCTCCAGCTCCAACATCAGAAGGCGGAAGCTAGCATCGTCTTTTAGTCGCTTGACAGTGGCGTTCTTTTTCTTGCCTCCCTCCGCATCTTCGTCAGTAGTAGTCAAAGAAAGTAAGTGCGTATAGCATGTTTCAATAGAGCCCGTAAGCTTGAGCATAGAAGGTCACTCAGCCGCCACCAGCTTAATAGTGGATGGACACGTACAAGATACAGCATCGACCTGGCCAGTTTGGCTAGCATTGAAAGGTTCACAAAAAATCTCGGATCTTTCAGGTCCTTCATCATAGCTTGGGGTCTATATGGGTGAAGACTGATAGCAGTGTCATTAGCGTGAAACAGCCCCGTAGATTTGAGGGGTTTCATGTAATTCTGCGAAAGGTGGACTATTCGTTAATTATCGCCCGAGATTATGTAGTCACCATAACTCACATCCATAACTTTAGCTAAAAGGTCGCGAATTTTTCCAACATCCTCATTTGGCCTAATGATGTGCGATTTGAAAACCTAAAACGAAGCTCAGGAAAGTGGTAAGGGTATTTAGAACAGATATTACCTTCTTGTGAATATAAGGTTTCAAGTCCAAGCTTTCTTCATTTCGTATCTCAATCCGGCTAATATGTAGCCCATCGACTAGAGTCTGAACTGCTTCGACGTTGTTCCCTGGAGTCGCCGTCAAGGCCAAGAGACGGAAATGGGGGTTCTTTGCCATTAGATATCGTACCGCTTGATTATACGCATAATCTCCACTGGCTCGATGGGCCTCATCTAAAATCGAGTTAGCTTGACTTTCAAATTTCTGGCCTTAAATCTAACCAATAACCAGCAATATTATATCGCTAGCATCGCAGTTCTGCTTCACTAAATCGTTGACTAAAGTTTGAGGAGTCATGAAGAAAATCCGCTTTTCTTGCCACTAAAATAATGTCAGTTTTATTGCCCATGACCGGAACCCAGAATGCCGCTTACTCACATATCTTGTCCTCGTAGACGCTGGAACCGAGCCATTGAGTTCGATGCTATCCGCTGCGGATATTCCACATGTTTCATGGCATGCGTGGATTTGCTGAGAAACTAAAGGCTTGGTAGGTGCTACGAATATAACTTTTCCATCAGGATACCACCTATAAACTAAAAAAGAGTCAAATAAGTTATGGAGGCTTAGTTTAAAGAAGAGTCACAGTTTAGCATTATAACTCCAGCAATGAAAGTCTTCCCCAAACCGGTAGGCAATGCTACCAAAGTGTTTTCAAACAGGCAGTTCTTGACGATGTTATACTGGTAGTCTCGCTTTGGTCTATTTATTGGGTAAATCCAATGTTTGGCTTCGAGAAGGTCTGCTTCAAGTTTCATTGGAGAAGGCTGAAGTCATGTAGTGCAATGAGTAATGCAGGAATGCTTATAGCGTAAATGGACCTTACAGGCCTACAAAAGGAAGAAAACGTGCAGTACGTCTTTAGCACATACGTTTTACTCAGCTAAAAGGTAAGATTTCTTACCCGACTGTGCAAAAATGAAGGTTAGGAACGGTCAACTAACTTTTAGATAAATGAAAAGGCGAACTCACTGGGAACAAAGGGGGCAGGAAACTGCTCAAATTCAACTTCTTCCTCGTCATCATCGTTGGCTTTCCCTTTCCCTTTACACTTCGCGTTAGGTAATGACTTCCGGATACCCGTCTTCGCAAAAGCCGTTTGGTCCCAAGTCTTAGTCTTAGGTGCTTGTTGTCCAAAGAGACTACGTGCTGATGACTTGGTACGTTCAATCTGAGACTTTGGTTTGCTGTTAGTAGTTGAAGGTGCGGACGGAGGAAGGATGTCTCCAAAGAGTGTCGTCTGCAATTTGTTGCTGGATGATGTCCTGGATATCTTGCTCGGACCAGCAACAGGTGGTGCTTTTCCAGCATAGGCATCCTTTATGAACACGTCTAATTTTGCTAGCTCCGTTTCGTCAGCTTCAAATGAGAGGTCGTAGAAAGAGTCGTCGTCGGCTAGTGGTTGGCGCCCCTTGGATTGTGCGGCACTTGAAGCAGGAATATTCCTTGGAACAGGCGGCGCTTGTTTCTTGGGTGAAAGATGTGCAGCTTCGATAGCATCTATTTGTTTCAGTGCAGAAATATCAAAGTCATCGTCGTCAAAGTAGCCGTCGGAGCTCATGATACAGTCAGTATGAGCAAAAGATCAGTGGAGGAGTAGGAGGAGTAGTTAATTGCACAGCGTTTGAAATATGCCACACGAACGCGTCGAGATCACGTGTACGTGGACCTGGCGTCGAGTCCAATGGCCCTGGGTCTGGCATTACTCGTCTTCAATAGCTCTGCTCAGCACCTACGTGCTGTACAACAGAATAAACAAGCGGTATGAGCCTGTCTTTGAGCTCCCTACTTCTCTGACCTTTACTCATCCTGTCTGAATATAAGAAGTTCAGGGTGTCGCACCCAAACGTTACTTTCCCAGCAATGTCGAGCAATACAATTGCCCGCTGGAATGCCATTCCTCTCGAGCGTCCCATCGACTCTGCATCGTCTACGGCCTTGAAGGTACTCACTCCAAATTTGCTACTCTGATGGACCTTGTTACTGCCCTCTGTCTCTTTTCTTCACTTCCTTAGCGTGGAAGGCCGGTGTACGAGGAATCCGCCGATAATGACGATGACGACGATATTTCGTTGGTCTCCCGTTCTCCTTCGCCCGTTCTTCATGATGCGATGGATATTGACGAATCGAGTATTCATAAATATGACGAATATGTACGGCGTCCAACTCGCGAAGTCATAACAGTGGAGACCAAAATCAAGCCCACAAATAAAGGCTTCGCTCTCCTCGCGAAACTTGGTTGGAAAGAAGGTCAGCCAGTAGGGCTTTCTGGTGAAGGTATGTTTTATCGTTAACGTTATACACGAGTCGCACTGAGACACTACTATCTTAACTCTACTGTACACTAGGCCGCACGGAACCCATACCATTCCATGTCAAGTCCGATTTGACAGGCCTCGGGAAAATGAGTCAAGATGTAAGAATGATTGAGGAAACTGTATCACAAAGGCGCGAGCTTGAGGCAGAGCGGCAGCAAAAAGAGAGTGAAGAGCAACGTAAACAACGAGAGGTGCGCCGCACTACCCTCTGCATCTATCCAATCCAATTTAACTATATTCTGCTTTTTCTTCTAGGATATCGTTGCTCGCAAGAATGCACTAGAATCCGAAATATCATCCACCCTTCGCGCCTTCTATTGTACCCTTTGTGACAAGCAGTTCAAGAACGTAGCTCAATACGATGAGCACACCAATTCGTATGCGCATCATCACAAAGCCCGGTTCAAGGACATGCAGGCGAATGTCCGGTTGAAACCCAAAGAAGAAATTGACAAACGGAAAGAAAAAGAACGCAAGCGTGAAGAAAAAGAACTTCGTAAAATAGCAGCGGCCAATGGTATTAAGATGCCGAAAGTCACTGCTACTCTGAGTTCCGCCGTTACACTCGCTCCTGTGGGCTCCGCATCAGGGGATGCAAACAACATGGAACTTGATGGCATGCCCATGGTCGAGCCGAAAACGTCTAACTGGGGGACATTTTCAACAATTGGGGGACAAAGTGGCCCGGAAACGAGTACCAGCTCTTCGGGAGGTGGTGGGTTCAGTAAGGGAGGATGGGCCACGGTAGGTCCGAGCTCTTCAACGACCAACTCTGCACCCCCCTCTGGATTCAGCAACAGCCGATCTGGATCTGCCACAAGTTCTAGTACGGCAGGAAGTCACAATACTGCGGGTGCTGGTGTTGGTCACAATCCCACTTTCCGCAATGCTGGCTGGACGTCTTTGGATACTGGAAGCTCTTTAGCTCAGAATCCGCCTCCGCCCCCTCCGTCAGGTATACCGAGCTATCCTCAAGCGCCAGCTCCTCCAACGCCATCTGGACCTTCTCGTGGGGGATGGGCCAAAGCAACGACTAGTATTGAACCTGCTCTTCTTTCACCACCTTCAGAACCTTCTCGTGGAGGCTGGGCCACGGTAACATCGACGTCGTCCGCTCCCCCTCCTCCTTCATCCGACGTTTTGCCTTTGTCATCCCCGCCTCCGTTACCTCCTGTGCCTCATCCCCCACCTCCTGAAAACAAGCCCGTTAGGTCAAACTGGCAACAGTTCCAGAAAGGAATTGGGAAAAGAAGATAATTTCTCTCTCTGCCTTCAAATCTGCGATTTCATTACTCTTTTTATCTTTCCCTAATCCTTTTTGGTTGACAATTAGCTGAGTCTGCACGAATGAATGAACGATTCATTATTATGTAAAGGTACTTCAACAAAGAGGCAGGACAGACGGAAATTACTAAATAACTACAACGGGAGGGGCTTGTTTCACAAATAAAAGGATTCTTGTACTTATTATGTATGGCGAATTCGAAACGATGTAAAAGTAGTTGAAAAAATGACTTTATTGACAACATCGGCAGCAAGAATGATGAGAAGAAAACGAATGAACAACGGCCCTGTACGAGAAGGAAAGGCGGTAGGCAAAACATCCCTATAACGTATGACGAGGCCAAAAAGGTGGATATATGCGTGCAAAGAAAGGGCAAAAAGGTCCAACGATCTTCACTAAGTGGTAGCGACGAAAAAGAGGCAGGCAAGAGTGTCGTTCACTCAGAATCACTGCCAGAACTATCCGATCCAGAACTTGAGTCTGACGAGTGGTCACTGTCATTTTCTCGGCGTGCTGGAGGGAGAGAGGCAGTGCCGCGTGGCTCGAAGAGGGCCATACGTTCTTCCAGTTGACGGATTTTCTCCGCCTCTTTTTCTTCGTCCATACTTTTACGCTTCAGTCCGCCTGTCCCAGTGCCCTTTCCAGTACGATTACGCTTGGGTTGCGTGGGCTGACGGACAGGACGAAGGACATAGTTGTAGAGTTTGGTGAGGACCGCCGCTGGTAATTGATCAATCTCCAGCTCGATTTCCTCTGTACTCTGTAATTCGACACATGGTTAGAGCCAAGGTGCAAGGGCGGTATGATAACAGGAGGGCCGATAAGATAATTGTACTCACGTCTCTGATTTCGGGTACACCCTCGTGGATGATCTGAATAACCCGCTCCAAGCGAGCACCATCTAGCTTGCCAATAGACTCGCTGAGATCTTTCTTCTGCTCAAAAGTGAGGACGTCGTCATCAGTTACATTCTTCTTTGTCTTCTTTTTAGAGGGCGCCTTCGGTTGTTTCGGTGGTGCCTTCGATGTCGAGGCAACAGGAGCTTTCTCTTTCTTCTCTTTCTTCTTCTTTTCTTTAGGCTTGGGTAGCTGCTTGAGGGACTCGATATTGTTTCGCATTGTTTCGATTTGACTTTCCATCTCAGCAATAGCGCCTAAAGTGGAGACGTGAGATCATGGAACGATGATAGGAAAGTAAAACATACGCTGACGTGCGCGCTCTTCGTCTTCGTCTTCTTCCTCTTCATCATCTTCCTCATCGCTTGGCTCAGGATGAGTCTGGGGGAGACCCTTCCATTTCTCGTCGAAAAGTCGTTGCAGTTCTTGTCCAGCCACGTTCACAGGAGTACCAGAAGGGTTGAAGGTGAAGCAGTTGCGGATCATTAATTTGAAATCATCATAGAAGTTTTGCGCCGTATCGTATTCTCCGCTGTCTAGCTTCTTACGAATAGTAGATAGATCCATTGGCTTCTTGACAATCTTAGGATATGTTGGAATGTCAAGTTTTTGCCAATCTAGAGCGCATTTATTCAGTCAGGGCTGTTAAATGATAGGGTGACTACTATTCACTCACCAACAGGCTCATAAAAGGGGTAAGCGATACTATAGTATTGCTTCCTATTCAACTCTTGTAAGATCTTCCCACAGTACTTCAGTTGTTCGGTTGTCCTGTCAGACTTGCTCCTTTTACCCTTGCGGTTCTTTTTAGGCGCGTCCGCATAAGGAAGGTCCTTTGGTGGTGGTGGATGGATTTCACGCTTTGGACGACCGATGGCTTCTGCATCTGAGCGTCTGATAACGGGTACAGAGGTAGATGGGCGCCGAGGAGCGCTGACCTTCTTGGGTGCAGCGACGGGGGGTGGCGGCGCGGGCGGAGTTGCGAGTTTTTTGACAACAGGGGCTTTTGGCTTCTGAAGAAAATGATGAGAACCAAACACTGCCAAAACAAAAAAATTTGCAAACCTCTGTCCGAGATGGCAGATGTTTGATAGACTTATCGAAGGTTTCTTCTAGCCGCTTGCCCATTGCGGCTACTATATGTTCAGGACCGTTGAAAGTCACAGCGTTGGAGACCATGAGACGAACATCGGCAATGACTTCCTCTGCGTGATAATAGCGAGGATTATGGGGATTCGGATCAGGCTTCTGAGGATTGGAGGCAGCCAACTTGCGCTCGATGGTCGAGATGTCCATGGGGGTTTTGATAATAGACGTATAATGGGGGATGTTGAGAGCGATAGGGTCGACAGGACGCAAGAAAGGAGCACCATCTTTGCTTTTTCTGAGGCTGCGGATGGTGGATATAAGGAAGCGATATTGGTTATTGTTAATAGTAGACTCTGTATGTTGAGGCAGCGATGAGGTAGAAGCGGGGGTTGCCAGAGTGGCGGTAGTGGGTGGCGGGGCGGTAGACGATGGAGGCGGTGGAGCGGGAGTGGGTGCATGTGAAGGCGGGGGCGGACTGGCGGACTTTGAGCACAGATGAGGCCAACGCCGAGAAAAGAGAATGAAAAAAATCACCCACGTGTGTCATCGACGCCATGTCTGCATCTGAATACACTCTCGCTCTCTTTGCGGGGGGCTCCGCCTGGTCATCGCTGTCATCGTTGTACGCCCTAGTGTTGTTCTGGGACGCGTCAAGACTGGCCATGGAATAGTCTCTGGCAAGGGTGGGTGTCTGTGTGTCGTTCATAACAACATCGTGGCCATTGACCGCGTCGTCCATCTTGACATCGCCATGAATGCCGTCTAAAGGAAGGTCAGACATGGGCAAGACACATGAATGAAGGGCGAGCATACTTGGAGTGTTGTTTACGGGAAGAGGCTCATGACGGACATCGCTTTCTTGCTCATAGTCGAGATCTATCTTGACATCTGGTGCTGCGGCGTCATCAACGGGAGTGGCAGGGGAGTCTGTGGCCGGGGAAGGGTGGTTATCAATCGAGTTTGCAAGGACGGTGTCCGATATACCATTGAAAGTGTGACCCGGCAGTGTCTGGTTCATAATGGGACGTGACAGTGACCGCGTGACAATTGGGAAGGCAAGGGAAGATTTTTGGGGAGTTAGGGGGATCGGATGCTGGCTAGGTCTTTATAGTCTCACAGAAATTAAGGTTCAGATCTCCCGCGCTGGGGCCATCCCTTTTCGCCCTTTTGCTATTTCGTCTCTGCGCCTCCCTTCCCCCGCCTTCTACATAACATATATACATGCTACAACTCTCTATGCCTCTTTCTCCTCCTCTTCCTCCTCTGCAGCGAACACCGGCGTGGGCTGATTCACCTTCCAGGCTGTAAACAAGGTTTCGGAATCAACCGCCACGTCAGCCATATTTTTCAACAAAACATGTACAAACAACTCTTTCGGCAGGCACGTGCCTCCGGAGCGCTCAATTGCGCTTACCTTTTGTCCACTGCGGATCCTTGTCGTCTGCATACTTCAGGAGCGCTTCCCGCGGCTGGAAGACCAACACAAGGGCGGCGTGCAAAGGGAAGAAGAAAAACAAGGTTCTCGTCAGTAATCTGCGTCACCATCATGATAAAAGGAAAACGTGGGAAGGCGCCAAAGGGCAACCGCATCTGATTCTCTTTCCACATCCATCAAAGGGTCGATGTGTAACGACCGAGCTTGCTCATCAAAGCAAATGTCAACAACAATGCACTTACATCCACGTCCCTCGTTGTGTCTCGGACCAGGTTCTGCACAACGTGCTGAGTAGCGCTCGCACCCACCCGTCCGCCCTTTCCAGGTCCGGTTACGGGAAGTTCAGGTCGTCTGCTCTTCCTCGGGTCCATCCTGTCCTTTTCCCTCTTCCTCTTCGTTCCTCTTCCCGTGTCTAGGTCGCGGAACATGGGCAGCGCATGCGGCGTAAGAATGGTTGGAGCCGTCAGTGCGTCTGACACATCCTCGATCGTAACCTTTCTTGGTGGCCCTTTACTCAGTAATAACTTGGCGCCATTCAACGAGGTCACTGGCGAGTAGAGCACTACGATTTGTCCGTTCGAAAGTCCTGTCACAATCTATCAATGCATTATAGTACCGGTATACACGGATTAGCATTCAACAAGAAAAATCATGAAATGGAAGCAACTGACCTGATTAATTTTTGAGTGCCAGGCGACTTTCACCGGCGTCGCATCCACTGCCAAAGATTTGACCACTTCTAGTCCATTCTTGTCCAAAATTACTAATTTCCCCTGTCCTCCTTTCGAGGTAGCTCCTGCGCCGGTGATAACATACTTATCATCAGGACTGAACACAGCGTTTGTGGTCGGATATAACGTGGTCAATCCAGAATGTACCGCAAGGGGTTTCTTGAAGGACCGAAGATCCCACACTGAAACACGGGTTAACACCTGCAGCAGGAATTTGCACGATGGTCTATTTGAGAAACTCACATTTGACAGTGTCGTCGCCACCCCGTGTAAGCACTGTTTGTCTATCCACTGAAAATACTAGAGACCCGGTCTCTGTCCCCTTTACATGCGCGTTCTCGATAGTCATATTTGGCCTGACAAAGTTGGAATTTGTTTGCCACATATGCAAAGCTCCATCGAGACAGGCTATGGAATCGTGTGAGAAGACGAAAGAAAGGGATATTTTTAACAAAACAAGCTCACCTCCCCCGATGAGGTTGCCATCAGGCGAGTAGTTACAAGTTGTTACTTTCGTCCTTGCACCTCTCTCCTTGGACTTGACAACAATAACACTCTTCTGTTTCCTTTTATTCTCAACTTCCCAGATTCTAATCACGTCATGTTAAGAGATACTCATAACTGAGAATAGAATGACAAAGCATACCTAATAGTCGAATCAGCTGAACTCGTGATGAACAACTTGGGGTCTTTGGGATGCCATGCACAAGATGTAACTTCACCAACGTGTCCTCTGCATCCAAGGGAAAAAAATCAGTTTCTCATGAACATAGAAGAACAGCGGACGAAAGGACCTACGAAGTATTCTTCATATCCCGGATATATGGATCACCCTTAATATAAGTGGCCCTAACCAGTCAGGGATTGGTACCAACGCTCTAGGCTATGCATGGAATTACGCACTCTTCTTCTCCATCCCTATCAAACAACTTAGCCTGAGTGGTTCCCGATACACATAGGAATTTAGTGCCGTCATTTGAGAACTTGAGATCATTGACCTACGCACAATAGCAAAGCTAGGTTAGCGACAGACCAAATGGAATGGAAGGTGCGAACAGAATGTGACTACGCACATAATATGTTCCAGCAGGTTCCCAGCTCTTGAATGGCTTACAACGCATATCCATGCCACCAAAGTCCCATAGTTTACAGTCGTAATCATAGGAACCTGATACAATTCTTGCGCCAGAAGGATCGAGGGCGAGGGATGAGACAACCTTGTTGTGATCCTTCAGCGTGATTTCGTGCGTGATTGGGAAAGGAGGGAGGTCGTCTTCAGCCTCTTCATCTTCTGACGGATCGAATTCTGGTTCCTGAAATTCTTCAGAAGTTTCCTTGCCCTTTACCTTGGGAGGTGCGGGCCCTTGTTCCTCCTCATCGTTGTCGCTTTCTTCGCTGACTTCGGTCGCGGAAACCTTTTTGGGTTGTTGGGAAGTAGAAGAGGGCCCTGGAGTGGGTCCAGCGGCAGGCTTCTTAGAAGGCTGCAAAGTATATGCGTAGTCAGTCTAAAATGCATAGTGGCAGAGATAAACGACGTACATCCTCCCGCTTATTCTTGTCGAAACGCGCAGGATCCAACTCCTTCTTTTGAATTGACTTTCCGAAGCCAGATATGCCCATGGCCGCAAATACGTCCATGTCTGACATCGTCTGCTCTAGAAGATAGAAAATTAGAGGATGGGACCTTGGCGTAAACCTTAAGACGAAAACGACGAGCTCAATGTTTGGGGGGCATGAACCAATGATTAGCTAATACTCATTTAATATTTACGCCCGAATAGGCAGGAAAAAACAATGAACTCCTATAGTGTAACAACGCCGGCCGCGTAACTAATTCACACTGGCAAAATGCTTAGTATCAGTCACAGTTACCCCTTCCTTCCTCCCACTGCCATTCCACCATCCTCTTCACAACCGTAAGGCAACAAAATGCTCAAGCGGCAGAGGCAGTCTTCTCCACTCCCACATTCGTCTTCGTCTAGCATTCCTCTTGTTAGCGATGGTGCAATTGATTTAATCGAAAGAAACACGAAACGCAGAAGGACTCTGCCCCCTGTGCTAGATGGCACCGCCCGCGGATGGAACACGAACAGCAGCAGTAATAACTATAAGCACGGTGGCATGCACAGAAATCGCGAAGACGAGTACATCTCAGAAGAAGAGGACGATTGGAATGAAGACCAAGAAAGCTTGCCCTTTGACTCACAGTATCGTCATCACCAACACCATCAATCAGAGTACAAATCTGCAAACAATCTTCTGCGCGAGCTGCATACTCTAAATCAACATAGGCTCTTGTTCTCCTCTTCTTCACCTTCAAGTACAACCCATCCGCATGACATGCATGCTTCATCAGCGAATGCTATGCAGCATCTTCAACAACCTGTTACTGATCTTGGCAGGACTTACATGACACTTCCCTTGGATCTTCTACAGCCCTCACAAAAATTTACTCCCATTGAGAAAAGTACCGACACACGCGAATTATCTACAAAAGAGGTTGACTGCGTTACAGAGCGGTACGAACATACGAACAAGTAGATTTATTATCTTCGACTACCGAATTCTCGCTGACTGCTTTACCTACAATCATAGGCTATTGGGGTCGTTGTTTTTGTCAAGGCGACGTAAACTTGACTCACTGGATGATAATGATAATGCATGATACAATACATGTTCCATATAAGGTGTGTGTTGGTTTAGGTATGTGGCTTCTATATCGATAAGCATTATTCATAAAGGCTCACACAACGTTACTTCTTGGATATAGTTTCTAACCAAAATCTTCATTCTGTGCTTCTGTTCTCTGGGTGACTATCATTTAGCCCATGTCGTTTTTCTTGTATTCCATCCATCTAGTCATCATCATCATAGATTCATCATCTGTACTTTTAGGCAACATTCGTATTTCCTCGTCTCAGATCTCCCTTCTACAACTCTTTTTCTGTCCTCTAACATTGTTCTCTCGTCTTTCTCCATCATTCTACCTTTGCTTAGTAAATTGATTGCACATTAAATCTCGGTTCTATTTTGATTTGAAACGTACTCAAACCTTCACATCGCATGTAAATTGACGTCCTAAATAATTACAACGCGTTGTCTAGAAAGGTGTCTTGTCCCGGTGCTTATTTGATCACTTGAGAGTTATTATAAGGGTAATTGGGTAATTGCAAAGCAATTTCATGTTTATATTGGGAGGATGCTTCTCATTCCTCTTTATTCGTTTTTAGGTTGTCCTTCCGTGAAGATGAACCCCTTTTCTCTCACTTCAGAGAGAAAGTGATGGTATCGGAGAATATTGAACTCAATTCCTCCGATAGCAATCCGTCGAGCGTAGTATTGTCGCGCGAATAGACCCACGTTCCGGTATCTTCGTGGAAATCGTATCGTTTTGGCCCGCTATTCCACGAGCGAATGTGAAGTAAATTTATTTTGTCAAGAAAAGGCAATATTTGACCATGATGAAATTAACATACCTTATTGGTGAGGACAGCCAAATCTGCTTGTTCGGTGGCTGCTTGTTGATGACATATGTCCCGTATTTGCCCAGGTTGAGTGTTAAGACACCGCTCTGTATACGTGTAGTCCACATAGATACATCGTAATGCGATTAATATGGTGCTGGAATAGAATGTCTATGATGTTAATCCACGTACGTGATAGTCCACTTCCTGGTCTGCATCTCCCCGCTCCTCGACTAGTGCTTCCATCGTTTCCAGTAAACTATCCATGGTCTCATCTGCTAGGGAGTGGTACTCCTCCATAGATAAATGACTGCATATTTATGACATATATTAAATCCGAAGAGCAACACTGATAAGTTTCGCGAACCTCTCATTGACTTGGGGCGGTGGTGTGCTGAGCATCCGACAGCTAGGTATAGACAACTTTTTTGTCAGTATTGTAGGATTCACCCGCTGTATAGAGCATTTCTGGAGTGTAAGGCGTCGTAACGAGGTGGCGGAGCAACGGGCCAGTGACCGTATTGTTTGAGAGAGCATCTTCGGGAGGCACTTGAAGCTCACATTCATTCCAAGGTCCACGATAGTAGGACCCGGGGTTAGGGTTTATGCATATGCGCAATTTCGGCACAAGTAGGTGTAATAACAAGAAATTCAATTGGAAAACAAAATGAAAGGTGCACATAGTATAAGAAGTACTGTACTGATCAAGTTCAAGAGCTCTTCTTCTCATTTTGCTTGGCCGTCCATTCTAACCATGAGCCCTTGTAGTTCAAGATGCTGACAAAGAAACCTCAAACAAAGAATCTTACGGCGGAAAACAAATCACATACCTGGTATACCCGTTCCTCCTTGCAACATCCGACGCTGTACTGCTCCTCATTCCACTCCTGCAGTAGAATGTAACTTCTTGGCTCTGAGCTGGCTTCTCGAACCCGAATTTCTCCACAAATTTCTCTTTGGGCATGTGAAGTGCCTCGCCGAGAACAGAAAGAGGCAAGTTTACAGCTGAGGGAATCATTCCTTGAATAACCTCGTCGGGCTCTCGTACATCAATTATGTAGGCGTTCTGTATCATGCACATTCAGAATCAGACTTGACAAGCAGCCTGTCATGAAAGAAAACATACAGGAGATGGATTCTGCGTTTTTGGGAGGAAGTCTTCGTATGACAGGATGTGTTTTGGGTCCCAATCTCTTTGAAGATCATCTTTCTTCTCTAGAGCTTGCTTGCGCGCGATTTGTTCTGGAGTCTTAGGAGGTTTGGCGGCTGTTTCTGTGGAGGAGGGAGACTGGGTCGAGTTCAAACGGATAGTGTTGGTCAATGCTGACCGCACAGTAGCAGGAGAAGAAACTCTCATTCTAGAGACATTTCTTGCTGCTCGGATGACTGTATTGCGTTGCATATTTGCGTGTTTAAAGGGAACTCTGGGTAGATAGATATAGACGAGAGATGCAAGAAATGCGATGATGTGATGACTATTCCGATCACCTAATAATGACCCCATATGTGATATCGCGATCACATGTTCTTGATCACTGAACTTGTCGATTCAATGTCGATTTTCAGATTTACTGAGAACTTCATACCTCAGAAGTTGATGAGGCTATCCAGTAATATATTTATGCAAATGCCTTTACAAGGAACTACATCCACTAGTGAACCATAAAACTATGTCTTTTCCTGCCAACTTGCGTTAATTGTGTCTTTCCCTGTTTTTCACTGGCAGTTAGTCCCGATGTTTCTAAGTGTATCCTAACCTTCTGTCAGCAATAAGGACTTGATAAGAACTGAAGTTTGATGTATTTACCAGGGTTGCACAACAAGCAGACACCTGATTGGTGTTCCCGCATATTGCAGGCGTTCCTTCAATACAGTTCACTAAGTACAAATGTATAGATCAGCGCTATGTTTTGCCTTTGCCGGAATGTGGAGGGAAATTAAGCATCATTTTACGCACATCCAACATTTCCTGACGGCTTAATCGATGGAACAATTGCATCACAGCACGAAGGTTGGCATGTGGCTGCGAGCGTTGTACCGAAAAGGATAGCTTGAATAAAGGCAAGACAGAGAATATAGGTATGTTTCATGATATTCCGTTATAGAAGATGGAGGTCGTTTATCTGAACTTCTATGAGAAACTCAAGACATTTTATATTATTGTTAATCGGACTACCATCCGCAGCATCTTAAAACGCGCCCATCATACAAGCGAAGACGCTGCTAGTCGTATGTCAATAATGAAGCCTGCTACCGTTCCCGAGTGCTCTAATCCTTTGCAACAAAAGATGTAGAATATGGTATACTTAAATGTGGTGTTCGTTCATTGTCTGTTGCGGCAATGTTACCAGGGACGAAGGTATACATTTATTAGACTCTTGAGCTTACTGTCCTGATGGTCTTTACTTCTTGGACAGTTATAATAAAGCGCCCTATAATACGGCTTACTGACATCTTAATGGCATGTGAAACCAGCTCAGAGGTCGCGCCGATGGTCTATCAAATTTTGTGTCAAGGAATCAAATCACGATACTTAGTCGCATTTGATAACATATGACCTTCACGATTAACTCAACAATAAGTATTTTAAACCAATTGCTCCATTCCGGTAAAGGATGCAAACAAGAAGTGCGAACACTCGACGCTTAGTAGAAATAGACGCCCATCCTGAGTTCCCAAATACAGCCGAGTCCTCTTCCCC
>Ga0247779_1000121_pt1 | contig 62875 bp, 55 predicted proteins | sample UWRJL221509R5_FD_179925 | JGI IMG/M metagenome (GOLD analysis project Ga0247779, IMG submission 179925) | Plant litter microbial communities from Arlington Agricultural Research Station in Wisconsin, United States - UWRJ-L221-509R-5 | ecosystem: Environmental > Terrestrial > Plant litter >... | reverse complement strand
TGCTCGAACTGGCGCAGACGCACGCAGCTTGGGGATGCCCCAAGCTGCATCGGCAACTGCGTCACGAAGGGCATCGGATCAACCACAAGCGGACCGAGCGGCTGTACCACCAGCACGGTCTGTCGATTCGACGCCGTCGGCGGCGACGCCTGGTGCGGGAGGTCCGCCATCCGCTGGTGCAACCGATCCGCCCAGGCCAGTGCTGGTCGATGGACTTCATGGGCGACAGTCTGGCCGACGGGCGCTCGTACCGGACGTTCAATGTGATCGACGACTATGCCCGCGATGCGCTGACGATCGAGATGGACATCAGTCTCACTGCGAACCGGGTGGTACGCGTGCTGGAGCGCCTGTGCGAATGGCATGGAGCGCCTGCGTCGATCCGCAGCGACAACGGACCGGAGTTCACCAGCGAGGTGACGCAGGCGTGGGCGAAGGAGCGAGGCATCCGTTGGGACTTCATCCAGCCGGGCTGCCCGGCGCAGAACGCCTATATCGAGCGATTCAACGGCACGTATCGGCTGGAAGTCCTCAATGCCCATCAGTTCCGATCACTCGACCAAGCGCGAGCGGTCACCGAAGAATGGCTTGCGATTTACAACGAACAACGCACCCACAGCGCCATCGGTCACCTGCCGCCGCTGGCGTTCAAACGACGATGGCAGCAGCGGGAGTTTCCAGAAAAGACTGGACTCGGGTAAGGGGGATTGACCGCGTTGCTTCGGTTTACACCCAGATCGCGCGACCATGGCCTCAGAGATTAATAAATAGACGCGCTACGTTTGTCACTCACTTTTGATCGCGCTTAATCATGGATCGCTAAACTTGCCTATTTAAGAGCGATACGATCAGCGCCGTGGGCAATCGCGTGTCGCCTACCTTCGGCGGACAGCCACGACTTGATTCTATCGAGGCCTGCGCCTTCGCCACTCTTCGCAAGAGCGAATCTGGCCGCTTTTTTCTGTTCCCCATGATCACTGCTAAGAAGCCATAGAAGCGACCAATCGTTCCTTTCGAACTGAGACTCAAGATCTTCAAGTTCATTCAATCTAATGTCAACTTGAGATTGGGAATCCATCTGAGCTGCCAGCGCTTCTATTTCCGAGGTCTTTGCGCGGTCGCCCAACAACTCGACCTGCGCGAACGCGTTGACGACCTTCCTAATCATCGCACGAGTGGATAGGTACGGTCCTTCGGTGAGCAACCCAAGCCCAGCTAGAGTTCCGATGACGCGAAGGACAACAGTCCTCTCTTGCTGAGGGGATCCATCCTCATCTATGTATTTCTTTACAGAAATTAGATCCGCATATACTGGGGTAGTACCCATCGCTGCGGAATGACGAAGGCGCCCCAAAATCTTCGGGCCCAAGCCAACTACGCTCTGTTCGACGCGCTCTCGAATGGCCGACAATAGTTCATCGCTGCGCCTTGCCGCTGCCACGCGCTGTGAGCGCTCAGCGTGCAGTTCATACAGCCGATTGAGTCGGGTGCGTCTACGCGCAGCATTTTGATAAGTCGCGATCGACTTTCGGAGTACGGTATCCGCATCAAATTTTGACTTCGCACAGCGGCCGCCTAGATAAGTCGAGGTTCCATCGTTTAGCAACGCCACCCAACCACGCTTGTGGCGTTCGCGACAGAGATTTCCTGAAGGATTTTGAACGCAACACCCAACCGGCTCATCAAAATCGTAATCGCCTATGACACTCGAAAATTTCTCTTTGCAGAGAGGATTGTCGCGACGAAAGGATTCGAGGGCTTCTACTTCGGAAACCGTCGCGAATCGTCTAACAGCGACAATTGTTGATCTCCCCTCTGACACTCTCAACATCCTCATACCTTGGGTATCAAAGTATAAGGCTGTCCATGTCTCAAGTTCTGCCACTACTCGAGCGAACGTGGTTCAACGTACCTATCACGCTATGAACGCGCTTCTCCTTTCCAGCGTGCCGGTACTTCCAGCGCCAGTATTTAGCACCGGTGGGCATCACCTCCAGATAGAGGCCGGCACCGGCGGCCAGCTTGTACGGCTTCTCGCGCGGCGCAGCACTTCGGACGGCTACGGCGGTGAGCGTCTTCATCGTAGGCATCTTTTGGGGGCACCGTCAGCGGTGGCTGGCTATATGCCCCCCCCAATATGCCCCCGCTACGCCGTGGATGTAAAGAGCCGTGCTGGGACGTCAGTGGCTATCGCAGACGCAAAAAACCCCGCGGTAAGCGGGGTTTCGTTGAACTCTTGGGACTTTGGTGGACTTCGTGGGAAGTCTTACTTGGAGGCCTGGGTCGGAATCGAACCGGCGTACACGGCTTTGCAGGCCGCTGCATGACCACTCTGCCACCAGGCCGGTGGACTTCTTGTTGCTGCGCGTCCGTCACCGGAGACGCTGCCCGCTGTGCGCAAGCGGACCCTTGAAACAACGAAACCCCGGCGGACCGAGGTTTCGTCTGGATCTGGAGCGGGAAACGAGACTCGAACTCGCGACCCCGACCTTGGCAAGGTCGTGCTCTACCAACTGAGCTATTCCCGCGTGGGACGCGCATATTACGGTTTGGTCCGCAGGTGTCAACCCTGAATCGCATCGACGCAGGTTTTTTCGTCTCACGGCGTGCAGCGATGCCACTAATGCTTGACTTCGAGTATCGATACGATGCCCGAAAACACCTGCCTCATTTCTGTTCGCGCAGGATCGGCCACGCCGCGCGCACGTACTGCAGACCGGACACGATCGTCAGCACCGAAGCGACCACGAGCAGGGTTTCGCCGATGTAGAACGGACGCAGGCTCTCCAGGTCGTGCTGGTAGAGCAGCACCACGATCGCGATGATCTGCATGATCGTCTTGATCTTGCCGATGGTGGCGACGCCGACCTTCGCACGCTGGCCGATTTCCGCCATCCACTCGCGCAGCGCCGAGATGCTGATCTCGCGGCCGACGATGATCGCGCTGGTCACCGCCATCAGCGGCGTCGGATTCTCCTGCACGAGCAGGAAAAGGGTCACCGCGACCATCAGCTTGTCCGCCACCGGATCGAGGAACGCGCCGAAGGCCGAGCCCATGTCCCAGCGCCGCGCGATCCAGCCGTCGAGCCAGTCGGTCAGCGCCGCGGCCAGAAAGATCGATGCCGCGGCGATGTTGGCGCCGCGAAAGCCGGCATAGAACACGATCACCATCACCGGCAGCAGGGCGATGCGGAACAGGGTCAGCGCGGTCGGAATCGTGATCGTCATCGGTCGTGGTGCCGGTTCATCCATGGAAGGTTGCATAAATCCGTTCGGCCAGTTCTCGACTGATTCCTTTCACCTGCATGAGTTCCTCGATGCCGGCCTTGGACAATCCACCGAGCCCGCCGAAGTGTCGCAGCAAGGCCGAGCGGCGGCGCGCACCGACGCCGGCGATTTCCTCCAGCGTACTCGTCTCGCGCGCCTTTTCGCGGCGCCCGCGATGTCCGGTGATCGCAAACCGGTGTGCCTCGTCGCGCACGCTCTGGATCAGGTGCGAGGCCAGCGACTCCGGTCCCGGCCACAGAGTGCGGCCGCTGCGGCCGATGATCAAGGTTTCATCGCCGGCCCGCCTCGCCTCGCCCTTGGCGACGCCGACGATCGGCACGCCTTCGAGGCCGAGTTCGTTGAGCACGTCCACGGCCTGCTGCACCTGGCCCTTGCCGCCGTCGATCAGCAGCAGGTCCGGCAGGCGCGCCATCGATTCGTCGACCTTCCTGGTGCGCGCGACCGCGTCGGGCGCATTCGTCGCCGCCGCGTCGACCGCATCAGCCGCATTCACCGCGCTGGTGTCGAACGCGCCGGCGGCGCGACGGAAGCGCCGCTGCAGCGCCTGGCGCATCGCCGCGTAGTCGTCGCCACCGGTGATGTCGGTGATGTTGAAGCGGCGGTACTGCGACTTCTCCGGCCCCTCCGGCCCGAACACGACGCACGAGGCCACCGTCGCCTCGCCCATCGTGTGGCTGATGTCGAAGCATTCGATGCGTTGCGGCGTGTCTTCGAGGCCGAGCAGATCGCGCAGGGCCTCGAAACGTGCGAGCAGGGTCTGCCGGCTGGCCAGCCGCGAGGCGAGCGCGGCCTCGGCGTTGCGACGCGCCAGATCGCGAAAGCGCGCGCGCTCGGCGCGCACGCTGGCCTTGATCTCGACCGCGTTGCCGCTGCGCTCGCCGAGCGCTTCGGCGAGCGGGATCGCATCCTCGATCGCATGGCTGACGATCAGCTCCGCCGGCACCGGGCGTTCGAGGTAATACTGCGCGATGAAGCTGGCGAGGATGGTTGCCTCGTCCGCGTCGATCGGCAGGCGCGGGAAAAAATCGCGCGAGCCGAGGCTCACGCCGTTGCGGAAGAACAGCACGCTGACGCAGGCGATGCCGGCGCGGATCGCGCAGGCGATCACGTCCATGTCCGCACTGGCGCCCTGCACGTAATGATTGGCCTGCACGCGCTTGACCGCACCGATCTGATCGCGAATCTGCGCGGCGCGCTCGAACGCGAGATCGGCGCTGGCGCGTTCCATCGTCGCGACCAGCTCGTCCATCATCACGCTGCCGCGCCCATCGAGGAACATCTCGGCATGCCGCACGTTCTCGGCATAGTCCGTCGGCGTGATCAGGTTCACGCACGGCGCCGTGCAGCGCGCGATCTGATGCTGCAGGCAGGGCCGCGAGCGATTCCTGAAATAGCTGTCCTCGCAGTTCCTGATCTTGAACAGCTTCTGGATCAGATCGAGACTGCCGCGCACGGCGCCGGCGCTCGGAAACGGTCCGAAATAGCGCCCGCCGGCGTTGCGCGAGCCGCGATGAAAGGCCAGCCGCGGAAAATCGCCGACGGTCAGATGGATGTACGGATAGCTCTTGTCGTCGCGCAGGACGATGTTGTAGCGCGGCTTCAGCGACTTGATCAGCTGCGCCTCGAGCAGCAGCGCCTCGCCCTCGGTGCGCGTGACCGTGGTCTCGACCTGCGCGATCTGCGCGATCATCGCGGCGATGCGCGGGTCCATCTTCGGCTTCAGAAAATAGCTGCCGACCCGCTTCTTCAGGTTGGCCGCCTTGCCGACGTAGAGCAGCTCGCCGCTGGCGCCGAACATGCGATAGACCCCGGGCGCGCCGGTCAGCGTGCTGACGAAGGTCTTGCCGTTGAACGGCGGTGTTGAAACGGGAGTTTCCGACATGGGTGCATGGTAAGGCGAATGATCGCGCTGGCGAACGTGTTGCAGCTCGTTGCCGATCGTGCCGGGCCGGCAATCTTCGGCGTCTAAGCAATCGGCGACACGGTGCGCGCTGTGTTCAGGCGCAGTGACCGGGCAACACGACCCGTATGTACGCGAGCACGCTCCACTCAGTCATGCACGAACGTGGAGATGCGTGCACTTCTTTCAAGATTATCATCGTATACCCGCCGTGCGATCGCCCCGCGTCGCGCCTCGACGCAGGCATCGACGAATGGCCGGGGAACGCCGAGACGGCCGGCGACGCGGCGTTATACGCGCTCACGGATTTCGCAGGATGCGGAGCTGGACGTCGGGTTGAGCGCCCGCGAAAGCCACCGCGCGCGTCGCTCGCTCAAGCCTCGCCGATCGGCACGCGTCGCGCGAGTCCGCTCTGCAGATCGATGCACGCGATCTCGTGCAGGTTCGTGTTGGCGACCCACAGCAGGTTGCGGTGCAGCGACAATCCCTGCGGCTCATGCAGACGGTATTGCAGGCGCAGCGGTTTGACGTCGCCGCTCTTGCGGTTCATCAGCTTGATCGAATGGTTGTAGCTGTCGGCGATGTAGATTGTGCCGCGCGCGTCCGCCGCCACCGCCAACGGATTCTGCAGGCGCACGTCGGCGCGCATGCCGCCGATGTCGCCGAACTCGTACAGGCCGACGCCGAGCGCGGTCTCGACGCTGCCATCGTCGGCATTCACCCAGCGCAGCGCCGAGGCCGCTGCGTCCGCGACCAGCAACTGGCGACCGATCGCAGTGATACCGCTCGGCTGCGCGAGGCAGGCTTCTGCGGCGGGACCATCGACCAGCCCGAGTTCGCCGCTGCCGGCGAGCACGCTGACCTGGTGCACGACCAGATCGAGCTTCCAGATCTGATGCTGCCCCGACACCGTGATGTACAGATCGTCGCCGATCACGGCGAGATCGAGCGGACGGTTCAGCGAAGTCGCTTCGGATTCCTCGTCGAGCGGTCGCGAACGCGCGCCGCGTCCGGTGCCGAGCACGGTTTCGACGAGTCCATCGCTGAGCTTGATGCGGCGCACGGCGTGATTGCCGCTGTCGGCGACATAGAGCCAGTCGCCCCAGCGTGCGAGGCCTTGCGGGTCGTCGAAACACGCCAGCGCAGGCGCACCGTCGCTGCGCCCGGCGTTGCCGCTGCCGAAACGGCGCAGCACGCGACCGTCGTGGCTGCATTCGAGGATGCGATGATGGCCGCTGTCGGCGACGTAAAGAAACTTCTCGTCGGCCAGCACCTTGCCTGGAAACGCGAGGGTCTGGCGCGGTTCCGGTCGCAGCGCCGGCGGCGTCGGTTCGTATACGCGCAGATCGTGCATCGCCGCCTCGTCGAGCAGGCGCGCGATACAGGCATCGATCTCGTCGCGCCGCCCCTCGCCCGCGAATACCGCGGCAAGGCGGCCTTCGGCATCGACCAGCGCGATGCTCGGCCACGCTTCGACCGCATACGACTGCCACACGCGAAATCCGGTGTCGCTGGCAACCGCATGACGCACGCGCAGGCGATTCACCGCACGCAACACCGGATCGGCACTGCGCTGCGACGAATACTTCGGGCAATGCAGCCCGATCACGGCGAGACCGTCGTGATACTTGTCCTCGAGCTGGCGCAGGTCCGGTAACACGTTCCAGCAATTGACCGCGTCGTAGCTCCAGAACCACAGCAGCACCACGCGTCCGCGCAGGTCCGCGATGCGCGGCGGCACGCTGACGTTGACCCAGTCGAGGTCGGCGGGAAACTCCGGTGCCGGTGCGCGCGTGTCCATCTCAGCGCACCCCGCCGGCCACGGCGCCTTGCAGCCGTCGTGTCCACGCGGTAACACCGGCGCGCGCGAGCGCGACGACGTGCTCGAAGTCCGCCTGCGATCCGTAGTAAGGATCAGGCACCTCGTCCGCGCCCGGCCCGGCGTGATCGAGAAACAACAGCGGCTCGACGCCGTTCTGCGCGCGCCGCACACGCTGCAACGCACGCAGGTTGACGCGATCCATCACCAGCACATGATCGTGACGCGTGAAATCATCCGGCTGCACCTGACGCGCACGATGCGCGGACAAGGGATACCCCGCCGTCTCGGCAATCCGGATCGCACGCGCATCGGCAGGTTCGCCGACGTGATAGTTCTCGGTGCCCGCGGACGCGACCTCGGCCACGATGCCGGCACGCGCGAACTCGACCCGCGCAACCGTTTCCACAATGGGAGATCTGCAAATGTTGCCCATGCAGACGAACAGAATTGACGTTTTTCTTTCTATCATCATGAACTTGTCAAGATTTCGTCACCCTTAGAGGAGAAGCACAAGAACGGCCGATGCACATACCTCGAATCAGACACTCGCAGGCCCATAGTGGAGAGCTTCGCTGACTCCCGCAACCGAGCCGAGTCCGTGATGGAGATACGCAGGTAGGCGCCATCTGCGATATATAGCGCAGAAGAACATGTATGCCGAGATACTGGCTCACGGAGCACGATCCGAGGTTCGCTTCCCGGCAACTGCTCAGGTTGGATGGCGCAGGACTCGGGTTCTTCGACGGCGCGCTCGCAGGGCGCTGACGAGGCATCGAATCCACTGCATGGCCGCGTTGTAAAAGTGTATCCTTCAGGATACACTTCGCTCGTGCAGATCGAATCTACACCGGACTTCAAACGCTGGCTCGACGACCTCAACGATCTGCAGGGCCGCGCCCGCGTTCAGGCTCGCATCCAGCGCTTGGCCGACGGGAATCCCGGCCAGCACCGCCAGCTCACCGACGGCGTCTCCGAGTTGAAGATCGACTACGGCCCTGGCTACCGCGTCTACTATACGAAGCGAAAAAACAGGCTCGTGATCTTGCTGGTGGGCGGCGACAAGTCGACTCAGCGGGCCGACATCCGCAAGGCAATCGAGCTTGCTGTGGGACTGCAAGACCTCCAACCCTTGCATCACCAACCATCCACCATCCGACCAGACACCACACCGACCCTCCAGGCGCAAAATTGCCGCCATGACGAATCAGACGAAAACGAAACGCACTCCAAAACCCAAGCCCAAATCCGATTTCTTCGGAGCAGTCAAAGCTCGACTTCCGGGCAAGGCCCGAGCCATCACCACCACGCATCCCAAAACCAGAACGGTTGCGTTCGACATCGCCGAACACCTTCGCACGCCGGAGGAAATGGCTCTCTACATCGACGCCTGCATCCTGGAAAGCGATGGCGATGCCGCCTTCGTGGCCAAGGCGCTCGGCGATGTCGCGCGCGCTCAGGGCATGAGCAAGGTCGCACGCGATTCCGGCCTGTCTCGCGAGAGCCTGTACAAGGCGCTTTCTGGCGAACGAAGTCCGGACTTCTCCACCATCCTCAAGGTGACGCGCGCGCTCGGCGTGAAGATGCATTTCGCCGCAGCCTAGGGCTGCGAGGCAGGCTATTGAAGTGTGTGCTCGACGGGCCATGAAGCGCGCCGCCGAGTACACGCCACTCACGATTGAGCGCAGGCCTGCTGCGGTCCGCGCGTCGTTCGGCAGCTAGTTCCGGAACGTCTTTGCCTGGACCGGGACGACCGCCGCAATCGTCCTCGGCGACATCAGCATGGCGAAGAAAGAGCCTCGCTCAGCACCTGCTCGGCGCGCGCCAGATCCTCGGCAGTATCGACGCCTGCAGGAAACGGCTCCGGCGCGATGCGCACTGCGATCGCATGCCCGTGTTCGAGCGCGCGCAGTTGTTCGAGCGACTCCAGTTGCTCCAGCGGCGTGCGCGGCAGCGCCGCGAAGCGACGCAGGAAGCCGGCGCGATAGGCATAGATGCCGATGTGGCGCAGGAACGGGAACGCCTCGGGCAGGGTTTGCCGGTCGTGCTGGAAGGCATCGCGCGGCCACGGCAGCGGCGCGCGGCTGAAATACAGGGCGCGCTCGTGCAGATCGCGCACGACCTTGACGCAGTTCGGATCGAACAACTCCTCGCTCGTCAGCAGCGGCGTCGCCAGCGTAGCCATCGGTGCTGCGCCGTCGTGCAAGGCCTCGGCCACCGCACGGATACCGCTCACCGGCGCCAGTGGTTCGTCACCCTGCAGGTTCACCACGATCGCATCGTCGGGCCAGCCGAAGCGCGCTGCGCATTCGGCGAGGCGATCGCTGCCCGAGGCGTGATCGCTGCGGGTCAGCGCAATCTGCACGCCGCTGCCGGCCAGGGCCGCCTCGATGCGCGCGTCGTCGGTCGCAACCACCACCTCGCGAGCACCCGCTGCACGTGCGCGCTGCGCGACATGCACGATCATCGGCACGCCGCCGAGTTTCAGCAGCGGCTTTCCGGGCAGACGCGTCGATCCGTAACGGGCCGGAATCGCTACGATGAAGTCGGGCGTGGCAGTGGTCATCGATCGCGCAGTCTACAAGGCGACGGCGGCTCGATGGCAACCTCGTTGGCGAGACGACAATCCGCGCATGTCCTCGCCGATGCCGCGGCCGGTCGCAAAGCAAACATCCGACGAACACGTTGAGCGCAATCGCGGTCCCGCTGCAAGCCGCGACACGATGCTAGGATGCACGCCGCGTGCGCCGAGCTTGCCGATATCCCGCGTGACTTCCGCCGTTTCCACCAACAAGGTCGCGCCGGCGCCATTGCCGCTGCGCGCGATCGCGATGATGATCGCCAGCGCCTGCTGCTTCGGCCTGATGGCGGTGGTGATCCGCATCGTCTCCGCGCACCTGCATGCATTCGAGATCGCGTTCTTCCGCAGCCTGTTCGGTGCGTTGTTTGCGCTGCTGTTGCTGACGCGCGGCGGCCTGCGCATGCTGCGCACGGATCGCCTCGGCTTCTACGTGCTGCGGTGTGCGATCGGCACGCTGTCGATGCTGGCCAGCTTCTGGGCCATCGCGCACCTGCCGCTGGCGCAGGCGATCGCGCTGTCGTATTCCTCGCCGCTGTTCGTCACCATCGGCGCGGTTTTGTTTCTCGGCGAGGTCGTGCGGTTGCGGCGCTGGAGCGCGGTCGTCGCCGGCTTCATCGGCGTGCTGGTGATCGTGCGTCCCGGCGCCGACGGCTTCGCGCCGGCCAGTCTGGTCGCGCTGTTCGCCGCCGCGATGACCGGCACGGTCACGATCAGCATCAAGTTTCTCTCGCGCAGCGATCCGGCCGACACCATCGTGCTGCTGACCACTTTGCTGTGGGTGCCGCTGTCGCTGCCGGCGGCGCTGTTCGTCTGGCATTGGCCGCAGGCGAGCGTATGGCCGTGGCTGGTGCTGACCGGCGCGCTCGGCACCGGCGGCCAGTATTTCTGGACGCATGCGCTGAAGATCGCCGATGCATCGACGCTGGCGCCTTTCAGCTATCTCCAGCTGATCCTCGTCGCGGTGCTCGCCTGGCTGTTGTTCGGCGAGACGCTGGATCGCTACACCGCGATCGGCGCGGCGATCGTGATCGGCGCGAGCCTGTACATCGCGCATCGCGAGACCCGGCGTGCGCGCGAGCAGCCGCTGCAGATCGCATCGGCTGCGTCGGAGCCTTCGGTCTGAATCCGCCATCGGCGCAAGCCGCATGCGTCATTGCGATCGTCTCGCCGATACACCGCCGTGATGTACCACAGACTCGGCGGTATTCCGTCTACGCAGATCGCCGAGCGTTGAGCCTCACCCGCGCGCGGCGTAGCGGCGCGCCACGTATTCCTCGACCACGCCGACGAAATCATTCGCGATATTGTCGCCGCGCAACGTCATCGCCTTCGCACCATCGATGAAGACCGGCGCGGCCGGCGTCTCGCCGGTGCCGGGCAGCGAAATGCCGATGTCGGCGTGCTTGGATTCGCCCGGGCCATTGACGATACAGCCCATCACCGCCAGGGTCAGATTCTCGACGCCGTCGTAGCGCAGGCGCCACTCCGGCATCTTCGCACGCACGTGGTCCTGCACCGTCTTGGCGAGCTCCTGGAACAGCGTGCTGGTAGTGCGTCCGCAGCCCGGACACGCGGTGACCAGGGGCGTGAACGCGCGCAGTCCCATGGTCTGCAGCAGCTCCTGCGCGACGACGACTTCGCGCGTGCGCGATTCGCCGGGTTCCGGTGTCAGCGAGATGCGGATGGTGTCGCCGATGCCTTCCTGCAGCAGCACGCCGAGTGCGGCGGTCGAGGCGACGATGCCCTTTGAACCCATGCCGGCTTCGGTCAGCCCGAGATGCAGCGCGTAGTCGCAGCGTGCCGCGAGGTCGCGATACACCGCGATCAGTTCCTGCACGCCGGAAACCTTGCACGAGAGAATGATGCGGTCGCGCGCGAGACCGAGTTCCTCGGCGCGCGCGGCCGAGTCCAGCGCCGAGCGGATCAGCGCTTCGCGCCCGACGCGGCCCGCGTCCCAGGGTTCGGCGCGCGCGTGGTTCTCGTCCATCAGGCTGGCGACCATGGACTGATCGAGCGAACCCCAGTTCGCGCCGATGCGCACCGGCTTTGCGTACTTCAGTGCGGTCTCGATGATTGCCGCAAACTGCACATCTTTCTTTTTCCCGAAACCCACATTGCCGGGATTGATGCGGTATTTCGCCAGCGCCTGCGCACAGGCCGGCTCGCGTTCGAGCAGCAGGTGGCCGTTGTAGTGGAAGTCGCCGATCAAGGGCACCGCGCAGCCCATCATGTCGAGGCGCTCGCGAATGCGCGGCACCGCCGCAGCCGCTTCGGGCTTGTCGACCGTGATGCGCACGAGCTCGGAGCCGGCGCGCGCCAGCTCGGCCACCTGTTTCGCCGTGGCGGCGACGTCGGCGGTGTCGGTATTCGTCATCGACTGCACCACCACCGGCGTGCTGCCGCCGACGAGACTGCCCGCCACGCGCACCGGCACACTCGCGCGCCGCCGCAGCGGGCCGTTTTCAATCGGATTCGTCATTGCTTCTCGAAGAACGCGCCAGGCGTGCCGCAGATCGGAGTCGCGATTATACGGTCCGCCGATGACGCGCCGGTATCGCGTGCGGACGCGGCACTCAACCGTCGATCGGTTCGTCCAGCGCTGCCGCCTCGACGTCGGCTTCGTCCGGCGCGGCCTCCGCTCGCGGCAGCGCGAAGTGCTGATAGATGCCGGTCGCCTCGACCAGCACGAGGCCGTCCACGCGCTGGGTGCTCGGCGGCGCCGGCAGGCCGTGGCTGTCAGCCGGCACGCTCAACTCGATCGAGACCGCGCTGCGCTCGAGTTCGGTCGAGGTGAGCACGGCGTGATAGACCGGCATGGCATCCAGCGCCAGCGGCGTCAGCACGATCGCGCGCAGGGACGAGCGTATGTCGTTGCCGGCGAGCGCGCGCACGCCGGCCGGCAGCGCCCGCCGAGAGAGCAGTTCGACGCCGGCATCGACGCGTCCCTGGTCGTCGATGCGGATCCAGCGCACGACGCCGACCAGCCAGTCCGGTCGCGCATCGGTGCCGCGTTCCGGCAATGCGAGGCCGACCAATTCGGCGACGCGCACGCGCACGCTTTCGCCGTTCGCGCCGCGCTCCCACAACAGACGATAGCCGCCGAGGCCTTGATCCACGACGCGCGCGCTCTGCGGCGTCGAGCGTGCCGCATCGCTGCCGCCCATGCGCCAGGACGCGCCGCGATCGCCTTCGCTGAGGCTGATCGCCTGGCCGCGCACGCGGCGCATGAAACTCTCGAAATCCTCGCTGCCGGCCAGCGCGTAATGCAGATCGTGCAGGCCGATCACGGTATCGAGCGCATAGCCGCCGTCGAGTCGCTGATGACCGCGATGGCCGCGCGCGAGTAGTCCCGCAGACAACTGCCGCGCCAGCGTGGTATCCACCGCGACCGCGCTGCCGCCGCGCACGCGGAACGTCGCCGAGCGAGCGCCGGGCGGCAGCATCGACAATTGCGAATCGATGAAGGCCGCCACCGTATCGACGCGCAGGGCGAGCAGATCGCGCTGCGCATCGACGCGTTCTTCCGGCAGATAACCCGGCCCGCGATCGGCATCGGTATCGACGAATACATCGCCCTCGCCCGCGCCGCTGCTGCGCAGTTCACCGTACGGGGCAAGCGTGCGCGTGAACGCCGCGACCTCGACCTGCTCGCGTTGCGTGTAGCGATACGGATTGACCAGCGCGAACAGCAGGGCATGCACGTAGAGCGTGCGCGCGTTGAGGTTGCCGCCGCTCTGCGCCGGGTCGTCGACCGCGCGTTCGTCCAGACGCACCGAGACGAGAAAGCGGTACACATCGTGCAGCGCCTGCCACGCGCCCGACGGCGGCGTCTGGTAGACGAGACAGGCCTTGCCCAGGCGTTCGCCCGCGTGTTGCAGCGCGCGCGCTCCCGCCAGCGCCACCGATTTGCTGCGCAGGAAACCCACCGCGCCGTTCGGCGCACAGAAGTCGACCAGCGCGATGCGATAGCCCACGGCAAGCTCGGCCTGGAATTGCAAGGCGAGCTCGCCCAGTCCCGCCTTCGACGGCGGCAGCGGAAAACTTGCGCCGACGATCTGGCGTTCGGTCGCCGCGGCCAGTTGCGCGACCGGCACGCGCAGCAGTTCGAGCGCATCCAGACGCTGCGCGGCATCGACGCGCTGGCGATTGAGCTGCTGCAATCCCTCCAGCAATTTCTTCGAAGCGCTGGCGAAATTCGCCATCGGCAGCGCATCGATCCAGGTGCGCAGCGCACGCGCTTCGCTGACGAAACCGCCCGTGCCGGCCGCTTGACGTTCGGGCAAGGCGCTGCTCAATCGGCGATAGGCTTCGCTCACGGTGCGTGGTCGGCTGCGCGGAAGTCGTGCGCAAGTATAAAGCGCGCGGGCGCGCCATGAGCATCACGGTGGGCCGGCGGGCGGCGTCTGCAGGAACGAGCCGGCGTCATCTCGCGAAAGGCCGAAATCCACCCTGCCCTCACCAGCACATGCCGCGCGTATCACACTGCGGCTGAAGATCGCCCCGCGCGACAATCGGAGTCGACCCGGCGCAGCCGCTAAACTCGCCCGATGAGCGCGACCAAAAATACAGAAGGCAACAATTCAACGCTGCGCCTGCTCGCCGGGCAGGCCTTCAGCCGCGCCGCGGGCGCGCCGCTGATCGAAGGCAATGCGGTCGAGCTGCTGGTCGACATCCGCGCGAACTTCGATGCGTGGCTGGCGTCGATCCGCGGAGCCCGCCACGCGATCCTGTTCGAGAACTACATCTTTCGCGACGACGAACTCGGCCGCTCGTTCCGCGATGCGCTGGTCGAGCGCGCCGCCGCGGGCGTGCATGTCTGCGTGCTGCGCGACTGGCTCGGGTGCCTCGGGCAGTCGTCCGCGCGTTTCTGGGCGCCGCTGATCGCAGCTGGCGGCAGCGTGCGCGTGTACAACCCGCCGCGCTTCGGCAGTCCGTTCGGCTGGCTCTCGCGCGATCATCGCAAGCTGCTCGTCGTCGACGGCTGCGTCGGCTACCTCGGCGGTATCTGCGTCAGCGCGAAGTGGCTCGGTGACCCCGCGCGCGACATCGATCCCTGGCGCGACAGCGCGGTTGCGATACGCGGTCCGGCCGTGCGCGATCTGGCGCAGGCGTTTGCCGAAAGCTGGGCGCAGCTCGGCGCGCCACTGCCCGACGCGATTCTCGCGGCGAGCGGAGCGTGCGCGCCGCAGGGCGAGGTCGATCTGCGCGTGGTCGCCACGCTGCCGAACACGGCGGGACTCTATCGCCTGGACCAGCTCATCGCCGGAATGGCGCACACCAACCTGTGGTTGACCGATGCATATTTCGTCGGCGTCGCGCCGTATGTGCAGGCGCTGGCTGCCGCTGCGCGCGATGGCGTCGACGTGCGCCTGCTGGTGCCCGGCACCAGCGACGTGCCCGCGGTCGGTGCGTTGTCGCGTGCCGGCTACCGGCCCCTGCTCGAAGCCGGCGTGCGCGTCTTCGAATGGAACGGCTCGATGCTGCACGCGAAGACCGCGGTCGCCGACAGTCGCTGGGCGCGCGTCGGGTCGACCAATCTGAATATCGCCAGCTGGATCGGCAACTGCGAAATCGACGTCGCCATCGAGGACGAGGAATTCGCGCGCGGGATGGAAGCGCAGTACCTGCGCGACCTCGACAACGCCACCGAGATCGTGTTGAAGATGTCGCGTCGGCAACGCCGCAAGGCGCGCAACGCGGCCGGCGCCAGCACTCGCGTGCCGCGCGCGCAAGGCGGCAGCTCGGGTCGCGCCGCTGCCGGCGCCTTGCGTCTGGCCAATACGATCGGCGCGGCGATGGCGAACCGGCGCGTGCTCGGTCCGGCGGAATCCGGTCCGTTGCTGGTCGCCGGTATCGTGCTGCTGATCGGTGCGCTGCTCGCGGCAGTGTGGCCGCGTCTGGTCGCCTGGCCACTTGCGCTATTCGGCGTGTGGATCGGCAGCAGCCTGATCGCGCGCTACGTCGGCATTCGTCGTCGTCGCGGTTGATTGTGAATCGCGTGCCGCGCGAATCGCGTGCTGCCGTTGAGGTTGCCGCGCCGATGATGATGACGCACACTCGAAACGTTAGCCCGCGCGCCGCGTTCTGCGGCGCAGCTTCGTCGCACCTTCGCTGATAAATGCCCGAATCCCCCAACAATCCGATCGCCGCGCGCGAGGTCTACACGCCGTCCGCGCTGACCCGCTTCGTGCGCGATCTGCTCGAAGACAGCTTGCCGCTGATCTGGCTCGAAGGCGAGATCTCGAATTTTTCCAAGCCTGCCTCCGGGCATCTTTATTTCACCCTGAAGGACAGCGCAGCGCAGGTTCGCTGCGCGATGTTCAAGCCGAAGAGCACCTGGCTGCGCTTCAAGCCGGCCGACGGCATGCGCGTGCTGGCGCGCGCGCGGGTCAGCCTGTACGAGGCGCGCGGCGAATTCCAGCTGATCGTCGACTCTCTCGAGGAAGCCGGCGAAGGCGCCCTGCAGCGCGCGTTCGAGCAGCTCAAGGCGACGCTGGCAGCGCAGGGTTTGTTCGACGCTGCACTCAAGCGACCGATTCCGACGTGGCCACGCCGCATCGGCGTGATCACCTCGCCGACCGGCGCCGCCGTGCGCGACGTGCTCAGCGTGATCGCGCGACGTTTCCCGCTGGCCGAGGTCGAGATCCTGCCGGTGCCTGTGCAAGGCAAGGAAGCCGCAGCGGCGATGGTGGCGATGCTGCGCGCCGCATCGGCGGCGGCGCGTCACGATGTGCTGCTGCTGACGCGCGGCGGCGGTTCGCTCGAAGACCTGTGGGCGTTCAACGACGAAACGCTCGCGCGCGCGATCCGCGCCAGCACGATTCCGGTGGTCAGCGCGGTCGGCCACGAAATCGATTTCACCATCGCCGATTTTGCCGCCGACCTGCGCGCGCCGACGCCGTCGGCCGCAGCAGAGTTGCTGGTGCCGGATGTATCCGCGATCACGCGCACGCTCGAACGCGATCACGGACGCCTGCAGCAACGCATGCGCCGCACCCTGGAAGCGCGCACGCAACGCCTCGATCACCTGCTCGCACGCATCAATGCACAGCGCCCGCAGGCGCGCCTGGCGCGCGCGGGCGAGCGTCTCGCGGCACTGCACACGCGTCTGCGCGATCGCAGCGGCGCCGGCATCGAGCGACGTGCAGCACGCGTCGCCCAGTTGCGCACGCGTCTGCTCGCGCAGCACCCGAAGCTGCGTCTGCTCCGCGACGCGCAGCGCGCACAGGCCTTCGACGAACGCCTGCGCCATGCCATCGCGCATGCCTTCGAACGTGGGCGCGCGCGCATCGGCGAACTCGCACGCACCCTGCATGCGGTGAGTCCGCTGGCTACGCTCGAACGCGGCTACGCGATCGTGCTCGAACGCGAATCGGGACGCGTCGTGCGTTCGGTGACGCAGGCAACGGCGGGCGCTGAGCTGCGTGTGCGCCTGATCGATGGCGATGTGGATATTCGCGTCGAGACCTGATCGCTCGTGTGCGTCTTGGGCGTAGCTCGAAGGTGCGTGATTGCGCGAACCGGCGCGCTACCCCGGCCGAGCGCGCGGCACTTCATCGCGATCAACCGTCGAAGCCGTCGACGAACACGCTGTCGCGCGTGAAGAAATAGGCGGCGCCCTGATACGTGTTCCCATCGATGGCCGGATGCGGCGAGGCGACGATGGCGGTGTCGCCGTCGAGTGCGATGGCGGCGCCGAGGAAATCGTCGGTGGTGCCGTCCTCGGCGATGAACTTGTGCGTCTGGGTCCAGCCGTTTGCACCGTTGCTGAAAAGATAGGCAGCGCCGCGACTGCTGAAGCCGTCGACCGTCGCCACATCGCCGGCAACCAGCACCTTCGATCCGCTCAGCGCGACCGCTGCACCGAAGTTGTCGCCGGAGACAGTGTCGTCGCCGGTGAATTTCTGACGCTGGCTCCAGCCGCTGCCGTCGTCGCCGAACACATAGACCGCATTCGCCCCACTCGCGCCGACCAGCAAGCGGGTGCCGTCGAACGCGACGCTCTCGCCGAACGCGCCGAATGAATTCGCATCGGCGGAGACGAGTTTCTGCACCTGCGTCCACTGTCCGTCCTGCAAGGCATAGCGGTAGACCGCGCCCTGCCCCGGCACGCCGTCGATCATCACGCTCGGCGCGCCGACGAACATCGTGTCCTTGTTCACCGCGACGGAGAAACCGAAGTTGTCGAAGGCGGCGCCGTCGTCGGAGATCAGCTTCTGCGTCTGACTCCAACTGCCGCCATTGTTGGCGAACACATACAGCGCGCCCTGCGCGGCGTTCGCGCCGACCGTCGCGCCGTTGGCACCGATGAACAGCGAGCTGCCTTCGAGTTGCGCAGACGCGCCGAAGTCATCGAACGCGACCCCGTCGGCGGCGACCAGTTTCTGCGACTGCGTCCAGGCACCGCCGTCGAGATTAAAGACATAGGCCGCACCCTGTGCCGTGTTGCCGCCGGGTGAAGCGGAATACGAAGTGATCGCGAGCGTGTCGGCGCTCAGTGCGACGCGATAGCCGAACTCGTCGCCGTGCGCGCCGTCGTCCGGCGTGAGCTTCTGCACCTGGGTCCAGGCGCCGTCCGCATTCGCCATCACATAGGCCGCGCCGGTGAAGGTCGCGTCGCCGTCCGCACCGATGACCGCCGTGCTTCCGAGCACCGCGGCGGCCGAACCGAAATAGGAATTCGCAGCGCCGTCGGCAGCCGTGGTTTTCTGTACGGCCCAGGCCGAGTCGTCCTGTGCGAGTGCGGGCTGCGTGCCGGCAATCACGAAGCCCAGGACCAAAGCGATGCTGCACGTTCTCATGTCGTCGATCCCCGCAATGCGTTGGCGGATGCGTTGCGTGGCAGGCCTGGATGCGCGAGCGCCGGCCATCGCAGTGCGCGGAGTTCAAGTATTCCATTGTGGAAACGCCACCGGATGGCCGATCCAGGCCATGGCCTAAATGCGCCACGGCGGCATCGCTGCGCTGCGCTCGCGATGCGCGAACCGTGGCGAACGTTCAGCCGCGATGCGCAGCGTCGCCGCTAAAGTTCGCCAATGTCGACCCGCTGGAGCTTGCGATGCTGAAGGCGCACTACCCGTATTTCCTCGCGAACAAGGCTGCCGAACCGAATCATTCGCTCGACGTGCTCGACAAGTATTCCGGCAAGCTCGCGACGCGTGTCGCGCTGGCCGATGCGAAGACGATCGACAAGGCGATCGGCGCAGCGACCCAGGCCGCAACACCGATGCGCACGATGCCGCCATATGCGCGCCAGGCCGTACTCGAACATTGCGTCGAACGTTTTCGCCAGCGCCATGACGAACTCGCGCAGGCCTTGTGCATCGAAGCGGGCAAGCCGATCAGGGACGCCGAAGGCGAAGTCACGCGCCTGATCGACACCTTCAAGGTTGCCGCGGAAGAAGCCGTGCGCATCGACGGCGAGGTGATCAATCTGGAAATTTCCGAGCGCGCGAAAGGCTATCGCGGCTTCGTGCAGCGCGTGCCGATCGGACCCTGTTCGTTCATCACGCCGTTCAATTTTCCGCTCAACCTGGTCGCGCACAAGGTTGCGCCCGCGATCGCCGCCGGTTGTCCTTTCGTGCTGAAGCCGGCGAGTGCGACGCCGGTCGGCGCTCTGATCATCGGCGAAGTGCTGGCCGAGACGGGTCTTCCGCGTGGCGCATTTTCGGTATTGCCGTGCAAGTCCGCCGACAGCGCGGCGCTGGTCAGCGACGAACGCCTGAAACTGCTCTCCTTCACCGGCGGCCAGATCGGCTGGGAACTGAAAGCGCAGGCCGGCCGCAAGAAAGTCGTGCTCGAACTCGGTGGCAACGCGGCAGCGATCGTCGATGCCGACCAGGCATCGCAGCTCGACAGCGTGATCGAGCGCTTGATCTTCGGCAGCTATTACCAATCCGGCCAGAGCTGCATCAAGGTGCAACGCATTTTCGTCCACGCATCGTTGTACGCCGAGGTGCGCCGTCGCTTCGTCGCGGCGACGAAGCGACTCAAGGCCGGCGATCCGGCAAAGCGCGACACCTTCCTCGGCCCGATGATCGACGAGGAAAACGCGATCCGTCTGGAAAACTGGATCAAGGAAGCGACCCGCGCCGGCGCGAAGTTGCTCTGCGGCGGCAAACGCAAAGGCAATATGCTTGAAGCCAGCGTGCTCGAGAACGTTCCGCACGATGCAAAGCTCAACGCGCTCGAAGCATTCGGCCCGGTCACCGTGCTGGCCAGGTTCAAGCGCTTCAAAGAAGCCATTGCGCAGGTCAACGACTCCGACTTCGGCCTGCAGGCCGGCATTTTCACCAACGACCTCAGCCACGCGATGCGCGCCTGGGACGAACTCGACACCGGCGGCGTCATCGTCAACGACGTGCCGAGCTTCCGCGTCGACAACATGCCCTATGGCGGCGTGAAACTTTCCGGCCTCGGTCGCGAAGGCGTGCGCTATGCGATCGAGGACATGACCGAGCGGCGCTTGATGGTGTTGCGCGAGCGGTGAAGGCGATGGCTGGATGTCGCGCCAAAATCGCAGCGCTCTGCCGCGTTCGCGCCTGTTTGAGGCAACTAAGCACGCATCAGCCCGGCCTCCTGAATTTCAGGATGAACTGATCGGTGCGTCCGCGGATCGACGGATCGAATACGCCCTTGGTGTGTGGATCCGCAGGATTGGCCAGCACGTCGCTCTCGGCTTCGAACCTGAAGCCGGCAGCTTCCACTTCGCGACGCACCGTGGATGCCTCGATGCGATGCAAGGTGTCGGTGACATCGGCAGGCGCGCCTCGCGCAGCGGCATGGTCGAGCACGATGTAGATCCCGCCGGGTTTCAAGGCTGCATACACCGTGCGATTGAAGGCACGCATATCGACCGGTCCCATGAAGCTGTCGTGCAGGTCGTGGTAGTTCTGCGAGATCCAGAACACATCGAGCTTTTCCGGATATCTGGCGGCGTCGAGCGCCGATGCGAAGGTGACGCTGACGTTCGAATGGGTCACCGCATACGTCTGGATTTCGGCGATGCCCTTGACGATGTTCGGATACTGGAACAACGCGTTCGGCACGCTGGCGTAGACATGGCCCTTGTCGCCGACGACAGCCGCGAACAAGCGGGTGAAATAGCCGGCGCCTGCGGCGTAATCGGCAATCCTGTCGCCCGGTTTGGCGCCGACAAACGCCAGCGTCTGCGCAGGTTTTCTATTCTCGTCGCGTGCCGTGTCGGCAGCGGGGCGCGACGTGTCGGCAATGGCATCCGCGATGGACAAGCCAGGCGATTGCGCGGCACTGACATTGCCTGCGAGCAGGATCATCGCGAACATCATCAGCGCGGTGAATTGCGGAATACGGTCTAGACACTTGCGAATCTGTTTCACGAAGGTTCCCCTGGTTCATGCGTTGCAGGCTCGGACGGCCGAGACTTTCGAAGCGAGCGCACCGCAAGGTATCGTCGAGCGAAATCTTCCGACGCCGCGGTCTGCTCGCTGAAGGGCCACTTGGAGGAAAATGCCTGCGCCACTCTCGACTCCGGCACCGACACGATGGAACCCATGTTCGAAATCGAGCTCGATCTGCCGATCAAGGGTTCTCGCGAGTCGTCGCACAGCCTTCATCGCCAGCTCAAGGCGGCGATACTCGATGGCCGCCTCGCAGCCGGTACAAAACTGCCACCCACGCGCAAGGCCGCCACGTTCTTCGGTGTGTCGCGAAACACCGCAGCCGAGGTGTACGAACGCCTCGGCAGCGAGAATCTCGTCGTCAGCCGCCACGGCTCCGGCACCTATGTGATCGATGCGATTTCACCACGCGCGGCGCAGACGGCTCCCGCCGGCAGTGCCTCGCACGGGTATGCGTTGAACACGTTCTGGCTGCGTGCCGACGTGACCGCTGCAATGGGTTTCTGGCGCGATGCGCAGGAAGAGCCCACTCCTTCCGCCAGAACGACGACGGTCGATTTCCGGCCGGCGTTGGTCGATTCGCGCCTGTTTCCGTTCGACGTCTTCCGGCGCGTCATTGCCAGTCAGTTGCGCGGACTGGAAAAGAAACCTGCACGCTACAAGAGCCCACAGGGAAACCAGGGCAACTACGCCCTTCGCGATGCGATCACCGGCCACATCGCGTTGACGCGCGCCATCGTCTGTCAGGCGGACGATATCCTGATCAGCTCCGGCGCTCAGCAGGCCTTCGACCTGCTCGCCCGCGTGCTGGTCACCCCGAACCGCACCCTCGTCGCCATCGAGGATCCCGGTTATCCGCCGATGCACGCGGCATTCGCTGCTGCCGGCGCGAAAATCATCGCGATCGGTGTCGACGATGAAGGCATGCAGGTCGAGCGGCTTCCGCCCGATGTCGGCGTGATCTGCGTCTGCCCCTCGCATCAGTTTCCACTCGGCACGACGATGTCGTCACGGCGGCGCAAGGCGCTGGTCGAGTTCGCGCGCAAGCGCGGTGCCGTGATAGTCGAAGACGACTACGACGGCGAGTTCCGCTACGAGGGAAGTTCACTCGAAGCGCTGCGATCTTCCGACGCGGCCGACGTCGTGTTTCATGTCGGAACCTTCTCGAAATGCATGCTGCCTGCGCTGCGCCTCGGCTTCATCATCGCGCCGTGCTGGGCGATGCCGACCTTGATCGCGGCGAAGAACTGTCTGGACTGGCATTGTTCGGTGCCGATCCAGCTCGGCGTCGCGGCCTTCATTCGCGAAGGCCACCTCGCGCGTCATGTGCGCCGGATGCGCGAGATCTACGGGCAGCGTCGCGCAGATCCTGCACTCGCTGCGCCACGACTTCGCAGAATGGCTGCTGCCGATTCCGTCGTTCTACGGCATGCATATCGCTGCTGCCGCGCGCACTTCGCTGGACCTCGATCGCGTCGCCACGACCCTGTTGCAGGACCACGTGAAGAGCCGATACTTTCACGGGCCACCGAGCGCGGTCGGGCTTGTCTTCGGCTACGGCGCGGTCGACATGGCCGAGTTGAAACGCGGCCTGACCTTGCTGCGCAAGGCGCTGCGAACCTGAAACGCTACGTCGAGCGCGTCACTCATGCGCCGGCAACCGCAACCTGGTTGCGCCCCGCCTGCTTCGCCCGATACAACGCCGCGTCTGCTGCGGCAACGAGCGGGCGCATATCGTCCTGGTCCGATGCGGGTATCCAGCTTGCCGCGCCGGCGCTGACCGTGATCGACGCAGCGACACCGGAATCGGGATGCGGCAGCGCCAGCGCGAGCACCGCTTGGCGCATGCGCTCGGCGACCACGCGTGCGGATTCGGAATCGGCGTCCTCGATCAGCACGGCGAATTCCTCGCCACCGTAGCGCGCGAGCATCGAGGACTCGCGCAGCACCCCGCTGCGCAGGGCCTGCGCGATACGGCGCAGACACTCGTCGCCGGCGGGATGGCCGGCGCTGTCGTTGTAGGCCTTGAACTGATCGACGTCGATCATCACCACTGCGAGCGGCCTGCGCTTGCGCGTCGCCTCGCGCCAGAATTCGGACAGGCGCTCGTCGAACGCGCGGCGGTTCCAGACACCGGTCAGGCCGTCGCGCAATGAGCGTGCAATCAGATCCTGCTCGCGCACCTTGCGCACGCTGATGTCGCGTCCGACCGCGACGATATACGGCGTGCCGTCTTCCTCGATACAGCGCGCGAGGATCTCGATGGTGGCGTCCTGTCCGTCGGCCTGCTGGAAATGCCATTCGTAACTGGCCGAGCCTTCGCTCACCGCATGCCGGCAGAATTCCTGCCACAGCTCGGGGCTGGCGAACGCGGCGGGATGGACGACGCTGTCGACCTCGGCCGAGATCGGCAGCAGGCGCTTGCGCGCGGCTTCGTTGCATTCGGTGATGCGACTGCTCGCAGCGTCTACGATGAAGAGCGCGTCTTCGGTCTGGTTGGCGAGTCGATAGAAGCGCGCCAGTCGCTGCTCGTTGTCGCGCAGCTTCTGCGCCAGTGCGGCGCGTTCGATCGCGCCCTGGATCGCGCGCAGCAGACGGTCCTCGTCGATGCGGCGCTTCATCAAGTAATCGGCGGCGCCGCGACGCAATGCCTCGATCGACACCGCGGCATCTTCCTCGCCGGTCAGCATCACCACCGGCGGTGGATTGGCATGTGCGCGAATGTCTTCGAGCACGTCGAGTCCCTGCATGTCCGGCAGGTCCTGATCGAGCAGCACGCAGGTGTAGGGATGCGCAGCCTCCTCGAGCATCTTCAGGCCGCGCGCACCGTCGCCGGCTTCGTCGATTTCGTAGTCGGTATTCGCGCGCAGCAGCATGCGGCGGTAACGCACGCGGTCGGGCAGATTGTCATCGATCAGCAGGATGCGGACAGGCACGGCAGATGGCTTCTGGAGTACGAGGGCGGCGGATTCGGCGCGCGCCGCGCAATCGTCGATTGCGCCGGGCTGGTCCAAGCCCGTGTGCGATGCCTGCTACATTAGGCGCAAAGTATACGCAGCGGTCAATGAGGGAATTTCCTCCTCGCCGCGTCGCCCGCAGCGGGTGACGCAGACGTTACGCTTGCGCGATGACCCGGGCGAGGACGACATGATTTCGGTACGCACCACCGTCGCCGCGATGTTCGGCACGATCGCCCTGCTGCTGCTCGCGCTCGGTTATGTCGCGACCTTGCAGGTGCGCACGGCGACGCTGCAGACCGAAGCGGAGATCCGCCGCCACGATTCGATCAAGCTCGCCGAAGCGATGCGCCAGAGTTCGAATGATCTGACCCGCATGGTGCGGCTTTACGCTGCCACCGGCGATTCGCGCTATCGCGACTACTACGATGAAATTCTCGCGTTCCGCAACGGCAGCGCGCCACGCCCGCAGAACTACGACGGATCGTTCTGGGATCGCGTGCTCGTGCACGGCAGCGACGGCATCGTCTACGCGCCGGCGCGCTCGCTGCAGGCGCTGATGCACGAGGCGCAATTCTCGCAGGCCGAGTTCGACCAGCTCGACAGCTCGCGTCAGGCTTCCGATGCGCTGGCGCAGACCGAGGTCGACGTGATGGGCGCGGTGAAATCGCGCGCCGCCGCCGGCATCGACGCCGCCTACTTCGGCGATATCGCGCCGCAGTATCGACGGCTCATCGACGATGCCTACAACGCGCGCAAGGACGCGATCATGGCCGCGATCGAGCGCACCGAAGCACTGGTCGACGAACGCACGCGCGGCGAAGTGGAAGCCCTGCGCGCACGTGCGCATACGCTGATGCTGTGGCAGATCGGCGTTCTCGCGCTGATGCTGCTGCTCAGCGTCACCGCCTTCGTGATCGCCGAGCGCGGCCTGACCCGTCCGCTGCGCCGGCTGATGGAACGCACGCGACGCATCGCCGGCGGCGACTACGCGCAGCGCGTCGGTCGTCACCGCTTGAGCGAACTGCAGCAACTCGGCGACACCTTCAACGAAATGGCCGCATCGATCCAGGCCGATCTCGCGGCGCGCGAGGCTGCCGAGCGCGAGGCGCAGCAGGCGCGCGTCGTCGCCGAATCGGCGAACCAGGCCAAGAGCGACTTCCTCGCCAACATGAGCCACGAGATCCGCACGCCGCTGAATGCGGTGATCGGCATGTCGGAACTGCTCGCCGAAACGCCGCTCGACGCCGAGCAGCTCGACTCGCTCGCGGTCATCGCCAACAGCGGCAACCATCTGCTCGGCGTGGTCAACGACATCCTCGATTTTTCCAAGATCGAGGCCGGCATGCTCGAACTCGATCTGCAGGTGTTCGATTTGCGCCGCTGTGTCGAGGACGCACTCGAACTGGTCGCTGGTCGCGCGTCGGAGAAGCAGCTCGATCTCGCTCTCGAATTTGCGCCCGACACGCCGGAAGGCCTGCGCGGCGATCCGCAGCGCGTGCGCCAGGTGCTGGTCAATCTCGTTTCCAACGGCGTCAAGTTCACCAGTGCCGGCGAGGTCGTGGTCAGCGTGCGCGCAACGCCGGACGGCGACGGACGACATCGCTTCGAGTTCTCGGTGCGCGACACCGGCATCGGCATTCCGCCCGAGCGCATCGATCGCCTTTTCAAGTCCTTCAGTCAGGTCGACACCTCGACCACGCGCCACTACGGCGGCACCGGGCTCGGCCTTGCGATCAGCAAACGCCTGGTCGAGCTGATGGGCGGCAGTGTCGGTGTCGAAAGTACGCCGGGTGCGGGCTCGACGTTCCGTTTCAGCATCCTCGCCGAAACCAGTCCGGACTGGGCCGCGGTGCCGCGCGGCAGCAGTGTCGATTTTGAAGCGCGCCGCGTGCTGATCGTCGACGACAACGACACCAATCGCCGGCTGCTCCGCGCGTCGGCGGAATTCTGGGGCATGCAGGTGCGCGATACCGCGTTCCCGGCGCAGGCGCTGGAATGGATCGCGCGCGGCGATCCGTTCGATCTCGCCGTGCTCGATTATCTGATGCCGGACATGGACGGTTGCGCGCTCGGCCGCGAAATTCGCCAGCATCGCGCTACCGATCAGCTGCCGATGATCCTCGCCACCAGCGCGCCGGTGACGCGGCGCATGGCACCGGAGTTCGCCACGATCGTGGCGAAACCGTTGCGCCGCTCCACCTTGTTCGACGCGTTCCAGGATGCGCTGTCGGGCGGTCGCGGCGACACGACGATCACAAACCGCAGCAGCGGCACCGCGCAGTCCTCGGACCTGCGCATCCTGCTGGTCGAGGACAATCTGGCGAACCAGAAGGTCGTGCTGCGCATGCTCGCCTCGCTCGGCTATCGCGCCGATCTCGCCGAGAATGGATTGGAAGCCTTGAAGGCGATCGAGGCCAACACATACGACCTCGTGCTGATGGACGTCCACATGCCGGAGATGGACGGCCTCGAAGCCACGCGCCGCATCCGCCGCATGGAACCTTCGCGGCAACCGCGGATCTTCGCGATGACCGCGAGCACGCTCGACAGCGAACGTCAGCAATGCGCGGAGGCCGGCATGGAGCAGCACATCGCCAAGCCGATCAAGAAGCAGGTGCTGGCGGATGCACTGGCCGCGGTGCAGCGACGCGACGCGCCGGCAATCGCGCCGAGCGGCATCACGGAAAATGCCACGCAACGCGCAGAAATATCGCATAATTCCGGCGCAGCGACATCGAACATCTCCGCGCTGCCCGACGACGACGAACTCGCGCAGGCACTCGACGAACAGGTCGACATGCTCGATCGCGAAGGCGTGGTCGAACTCATTGATGCGCTGGTCAGCGATGTCGCGCGTTCGACGCAACACTTGCGCGAAAGCGCGACGAACGGCGATACGGTGCTGCTGAAGCGCACCGCGCACACGATGAAGTCGAACACCGCGATGGTCGGCGCCCCCGCCCTTTCCGAGCGCCTGCATGCACTCGAAGCGAGGGCCAAGACAGGTTCGATCGCGGACCAGGACCACATCGAAATCGAGGCGGTTGCGCGCGATTATGCGCAGCTGATCGAGCGCTTGCGCATGCTGCGGTCGCGCTACGTCGAGGAAACTTCGTAGCGGGAACGGCGATCACGCCGACTCTCGGCGCGCACATCGAACCGATGAAATACAGAAACCGCTGACGGACATTGCCGCCGGCCGGCGCCGAAGTGCGCAGTACTTCTCAATTCGTGCAGCGCAAGCCTGTGCGCGCGCGGCTGTGCCGCCATCCATGTCCCAGTTCGCAGCAATCCGGCGTTACTCGCTCCAGTATCGCGAATCCGAGCCAACCCGGGAGCAACAGCCATGACCTGTCGTGCGCATCGATTTCTCATCGCAGGTGTGCTCGCAGCGTCGGCGCTGGCTGCGTGGCATCCTTGCCAGGCTTCGATCGATCTCGATCTTTCCTACGTCGATCAGCAGTCGAGCGAATTTGCGCGCTTCAAGGGCTGGGTCGACGACGCCGTCGCCGGCGATCCCGGCTACGAATTCTCGGCGACCGATGCGGCCTACATGTTCCGGCTCACCGGGCAGGCACAGTACGCGACGCTGGCCGTGCAGATGGTCGAAGACCAGGTCGCCGCCGCCGAAGCTGCGATTGCCGCGAACCACGCGCCCGAAGTCGCCGGCGATGATTACCTGCAAATCGGCGACATGCTGCGCGATCTCGCGCTGACCTATGACTGGTGCGCGGCCAGCGTGTCGTCGAGCCAGCGCACGCGCTGGGCCGCTTACGCCGAGCAGGCGATCCAGAACGTATGGAATCCGGACCAGGCCGAATGGGGCGGTCATCCGTTTCCGTGGTCGGGCTGGTCGATCGACAATCCGGCGAACAATTACTACTACAGCTTTCTCGAGGCGACGATGTACTGGGCGCTCGCCGTGGACAGCGCGAACTGGAAGCAATTCCTGCAGACGCAAAAGTTACCGCCGTTGCAGCAGTATTTCGCCGGCATCGACGGCGGCGGCAGTCAGGAAGGCACCGGCTACGGACTTTCGCATCGCACCCTGTTCTCGCTCTACCGGCTCTGGCGCGATGCGACCGGCAGCGACCTCGCCAACGCGAACGATCATCTGACCGCGAGCATCGAATGGTGGATTCATTCGACGGTGCCGACCCTCGATCGCGTGGCGCCGATCGGCGACCAGTCGCGCGTATCGGTACCGGTCATCTACGACTATCACCGCGACCTCGTGCTCGAAGCGCGCAAGATGACGACCGACGCCGACGCGCTCAGCAATGCATCGTGGTGGCTGCACTCGATTTCCGAACAGCAGATGCAGAGCGGCTTCAACTTCCGCCACGACCTGCTGCCTGCGGGCGACGGCGGAGCGCCGCCGGCCGAACTCGTCTATCACGCGACCGGTACCGGCCAGTTGTTCGCACGCACCGGCTGGGACACCGGCGCGATGTGGCTGCAGTTTTCGGCCGGCCCCTATGTCGAAAGCCACGCGCATCAGGACCAGGGCGCCTTCACCCTGTTCCAGAACGACTGGCTCGCCGTCACCGAAAATATCTGGAGCCACAGCGGCATCCAGCAAGGCACCGAGGTGCACAACATGCTGCGCTTCGAACACGCGGGAACCATCGTCGAGCAGCACACCGACACGACCTCGACGATGAACGTGACACCCGGCGCGAACGGCGCCGTGCACGCGCTGGCCGATCTCACGCCAGCCTACGCCGGCGATCCCGCGGTGACGTCGTGGCAAAGAACGCTCGATTTCGCCGATCGCATTCTGACCATCGACGACCGCTTCGCACTCGGCAGCAACACGCAGGCGATCTTCCAGATCGACGTGCCGGTGCAGCCGACCATCAGCGGCAATACCGCGACGGCCGGCGCCTTGAAAATACGCGTGATCACGCCGGCGAACGCGACCTTGAGTGCGGTCGACTGGACCGGCGTCGACAGCGATTACCTTTCGGGATGGCGCATCGACATCACCGGCGCCGCGACCGAATACGTGGTGGAACTCAGCGCTGGCGATTCGATTTTTGCGGACGGATTCGACTGACGCCCGCATCACGACGCCGGGACCTTCGCCCCGCTCCGTATACTTGCGGCATGACCCGCTGGTACGTCTACCTGATCGAATGCCGCGACGGCAGCCTGTACACCGGCATCTCGACCGACGTCGAACGCCGCTATGCACAGCACGTCGCCGGCAAGGGCGCGCGCTACACCCGCGCGCGACCGCCGCTGCGACTGCTGGCGCACTTCGAATATCCGGATCGTGCCGGCGCGAGTCGCGCGGAGTATGCGATCAAGCAGTTGACGGCGGCGGCGAAGCGCAAGCTGTGCGCGGATCGATCGCAGGCGGTTTGAGGCGGGGTGTCTTTCGCGTTGCGTCGGGAACGCTCGCTGATTGCCTGCCCGATCGGCTATCTTCCTCGCCGGGATCGGGGCTGCCGCGACATTGAACGACCAAGAGAATCTGCTTGTCAGTGCGTCTTCGCGTGCGCGGCGGCGGATGCTGCTGTTCCCTGCCGCGGCGGTGTTGTTGTTTCTGTGCTTCGTGCTCGCTCACTACGATCGCCAGACCGGCTTCACGCGTTTCATCTACTTCGGCGACCACTTCGCATCGCGGCGATTGCCTGAAGTCACGCATGCGCATCCTTTCGTTTTCCAGGACAGCGACGGATACGACGGCCAGTTCTACGCCCAGATCGCGGTCAGTCCGCTGCTGTCGGATCCTGGTCTGAATACCGCGCTCGACAGTCCCGCGTATCGCTCGCGCCGGATCGGTCTGCCGTGGTTCGCATGGCTTGCCGGTCTCGGCCACACGCCCTGGGTGTTGCAGGCGTATGCCTTGGCGAATGTGCTCGCGTGGCTCGCGCTGGCTGCGCTGCTGCTGCACTGGATTCCGCCGGCGAACGCGACCGCGCGACTTGCCTGGCTCGGCTGCCTGTTCGGCATCGGCGTGATGATGAGCGTGGAGCGCGCGCTGACCGATGTGCCTGCAGCGCTCTGCGTCGCGACAGCGATTTTTCTGGCCGAACGTGGACGCGGGATCGGCGCAGCTGTCTCGTTCGCGCTCGCGCTGCTCACGCGCGATATCAGCGTGCTCGCCGGCGGCTTACTGCTGCCGGCGAACCGCAACGGCAGAGCGTGGTTGTACGCCGCCCTTCTCGGCGTGGCTGCGCTCGTGCCGCTGGCGCTGTGGTCGCTGCACGTACGCCTGCGCTTTCCCGGCGTGCCGAGCGCGGACCCGACGAATTTCGCGCTGCCCTTCACCGCCATGTTCGGCACGATCGCGACGGCTTGGGATTCCATCCCGAGCCGCGGCTGGCCCGGCTTCGTCTTCCAGCTTCTCTCGACGATCGGCCTGTGCGCGCAGTTCCTGTTTCTCGTATTCTCCTCGCGCCGTCTCTGGCGCGAGCGCTGGTGGCGCGTCGGCGCGGTGTTCGCCGTGCTGTTCGCGCTGCTCGGTCCGGCCGTATGGGAAGACTACGCGGCGGCCGCGCGTGCGGTGATTCCGATGACGCTTGCGTTCAATATCCTGCTTCCGCGCGATCAAAAGTGGAGTTTTCCACTTTGTGCGCTCGGCAACCTTCCGCTGCTGCATGGCCTCGACTATCTGATATCGCCGATATGGATGCGCCTTCCGTAGACAATCCCGCGCCGACTTCATCGAGGCCGCAGCTCAGCGTCCTGATTCCGTGTTTCAACGAGGTGCGCACGCTCGCCAGCGTGGTGCGCGCCGTGCTGGCCTCGACGCTGCCGTCGCTGCAGATCGTGCTGGTCGACGACGGCTCGACCGACGGCACGCGCGAACTGCTGCGTTCGCAGGAACTCGGCCTGCGTGCAGGCATCGACAAGGTGATCCTGCACGAGCGCAATCAAGGCAAGGGCGCGGCGCTGCGCAGCGCGATTGCGGCGGCCGACGGCGAAGTGATGGTGATCCAGGATGCCGATCTCGAGTACGACCCGGCCGAATACCCGCGCTCGCTGGCCTTGATCAGCAGCGGTCGTGCAGACGTCGTCTACGGCTCGCGCTTCGTCGGCAGCGAAGCGCACCGTGTGGTGTATTTCTGGCACATGGTCGGCAACCGTTTTCTGACCCTGCTCTCGAACATGTTCACGAATTTGAACCTGACCGACATGGAGACGGGCTCGAAGATGTTTCGTCGCGAAGCGATCGCAGGCATCGTGCTGGAGGAAAACCGCTTCGGCATCGAGCCCGAACTGACCGCCAAGCTCGCGCGCAAGGGCTGCATCTTCTACGAGGTCGGCATTTCGTATTTCGGGCGCAGCTACGCCGAGGGCAAGAAGATCGGCTGGCGCGACGGCGTGCGCGCGATCATCGCGATATTGAAATACAACCTGCGGCGGTGAGCGCGCGCCGTAGAGCGCGCCGCGCTTCGTTCGTGCGTTCGCTTCATGTCTGCAGCAAGGTCTTGAAGTAGGCGATTGTTTCTTTCAAACCGTCATCGAGTGAAACGACAGGTTCCCATTGCAGGGCCGTCCTTGCCAGCGCGATATCCGGCCGGCGTTGCCGCGGGTCGTCTTCGGGCAGGGGCAAACGAACCAGTCGCGAGCGGCTGGCGGTGAGACTCAACACGCGGTCGGCCAGTTCGAGCATGGAAATCTCGGCCGGATTGCCGATGTTCACCGGCCCGATGAAATCCGCCGGGCTGTCCATCGCCGACACGATCGCCGTGACCATGTCGTCGACGTAACAGAAACTGCGCGTCTGGCTGCCGTCGCCGTAGATCGTGATGTCTTCGCCCTTGAGCGCGCTGACGATGAAATTGCTGACCACGCGGCCATCGCGCGGATGCATGCGCGGACCGTACGTGTTGAAGATGCGCACGACCTTGATCTCGACCGCGTGCTGGCGTTGGTAATCGAAGAACAGCGTCTCGGCGCAGCGCTTGCCCTCGTCGTAGCAACTGCGCCGGCCGATCGGATTCACCCGGCCCCAGTAGCTTTCCGGTTGCGGATGGACTTCCGGATCGCCGTAGACCTCGCTGGTCGACGCCTGCAGGATGCGCGCGCGCAAGCGTTTGGCTAGACCGAGCATGTTGATCGCGCCGTGCACGCTGGTCTTGGTCGTCTGCACCGGGTCGTGCTGATAGTGAATCGGCGAAGCCGGACACGCGAGATTGAAGATGCGATCGACCTCGACGTACAACGGAAAGGTCACGTCGTGACGCAACAACTCGAAGCGCCGATGCCCGAGCAGCTGCGCGATATTGCCCTTGCTGCCGGTGTAGAAATTGTCGACGCACAGCACGTCGTCGCCGCGCCCGACCAGGCGATCGCACAGGTGCGAGCCGAGGAACCCGGCACCGCCAGTGACCAAGGTGCGCTGCGGTCGCGCCGTGTTGTTGTGTGCGTCCATCTTCCCTCCCCAAAACCCCTAATCCGCCAAACGCCAAAACGGAGACGCCAAAACGGGGACGGAGGTAGTTATCCCGTCTTAACTACCTCCGTCCCCGTTTGGATGCTGTTACTTTTCCTGCTCGGCGGCCAGCAGAATCCTGCGCACACGCGATACCTTTTTCTCACAGGGCGTCGTCGTAACCGACGTATTCTGCCAAACGGGGACGGAGGTAGTTATCCCGCCTTAACTACCTCCGTCCCCGATTCGGATATTTGTCTGTTTGAAATGCCTCTGCTTCGCCACAAGTCTTGCCGCGAAAAGTCTGTCGCCGAGGTCATGGTGCGCGCTCTTTTGCGCCGAGCGCACCTGCCACTTCCGCCATCGAGGTTACTGCATGCAACGACGAATTTTCCTGAAGACTGCCTCATTGGCCACTGCCGCAGTCGCCCTGCGGCCCGCGCGTTCGTTCGCCTCGAACAAGGACGACGGCGCCGCCCGCCTGGCCGCACTCGAGCGCCGCCATGGCGGTCGGCTGAGTGTCGGCATACTCGATACCGCGAACGGCCGTCGTATTTCGTACCGCGGCGACGAACGCGTTCTGATGTGCAGCACGTTCAAGCTGCTCGCCGTGGCGGCGGTGCTGGCGCGCGTCGATCGCGGTGCCGAGAAGCTCGATCGGCGTGTCACCTACGATAAACAGGTCGTGCTCGCGTATGCGCCGGTGACGCGCGATCACGTCGGCGCGCCGGGCATGAGCGTGGCCGAGCTTTGCCACGCGGCAATCACCCTGAGCGACAACACCGCCGCCAATCTGCTGCTGACGAGCCTCGGCGGGCCTTCGGCGGTGACCGCGTTCATGCGCAGCATCGGCGACGCGACGACCCGGCTCGATCGTACCGAGCCGGATCTCAACGTAACCGGCCCCGGCGATACGCGCGACACCACCACGCCAAATGCGATGCTGGCCAGCATGAATGAGTTGCTGCTCGGCAAGGCGCTGTCGAAAGCTTCACGCGAGCAACTGATCGACTGGCTGCGCGCATGCAAGACGGGCGATGAACGTCTGCGCGCCGGACTGCCGGCTGGATGGCAGGTCGGCGACAAGACCGGCAGCGGCAGTCACGATGAAACCAACGACGTCGCGATTGCCTGGCCGCCGCAGCGAAAACCGCTACTGGTGACGGCGTACTACGCGGAGTCGAGCAACGATGCTGCGGGTCGAAACGCGGTGCTGGCCGAAGTGGGGCGCATCGCCGCGTCGATGTAAGCTCGGGCAGGCCTCCTCATCGGAATCGCCGATCGGGGTCGAATCTCAGCCAGCAAGCGGCAAGTTTGAACGAGCGGTAACTTTCTTTCTCGGATCGAAGTCGCTGTTGAACCGTCGAAGATGCGGAAAGAAGGATCAGCGACACGCGTGCAGCGACGGCAAGTTTTTATTGCATAGCCCGCTCATCGGCTGAATGTACTTTGAAATCCCGTTGCCGGCGCTTGTCGATTTCCACCCTCCCGGCTCGTCGTCTTCAGCAAGGCGTCCGCCGCGGGCGCCGATCCACCCACCAAGGAGATTGCCATGTCCTACATCGACGGCTTCGTCATCGCCGTACCCGACACCAACCGCGAGGCATTCATCGCCCACGCAAAGCGCTTCGATGCCATCTTTCTCGAATACGGCGCGACCCGCGTCGTCGAATGTTGGGGCGAGGACGTCCCCGAAGGCAAGGTCACCGACTTCCGCCGCGCCGTGAAAGCCGAAGCAGGCGAGTCGATCGTCTTCTCCTGGATCGAATGGCCCGACAAGGCCACCCGCGACGCCGGCATGAAGAAGTTCATGGACGACCCACGCATGCAGGAAGCCAGCGACATGCCGTTCGACGGCAAGCGGATGATCTTCGGCGGCTTCACCCCGGTCGTGGAGATGGGCCCGAAAGGCTGACCCTCGAAAGGCTGACCCTCAAAACGGGGACGGAGGTAGTTATTTTCAGGTGAATTGCCTCCGTCCCCTTCGCAGCGGGCGTCGCCATCCAATTAACCACCTCCGTCCCTGTTACGCACACTTAACTACCTCCGTCCCCGTTATGCGTCCCCCTTACGAGTGGTGCGCCCCGTCGCGAGCGCCGACGCGGCGCGCGCACCCCGCGTGTCCAAGAACAACGCCGAACCTCGTTCTATACGTGCGTCCAACTTGGAGACCGCCATGCAATCCGTTTACCGCGCCTATTCCGGCGCTGCATATCTGCTTTTCCTCGTCGCGTTCCTGTACGCGGTCGGTTTCGTCGGCAACATCGCGGTGCCGAAGAGCATCGATGCGCCGACGGTGGACACCCCGTTCGCCTGGCTCGTCGACGCGCTGCTGCTCGGTGTGTTCGCGATCCAGCACAGCGTGATGGCGCGGCCCGGGTTCAAGCGGCGCTGGACGCGCATTGTGCCGGAGCCGATCGAGCGCGCGACCTATGTGTTGTTCTCGAGCCTGGCCTTGATCGCGGTCTTCGCCGGATGGCAGCCGCTGCCGCTACCGGTGTGGGATCTGCGCGGCACGGCCGGCGGCAGCGTGCTGACGGCGGTCTTCGTGATTGGCTGGCTCGTCGTGCTGCTGTCGACCTTCATGATCAGCCACTTCGAACTATTCGGCCTGACCCAGGCCTGGCGACGTGCGCGCGCGCAGCCGCTGGACGCATCGCCGTTTCGCGAAGTGCTTTTCTATCGATTCGTGCGTCATCCGATCATGCTCGGATTCCTGATCGCGTTCTGGGCGACGCCCTTCATGAGCCAGGGGCATCTGCTGTTCGCGGCGTTGACGACGGGCTACATCCTCGTCGGCGTGCGCCTAGAGGAACGCGACCTCATGCAGCATATCGGCCGGCAATACGTGCATTACAGAGCGCGCGTGCCTGCATTGATTCCATTCGTGCATCGGCGCGCGCAACGCTGATTGCAAGCCGGCGTGCGCTGCCAAGCGGCGCGCGCCCGCGCTTGACCCTCGACTCGCACCCTCACGCGTCAGACAGCGCATCAGGCTCGCCAAACCATCGCGACGTCGCCCGAGCCGCTTCCTCATGATCAGCGGCATCGTCACCGACCCAGGCGACGATGCCGTCGGGACGCACCAGCACGGCGCTCAGTCCCAGCCGATCCTTGACGTGGCTGGAAACATAGTTGATCCGGCGACTCCAGCGACGCGCGAGCGCTTGCAGCGGCGCATCGGCATCGAAGTCCAGCAACAGGCCGCGGCCGTTCGTCAGAAGCTCGCCCAGTTTCCTGCCGTCGACCAATTCGAAATCGGGCGCGCTGCGGCCGACCAGCGGATGACTGCTGCCGAGGTCGTAGCGAAGCGACACACCCCACACGCGTTCGGCGAAGTACGTCGCGCCGTCGCGCGTGTCGATGACCTCGCGGATGATCGCTTCGAGCGCGCGCGAGTGGCGGCTCGGTCGCATCAACACGACTTGTGCGCGCGACCAGTCGAGCACGCGCGCGCCGACCGGCTGGCGTTCGCTTTCATAACTGTCGAGCAGACCGGCTGGCGCGTCGCCGCGCAAGGTGGCGGCGAGCTTCCATCCGAGGTTCATCGCATCGCCGAAGCCGAGGTTGAGTCCCTGCCCGCCCAGCGGCGAATGGATGTGCGCAGCATCGCCGGCGAGCAGCACGCGCCCCTTGCGATAGCTCGTCGCCTGAAAGGCGCGATCGGTCCAGGTGGTACCGGCCTTCAGTGCGGTCAGGGTGACGTCGACGCCGGCAACCCGGCGCAACACCGTCTGTACGTGATCGAGCGTGAGCGGCTGCGTGCGGTGGAATGCGCCGCCGTCGAACTCGACCATCGCGATGTCGCCGGGTTGCCCCTGCGTGTACATGCCGGTCGGCGTGTAGTTGCGGCCCTCGCGCAGCATCGCGGGATCGGCGATATCGACTTGAACCGAGTAACCGGTGAACTCCGGATCGGTACCGACGAACGCGAAGCCGCCGGCCTTGCGCACGGTGCTGCGCGCACCATCGCAACCGACCAGCCAGCGTGCTCTAAAGATTTCGCCGCCGGCGCGGATACTCACTTCGTCGTCGGTGGCATCGAAACCTTCGACGCCGCATCCACGCCTGATCTCGACGCCCATCGCCGTCGCACGAGCGGCCAGGCCGGTTTCGATGTGCTCCATATCGGTCGCCACATTGGTGATCGGCGAGCCGGGCAGACGATACGACCACTTCGCGGTGTCGATGTTGTCGTAGTCGAACTGGATGCCGGCGAAGTGCCCGGCCGGACGACGCGGCCGTTGCGCGCCCTGCGCAGTTGCCGACGCGCCGCTGCCGAAGCCGGCACGCGGCGGCTGCGCCATCGTGATGTCATCGAGCATGCCGCGACGGTAGAACGCATCGGTGCTCGGCGCCCACAGACCGCGCATGCCGAACGGAAGCCGCTTCAACATCGAGCGCGGATCCTGCGCCTGCTCCAGCAGCAGCACCGAACAGCCCGCGAGGCGCAGCTCGCAGGCGAGAAACAAACCGACCGGACCCGCTCCGGCAATCACGACATCGTGGATCATCTGCCTTACCTTTGTGGAAACATAAATTAAGCACTATTCGCCGCATCATCGACCATCATCGTGTCGATCTGCGCATCCGTCGTTCGTCGCGATAGATGAAAGGCACTTTTGCCTTCAACCCGGAGAAACCCCATGGTCAGCAAGAACACGATTTGTCTTTGGTATGACGGCACCGCGTTGGAAGCTGCAACCTTCTACGCCAAAACGTTCCCGGACAGCGCCGTTGGCGAGATCTATCACTCCCCGGGGGACTTTCCTTCGGGCAAGAAGGGCGATGTCCTCACGGTCCAATTCACCGTACTGGGCATTCCCTGCGTCGGTCTCAACGGCGGCCCGATGTTCAAGCACAACGAGGCATTCTCGTTCCAGGTCGCCACCGACGATCAGGCCGAAACCGACCGCCTGTGGAACGCGATCATCGACAACGGCGGCCAGGCCAGCGCCTGCGGCTGGTGCAAGGACAAGTGGGGACTGTCATGGCAGATCACCCCACGCGCCCTGACCGCCGCGATCGCCGACCCCGATCCGAAGGCCGCCAAGCGCGCGTTCGACGCGATGATGGAAATGTCGAAAATCGACATCGCCACGATCGAGGCGGCACGGCGCGGCTGAGGCTGGCAGCGGTCCGCAACCGTTGCAAGGCGGGATCGGTTGTTCGCAGGGCGCCTGTACCCTGATCCCGCTTTTCTTCGCCTCATGCAATCACCCGGAGCCTTCCAATGATCCCTACCATCAGCGCGTTTGAACACTCGCCCGATCGCGGCAAGGGGCTCGCGCGCGACATGCGCGTGCGCTGGGCGCTGGAGGAAGTGGGCCAGCCTTACGAGGTTCGGCTGGTTTCATTCAGTGCGATGAAGGAGCCTGCGCATCGGGCGCTGCATCCGTTCGGGCAGATTCCGACCTATGAAGAAGGCGATCTCGTCCTCTTCGAATCCGGCGCCATCGTGCTGCATCTCGCGCAGCGCCATGCGGAGCTGCTGCCGGACGATGTGAATGCCCGCGCGCGCGCGATCGCATGGATGTTTGCCGCGGTGAACACGGTGGAGCCGCCGATCCTCGAACTCGTCATCGTCAAGTTCGTGGAGGGCGACAAATCCTGGAGCAAGGACCGCCTGCCTTTCGTCGCAGATCGCATCCGCGACCGCTTGAAGCCACTTTCCGAACGCCTAGGCGATGCCGACTGGCTCGACGGCGCGTTCAGCGCGGGAGATCTGATGATGGCGGGCGTGCTGCTGCGATTGAAGGCATCGGGTCTTCTGGACGAGTACCCGAACCTCGCCGCCTATGTCGCCCGCGCCGAAGCACGACCTGCGTTCAAGCGCGCTTTCGCCGATCAACTGGCGGTGTTCACGGACCGGCATCCTGCTGGTTAATGACTGGCGGCTACGGTCGTCAATCCCGGCCTGAAACATCGTGCTCGCGATAGATTTTTTTTCCATCCCGGCGGTTTGGCGTTGATGCAAGCACGACGCAGCAACGAACATCGGAGGCATTATGTGCAGAAACATCCGTACCTTGTACAACTTCGAACCCCCTGCGACGGACGACGAAGTCCATGCATCGGCGCTGCAGTTCGTGCGCAAGTTGAGTGGATTCAACGCGCCCTCGAAAGCCAACGAGGACGCGTTCAACCTGGCCGTGAAGCAAGTCAGCGACGCGGCCGCCATGCTCATCCGCTCACTCACCACAGTCAGCCCGCCGAAGAATCGCGAAGTCGAGCGCAGCAAGGCCGCGGCACTCTCAGCGAAGCGTTTCTTCACACCCGTAGCGCCCATCCAAAACGGGGACGGAGGTAGTTAAATGGGCCGCGCAAAGGCGAGTGCGCCGTGAAACAACGGCTGTAGGCGCAGGCGCTTAACTACCTCCGTCCCCGTTTTGGTCGTAGGCGCAGGCGCTTAACTACCTCCGTCCCCGTTTTGGTCCCCGTTTTGGTCTCCGCTAGGGCCGTACTACTTTGCGGGCCGCGTCAAGCTGCTGCCGTACGGCAGAATCTGCCCGAGCGCACTGGGTCTGCAATTTTTGAATATATGTGCGAGCGAGCGGCTCGTTGCCGCTTGCCTTCGCCGCCTCTGCGGCTCCATCGAGCGACCAGAAGCGGTTAGGTTCTTGACGGAGCGAGGCTTCAAATTCGCGGAGGGCTTCCGCGGGCCGACCGGCATCGAGCAGAAACTCGCCAAGCGTTTCTCTCGCCGGAACCAGGGGACCGGGGGTCACCGACGCCAGCTGGGTTTTGTCCTCGGCATCGGCCGTTGCGCGAAGACCATTCAGTGCCTCGGGCACGTGACCCGTCGCGTACGCGAGGACAGCGGCGATCTCGCGCCGCTGTATGTCGACCTGCCCGGCCCAGGACATTTCATCGGCCTTGACCAGGCTGTCGTGAATCCGGTCCAGCGAGATGATCGCCGCGTGCGCAGCGGCATCATCCTTCAGATGCGCGGCGCCGAGGCCACGCGCGAAATAAGTGATGGCGTCGGCGAACGGGAATCGGCTCGTCGTGATTTCGAGCTTGGCAGCTTCTGCCCACGCGCGACGCTCTAGGGCATAGCGAGCCGGCATCGCGGCGTGCGCGAAATACGCAGCGGATGCCGGAGCAGCGCCGGTCGCATGCGCAGGATCGAAGTGCGCGAACACGCCGGCCAGCGTGCCGAGCAGTTCTTTCGCAGCCTGATCCTGTCCGGTCTGCAGATAGGCGTAGATCAGATAGTCGCTTGCGTGGAGTACGTCCGCGGGCTGGTCCGCAGCGCGTGCCGCCGACGCGGAAGCAAGATTCGTGTCGATGGAGGCCTGCCAGTCGCCGATCCGCGTAAAGGTGTGCGAGGGCATGTGCAAGGCGTGAGGAGTCGATGGGGCAATCTGGCCATAACGCCGTGCCGCCTCGGCCGCCCGCGAGGCCAACGCCGGCTCGTCGTAGGCGTGGATGATGTAGTGAGCCAAACCCGGATGGTTGGGGAATTGCGCGAACAGTCGTTCGAGGATCGCACCGGCTTTGAGCTGTTTCGCATACGTCTTGTCTTCCGGGTCGGCAGCGGCGGCCAAGGCGAGCGCGTAGAAGATGCGCGCTTCCGTATCTTCGGGATAGGCATCAGCCAAGCGCGACATCGCGCTTTCGTAGGCGAGCAGCGGCGATGGCGGTTCCGCCTGCTGGTGATCGGCGTGCTCGTGATCGACGTAAAGCGCAGCGACAGCGTCGATGTACTGCTGCTCCCGCTTCGTCTTCGGTGCCAGCGCAAGTCCCTGCTCGACTGCCATGCGCCCGTCCTTCAGCTGCGTGGGCGACTTGAAACCGGCGAACGGATTGCCCCAGCTGCTGAGCGCGATACCCCAGTACGCCATGGCACAGGTGGGATCGGCGGCGAGCACGGAGCGGAAGCCGTCGATCGCGGATCCGAACTGAAAGGAATGCATCAACGCGACCGCCCGATTGAATTGCGACTGGGCGTCCTTGTTGCACGAGGTCTGCAAGGTGACGCTGCCCAATCGTTCCATCGCGGCATGGTCATGCATCGCAGACTGCGGCTCGGTCGCCGTAGCAGCCGACATTGCCAATACGAAAAGCGACGACCACGTGACTTGCATGATTTACCCCCGGATTGCGATGTGCGCTGCGCAGGATACCGGTGTTTTTCGACGTCGTAAAAAGTGGTTCAGGCGTTGATGCCTGCGATCGCGCGCAGGGTCTCGATCGAAGGCAGAAGGTGCAGCGGACGCCTTGCTTACCGCAGCCCCTTTCCTGCCATTCGCATGAACCCGCTGAATGCGCGATCGCTGGGCATCCGGCGCAGGCAAGGAATCATGCTGGCCCTACTACCGGTGGTGTAGCAAGGGCGTGCGCGACGCACAATCAGCGCTCGACAAAACCGGGACGGAGGTAGTTAAACGAGCGGTGCAGCAGCGGGTACGTCATGAATGATCAAGCGCAGATAGTCGGCGCGTAGGCGCTTAACTACCTCCGTCCCCGTTGTTGACAACGATCTCGCCTCCCCTACCCCGCTCTTCCGCGCCCTGTTCAGTCCAAGCCCATCGACGTGCCCAGCATGCCCATGCCGACCGTGACCAGCGCGAACAGGATCGATAGCACGATGGCCCCGGCGAGGCTGGTACCGCCTTGCCGGACTAGTTCGGTGCGCAAACTCGCAGGGTCGCGGCCCGGTGAGATCGTGCGCACGGCACGTTCGAAGTGCTTGCGGTAAAGCGCATTGCCGATGCTCGCGATCACGAGGTTGACCGCGATGCTGATCCCGTAAGACAGCACGATCGACACGTCGAATCGGCTTTCGAGCAGCGACTCGACGACGACGAACGCCAGCCACGCGAACGCATACCCGTACATCTTGCGATAGAGCAGCCACGACGGACCGAACAGAAACGCGGGCCAGTTCCATGCATGTCCACCGGAACCTTCGACACCCCAGCTGCGCAGATAGAACGCGTGGTTCGTGCCGACGAACAGACGCGCCGCCTCGAGCATATCGGGCGGCGCTGCCGGGTCCGGCTGCGCAGCAATCGTCATCGAAGGGTCGATGGAGACCACGCTTGCGAGCGGTATCCAGTTCGGATTCGTGGTCCTGCGCACGCGGGCATCGGCGTCGAGCCGGCCGGCAACGACTTCGGCTTCGAGCCACGCGAGCGGCACCGGGCCGCGCGCGACACCGTCGAGTTCGATATGCCACTGGATGCCGTCCGATTTCACGACGTCTGCGTCGATGCCGCAGTCCAGCAGTTGCTGGCGCACCGCCGCGACCGCGTCGAGGTCGACACTTTCGCGCACCGTCACTGGCGCCGCCGCGATCACGCGTGCCGCGAATTCATCGGCGCTCAGACCGAGGATGGCGGCGCCGCGAACGGCCGCGTCGGACGAGTTGCGTGCTGCAGGGGTACGTCCGATGATGACGAGGGCGTGCATGGGGTTCCGATGCGGAGGCGGCTGAAAGGTAGCCGGTGGATCGCATGGTAGAGCTTGCGCGCGGATGATTGCCGTCGGGGATCGAAGTAACCTGCTCTGAGCCGTTTTTCGCAATGCCCGACTTCTCTTGTGCGCGCGCGATGAGGAACGCAAAGTCATGACTTTGTGCCGGACAAGAGCAGATTTCCGCCGCCCGCGCCGGAGGTCCGTCGTCATCGAAGCGTTGATCGTAGTACCCGGCTCTTCCAACGGTTCGGCGAAAATCACACGATGAACAAACCCTCGCTTTTCGCCGAACTGAAACGCCGTAACGTGCTGCGCGCCGGCGTGCTGTATGCCGGCGCGGTGTGGGCGCTCGCGCAGGGCATCTCGCAGCTCGGGCCGTCGGTCGGCGCACCCGAATGGACGACGCGCTGGTTCCTGATCGCCGCGGTGATCGGCTTCCCGTTCTGGCTCGCGCTTGCGTGGTTCTACGAGTTCACTCCGAACGGATTGCTGCGCGAAAGCGAGATCGCGTCCGACGACGCGACCGCGCGTACCAGCGGCCGCACGCTCGACAAATGGATCATCGCGGTGCTGATGCTCGCAGTGATCCTGCTGTTGACCGACAAGTTTGCGCCGCACCGGAACACCGATGGCAAGGTCGACAAATCCGTAGCGGTACTTCCGTTAGTCAACGAGAGCGGCGATCCGCAGCAGGATTATTTTTCCGATGGCTTGTCGGAGGAACTGATCTCAGCCATTGCGCAAGTGCACGCCATCAAGGTGATCGGGCGCAACTCCTCGTTCCAGTTCCGCGGCCGGCAGCAGGACGACAACGCGTCCATCGGCACCAAGCTAGGCGTCGCGACCTTGCTCGAAGGCACGGTACGCAAGCAGGGCGACCACGTGCGCATCGTTGCCTCGCTGATCGATGCATCCGACGGCAACACCTTATGGTCGCAAACTTACGAGCGCGAACTGAAGGACGTGTTCGCGGTGCAGAGCGATATCGCGACATCGGTTGCAGTAGCCCTGAAAGCGACCCTGCTGGGCAAGACCATCGAATCCGCCGACGAGCCACCCGGCGGCAATCTGGATGCCTACAACGCGCTGCTGCAGGGACGCTTCTACGCCGAGCACCGCAACCGCGCGGACTACCTCAAGGCCGTCGATTACTACGGGCAGGCGATCGCGATCGACCCGGCTTACGCGATGGCGTACGCGCGACTTGCGATCACCCAGCAATGGTTCATCGACTGGATCGCGAGTGCCGACGAACGCAGGACAACCAGCGCGCAGGCGCGTGCGAATGCGCGCAAGGCGATCGAACTGGCACCGCAGTCGGCGGTCGCCCTGGGCGCGCAGGGCATCAATCAGGCGTGGTCGGATTTCGATTTTTCGTCGGCCAAGGCGACGCTGGAAAAAGCCGTCGCGCTGGATCCGAGGAATGCGGAAACGCTGTATCAACTGGCCGATGTCACCGGTTGCCTCGGGCGGCTGGATGAAGCGATTGCGATGATGCGCAAAGTGCTGACGATGGAACCGCTGAACGCTTCCTTCCACTTCTACCTCGGACAATTCCTGCTCGCGAACGGAAAGCCCGACGCGGGCGCGGCCGAAATACGCCGCGCCATCGCGCTGCAACCGGACGCCGCTGCATCCCGCGCCTACCTGGCCATCGCCCTGCTCCAGCTCGGACAATCGGATCAGGCGTTGCGCACTGCAACCGACGAACCGGATGCCGGAAATCGCCGCTGGGCACTGAGCACGATTCATTTTGCGCGCGGCGAAACTGCGCAGGGACAGGCTGTGCTAGACGAGATGATCCGACTCGACGTGGATTTCGCCCCGAGCTACATCGCGATGGTGCATGCCTCGATCGGATCGAACGACAAGGCGTTCGCGATGCTCGATCACGCGGTGGAGATGCGCGACCCCGGCGTGATCTCCATCTACGAACAGCCTTATCTGATTCCGAAGTTGCGCGGGGATTCGCGTCTGGTGTTGTTGTTGAGAAAGCTTGGGTTGCCGGAGCCGGCGGCGCCATCCAGCAAAACCGGGACGGAGGTAGTTAAATGAGCCGCACGGAGATGCTTACGCCATGAACACTCAAGCGCGGATCTGTCGGCGCGCCGGCGCTTAACTACCTCCGTCCCCGTTTTGACAGAAACATCCGGCCCGTCTTGCCTGCTTTGATCTCGCGAACCGCCTGCTGCAGTTCTTCGCCAATGTGCGGTTGCTATCGCTTGCGACGAGCTGAGCTGAGCTTCAGTCATCTTCTTCATCGAAGGCCTTCTCTCAGGTTCGCTTCTTTGCAGCAATATAGACAATGCCTTTGTCCCGTTTGCCTACAGCGATAACGGTGACGACCACAACCTTGTCGTTGACCTGGTAAACGAGTCGATAGCCTACCGCGCACAGCTTGATCTTGTAGCAGTCCGGCAGGCCATGCAGCCGAGCGGAGGGTACGTGCGGGTTCTGCAGACGCTCACGCAGCTTGCTTCTCAGTTGCTCGCGGATATCGGGCGACAGCTTGCGCCATTCCTTCAGCGCCGATTCGACGAACTCCAGGCTATACGTCATCGACGCTGACCTTTATCCGCCGCTCCCTGGCGCGTGAACGCACCACTGCGGCGAGTTCGAGGTCTTCTATCCGGTCCAGCAACCGCTTGTAGGTCGTGGCCGGAACCAGGTAGGCGCTCGGTTTGTTGTGCACGAGGATTGCGACCGATTCGCCGTTCGCAGCCTCGATGGCGGCGCTCGGGTTGCGCTTGAGTTCGGTGATGCTGATGCTGTTGTCTGCGAGAATCGATTCCATACTTGTCTCCGGATTTGTAGACGAATATGGCACGATTCTCTGAGGCACTCAACTTGGCAACCTGGTACGGCCCAGCTCCGAAGCAATTGGAGCTTGGGTTCTCCCGCGATGGAGGCGCTGGGTCCCGGCATTCACCGGGATGACGAGATTGCGACGGTGTTTCGCTTCCGTGTTGTGGCGATTTTTCATTCGGTCGCCGCAGGGCTTCGGTCTGTGCACGTTCATCCGATGGTCGCGCGGCTCCGGTCCTCTACCGAGCCTAGCTCTCACCCCGCTTGGTGGTTCGTTACCCCATCGGCAACTTCAGCCCCTGCTCCCTCGCACAAACCTTCGCCGCCTCATACCCCGCATCCGCATGCCGCATCACGCCCGTTCCCGGATCATTCCACAGCACTCGCGCGAGACGCTTGTCCGCTTCCACGGATCCATCCGCAACGATCACCACACCCGAGTGCTGCGCATACCCCATCCCCACCCCGCCGCCGTGATGGAACGACACCCAGGTTGCGCCGCCGGCGGTGTTGAGCAGCGCGTTCAATAACGGCCAGTCGCTGACCGCGTCGCTGCCGTCCTGCATCGCTTCGGTTTCGCGGTTCGGCGAAGCGACGGAACCGGAGTCCAGATGATCGCGACCGATCACGATCGGCGCCTTCAGTTCGCCCTTGCGCACCATCTCGTTGAACGCGAGGCCGAGTTTGTGGCGCTGGCCGAGGCCGACCCAGCAGATGCGCGCGGGCAGGCCCTGGAACGAAATGCGTTCGCGTGCCATGTCGAGCCAGTTGTGCAGGTGGGCGTCGTCGGGGATCAGTTCCTTCACTTTCGCGTCGGTCTTGTAGATGTCCTCGGGATCGCCGCTGAGTGCGACCCAGCGGAACGGGCCGATGCCGCGGCAGAACAGCGGGCGCACGTAGGCGGGCACGAAGCCGGGGAAGTCGAACGCATTCGCGCAGCCTTCGTCCTTCGCCATCTGGCGGATGTTGTTGCCGTAGTCGAAGGTTGGAATGCCTTGGCTTTCGAATGCGAGCATCGCCTCGACGTGCACGCGCATCGATTTCTTCGCCGCATCGCGCACGCCGTCCGGATCGCTCTTGCGGCGCTCGAACCATTGCGCGACGGTCCAGCCGATCGGCAGATAACCGTTGACCGGATCGTGCGCGCTGGTCTGATCGGTGACGGCGTCGGGAAGAACGCCACGCTTGACCATGTCGGGAAGAATCTCCGCAGCGTTGCCGAGCAGCGCGATCGATCTCGCCACGCCCGCCTTGGTGTACTTCTCGATGCGTGCGAGCGCATCGTCGAGGTCGCTCGCCTGCTCGTCGACATAGCGCGTGCGCAGGCGCATGTCGATGCGATCCTGCTGGCATTCGATGTTGAGGCTGCAGGCGCCGGCGAGACTCGCCGCCAGCGGTTGCGCACCGCCCATGCCGCCGAGGCCGGCGGTGAGGATCCACTTGCCCTTCAGCGAACCGCCGTAATGCTGGCGGCCCATCTCGACGAAGGTTTCGTAAGTGCCCTGCACGATGCCCTGGCTGCCGATGTAGATCCACGAGCCGGCCGTCATCTGGCCGTACATCATCAGGCCCTTCTTGTCCAAGGCGTTGAAGTGTTCCCAGGTGGCCCAGTGCGGCACCAGGTTCGAGTTCGCCAGCAGCACGCGCGGCGCGTCCTTGTGCGTGGGGAATACGCCGACCGGCTTGCCGGACTGGATCAGCAGGGTTTCCTCGTCGCCGAGTTCGCGCAAGCTGCGCAGGATCGCATCGAAGCATTCCCAGTTGCGCGCGGCGCGGCCGATGCCGCCGTAGACGACCAGCTCGGCCGGATTTTCGGCGACGTCCGGATCGAGATTGTTCTGGATCATGCGGAAGGCCGCTTCGGTCAGCCAGCTCTTGCAGGAAAGTTCGCTGCCACGCGGCGCGCGTACGGTGCGGGTGGTGTCGATGCGAGTCGGCGCGTTCATGGCGTGCTCCGGAATACGAAGCGCGATTATAGGTGCTGGGCTCGACTGTCTGGGCGGGCACCGATCGAATCCACGCGCTGCGAAAACTCGGCCGCATGTCCGAGGCGAACGCGGAGCTGAGGCGGCTGCGCAATGGTGCGGACGATGCGCGTACGCCGCTGGTCAGCGTTTATGCCGAACTCGCTGCGGCAGGTTCGTTCTCATCCGCCGGTGCCGCCAATGCGGCCGACGTCCACTACGCGCAGACGCTGGCCGCCGAACTGAATCTTCCCCGCATCACCGCGCGCGGTCGCGACTGACGAACGACCCCGATTCGACCCGAACGCACAGCTCTCCCGCACTCACGCACGCGGACATTCGTGCGGCAGCGACGCGACGAGCTTGCGCACATCGTCGGCACTGACTGCGCGTGGCGGCGCGCCGCTGCCATCGAACAGCACGCGCCATTGACCATCGCTGCCCTTGACCCAGGTCGAGGTGAACGCGCTGATCGTATGTGGCTGCTTCGCCTGCGGATCGGGATTCTCGATCCACGCAGGTCCGGATGACAGCGCGATGTCCGGATTGCCGCCGATCGACACCACGCCGGGCGACCAGCGCAGCACGATCTTGCTGCCTTCGATGATGTCCTTCCAGTCCGCCACCACCGCCGCGCGACCGCGCACCGGCTCGCGCGTGCCCGCATTGAATACCGCACCCTGGTGGATGTGTTCGGCGAAGGCCGCGGCGTCGTGCGACTCGACCGATTTCGCGAAGCTGCGTTCGCGATTCCACACCTCGCATTCGGCGGCGCTCATTCGCGCCGATGCTGCGGCGGGCGCAGCGGCCGTGGCGATGTCCGTCTTGCCGATCGGGCAGATCGCAACGCCGGCCAGCATGATCGCTGTGAATGGTTTCATCGGTGTCCTCGCAGGATTCGGATCGGCTTCGAGCGCGGCGCGAGGCGAGGCCGCTGGCCGAGCCGTTGCGATGCTGCAGCGAATGCGTCCGCATCCTAGAGGCCTGCGCGCCGAGGGCAAGCCGCGATCGGATGATTTGCGCCGGAGCGCCATGCGTGCGCGACGGTCTGCGCGAAACCACGCCGGACGCGTTGCCGCGACTGAGCGGTTCGGCGCAGCGCTTGCGTCGTCGGACGTCACTCCGATGGATGGAACATCCATTCTCGCGTCCAGGGAACGATGTCTGCGTCTGCGCAGACATCGCTTGAAATGCCTGCGCCGCTAACTCCATACCGCAAGACTCAATCGCGAACTACCACGCGCGCTGATACTGCTCCGGCGCGCCGATCTTCACCCCGAGTTCCTGCGCCGCACGGCGCGGAAAATACGGATCGCGCAACATCTCGCGTGCGAGCAGCACCAGATCGGCTTCGCCGTTTTCGATGATCGCATTGGCCTGCTTTGCGTCGGTGATCAGGCCGACCGCGCCGGTCGCGATTCCAGCGTCGCGGCGGATGCGCGCCGCGAACGGAACCTGATAACCGGGCGACGTCGGCACCTTCGCGTGCGGCACCGCGCCGCCGGACGAGGTATCGATCAGGTCGACGCCGTCCTGCTTCAGCCAGCGCGCGAGTTCGACGCACTCGTCGATATCCCAACCGCCGTCGGCCCAGTCAGTCGCCGAGACGCGCACGAACAACGGCGCCGGCTTCGGCCAGACTTGGCGGATCGCAGCGACCACTTCGCGCAATGCGCGCGCGCGATTGGCGAGCGAACCGCCATAGGCGTCGTCGCGCTGGTTCACCAGCGGCGACAGGAATTCGTGCAGCAGATAACCGTGCGCGGCGTGAATCTCGATGATGCGAAAGCCAGCCTCGCGCGCGCGCACCGCGGCGGCGCGAAAATCCGCGACCACCTGCGCGATGCCGGCCGCATCGAGTGCCTGCGGAACCGGTTGGTCCGGCACGAATGCCAATGCGCTCGGCGCATCCGGTGTCCAGCCGCCCTGCTCCGCGTCGATCGGTTTGCCGCCGCGCCACGGCAGATCGGTACTGGCCTTGCGTCCGGCATGCGCGAGCTGGATGCCGGGTACGGCGCCCTGCGCCGTGATGAACGCGGTGATGCGCGCCCATGCCGCGCGCTGGGCTTCGTTCCAGATGCCGGTGTCGCCGGGCGAAATGCGTCCCTGCGCCGATATCGCCGTCGCTTCTGTGAACACGAGTCCTGCGCCGCCGACCGCGCGGCTGCCGAGGTGGACCAGATGCCAGTCGTTCGGCACGCCATCCTCGGCCGAGTATTCGCACATCGGCGACACCGCGATGCGGTTGCGCAAGGTGATGTCGCCGACGGTCAGCGGCTCGAACAGGCTCATGACATTCTCCAGAAAGGTACGGGTATACAAAGCTGACGGCGGCAGCGGCGTCGCACAATGCCACGATCGTCCAATCGGATGCGACCGGACGCCGCAGTGAACAGGCTCAGCCGTCGACGGATTGCAATGCGCCAGGAAGCTCGATGGATAGTTCGCGCAGCATCGCAAGGCGCCGCGCGCCGAGCCGATCCGCCATCGCCGCCTGCGCCTCGTGCCAGCGCGGCAGCGCCTGCGCAATTGCGCGGCGGCCTTGCCGGGTCAGGCTGACCTCGGTCACGCGCTGGTCGCTCTGCGCAGGCGAAGTGGTCAGCAAGCCGTCGCGTTCGAGCGGGCGCAGGTTGCGCGCCAGCGTCGTGCGGTCGAGTTCGAGTTCGTCGGCGAGCACGCCGATCGGCGCAGGCTCGTTGCGTTGCACGGCGCGAAGCAGTGAAAACTGGGTCAGCTTGATACCGCTGCCGGCCAGCGCATCGTCGTAGGCCTGGGTGACGCTGCGCGCGAGACGCCGCAGCTGCACGCAGACGCAGGTGGACTCGTAGGCATGCGCTTCGGAAGGAACATGGGTTTGTCGATTCATGGAATAGGTGTATATACTCCTTTCTCCACAACGGCAAGCTCGACACATGCGCGCCTTCATCGCCGACCGCCTTTCAAACCGCCTGCACTACGCCTGGATCGTCGCCGCACTCGGCTTCCTGACCTTGCTCACCGTCGCCGGCATCCGCGCCACGCCGAGCGTGTTGATGGTGCCGCTGGAACAGGCCTTCGGCTGGAGCCGCGAAACGATTTCGCTGGCGATCTCGATCGGCCTCGCCCTGTTCGGACTGATGGGACCTTTTGCAGCGGCGGCGATGCAGCGCTTCGGCGTGCGCAACACGATGATCGTCGCGCTCGCACTGCTCGCAGCGGCGATGGGCGGCAGCGCGTTCGTGACGACGCCGCTCGGCCTGATCCTGACCTGGGGCGTTCTTGCCGGGATCGGCACCGGCACGATGGCGATGGTGCTCGCGGTGACGATCGTCAATCGCTGGTTCGAGCGCAATCGCGGTGTCGTGCTGGGCTTGTTGACCGCGAGCACCGCGACCGGACAACTGCTGTTTCTGCCCGTGCTCGCCGCGGTCGCGACCAGCGCCGGCTGGCGGCCGGTCGTGTTCATCGTCGCCGCTGTCGCACTCGCGCTGATTCCGCTGGTCGCGTTGCTGATGCCGGAGCGACCGCATGATCTTGGGCTCACCCGCTACGGTTCGACCCAACCGGACATCGACGCGGTGACGACGCGAATCAATCCGATCGCGGCCGCGTTCCGCGCACTGCGCGACGCCGCGCGCACGCGCACCTTCTGGCTGCTGTTCGGCAGCTTCTTCGTCTGCGGCCTCAGCACCAACGGCCTGGTCGGCACGCATCTGATCGCGTTCTGCGCCGACTTCAATATTCCGGAAGTGAAAGCGGCCGGACTGCTCGCCGCGATGGGCGTGTTCGACATCTTCGGCACCACTGCGTCGGGCTGGCTTTCCGATCGCTTCGACAATCGCAAACTGCTGTTCGCCTATTACGGCCTGCGCGGACTTTCACTGCTGTATCTGCCCTATTGCGGCTTCAGTTTCTACAGCCTCGGCTTGTTCAGCGTGTTCTATGGCCTCGACTGGATCGCAACCGTGCCGCCGACCGTGCGCCTGACCACCGAGCGCTTCGGCGCGCAACAGGCGCCGCTGGTTTACGGCTGGATCGGCGCAGGTCACCAGCTCGGTGCAGCGACCGCGGCGTTCGGCGCCGGCGCGCTGCGCGTCGCCAACAATCGTTATCTCGAAGCCTTCGTGTTCGCCGGATTCGCCTGCCTTGCGACCGCGCTGATGGTCCTGCTGATCGGGCGACGCGCGCCGCCTCAGCTCGTCGCAGCGGCAGGCTGAGCGCGCTCGATCGATACGCCTCGCACAGCATCCCAGCGGTGCGACGCAATTCGCGCAACGCCGATTGGCCATCACGTCGACGGCGTCGATCGGCTGCCGTGTCACGGTGCTGCTGTCTGCGCAACTCGAGCTGAGGGAGATCGATCGTGCCAAGCCGCGCTCGCGCCGGGTTCACGCCGGGATTTCTCGATCGTCTGTCGGTCGGATTCGATGCATCACCGGCAGCACGCATCAGCTTCGCCCGCGTGCTTTTCGCCGCATCGATGTTCGGCCTCGGTGTGCTCGGCTTGATCTACGGCGACTTCGCACTGACCTGGCAGCGCATTCCGATCGAGCATCTGCCGGAACGCGTCTACTTCGCCTATGCGAGCGCGGCAATCGAGTTGCTGGCCGGGCTCGGTCTGCTGCTGAGGTCGAGCGCGATGATCGCTTCGCGCGTCCTGCTGATCTTCCTGCTGCTGTGGTTGCTGTTGTTGAGACTGCCCGCCGTGGTGCTGGTGCCGTGGATCGAAGGCACCTGGCTCGGCTTCGGCGAGATTGCCGTGATCGTCGCAGGCGGCTGGATCGTCTTCGCCGAAGAATCTGCACGCAGCGGACGCGGTTATCCGGCATTTGCGGTCGGCGCTGATGGCGTCGGCTGGGCACGGCTGTTGTTCATCGTGTCGCTGCCGATGATCGGACTTTCGCATTTCATCTATGCGCACGAGACCGCGGCCTTCGTGCCGTCGTGGCTGCCCTTCCCTCTCGGCTGGGCCTGGCTCACCGGCGCCGGCAGTTTCGCCGCGTGCGTCGGTCTGCTGTTCGGCGTGTGGCCGCGGCTGGCGGCGACGCTGGAGGCAGCGATGTTGAGCGTGATCACCCTGCTCGTGTGGGGAGCCGGGGTAGTGAAGGCGCCGCAGGATCGGACGCAATGGACCGGGCTGATGATTTCCGCGGCGATTGCATCGGGCGCGTGGCTGGTCGCTGATTCCTGCCGGCGCTCGGCTGGCTGGAGGTCAGCGGCTTGCGGTTTGGTGCGCGCAGTGAAGCGATTGCGCGTCGGAAGTCGGACTGACGGCATCGTGGTTGATGCGCTTTCGGTACAAGTAATCGATGCATTGCTCGCGCACACATCGGCATGCGCGCACGCCGACGAAGTCCACGCGGCAGCGCTTACTCCTCCAGCGGCATGCGAAAAACGAATCGCGTTCCATCCTCGGCCGACGAGCTGACGCTCAAGCTGCCGCCGTGCGCTTTCGCAATCTCGTTCGCGATGAACAGCCCGAGCCCGAGACCCGGCTTCGAGCGTTTGCTCTCGATCCGCGTGAACGGATGAAACAGTTGCGCCATCGCCTCGGGCGGAATCGGCGTGCCGCCGTTGGAAACAGCGAGTTCGAGCTGTCGCTCGTCGCAGCGTGCGATCACGCGCACCGGCTGTTCGGCAGAACCGTGGGTCAGCGCGTTGGCGAGCAGGTTGGACAACATCTGCGCCAGCCGATGGCGATCGCAACGCACGGCGACATCGATCGCGAGTTGCACCTCGAGCGCGCGCCCGGGATGCGCCTCGCGCAACTCGACGATCGCGTGCTGCAGCGCGCCGGCGAGTTCATTGTCGCGCGCCAGCGTGAGCGGAATGCCACCGGCGAATTCGCCGCTCGCGAAATCCAGGATGTTGTCGATCATCTCGCCCATCCGCTCGAGGCTGCGCCGTGCCCTCAGCAGCGCGCTCTGTGCGGGCGGCTCCAGCGGCGTGCGCACGGCGGCTTCGATGCTGAGACCGATCAGATGCAGCGGATTGCGCAGATCGTGTCCGAGCATCGCAATGAAACGTTCGCGACGCGCGCCGGTATCCACCGCCTCGGTCAACTTGCCGCGGCTGTGCTGCAGCTGCTCTTCGATATCGAGTTGCGCCCCAATCAATTGCGCGAACAGTTCGAGCGACTTCAGCACGTCGGGCGAATCGAGCTTGGCCGGCTGCGGATCGAGCGCACACAAGGTTCCGAAGAAGCGACCATCGTGGCGCACGATGGGAATCGAGATATAGCTCTGGAAGCCGTATTGCTTCGGCGTCGGATGATCGCGGAACAGCGGATCGGCGCCGACATCCGAAATCACGACGGGCCTGCGATGCTGACGGATCTCGTTGCAGATCGTCGATTCGAGCAGCAGATCGTCGCCCGGTTTCAAACCGAAATTGATCAGATCGTGGACCGCACACGCGGTCCAGGTTTCGTCGGTCACCCGCGCGACCGCGGTGAAGCGCAGGCCGGTCGTTCGCGCCACCACTTGCAGGATCGTCGGAACGGCCTCGATGCGCGCGATCAGCTCGATATCGTGCCCGATGGAAGTTGTCATGCGCAGCGACGTCGGTCGGAGGTGATCGCGATGGTAACAAGGCGAAGCTCGCTGCGTAGGCACGAGGCGCCGCGCAAACCGATTGTTTGTCCGTCATCGCGGCGTTCGCGCGAACGTGCGCCCTCGATCCGGATGCAACTGCGCAACATGCGCGAAGCCGATTCAAGTTGCCCGCTGCGACAGCGGGTATCGTAGTTCAACCGCCACACCTGGATGCATGCATGATCAAGAGGATGCTAGTCGGACTGACCGCTGCAGCGGCCATCAACATCGCTTCCGCGTCATCGCCGGAATCGCCGCCCGTTTACGGCGGTTGCGCCGAAGGCGCCTATCAGTCACCGCAAGGCGCGATCGCGGTGTTGACCAAGCCGCCGGAGGGTTCACCGCCCGGCGCGCGCTACGCGCTGCTCAGCGGCCATCGCGGTTACACCTCGGAAGCGGATTCGCCGCTGGCCTGCGACGGTGGTCTTCTGAAGAGCCGTTCGCAGGGCAAGCTCGGCGAGACCTGGACGCGGATGACGTTCAAGGAAACGCCGGCCAGGTTCGACAGCGCCGGCGTGCAGCTCGCGGGCCTGTTGCTCGAACCGATCGCGAATGCGGCGAAGGCGCCGCTGGTCGTTCTGGTTCACGGCTCCGAGAAGAACAGTCCGATTCACAACTTCAATCAGTATCTGCTCGCGGCGCAGGGCGTTTCCGTGTTCGCCTACGACAAGCGCGGTACCGCGGGTTCGGGCGGCGTCTATACGCAGGATTTCCGCCTGCTCGCCGAGGACGCGGCGAACGCCGCGAAGGCAGCGCGCGGCATTGCGAAGGGTCATACGGGCCGGCTCGGTTTCTATGGCGGCAGTCAGGGCGGATGGATTGCGCCGATGGCCGCGCTTGCCGCGCATGCAGATTTCGTCGAGGTCGGTTTCGGCGTGGTCGGCACCGCGCTGGAGCAGGATCAATGGCAGGTCGATTACCAGTTGAAGCAACTGGGCTTCGCCGATTCGATCCTGCCGGCGGTGCATGAAGTCACCGCTGCAACCGCCAAGGTCGCGGCATCGGATTTCAATGAAGGCCTCGACGAGATCGCGCGTCTGCGCAACGCGTATTCCGGCCAGCCGTGGTTCGCCAAGATCGACGGTCAGTATTCCGGACTGGTGCTGCGCGGCGAGATCGCGCGCGCGAAAGAGGAAAGCCCGCAGGTTCCGTGGGACTACGCGACGCAGGCAAGCCTCGCGCAGCTGTCGATTCCACAATTGTGGGTGCTCGCCAAGGACGACGCGACCGCGCCGAGTGCGCCGAGCATCGAGCGCCTGCGCAGCCTGAAAAAGGCCGGCGCGAATATCACGATCACGGTCTTCCCGGATACCGATCACGGCATTCGCACGTTCACGACCGACAAGGCCGGAACGCGTGTGTACAGCGGCTTCGCCGACGGCTATTACCGCTTGCTGGCGGACTGGGCCAAGGGCATCCAGAGGCCGCCTTACGGAACCGCGATGATGGATGACGCGACACCGGCAACGGCTGCGAAGGCCAAGGCGAAGTGATGACTCGATTGCATTGACGCATCGCAGGCGGCACTCGCGCACGATTGAACGCGATCGCGCGCCGAAGCGCGGGCACGACTTTCGACACTGAGGTAGGCCTGTCCGCCCTGCCTATACTCGGAAACCGAATCCCGAGTCGCCATGTCCGCCCATCGCCCTGTGCCGTGCTGCTCTCTCGCGCCGCGCGAAACCATCGCGCGCCACGTGCATCCTCGTGCCTATGCCACGCTGGTGCTCGAAGGTGGTTACGAGGAAGCCGGTGAAAGCGGTCGCTGGCAGGTCCGTGCCGGCGATGTGTTGCTGCATGCCCCGTTTTCCGCGCATTGGAACCATGCGCCGATGCGCGGCGCGCGCGTGTTGAACCTGCCGTTGTCGGACGTCGTGCGTCATTCGGCATGCGGTCGCGTCGACGATCCGGATGCGATTGCGCGCGTGGCCGCGAACGATCCGCGCGAGGCAGCGCATGCATTGATGCAGGCCTGGCGCGCTGGCGAACAGGGCCTGGCGGATACGCCGGATCTGCTCGCTCGCGCCTTGTCTGATCCGGACGGCGCACGCGTCCAGGCCTGGTCGCGCGAACAGGGGATTGCGCGCGCGACGGCGTTCCGCTGGTTTCGTGCGGCCTACGGGGTCGGACCGACGCGCTACCGGATCGAGGCGCGCGCGCGTCGTGCCTGGCGAACGATCGTCGACAGCACCGCCGACCTCGCCGAGGTCGCCGCCGCAGCCGGCTATGCCGACCAGTCGCATATGAACCGCGACGTCAAGGCGTTCACCGGATATTCGCCGGGCGGCTGGCGCAGCCGGATTGTTCGGCAACATTCGTTCAAGACGGCAGCCGGGTGATCTGCCACGGTCGCGCTCATGACGACTTCTGCCGCTGCCCCGCCTCGCCCGTTCTTCGAACTGACCGGTTTCAAATTCCGCCTGTGGCCGCTGATTCTTGCCGCGGTGCTGATGCAGGCGATGTTGTGGCCGGGCCGCGAAGGCGCGCGCTGGTTGTTCAAGCACTACCCCGATGCCTTCCATCATCAGGTATGGGCGTTCGTCGGTCTCGCCGAAGTGTTCCAGATCATTGCCGGATTGATCGGCGTGATCGTGATGCGACGCCTGCTGCCGACGGCCGATCCCCACCTGCGCTGGCCGCCCGGACGCAGCTACGCCGGTCTCGCCGTGATCATCGGCGCGGTCATGGCCTTGGTCATGCTGCTCGCCGACTACTGGCCGCAACTGCTGGCTCATACGGCGCCGCAATCCGGCTACGAAATGACGCCGATTGGCATTCCGGGCTGGCTGATCGTGATGTTCGGCGCCGGCCCGAACGAGGAAATCATCTTTCGCGGCGTGCTGGTCGGCATGTTGACGGTGCTGGTTCCGGGGCGCGTGCGCGCCGGGCGCTTCGAGGTTCCGGTTGCCGGCGTGTTCGTCGGCCTGATCTTCGGCGCGGCGCACTACAACAGTTTCTTCAGCGACCCCTTGCATCAGGCGATCGCGCAGCAGGTTTACGCATTCGCGTTTGGACTCACCTATGTCTGGCTGATGGAACGCTCGCGCAGTCTGCTCGCGCCGATGATTGCGCACGGCCTCAGCGATGTGCTGGAAGTCGGCGCGGTGATGCTGTTGACGCTGGCCTGGGGTTGAGTTCGAGCGCGGCTTATCGAAGCGGCATCGGATGATGTGCCGATCCGCGCGGGTGTCGATTTCCACCGCCCTCGTTCGTCTTCGGTATGAAGCCGTGCTTTCATCGGTGCCCGGCACCGCGCACGTGCGACGATTCCTCAGCTACCGGAGATCCCCATGAGCCGCAATCCCAGCCTCATTCCTGCCGCCGAACTGGCCCGGCGCAACGGCATGACCTTTCCGAATGAAAGCGCGGAGTACCGTAGCGCGCGCAACGCCTTGCTGATCGAGGAAATCGAACTGCGCCGGCAGATCGAACGCGTCGCCGAGCAGCGCCGCGCCCTGCCGCCCGGCGGCGAGGTGATCGGCGATTATCGTTTCGAAGGCGAGCACGGCCCGACCGATTTCGCCGGCCTGTTCGGCGACAAGCAGACCCTGGTCGTCTACAGCTACATGTTCGGCCCGCAACGCGAGCGCCCGTGCCCGATGTGCACTTCGCTGCTGAGCGCATGGGAGGGCGAAGCGCGCGACGTCGGTCAGCGCGTCGCGCTCGCCATCGTGGCGCGCTCGCCGATCGAGCGCGTTCTCGCCTTCGCCAGGAAGCGGGGCTGGCGCGATCTGCGCCTGTACTCCGACCTCAACGACAACTACAGCCGCGACTATCACGGCATCGGCAAGAACGGCGGCGACGATGCCGGCTTCAATGTATTCACGCGCCGCGACGGCACGATCCGGCATTTCTGGGCCGGCGAAATGGGCGACGAAACCTCCGATCCGGGTCAGGACCCGCGTGGCGCTCCGGATCTGATGCCCTTGTGGACGATCCTCGATTCGACCCCGGAAGGCCGCGGCACCGATTGGTATCCGAAGCTCGATTACGCCAGCTGATACCTCGCACAGGACGGCGGCGTTCGATCGCGAACGCCGCAAGCGAACGCGGCCTGCGCGGCAGCGGAACGGATCATTCCCGATCGACGAACCCAGCGCGAAGTCGCGCCGCTATTCGCCGCTTCGCCCTTTCGCAATCGCGCTCCACGCGATCAGCGCCAGCAGCGCCGCCTGCAACGGCAATCTCAACAGCAACGCCCAATACGGAACACCGAATAGCTCCGGCCGCTGCAGCATGTAGATGTGGCACGGCGTCACCGCGAGGGTCAGCAGGAACAGGCCGATCCCGGCTGCGCGTCGCGTCCGATGCCAGAGCAGGCCGATCGCGCCGAGCAACTCGAACACGCCGCTGACCAGCACGGCTGCACGCGGCCACGGGATGTACGGCGGCACGATGCGCATCTCGGTCGCGGTGATCGCGAAGTGTGCGATACCGCCGATGAAGAACCACGCAAACACGAAAATGATTCCTGCGACGCGCCACCCACCGAGACGATTCGGCGAAAAGAATCGGGCAATGGCTGCGGTGCTGTGCGGCGACATGAGGGCAGCGTGCGCGAAGACAGCGTTCGGAACAAGACTCGCGGGCCTTCGCCTACGCGCCTGTCGTCTATGCGCCTCTCACACGCATCGTCAGACCTTTCAGAAAATTGCGCAGCATCTGGTCACCGCAGCGACGGAAATTCTTGTGCCCGGGCAGGCGGAAGAGCGCGGACAGTTCCGGCTTGGAAACAGGGAAGCCCGCGTCCACGAAAATCTGGTGCATGTCGGCATCCTTCAGTTCGAACGCGACGCGCAGTTTCTTCAACACCAGATTGTTGGAGATGCGCTTTTCCACGGGTCGCGGCGGCAGGCTTTCGTCGCGCCCGCGCCGGAGAAATACCAGCCCGTCGAGGAAATGCGCGAGCACGGCATCGTCGCATTCGACATAGCCTTCCTCCTCGTCTTTCTTCAGGAACGCGTGAGCCTGGGTCTTGTCGATCACGAAATCCGCATCGGCGAGTTTGGTGATCTCGACGACCTTGCCGTCGCTGAGATCGAGCATGTAGCGGATGCTGCGCAGTACATCGTTGTTGATCATTGCCGGTCCAGTGATTGCGTGCGCGTCGGCCACCGCGGCCACGCGCGCTGCTGACACTTTAACCGCGCGCGCCGCGAATTCGCAGTCTTGCGATGCTGCGTCGCTGCGATCGTATTCCGGCATTGAAGCGATCGCGCTGCGCTGCGCAGTCTGTCAGGACGACTGCGCGAGATACTCCACCACGTTCGATGCAAGCCGGCGCGAGGCGCGATTCGCCTCGAACAGATGGCCGCGCAGGCTGTGCGTGTAGCCGATGAAGAACAAGCCCGGATTGGCCGTGCGATCGCCCGAACGCGTCGCCGGTTCCGCCGCGGCGTCGAGCGCCGTGGTCGGTTCGAGCAGTGACGCGAGTCCGCTGGTGAAACCGGTTGCCGCGATGATCGCATCGAAGCTTTCCGCGCGACCGTCTGCGAAGACCGCCTGGGTCGCCGTCAGACTCGCAAGTGCCGGACGCACCTGCACGCGTCCCTGCTTCAGGACATCGACGAAGCCGACGTCGATCACCGGTACGCGCTGCGTGGAGTACGGCCGCCATTCCGCCGCCGGCCATCCATGACGGGACAGATCGCCGAGAACAAGGCGCGCAGTCAACCGGGCGATCCGGTCCGCGAGTCGCGGCGGCAGCATGCTGAGCAGCATGCTGGTCCGCTGCACCGGACTGCCGAAGGGATCGCGCGGCACGATAGGAGGCGGCGTGCGCACACTGATCGCGACGAACGCCGCGCCGTGCTCGATCAGATCCGCCGCGATCTCGGCGCCGCTGTTTCCCGCACCGACCACCAGCACGCGCTTGCCGACATATGGCGAGGCATTGCGATAATCGACCGAATGCAGGAACTCACCGGTGTAGTTCTGCATTCCCGCCAGCGACGGCAGGCGCGGCACACGATACTGCCCGACAGCGACGACGACGACGCGCGCCTGCCAGGATTCCTCCCCGCTCGAAACCCGCCATCGCAGGGGTGGCCCGGCTTCGAGCCGGACCTTATCCACCGAATGGTTCGTGAGGATGCGCAGCTTGAAATGCCGCGCATACTCGTCGAGATAAGCGACATAGTCGTCGCGCGGCAGATACCTGCGATGACCGCGCGCAATCGGATAGTGCGCCAGCCCCGAATACCCGCGCACCGTATGCAGATGAAGCCGATCGTAACGCCGCGCCCAGGTGCCGCCGACCTTGGCATCCTGTTCCAGCAAAACGGAATCGACTCCGCGCCGCTGCAACGCCGCCGCCGCCGACAACCCGGATGCACCTGCACCGACGATCACGACCCCAGCCTGCCCCACACAACCTCCCTACAAAACGGGGACGGAGGTAGTTAAACGCCGTCTCTCTTGCGTTCACCCGCGCGCTGATCGCGCGCGCGCCCGGCAGTGTGCGCTCATTCGCGCAGAATCGTTCGAGCCGGCTCCGCTCGGAGCGATTCGCTCATGACGCTTCAACCGAGCCGCAAGCACCGCCTCCACATCAGGCAACGCGCTCGCTTCCGTACACAAGCGCCCAGCGCGAAGACTATCCTTCCGCCGCATCCCCCTCCATGAGCTGCCGCACCTCGCACTCCACTTCCCACTCGTCGCCATGTATTTCGAGGAAGCGCTTGGTGTACTCCACCGCTTCCTGCATCGAGTCCGCGCGCAGCAGCGCGTAGCCGCCGACCACTTCCTTGGATTCTGTGAACGGTCCGTCGCTCACCTTGAGCCGGCCGTGCGACAGACGCACGCGCACGCCTTCCGACGTGGGTTTGAGCCCGGCCGTTTCCAGCAGCGTGCCGGATCGGGTCATCTCATCGATCAGCTTGCCCATGTCGCTCATCAGCTGCTCGCTCGGGTGCATGCCGCTGTTCTCGCTGACCCGGATCATCGAAAGAAATCGCATCGTCATCTCTCCTGGTGGTTGTCGTGTGCAATGAATGGACGGGGTACGTCGAGGTGTCGATTACTCCCTCCATGCCCAAGCGACGAATCAGGGTCGCGCAAATCGACACGCGTGAAGAACGGATTTCGACGATCCTTGCGCAAGCTCGAACGCGCACGCGAGATCTACCAGCGCGTGAACCAGTCCGCCGTCCACCTGCGCACGTCAGCGAGGCTGGCAGCGTCGGTCACGTTATGCGACAGGCCATCGGCGAGCGTCAGCTGGAGGCGCGCGCGGTCACGCGGCGCATACTTTTTCTCGAGTGCCTTGTCGAGATCGATCGCGCGTTGCGGCATCAGCGTCGCATCGGCCGTGCCCTGCACGATCAGCAACGCGACCGGTGGATGTCCTTTCGCAATCTCGCCGGTGCGCCCGATGGCGTCGGTGGCGCGCGCAAGCTTGCGCGCCGCATCGGTCCAGACATACGACGTGCCGGTCGCCTTCTCGTACGCGGCAATCGATGCGCTGAGACCGGTCGACGCATTCAGCACGACCGCACTTCGCACCGCCACCTTGCGCTCGGCCAACGCGATCAGCACCGCGGCGCCGCCACCGGAAAAGCCGAACAAGCCGATCTCGTCGCCGCGTTTCATGCAGCCCTTCGCGCGCAAGGCATCGAGCACGGCCGGCAGCTCATGCGCCGCGCCGACGACGACCGGCTCGAACATCAAGCTGGCGACGTCCGTGCTCTGCCGGCGCACCAGCGCATCCGTGGTGCCGCCTTCCAGGCGCTTGCCGAACAGCGGCAGCCCGAGATACACCTTGATCGCCCGCACATCGTCCAGCGGCAATGCATCCATCAGGGCGCGCTCGCTCGCCGGCGGACCGAAGCCATGCCACAGCACGATCGGCGCGCGGGTGATCGACTTCGGTACACGCAGTAGCGCCGGCACGCCGGCCAGCGTCGTCTCGATCGTGGTGACCGGCGCCGATTCTGCGCCGGTGTTGCGACAGTCGAACGCGTCCTGCGCGACGGCGCGGTTCGCATGCAACGCGACGAGGCCGGCAAGCAGCAGGACGAACCCACGCCAGGCAATTACGGTGCATCTGCGAAACGAGCGCAGTGAAGACATTGTCATGGCGAAGTCGCTGTCGGAAAGAAAGTGGATTTGCCGAACGACGCACGCCGACGGCAGCGTCGGCGTCGACCCAGGCCATCTTGCCAAGCGTTCGCGCGGAAACCGACCCATGAGCGTCGTTCCGTGATTCCGAATTTGCGAGAAACGCGGGCGGTCGTTCCGCGAAAGCCCTCGCCTTCGCGTCGAAACCCGGCAGCATCAGCGCTTCGACGCCAGGCATGCTTGGAAAACCGACAGAAAAACCGCGCAGGATGCGACTCGACTTCCGGACGGCATCGATTATCGTCGCATCGACACGTTCTTCGTCGGACGGCATCGGTTACACCTTTCGACGGCGAAATGCCGGCGTGCGCAGCGCAAGTGCGCACGCCGGTCACTGCATGCAGAGCACGCCAGCCTGAGCGGTCCGATCAAAACATCCGGATCGATCCGGCAGATGCGCACTTCATCGACGCCACTCGCATCGAAACCGCTGCACGGTGAACCTCGCTCGGTTCCGTTCGGGCGCACAGTCACACGTGCGGACGATGCGAACGCGCGGATCGGCTCAACCGTTCGCAGCGGCAGTCCTGTGCGCCGCTATTTCCGTGCGCTGCAATGGAACGCAGTCACAGCGAGGGGGCTCTGGGCCGTATGGACAAAACTAGTGGGGCCATTCGCATTGCTCGAGCTGTCGGTCATATACAAGCGAGGAAGGACAATAGTCCAGGATCCATCCGCTGAAAGCGCAAGCGTAAAAAGTGTCGACCCTGGATGGATTCGGCTGCCGCTCACTCAGGTTCGCCGCTGTACAGGGCTTTGGGGGCAGTACCACCTTGTTGTCCGATACCTCGTTGTCGGGACCTCCAACGGAGATGTCGACCGTCAGCTGTACCAGACCCGCATTCGCCGAACCGGTCAGATGCGCGCCGGCGACGTAGATGTTTTCGTAGTCGACGTCATTGCCCGAGAGCTCTTGCTCGTTCAACGTGAGTGCCAGGTTCACCGGCAGATGGATCGGCAGACCCGCGACCGTGATCGGCACGCTGCCGATCACCGCCAGCTGCGTATTCGGTGCGATGGTCCCGAGCGCGATGGTTTGCCCTGCGACGACCAGGCTGCCGAGAGTCGCGCTTCCGGTGCAGACCGCCGAGCCGCTGACGAGATCGCAGCCGCTCGAGACCACCAGATTGTGAATCTGGACCAGACCGCCCAGCAGGGAGGCGTCGCCCACCGAGGCCATCGCCGTGGACGTAGCCTCGTTCGCGTCGGCGGTATCCGCGGTTTGATTGTCCATGCCGCTGAGCGTGATGACGGACAGCCCCGGAAGTCCCAGCGAGGCGCTCCCCAGAGGCGCATCGGTGCTACCGACACCGTTACTGGTGGTCACATCGATCGGATCCGGATGCAGCGTGACCGGGATGCCGGCCACGGTCAAAGTCACGTTGACCGAGGCACTGTCGGCTTCGGCGTATTCATGAAAGGTCGGGGTCTGCGCATGGGCCGCGCCGCCGATCAGTGCGAGGGCGAGTGCGGCGCTCAGCGCGCGCAGGTTGAATGTGGCGCGCGGAATGCGGGCAATGTTTGGAGTCGGACATGATTTCATGGTGCTCTCCGTTGAATGATTGAACCGCCCAGCCTTTCGTAGCCATCTTCGAGCCATAATTTTTGGTGATCGAGGAGGCAATCATGAGCAGCAAGCGGTATACGGATGAGTTCAAGATCGAAGCGGTCAAGCAGG
>Ga0247779_1000120_pt1 | contig 63415 bp, 54 predicted proteins | sample UWRJL221509R5_FD_179925 | JGI IMG/M metagenome (GOLD analysis project Ga0247779, IMG submission 179925) | Plant litter microbial communities from Arlington Agricultural Research Station in Wisconsin, United States - UWRJ-L221-509R-5 | ecosystem: Environmental > Terrestrial > Plant litter >... | reverse complement strand
GCCCGCTCCCGCTCCCGCTCCCTCTCTCTGTTCTCACCCCCATGCCCAGCCCCCTCCCTCTCTCCGTCCTGGATCTCGTCCCCCTCTCCAGCGGCAGCACCAGCGCAGCCGCTCTCCAGGGCGCAGTCGAGCTCGCCCGCGCCGTTGACCGACTCGGCTTTCGGCGCCTCTGGTATGCCGAACATCACAACATGCCCGGCATCGCCACCACCACGCCGGAGATCATGATCGCTCATGTCGGGCAGGTGACGAGTCGCGTGCGCCTCGGCGCTGGCGGTGTGATGCTGCCCAATCATTCGTCGCTCAAGGTCGCGGAGTCGTATCGCCTGCTCGAGGCGCTGCATCCGGGGCGCATCGACTTGGGGATCGGCCGCGCCCCGGGGACGGATCAGCTGACCGCTGTGGCGCTGCGCCGTTCCCGGAGCGCGCCGCTCGCGGACGACTTCCTGACCCAGCTGGCCGAGCTGAGTGGCTTCGGCGATGGCACGCTGCCCGCAGGTCACCCCTTCGCCAAGGTACGCGCCATGCCGGATGACGTCTCGTTACCGCCGATCTGGCTCTTGGGCTCCAGCGACTACAGCGCGAACCTTGCCGCCGAGCTCGGCCTGGGCTTCGCGTTTGCGGGTCATTTCAGTCCAGATTCTGCAGAGCGCCCGATGCGTCTCTATCGCGAACGCTTTCAGGCGGGGGCGCTGGCCGCGCCGCACGCCATCTTGGCATTGTCCGTATTTTGCGCCGAGGAAGAACAGGCTGCAACGCGCATGGCCTCGAGCATGCTGCTCGCGTTCGCTCAACTGCGCGCGGGGCGAGCGGGCCGCATGCCGAGCCCAGAAGAGGCGCTCGCCTACCGCTATTCTGCGGAAGAAGAAGCGGGCATCGCGCAGTTTCGTCGGCTTCAGATCAGCGGCACGCCGGAGGCCGTCAGGCGCGGTATCGAACGGATGGCAGAGCTGACTTTGGCGGATGAAGTGATGCTCGCGACCCACGCGCACGACCCCGCTGCACGGATCCGTTCGTATACATTGATTGCACGGGCCTTCGGGCTGAGCGAAGCCGAGCGTTAGCGCTGCACGTTCAGCCGCGCTGAACCACGACTCGGTCCAGGCCGAGTCGAATCAGGCGCGTGCGCTCGCGGCGTTCGATGACGCTCGACGACTCCGGCACGCCATGGCTGGCGAAATGGCGTCGAATGCGAAAAATTTCGCCGTCGACCTGCTGCGGTGTCATGCGCAAGCCGTCGGCAAGTTGATCTTTGTCCATCCAGCCGCACGAGGCCGGGGCGACCTTCTCGGCCGAATCTGCGAGCTTTTGGCGCGCGAGCGTGAGCAGCAAATAATTGTGCGCGCGCGAGCCGAGGGCGACGCTCTTGTTCGCGTATTCCAGGGACAATTCCACGAAATCCTCGTCGGAGGAGACCATGAATTTGAGCGTGGGAGCCGCGCGCTGCAGGGAGGTGCCGATGCTGGCGGTCAGGTCATTCGAGCTCGGACAGGAAAACACGTAGCTCTGGCCGCCAAACTCGAAGGGCTGCCCGTTGCGCAGGCCACGCACCGTCCCCTCGCTGTCTTCCATGCGCCAGAAGCCGTCCGCGTCCTTGAATAGAGTCAGCTCCGGACTTTCGGCAGAAGGGATGCCGATCATTCCGAAGTTCTCGAGGAAAACCTGGCCGGATTCCAGCGTCAGCACCATTACCTGGGGTTCGCTCGCGTCAACGAGGGCCCAACATTGTTCCGGATGGCCGAAGCTCACGACCGAGCCCTTATCCATGCGGTGGGCGCGGCCGGGCTCGATGGTGTCGCCATTCAGGCGCGTTCCGTTGCGGCTTGCGCGGTCGATCAGCTCCCAGCCCTTGCCGGACCAGCGAATGACGGCGTGCTGCGTGGAGACGTATTTCGGCGTCAAGCGCAGGGCGCACTGCGGACCCCGGCCGATCAGGTGCTCGGCCATCAAGATGCAGCGGCGCTCGCCGCCTTCTTCGCGCAGTTCGGCCATAAAACGGCTTTGATTACAGCACAGGACGCGAACGACTGCGAGCCACTGCAATCGACGGCAAGCGGCTTTCGCCAGTATTCAATTGGAGGAGCGGAAGGCAGGGAGCCGGACGCAGCATCCAAGGAGTTGGCGATGGATCGTGTCATGAACGACTGCTGGCCGGCGCCCGCGCCGACGCCGGCGGTGGCAGGGTCAGGGCTGATTGGAGCGGCGAGCAGCTGGTCCCCGGACGAGGCGGCGAGCCTCTCGGCCCTGTGGACGGAGCTGGTCGGTGGTCTGTGCAAAATCGAGCAAACCGAGTTCAGCGAGCAGACCTGCACCGTCGTGGTGACTCGCGGCCACCGCCTGTCAGCCGACGAGGGCGCGCGGCTTTCGGCGCGTGACACCGAGATCCTCGAACGAGCGCTGCTCGAGGGAGTGCGAAAGTCCGTCGCAATCGACTTCGGGCTGTGCCCGTCGAGCATCGCCGAAATCTTGCGGCGCTGCTTCGTATTCATGGGGCTGTCGTGCTGGCCGTCGCGCATTCCGTTCTTGCTCGTAATGGCAGCCCACGCCAAGTGCACGCCCGATTCACAGCGCGTCGCGAAGCAGCTCCTGGCTCAGAATCAGCAGTTCGTCCGCCAGAGCATCAGCGTGGCCCGCCCGGACAACGAGCTCTCCGAGTGGCTTTCACCGGCGGAGTATGCCGTGACGCGCCTGCTCGTCGAGGGCAAGAGCTATCAAGAAATGGCGAAGCTACGCGCCACTTCCAAGCGTACCGTCGCAAACCAACTGGCCTCGGCCTTTCACCGCCTTGGAATTTCGGGTCGAGCCGAGCTGCTGTGCCTGCTCGCCAAGCGCAAGCTAGGCAACCGTCCGCCGCTGACCAGCGCCAAGTCGCCCTTCGCGCTGACTCCCGACACGGTGCGGGATTTCGCGCGCGTAGCAGGGCAGGGCCGGTAGCGGTCAATCGATCGGCCATTCCACGCCGCTGCCGTCCGCGACGGGCGGCAATGTCGGCCGCTCTTCGGGCGGCGCGGGAACTCCCGCACGGGGATCCTCGAGGGCCGTGATGGCGCGCCACCAGGCTTGTACTTGCGGGGCGCGAGCAGGCTCGACAGGCTCTCCGAGCATGGGCATCAGCAGCTGTGCGCCGCGTTCGGGTGCGAGCCGCAGCAGCGTCTCGGCCGGCTCGTCCCAGGCGTGAATCGCCAAGTTGAACGTGCCCCAATGCACGGGCAGCAGCCGGCCGCCGCCGAGTAGCTGCAGGGCGTCCAGCGCGTGCTCTGGGCCGAGATGAATGTCGCCCCACGCTTCGTGAAACGCGCCGACCTCCAACATGATCAAATCGAACGCGCCGAAGCGCTGATGAATCTCGCTGTATTCGGGGGTGAGACCGGTATCGCCGCTGAAGAAAACGGAGTGCTTCGGCCCGCGCACGACCAGCGACGACCAGAGCGTGGCATTGCGGGAACCCAAACCTCGACCCGAGAAATGCTGCGACGGCGTAGCGTAGATCGTCAGCCCCGTGCCCGGCACGTCCGCTTGCTCCCACCAATCGAGCTCGGTGATGCGCTCGGCCGGAACGCCCCAGGCCTGCAAATGTGCGCCCACGCCGAGCGAGGTGAAGAACGGCACGTCGCGCTTGCCGAGCAGGACGATGGTCGGGTAGTCCAAGTGATCGTAGTGGTCGTGCGAGACGATCACCGCGTCGAGCTCGGGCAGCTCGGAGATCGCGATCGGCACGGGCTGAAAGCGCTTCGGTCCCGCGAACGTGACGGGCGACGCGCGCTCACCCCACACCGGATCGGTCAGCACGCGCGCGCCGTCCAGCTCGAGCAGCACCGTGGAATGGCCGAGCCAGGTCGCGCGGAGGCCCGTCTCGGGCGCTCGTTGCCAACCCGACAGCGGGCTCTGTGAAGGCAAGGGCGCGCGCGGCGTGCGCCGCTGCCCGCCACACAGGAACTCGGCAATCGTGGGGGCCGCCGTGCCCTTCTTCAGCCCCTGAGTGATCGAGGCGGTGTTGGTGAACGCGCCGTCCACGAACCGCTTCGACGCTTTCATCCGCTCGAGCCGCAGGCCGCTCGGGTTCACTCCGAAAGACTTGAGAGGCATTGCTTCGTCTCCGTGTGTCGTCCCTAGCCACGGCAATAGGGCAGCTCGCCCTAGCTTGCCAGCCTGCCGCGAAAAATTGTCGAATTCCCTGGATGATTGCTGCGCCGCCGAGTCTCCTGTGTCTGAGCGCGCGCCACAAAACACGAACGCCTCGAAGTGTCGTCACTTCGAGGCGTCGTAGCGATTCGCTGAGCGCCGGCGAATCGGCTCAGATGAGAGGTTACTTACGCGAAGCGGCTTCCTTGGCCAGCTTCTCGCGGTAGACCTTGATCATCTCTTCTTGCTCTTGCTTCGGCACGGGGGCGTAGCGAGCGAACTCCATGGTGAAGTTGCCCTTGCCCTGCGTGGCGGAGCGGAGATCCGTCGAGTAGCCGAACATGGCGTTCAACGGAACTTCGCAGGTCACGGTCACGTTTTCGTCGCTGATCGTCTCCAAGATCACGCCGCGGCGCTGGTTGACCTGACCGACGACCGAGCCCTGGAACTCGATCGGCGCCGAGATTTCCACCTTCATGATCGGCTCGAGAATCGTCGGCTTGGCGCCCGAGTAGGCTTCGCGGAAGCCCATCAAAGCCGCCGTTCGGAAGGCCTGGTCGGAGGAGTCGACCGCGTGCGACTGACCGTCGTTGATCACGCAGCGCACGGCCACGACCGGGAAGCCGATCAGATTGCCGCGCTTGATGCCGTCCTTGAAGCCCTTGTCACAGGCCGGGATGTACTCCTTCGGGATCGAGCCACCGGTGGTCTCGTCGACGAACTCGTAGTTCTCGACCGCGTCGGCCGGCAGTGGCTCCATGTAGCCCATCACGCGCGCGAACTGGCCGGAACCACCGGTCTGCTTCTTGTGCGTGTAGGCGATCTCGCTCCGCTGCGTGATGGTCTCGCGGTACGCCACCTGGGGCTTGCCTGCGATCACCTCGCAGCTGTACTCGCGCTTCATGCGCTCCATGTAGATGTCGAGATGCAGCTCGCCCATGCCGCGGATGATGGTCTGCTGCGACTCTTCGTCCTGGTGAACGCGGAAGGTGGGATCTTCCTTGGTGAAGCGATTGAGTGCCTTGGAGAAGTTGGCCTCCGAGGCGCGGTCCTTCGGGGCGACGGCCAGTGAAATCACGGCGTCTGGCACGTGCATGGAGGTCAAGGTGTAGTTCACCTTGCCGTCCGTGAAGGTCTCGCCAGAGCTCGCCTCGACGCCGTAGAAGGCGACGATGTCGCCGGCTTCAGCCGTCTTGATCTCTTCGCGATCTTCCGAGTGCATGCGGAACATGCGCGGCACGCGCACTTTGCGGCTCTCGTTGGAGATGTTGTAGATGGTGTCGCCGGCCGTGATCGAGCCCTGATAGATGCGGAAGTAGGTGAGCTGCCCGTACTTGTCCTGCTGCAGCTTGAACGCCAGACCGACGAAGGGCTTGGTCGGGTCGGACTCGACGACCACCTTCTCTTCGTTCTTGTCCTGGTCGTGCGCCTCGTTGACGACTTCCTTCGGGTTCGGCAGGAACTTGACCACGCCGTCGAGCAAGAGCTGCACGCCCTTGTTCTTGATGGCAGAGCCGCACATCACGGGCGTCATCTTGAGCGCGAGCGTGGCGCGGCGGACCGCTGCGATCAGCTCTTCGTTCGAGATCGGTTCCTCGTTGATGAACTTCTCGGCCAAGATGTCGTCCACGTCGGCGACGCGCTGGATGATGAGCTCGCGGGCTTCCTTCGTCTTCTCGACGTATTCCGCTGGCGGATCCGCTTCGATGATCTTCTCGCCGTCGTCACCCTCGAAGGTGTAGGCCTTGCCCGTGATGGCGTCGATGATGCCCGCGAACTTGTCTTCGGCACCCATCGGCACCTGCAGGTTCACCGGGTGGTGGCCGAGCTTCTCTTTGAGCATGTCCGAGACGCGCTCGTAGTTGGCGCCCGGATTGTCCATTTTGTTCACGAACGCGATGCGCGGCACGTGGTAGCGCTTCATCTGGCGGTCGACGGTGATCGACTGCGACTGCACGCCCTTGCCGGAGTCGAGCACCAGGATCGCGCCGTCGAGCACGCGCAGCGCGCGCTCCACTTCGATCGTGAAGTCCACGTGGCCGGGGGTGTCGATGATGTTGATGTTGTACTCGTCGAATTGTTTCAGCGAGCCAATCCACACGCAGTAGGTCGCGGCGGACTGGATCGTGATGCCCTTCTCGCGCTCGAGATCCATCGAGTCCATCTTGGCGCCGACGCCGTCTTTGCCACGCACTTCGTGAATGGCGTGAATGCGGCCGGTGTAAAACAGAATGCGCTCGGTCAGGGTCGTCTTGCCTGAGTCGATGTGCGCCGAAATACCGATGTTACGGATGCGATCTAGCGGGATGCGGGTTGCCACTTTTTGGCCTCGTACTTGGAGTTAGGGAGCGGCACGTAGCGAAAGTGGCCGCCGAAGGGAAGCGGCTATAGCACCTCACTTGTTTGGGCCCAGTGGCCTGTTTCGGATTGCGACCGACGTACTCCCCGTGAACTATAAATTAGTTCAATAAAAACAGTGTCTTGAGTCGAATTATTGCGGTTTGGTACGTTGACACACGGCTGCCCGGGCTCGATGCCTGGGGCCGTGGATTTTCAACTACAGGGCAAGCGCGCTCTCGTTTCCGGGTCAACGGCGGGCATCGGGTTTGCCATCGCTCGAGCGCTCGCGGCGGAGGGAGCCCGCGTGATCGTGAACGGACGGAGCGAGCAACGGACCGCGGCCGCGGTCTCGGCCATCCGCGACAGCGGCTTACCGGATGCCGATGTGCGCGGGATCGCAGCCGACCTCGGCAGCGCGGAGGGGTGCGCGAAGCTCTTGCAGCTCGAGCCCGAGGTCGATGTCCTGGTGAACAACGTGGGCATTTTCGAGGCCAAGCCCTTCGCGGACATCAGCGATGCGGAGTGGCTGCATTTCTTCGAAGTGAACGTGCTGAGCGGTGTCCGGCTCTCGCGCGGCTACCTGCCGGGCATGCTGCGCCGCAATTGGGGCCGCGTGCTGTTCATCTCCAGTGAGAGCGCGCTGCAGATCCCGGTGGAGATGATCCAATACGGCACGACCAAGACCGCTCAGCTCGCTGTGGCGCGTGGTTTGGCCGAAATGACCGTCGGTACGGCGGTTACCGTGAACTCGATCCTGCCTGGTCCGACCAAGAGCGAAGGCGTCGCCGACTTCGTGAGTGGCCTAGCGGCTCAGCAAGGCAAGAGCGCCGGCGACGTCGAACGCGACTTCTTCAAGCACGCTCGACCGTCGTCGCTCTTGCAACGCTTCGAGTCCCCGGACGAGATCGCCGCGTTGACGGCGTTCATCGCCAGTCCGCGCGCGTCCGGCGTGAACGGTGCTGCATTGCGAGTGGATGGTGGCGTGGTGCGTGCCATCGGCTGACTTGGCTCTAAAACGAGGGTAAAGGGAAACACATGTACTACGAACTATTTTCGCAAATGAAGAAGACGCTCGGACAGCTCAGCACCTGGCTGGACAAGGCCGAGGTGTTCGCGAAGGAAAAATCCTTCGACGCCGACCTGCTTTTGGGCTTCCGTCTGGCGCCCGATCAATTGGCTTTCGTGAAGCAAGTGCAAATCGCTTGTGACACCGCCAAGCTCGGTGCCTCGCGCCTGACGGGCAAAGAAGCGCCTTCGCACGCCGACAACGAGCAGACGCTCGCTGAGCTCCGTGCGCGCGTCGCCTCGGTCATCTCCTACCTCGATGGCTACTCGGAAAAAGACTTCGAGGCTGCGAGCACGCGCTCGATCACGCAGCCGCGTTGGGAAGGCAAAGTGATGACTGGCAAGGACTACTTCCTCGAACACGTCCAGCCGAACTTCTACTTCCACGCAACGCACACGTACGCGATCTTGCGCCACAACGGCGTGCCGCTCGGGAAGAAAGATTACTTGGGTGCATTGAGCCAGCGCCTGCCGTGAGTCGAGCGGGGGGCGCGCGGCGCGCCGCGTGTCCCCCCGGCTGCCTACTTACCTCCAACGTTGACGCTGCCCGAGGCACTGCCCGAAGCGTGGCCTGAGGCACTGCTGCTGCCCTTGCTCGAGCCGCCCTCGTGCCCGCCTTCCGCGGTGTCCGAGTAGCTGCTGCCGTTGGCCTTCGAAACGTTGTTGTTGGGCGAAAGCGCCTGCATGCGCGTCCCTTCCATGACCGGGTCCGGCGAGGCATTCAGATTGTTGGCGGCGGCGTTGCCCTGCGCGTACTTGTCACCCAACTCGAAGTCGACGCGGCGATCGAGCGCCCAAGTTTCTTCGTCTTTGCCCTGCGCGCCTTGTTCACCGCGGGCGATCACGCGGATGTTTGCAGCGGCGACGCCGCGCTGCACCAAGTAGTTACGCGCGGCTCCCGCGCGACTGGCCGATAGCTCCTTGTTGTACGCGGCAGAGCCCCGCGCGTCGGTGCGGCCGATGATGGTCATCACGCGGCCTTTGAGCGGACCCTCGCTCAAGCACTTGGCCACATCGTCCAAAATGTTCGCGCCATGCGCGTGTAGCGTCGCGTCCGCGTAGGCGAAGTGCGGCGCGTCCTTGGGCGCGTTCGGCAGATTGCATTCCCTGCGGAAGTCTTCGGAGATCGCGATTGTGGTGTCACCCTCACGGCTGCCCTGGGGCGACTGCGGGCCGGGTGCGGTCATTTCCCCCATGGCCACGGGTTCCTTGGCGGGGGTCTTGTCACTGGCGCACGCCGCCGCCGAGATCGCAAGCACGCCACAACCGAGCCACTTTGCCGCGCTGCGGCCGAGGTTAGAACGCTTCATTGTCTGTCTCCTTGGGAATTGCGGATCGTCGAGTGGTCCGCGTTAGCCTTGGGTGCAAGCCAGGGGCCAACGGATGCTCCGCGCACGACCGCCACACAATCCCCGTGGCGCTAGAGCCCCAAATAGACCCATGCCCGGGCAAACCTCGCGGTTCGTCCGGGCTTGGTTTCGAGCGTCGCGCGACGCTCAGCTGCGGCTCAGGTCATTTCGCGTCGGCCACCGCAGCAGCCGCCGCCGTCATGCGCGGGACGCTCACGCTGTCGCCCTCGATGGCGTGCGACGCCGTGAGCGTCGAGATCACGTACTCTGGGTAGGCGGAGGCGCCGTGCTGGTCGAGGTCGAAGCCTTCGAGCTCGCCCTGCTTGGAAACGCGCAGCATGTTGACGGCATTGAGCGCCTTGAACATGGCCATCGCTGCCGCGAAGGTTGCCACGCACACGATGCCACTGCCGATGGCTTGAGCCTTCAGCACGGCCCAACCGCCACCATAGAACAAGCCGGTCAGGGCTTGTGGTGAATGGGCAACGATCTCCGGCACGCCCGTGGGGCTCGAACCAGCTGCCGAGTATTGCCCGGAGGCGAACAAGCCCAAGGAGAGCGTACCCCAGATGCCGCACACGCCGTGCACGGGCCAAGCTCCCACTGGGTCGTCGATGCGTAGATGCTCGAGCAGTTCCATGCCCAAGATGACCAGCACGCCCGCGACCGCGCCCAAGATGCAGGCTCCGACGTCGCTCACCCAGTAGCAGGGGCAGGTGATCGCCACGAGGCCGGCGAGGAAGCCGTTTACTAGCGCGGCCGTGTCCCACTTCTTCACCATGAAGAAGACCACGAACACGGCGGCAAGACCGCCGGTGCAGGCAGCGAGGGTGGTGTTCATCGCGACGCGGCCCGCGCCGGCGTTGTCCATGATCGAGAGCGTCGAGCACGGGTTGAAGCCATACCAACCGAACCATAGGATGAGGCCACCGATCACGGCGATCGTGAGATCGTGCGGCAGCATCGGGCCGCCGCCGTCGCGCTTGAACTTGCGACCCAGCCTCGGCCCGAGACAGATGGCGCCGGCGATGGCGACCCAGCCGCCGATCGAGTGCACCACGGTGGAGCCAGCAAAGTCGTGGAAGTTCATGCCCAGGCTGGCGAGGAAACCGCCCTCGGAGCCCATGGTGGCCAAGAAGCCGTCCGGTCCCCAGCACCAGTGGCCGAAGATCGGGTAAATGAGGCCAGAGACGCCGATCGAGTAGAGGACATCGCCGACGAAGCGCGTACGACCGACCATCGCGCCGGAGCAGATCGTGGAAGCGCAATCCGCGAAGGCGAACTGGAAGATGTAGTGAGCGACGATGGGAATGCCGGTCGCGCCGTAAACCGAGAGCACGCCGACGTCCTTCATGAAGATCAGGCTCTTGGTCGGGTCACCCGGCATGTGCCAGCCGATGAAGGCGTTGCCGCCGCCGAACATGAAAGCGAAGCCGAAAGCCCAGTGCAGCAGGCCGCACACGCAGGTGTCGAACACGCATTCGACGAGCACGTTGACGGTCTCGCGGTTCCGGCACATGCCGGCCTCGAGCATCGTGAAGCCGGCCTGCATGCCGAACACGAGGAAGGCGCCCAGCAGCACCCACAGCGTGTTGATCGGATTGATGACTGGATTTTTCGCCTGATCGATCAGATCGGCGGGCATCACCGCCATGGCCGCGGGTGTGTCGGCCAAAGCCTCGCGGATCTTGAACAAGCTCCCCGTCAGATTGAGCGCCACGATCGTGGCGGCCAGCACGGCCAGGCCCAGCAGCTTGCCGAGCAGCAAATTTCGGCCAAAGCGGCGCCATTCGGGATCTCGCATTCGATCTGCGAGACGGGAGAATTTCCGCGCGAGCGGTAGTTTCGCTGGCTCTAACAGGGCACTCATAACACTATCCTTTCGGTTGAATCGTCGTGGGGGTGCATCGCTGCATCGGGACGTGCTCGCGACCTGTCGGACGAAGCCGAACATGCCCACTGGTTGTGGTGGCGGAGTTGGCGCAGGTCCGCCTGCGAGTCAGGGTGGCTCCTGGCTCGTGATTGATTGCTTCCTGATGTTTCGTGGAAGTATTGCCGCCGTATGTTTCGCGTCGTTTTCTGATGAATTAACTGGAGGCTCACGTAAAAAAAATTTGATTGCTCAAAACCCGCGCAGGCGCACTCGAGTCTCGATGTGAATCAGCGAATTGAGCGCCAGTTTTGCAAGGAAGCGCGTGTCCGCGGCGGGGCAAAAAGGGGCAGCCCTTTTTGCGCGACGTGTATTGATTCGTTAACGGACAGATTAAAAAATCAACGCTCGAGCCACCAAAGCGCGGCCGTCACAATCAAGTGCGCCGGCAGCATGCTCGTGAACGCGAACAGGAAGTAGCGCCCGAAGCTCGGCATCGGGTAGCGCTCGCGCTCTGCCACCGCTTTGACCATCAAATTGGGACCGTTTCCGATGTACGTGGTCGCCCCCATGACCACGCTGCCCGCGCTGATCGCCGCAAGCTTGAGCGGATCGATGCCTGCGACCAGCTCCGTCGAGCGGTGTGCTAGTCCGCGTGCGAGCGCTGCAAAGGCGGTGTACGTCGGCGCGTTGTCGAGCACCGACGACAGCAGGCCCGAGCCCCAGAACAGCTGCCAAGCCTCTTGCATGGGGAAGTGCGGTGCTGCTTGGGCGAGCGTCACTTCGATCGGACCCAGGCACAGAAACAAACCAAAAAAGACGATCGCGACCTCGATGATCGGTCCGAAACCGAAGCTGTTCGCTGCGTGAACGGCATTGCTCGTGCTGAAGAACGAGAGCAACGCAAGGCTCAACAGCGAAAGCTCACGCAGCCCCTCGGGCAGCAACGCCGCCGGCACGATGGCCAACAAGATCAACAAATTGCGCCGCCCGAGCAAGGAGAGTGGCTCGAGCTCCCGGCGATCAGCGGTCAAGGCCTGGCGCGTTTCCCGGGCGTACGCGCGGCTGTCCACCCAGTAAAACGCGCTCAAGAGTGAGAACGCGTACAACAGCCAGATCGGAAACAGGCGCAGCGTCCAAAAGAAGGGCACGCCCATGATGTAACCGACGAGCAGCGGGGGATCGCCGAGCGGGAGCAACAAGCCGCCTGTGTTGGCCACGATCAAAATGAAGAAGGGTACCAGGTGCTCCCGGTGCTCACGCTGCTGGTTGGTTTTCAGCAACGGCCGAATCAAGAGCATGCTCGCGCCGGTCGTGCCGATCACACTCGCAGTCAAGGCACCGAACAGCAAAAAGAGCAGGTTGTTCCGCGGCGTCGCCTCGATGTCCCCGCGCAAGTGGATCCCGCCCGAAGCCGTGAACAGTGCGCCTAGGGTGATCACGAATGCCAGGTAGCCCTTCGTCCCGGCCACGAGGTGAGCGACATGGCCGGAGCTGAGCTCGTACCAGGCCACCGGCAGCGTGCACAGCGCGACTGCCGCGACCTGCACAGTGCGCTTCTCCCAGAGGTGCGGGATAACCAGCGGAAAGACGGCGATCGCGAGCACCAGCGCAGGGAACGGCAAGAGCGTCCAGAGCGGGAAGTCGGCATGCTGCATTGCCTTCCTCTTAACACGCCGCAGATTGCCGATTGTGCGAGGATTAGCGGCTAAGGATCCTTGCAGCAGCGAAACCCGGTCGAGTAGTCGTGATACTTGGGCTCGTGCGCCATGGTGACGAATTCACAGCCATCACCGTGCTCGTTCGTGGTGCTGAAGAAGCCCCCCATGAACACACCCTTGCCGAGGTTGCGCTCGATGCGTGCGCGGATGCCAGCCTTGAGCGGCAGCTTCTGGGCGATGGACGCGTCCACGCGATCGCCCACCCACTCGTGAAGGTTGCCGACGAGATCGAAGACACCCGCGCTCGTCACACACCCTGCATACTCGCCAGTTTCGGCGAGGAAGCCCGGTCGGCGATCGAGCTCGGGATCGTTGAAGGCCTTTTCGTAACTCCAGGCGTTGGCATCGCTGCCGTGTAGTATCGACAACAGGTGCGGTTTGCCGACGTTGCAGCGCCCCCGCACGTGCGTGGCGCCATAGGGGTAGAGCGTGTCGTGCTCGCCGCGGCAGGCGCGATACCACTCGCTCACCGCGCACAAGCGCTTGCCAGCATTTTGGCAGGCGCTCGCCGCTTCGAGCCGACTGATGTAGGCCTGTGGGCGCACTCCCGCACGCGATTCGGCCACGAACGCACTGCTTCCGGCCTTCGGACGCGCGAACGGGGGAAATGGGGTGAGCGAGCCGTCCTCGCCCCGCTCCAGCAAGCGCGCCTCGTAGCGGTCCATGCAAATCCCCGCGGTGAACGCCATCTCCGGCGGACAGGGGCCGGGCGAGCCATCGCTCGCGTGTACCGGGCGCGCCATGGGCGCAAAGGTCAGCAAGAGCCCGGCTCCGAGCACGAGCGCAGCGGCCAGCCGTTTCGAACTCGAGCGCTCCATCGCCATGAGCCTATGAGAAGCGCGGGCTCAGCGCACGCGAGAGCAGGTGTGCTCTCGACGTCGAACAGCGTGCCTGCCAGGCACAGGGTGATACTGCGCGAATCGCGAAGCGGGGTTTTGTTCGCATTTCTGTTGCTACTTGGGTGGCACAGGGCTTGCTGAATGTGGACTCATGGTGTTGGAGCGCGCAGGGGGTCTTGAGGTCGCTTTTGTGTTCGTGGCCGTGGCTCCGCAGCCTGCTTCGCGCGCCCGGCGTCTGGGCACTTCTAGCGGCTAGGCGGCCCGGATAAGCGACCCCTTGATGCAGTCTTGGCGTTCGCTGGCAGTCGACACTGAGCATCAGCGACATGCTAGTCTGTCCGCATGCGCGGGGTGTGGAACGTTCTCCTCGATCGACGGCCTTTTTGGTTGCTCCTGAGCAGAACCAGCGTCGTCACCATGGCTTGTGTTTTTGCGTCTGCGAGCATCGCCTGTTCTGCAGCGACGACACGGAACCCCGGCAGCGGCGGCAACTCGAACGGTGCGGAAGGATCGAGCCCAGGTTCGGGCGGCGCGCACGCGAACGGCTCCAGCGGTAGCGCCTCGGGCGGCGCAAGCCCCAGCGGCTCCGGCAGTAGCTCGTCGGGCTCGGGTGGCGCGAGCCCCAGCGGCTCGGGTGGTGCGAGCCCCAGCGGCTCGGGTGGTGCGAGCCCCAGCGGCTCGGGTGGTGCGAGCCCCAGTGGCTTGGGCGGTGCGGGCCCCAGTGGCTCGGCTGGCAGCACGCCGAGTGGCGTGGCCGTCAAGCTGGATGCGATGCGTCAGACCATTCAGGGGTTTGGCGTCAGCACTATGTTCATGCCGGCCAGCAAGAGCCTCCCGGTCGACAAGGTCTTCGGCACCACTGGAGCCGAAGCCATCGGCTTGTCCATCCTTCGCGTTGGCATGAACGCGGACGGCTCCCTCACCGGGCCGTTCATCGCTGAAGCTCGGGCCAAAGGCGCAAAGATCATCGGGACGACTTTTAGCCCGCCTGCGAGCTGCAAGAGCAACATGAACACGCGGCAAGGGGGATACTTGCTCGAGACGTGCTTCGAGCAATGGGCGACGACAATAGTCAAGTTCGCTCAGACTCAGGGGCTGTACGCCATGGCGATTGGGCACGAGCCCGATTTTGCGTCGTGCCAAGCCAAGGGACCACCGTGTACTTCAGACTTCGATTCGACGACGTTCACCGCCAAACAGCTGGTGGCTTGGGTCAAGGTGCTCGGCCCGAAGCTCAAGGCTCAGGGGATCAAGGTCATCGCGCCCGAAGTAGCAGAATGGATCCACGCTTGGAGCAACGCATCGGCCACGGGCTCGCTCGTCCCCGAGCATCCGAACAGCTCGGATCCGCTGAGCTGTGGCTGCTTCTCGAACACTCCGAGTGAGACCGGTTGCGCTCAAACTTGCTTGGAAGGCAATGGCTACGATTACGGCCACTGGCTATGGAAGGATCAGGAGGCCTGGCAGGCCTTCGACATTTTCGGGGTGCACGAGTACGACTCGCAGATTGGGTATGCGTGGCCGTCCGACGTCAACGGCGGCAAGAGGAACAAGGAGGTCTGGCAAACCGAAATGTCCGGAATGAAGTTCTGGCCGGAAGAGGGACCGTCGAGCGACATCAACAACGCGGTCGCGGTTGCGGGCTGGATTCACTCGGCGCTCACCGTTGGTGAGGCTTCGGCTTGGGTCTGGGGGTTCTACGAAAGCTTCTTCCAAAACGACAACCAAGGCTTGGCCCTGATCCAGGGGGGCGCGATCCTGACCAAGCGCTACTTTACGCTCGGCAATTACAGCAAATTCGTGCGCCCCGACTTCGTCGCGGTGGACGTGGTTGGGAGCTCCAACCCGGACGTTCTACTGTCGGCCTATCGGGGTCCGGATGGCACCGTCGTCGTGGTGGCCATCAACAAGGGCAGTGCGGCGGTCGCCCTGCCGATCGCGATCACCGGTGGGAGCGCTCCGCCCATGCTGACGCCGACGATAACGTCGGGGACCGACAACCTGAAGGAGGGACTGGCGGTGATGGTGACTGGCGGCTCGTTCACGGCGACGTTGCCGAGCATGTCGGTCACGACGTTCTCCGGGAAGTGACGTCGTCGCTTCTCTAGGAGGGTGGCGCGCTCTTGAAATCAGTTGCAGAAACCCGGCACTGAGTCAAAACCGAGGTCGGCGCTTGCTCAGGTAGAGAAAACCTCCGCGCGCCGAGTCTGACTCGCCCCTCGAGCGGCTAAACCGCGCAGCCGCGCGCCCTCCCCATGCCCCCCGCTCTCCGCGTCATCCACGCCCACCAAGCCGCCCTACGCGCCTGCCGGCGGTGCCCGAACATGCATCGCCCGCCGATCGTGGGCAGCGCGGTGCGCTCCAAAGTGCTGCTCGTTGGACAAGCGCCGGGCGACAAGGAACCCGCGCTCGGCCGCCCCTTCGCCTGGACGGCGGGCAAACAGCTGTTCAAGTGGTTCCTCCCTCTCGGTCTGGACGAAGAGCAATTCCGCGCGCGCGTGTACATCGCCGCTGCTTGCCGCTGCTTCCCTGGCAAGAATCCGAAGGGCGGCGATCGCGTGCCGACGCCCGAAGAGCTGCTCAATTGCCGTCCCTGGCTCGATCGCGAAATCGAGCTCCTCCAACCACGCCTGATCTTGCCGGTGGGGCGCGTTGCCATCGAACAGTTCCTACCGGCGCGGCCGCTCGTCGAGCAGATCGGATCGATGCAAGTCGTGACGCGCGGCAAGTCGAGCATCGACGTCATCCCACTCCCACACCCATCGGGCGCTTCCACTTGGCCGCGTGCCGAGCCGGGGAAGACGCTCACGGCGCGCGCACTGGAGTTGATTTTCGCTCACCCGGCTTGGCGTGCGCTCACCAAGTCATGACAGCTTACGGCTCGATTGGACGTCAGGTCCGGCGGGGAGCTCACTTGGATCGTCAGTGATTTCGGAGCGTGGCTAGCGAAGTGGAGCCAAGCAAGCACGCGAGTCGCTACAGTCGCTTGACAGTTTTCGTGCGCTCTGTCATAACGCTGCCACGGGTCGCGTACGCGCGCCCGAGGAAGGAGATGATGCTGATGCAGACCAATTCAATCCGAGCATACCGTGTGATCATCTCCTCGGTCGCTTCGTCGCTTTAAAGCGCGCGTCGCGGTCCCTCCTCAAAAATAGCTATATTTGTGCTGCTTTCGCGCCCGCGAAGGCGGTTTGGCTCGCGTGCCGAGTGGCGCGCAGAGCCGCGTTTGGATTTCAAAATGGGCAAGCACCGAACGTCACGGGATGGCGAAGGTCGGGGTGCGGGTGTGCGTCACCCGCGACTCGAAGAGTTGTTCCGTGAAGAACTGAATTCGATTCTCGATTTCGAAGTTACCGATCCGCGTCTCGAGGGCACGCGCATCAACATGGTCGAACTGTCACGTGACGGTTCACGGGCTCGCGTCTGGGTGTCATGGCACGCGGACGCAAGCGCAAACCCAACCTTTGCGCAGAGCGCGCTGGTGGTCGAACTGGCCTTCGAGCGTGCTGCTGGGTTTTTCCGGCGGCGCCTGTGTGAAGCACTGCCTTTGAAACGCATGCCGGATCTGAGCTTTCGGCTCGACCCTGCGGTTTCTGCGGGGCACCTTCCTGAATTGGAGTCTGACTGATGGCAACCAAGAATCTTGCACGAACCGTGATCGAAGGTGGGCGGACTCGCTTTTCCAAGTGGGGTCGCCGCGCGTCGAATGGGCTGCAGCGCAGCCGCGTTCGTCGTGTGTCCGGTGCCCTCGTGAGCGGTGCGGACGCCGACTTCACTATTTACCCCGCACGCAAAGTGGTCTGGCGGGACTTTCACGACAAGCTGGGCCCCGCCAAGCATTGGCTCGCAAGCCAGGTGGGGCGACCTTGGAACAAGGCACGGAGCGACCTTTTTGCGCGCTTCGACGTTCGCACCACCCCCGGCCGGCACATCGTTTTCGAGCACTTATTGCCGGAAGTGGCGGGGCCACCCCGCCATCGACGTGACTATCTAGTCGACCGTTTGGGTATTCTGCGGAAGGCGAAGCGAAGATGAGTCCCTCCATCATCAAAGGAGATCGCGTGCCGATTCGAGTCTGGGCGAACGTCCAGGAGCTCGAGTCGGACGCGGTCCGTCAGCTGAAGGCGGTGGCGGCGTTACCTTGGGTTGCGCATCACGTGGCGGTGATGCCTGACGTGCACGTCGGCAAAGGCGCGACCGTCGGCTCGGTGATCGCGCTGCGTGGCGCGGTCGCGCCTGCTGCAGTCGGTGTGGACATTGGCTGCGGCATGGCCGCCCAGAAAGCGAATCTCACGGCCAAGGATTTACCGGACTCGCTGCGCAAGCTGCGCTTGGCGATTGAGCAGGCAATTCCGCTTGGGCGAGAGCAACACAAAAGCCCGGTCTGGGCGGACGAGCCCGACTTGAAAAGCGTGGGCGAGGCGCTTTTCGAGCGCTTTTCCGGGCTCGATTCGTCCGTGCATGGGCTTTCGTTTCGGGCAGCGCTGCAGCTCGGGACGTTGGGGGGTGGCAATCATTTCATCGAGCTCTGTCTCGATACGGAGCAGTGCGTTTGGCTCATGCTCCACTCTGGCAGCCGCTTGCTGGGTAACGCGCTCGCCACGCGGCACATGGAGCGTGCCTCGAAGCTTTCTCATAACCAGGCGCTGGTGGATCAGGACTTGGCAGTGTTTCTGGAAGGTACCCCGCAGTTCGAGGCGTACCGACGTGATTTGTTTTGGGCGCAGGAGTACGCGGCGCTCAACCGCGCAGTGATGCTCGCGCGCATTCAGTGGGTCGTACGCAAGGCCTGGCCGCGGGTGCGTTTCGAGCCGGCCATCAGCTGTCACCACAACTATGTCGCGCAGGAGATGCACTTCGAGGAAGAGTTGTTCGTGACTCGCAAGGGGGCGATCCGCGCGGGTTTGGGCGAGCTCGGCATCATTCCGGGGTCGATGGGCGCCAAATCCTTCATCGTGCGCGGGAAGGGCAATCCGATGTCGTTCGAATCGGCGTCGCACGGGGCGGGGCGGCGCATGAGTCGCAGCAAAGCCAAGCAGAGCTTCAATGTCTGCGACTTGGAGCGCCAAACCGAGGGCGTGGAGTGTCGCAAAGATCGCGGTGTCATCGACGAAGCGCCCAAAGCCTACAAAAACATCGAGCAAGTGATGGCGCAGCAGTCGGACCTGGTGGAGATCGTAGCCGTGCTGAAACAGGTCTTGTGCGTGAAGGGCTAGCTCCTCCTGGCTTGTCTTTTTGCCCGGCCGCGTGCGATCATGCAGCGCTGCCGACGATGACTGCGATCCCCTTCAAGCTAGGCAGCGCGCTCGCGCTGCTCACCGCCCTCGGCCTCGCGTCGAGCGCCCGGGCCGAGCCCGACGCGGCCGCCGAGCGCGCGAGCGACGACTTACCCGCGCGCACGAACGACGACTTGCCAGCGAGCACGAACGACGACTTGCCAGCGAGCGTGCCGCCCGAGCTCATGGCGCGGCTCACGCAGCTCCAGGCCGAGCGAAGGCAGCAGCGCGAAAGCGCGCTCGGCGACGCACCGGCGTGGGCGGCGGGTCGTGCTCAGCGCGCGGCTCAGCATCGCCGAGAAATTGCGCAGGTTTGGGGTAGCGTGGTGAACGGTCTCGACGGCCAGGCCAAGCTGCGCATGCACGCCGAGCGCATGTCCCGGCTGAACCGCATGCTGGATCTCGCCCAGCACGCGGCCGATCCGGCGCTGAGCGCGCGGATCGAGAAGGACATCACGCGCGAGCTCGTGCGCCACGCCCAAGCCATGCAACTGATCCGCGCCAATGGGGGTGGGAAGTGAAGCACGCGCGCGCGTGGCTGTGCTTTTTGACTCTTGCCTGCCTCGCTTGGGGCTGCAAAGGGCGCAGCGAGCGCGTGGAGGCCTCTTACAGCAGTGCCACTCGGCCGAGCTATTTGCCCGCACCCGAGCGTGCAGTGCAGAAAGTGCCGGTCGGCATCGACGCCATTCCGACCGAAGAAGAGTACGAGGAGCGCGCGGCAAGCGACATCAGCTCCGCCAACCTCGAGCGCAAGTTGTCGGAGCTCGAAAAAGAAATGGCGTTCTAATGAACGCCCCCGCGGAGCCCGGCGCTGGCGCGCGCACCCGCAGCGCAGCACGGCGCATCGGACAATGGCTGTCGCTGGGCGCGCTGGTCGGCGCGCTGTGCGGCGCGGCCTCGGCGCTGTTCTTGGAGTTGCTGCAGCGCGCCACGGACTTTCGGACCAGTCACGAGCGGATCGTGTATGCGTTGCCGATCGTCGGGCTGCTCGTGGGCCTCGTGTACGAGCGCCTGGGAGCGAAGATCGCGGGCGGCAACAATTTGATCATCGATACCATCCATGACGACGGTCCGCGCTTGCCGCTGCGCATGGCGCCGATGGTGCTGATCGGCACGGTGCTGACACACCTGTTCGGTGGTAGCGCCGGGCGCGAGGGGACTGCGGTGCAAATGGGCGCAAGCTTGGCTGATGCCGTGATGCATCGTCTGCGCCTGACGGGTCCACTGCGACGACAGCTACTGGCGGCCGGTGTCGCGGGCGGCTTTGGCTCCGTTTTTGGTACGCCGATCGCCGGCGCGCTGTTCGGGTTGGAGTTCGTGGTGCTCGGGCGCATCGAATACGCGGCTCTGCTGCCCGCGCTGACCGCTGCGGTGATTGGGGATTTGACCACGCGTGGTCTGGGCATCCAACACAGCGTGTATCCGTCGCCTGCGGCGCTGCCGCTCTCCGCGCCGCTACTGGGCAAATGGCTCGTCTTCGCGCTGGCATTGTCCCTGGCTACGCGCGCCTTCGTCGAGCTCACGCATTTTCTCAAGAAGCACGCCGCGTTGCGCGTCCCACGCTTGCCGCTGCGCATGTTCCTGGGCGGCCTGGTCGTGGTCGCGCTGTGGCGGCTGGTCGGCACCAGTGACTACCTCGGCCTCGGCGTGCCCATGATTTTGCGTTCGTTCCGTGACCCGAGCTTGCCCAGCTACGTGTTCGCCCTGAAAATCCTATTTACCGCAATCACGCTCGGCGCTGGCTTTCTGGGCGGTGAGGTGACGCCGCTGTTCTTCGTTGGCGCGAGCTTGGGGAACCTATTGGCGCGGCTGCTCGGCTTACCGCTCGAGCTCGGTGCGGGGGTGGGGCTGGCTGCCGTATTTGCAGCCGCGGCCAACACGCCGCTCGCGCTGTCGGTGATGGCCGTCGAGCTGCTTGGCGGCGCCATGTTTCCCCACGCGGCGATCGTGTGCGTGCTGTGCTACCTCCTGACGGGGCAGCGCGGGATCTACAGCGCACAGCGAGTGCCATGACTTGGAGCTCGTGACGCGATCGAGCGCGCTGCGGAAAAATGGACAGAGCGCGGGCGGGTCAATATTTTTCTGACCCCGGGACGAAACACAGCCGGCGTGCCTCGGCCCACGCGCTCGCCCTCTTCGTCACAATCGGCTTTCGCTAGCGATTTCATGCGCGTTTCTGGCGATCCAGGTTGCCAGGTGGAAGCGCGACCACGGGGGCCAGCGGGCCAGGTAAAGCGGATTTCCAAAACGCCCCACCGCAGTCTCCAAGCTCGTCGCGATTTCAGGTATGACATCCATCCGTTTTTTCGGACACCTGTTGGGTGCCCTCACGGACCAAGGAATTCGCATGGCAAAAGAAACGACCGTATCCGACTTCAAGCTCAAAGGGCGCGAGATCCTCTCCTCGTACGCTAACTTCACCTTGGAGGGTGAGATCACGGCCTACGTAGAGCGTGGCAAAGACTCGTGGACGATCACCGAGCGCAACGGCATCCCGAAGGGTACCTCCGACGGTGAGAACGAGGCCGTTTACATCCCGAACGACCAGGCGATCGAGTCGATCGACAAGAACATCGCCAAGCTGCTGCCCAAGAAGGTGGTGATCAAGGAGCCGTCGGACATCCTCGAGGCCGCTGCGGAGTTCGACTTGGCCATGGTCAAGAAGGCGGGCCCGAACAAGAAGCTGTGGGGCGGCAACGCTTGCCTGGCCGCTTCGACTGCCTTCTTTCAGACCCTGCTCAAGGCCAGCGGCTTCGAAGCTTGGGAGATCTTCCTCAGCAAGAAGACCAAGACCTTCTACTTCCCGAACATCGCCTTCAACATGGTCTGTGGCGGCGAGCACGTCCCAGGCACGAAGCAAGACATCCAAGAGATGTTCTTCTTCGCGATGAAGGCCAAGTCGGTGAAGGAAGTGTTCGAGATCGGAACCAAGTTCTTCCGTCAGTTCGAAAAGAACCTGGTGCGCGACGGTCTGCCCACCGGTACCGCGAAAGAGCGCGGCTTCGTGTTCCCAGTGAAGGACAACTTCGAGGGCCTGACGCGCATCAAAGAGTGCGCGGGGCAGCTGAAAATGGCCGTCGGCGACTACGCCATCGGCACCGACAACGCCTTCAGCGAAGTTCAGAAGGGCGAGGACCTGATCAAGGAAGGCATGTACGACATGCGCTTCTCCGGCACGGGTCGCAAAACGCGCGAAGAGCTAATCGAGCTCGACGGTACGGTCGTGAACAGCGCCGATAACTTCGCCACGATGGAAGATCCGGCCTCGGAGCACGATGTCGCGGGGCACAAGCTGATGAACGAGAAGTACGGAGAGCGCGTGCAGATCGTCTTGGACGACCTGGTCGTGACTCAGCTGCGCTTCATCATCCCGTACCTGTGCGGCAAAGAGATGAAGCAGCGCGCTGGTAACAGCGTGCTGATCAAGCTCAACCAGGCGGGCACCTTCACCGAGACGCGTTTGGCCATCGAAGTGGTGCTCGGCTTGGCCGACACTGACCTGGTCGAAACCTTCTTGAGCTCACGCGGCGATCTCGAGTGGATCTTGGAAGAGTGTAAGAAGGTGGGCGTGGGCAGCTTGAAAGAGGCGCTCGAGAACATCAAATCTTACGGCTTTTCCGTGTTCATCTCGCACCGTTCGACCGAAGGCTCGAGCGAGTTCTTGCCCTACATGCCCTTGATGTACGGCGCGCTCACCAACCGTCTGTGGTTCAAGGCTGGCGCGCCCAACGGTGAGCGCAACTTGCAGAACTACAACCCGCTCTTGCGCGCCGAAGAGCAAATGCGCGAGCGCGACATCGCGACCGCGGTACCCGGCTTTGGCGGCTTGCCGCTGGGCGTGAAGGTTCCCGCCGCCGGCTGAGCGACCGTAGTTCGTCGTTCGAGCTGAACTGAGAAATCCGCTATCGAGTCGATCGATAGCGGATTTTCTCGTTTGTTTTGTCGATGGTCACGCGGCACGCCGTGCGTCGGCTCAGCCTTCGGCGTCGTGGACGAGCGAGAGGGATTAACCGCCAAAACGCCAAAACGCCAGAAGAGGAGATTGGGGATTGGGGTCCTCAGCGTTAGACGATTTCGTGGATACGTCACTGAGCTTTTCGTTGAGGCCCACGAATCTTCTCGGTCTGCACGCGTACGCGCTCCGACATCCCTATGAAGTGGTCTGGCGCCGCGAGCGCCCCCAAATCTCTTCTCTCTTCTTTCTCTTCTGGCGTTTTGGCGTTTTGGCGGTTCAAACTCAGGGAGCGTCCTGAGCATTCTCGAGGTTCGACACCGAGCTCGAGAGTGCACCCGCGCGAGTAGCGTCCTGCGGCGGCAACGGCGTGCGCTGCGAGCTGCGTTGCTGGATCATGAGCGCCCCCTCTTCCAACTGGCAGAGGTGGGCGGCCAGTCTTTATTGGACGGCGCCCAGTTGATCGAGTAGCAGCACCGGCCGTCGTTCGTCCGCCGATCGCTTCAAGTCGATGCGCCCGCGCACGGCGTATTCGCTCACCTCATCTCCCACCAGGATCGACTGCGTAACGAGCCAGTACTCGTCTTCCTTGACGATCTCGGTATTCGTGGGGCTGCGCCCTTGGGCGTCCAAGCGAATGCTCGAACCCTCTTCGAAGAACGGGCGCATGGCGCGCTCCAATTCCGCTATCCCGCCGGAAAACCCGCCAATTTCGGCCAAATCCAGGACGGTTTCGTAGTCGCGCTCCTGCAGGGCGCGCAAAATCGAGAACAGCAGGTTGCGGATCAGCGCGGTGAAGACACGCGTATTCTGGGTGATGTCGTCACGCGCGATCTCGATTTCGTCCGTGATCGCCGAGACGAAGGCCGGATTCTTCAAACGCTCCCACTCGTCGAGCAAGCTCGAATCGACCCCGCGCACCAAGGTGCCCAAGGTCTCGATCAACTCTTCCAGCTCGGGGGTACGCGAAAGCTCCGGGATGCTTTGGATGAGTGTCTTGTACACCTCCGACAGGTAGCGCAAGAGCGAGCCCTCGGAGCGTGATAGGCCGTACTCCTTGATGTAGCCGCTGAAGGACTGCAAGCTCTCCAGCATCTCGCGAGCGATCGATTTGGGCTTGAGCACCTCGCGCGAAACCCAAGGATGCTCTTTCTCGAAGGCGGCGAAGCTCTCGTTCAGAAATTCGAGGTTCGGCTTGGGGTGCTCGACCTTGTCGAGCTCGATCATGCGCTCTTCGTATTCGACGCCCGCGGCCTTCAATTCCGCTACCTTTTGGCCTTTGAGCTTGTCGACCTGCGCGCGCAGGACGACCTCCGGATCTTCGACGATCGCTTCCACCAAGGTCAGCACGTCGAGCGCGTAGCTCGGGCTGTCTTGGGGCAGCCGTTCGACTGCGTCCACCACGTACAGGCCGAGGGCCTGCAAGAGTGAGAAGTTGTCTTGCAGCTCGGCGTTCAGGCGAATTCCGCCGCCTTCGGAGAAGGGGCGAAATTCGATCACCCCGGCTTGCCACAGCGAGCGCAACAGCTCGAGCGCGTGCTTCTTGTGCTTACGCTTTTGCGCGGGTGGTTCGAGGCTGTCTTTGACCAGGGACTTCATGGCCGAGCAGCCGCCCTCGGGGCGGCCGAGCACCGAAAGCAGCATGCCGTGGCTGATTTGGAAGCGTGCCACGAGTGGCTCTGGCGCCGAGCTGACCAAGCGCTCGAAGATCGCCTTGTCCCAGTGCACATAGCCCCATTCGGGCGGCTTCTTGCGCACGAATTTCTTCTTGTTTTGAGAGCTGGCTTTGGCCTCGAGGCGCAGGTTCTCGACGCTGTGCTCCGGCGCTAGCGCGACCACGTAGCCCGCCTCGTCGAAGCCCTTGCGCCCGGCACGCCCGGCGATTTGTTGAAAGTCGCGCACGGTCAGGATGCGCACTTTCTCGCCGTCGTATTTGCACAGCTTGGTGAACAGCACCGTGCGGATCGGCACATTCACGCCGACGCCCAGCGTATCGGTGCCGCAGATCAGCTTGAGCATGCCGCGCTGGGCCAGCTTTTCGACCAGCAAGCGGTAGCGCGGCAAGAGGCCGGCATGGTGAATGCCGATGCCGTGCCGCAGCAGCTTGAGCATCTCTTTGCCGTTCGGACTGCGAAAGCTTTCGCCCTGCAGGGCCTCCGAGATCGCGCGTTTCTCGTCCTTGCTGCAAAAATCGAGGCTGAGCAGGCTTTGCGCGGTTTCGGCTGCGCCACGCTGGGTGAAGTTGACGATGTACACGGGCGCGCGCCCCTGATTGATCAGCGTCTGCGTGGCCTCTTGCAGCAGCTTCTCTTGATACTCGAAGTGCAAGGGCACCGGGCGATCGCCGGAGCGCACCGTCACGACTTCGGCGCCCGTGCGTTCGCTGATCAGCTTCTCGTACGCGCTGACATCGCCGAGCGTGGCGCTCATCACGATGAAGCGCACCTGGGGTAGGGTGAGCAGCGGTACCTGCCAGGCGACGCCGCGCTCCTTGTCCGAGATGTAGTGGAACTCGTCCATCACTACGTAGTCGACGTCTGCGTCTCGGCCGTTGCGGAGGGCGATGTTGGCCAAGATCTCGGCAGTGCAGCAGATCACGGGCGCGTCGCGGTTGACCGTGGCATCCCCGGTCATCATCCCGACCTGATCTGGCCCGAGCTCGCGACACAGGTCGAAGAATTTTTCGCTGACCAGCGCCTTGATCGGGCAGGTGTAAAACGAACGCCGCCCCTCACTGATGGCCTTGAAGTGCACGGCCGCGGCGATCAAGGATTTGCCCGAGCCGGTCGGTGTGTGCACGATCACGTTGCTGTCGCTCATCACCGCCAAGATGGCCTCTTCCTGGTGCGGATAGAGCTTGAGCCCCGCCTCCGTCGCGTAGCGAAGAAAACCCTCGAGCGCCGCGTCGGCGTCCGATCCCGGAGGCGGTAAGCAAGCAAACAGCGGCGGAACAGCGGACATAGCGGACGGGGGCATGTCACGGCCCGGTGCAGGAGGCTAGCGCTCTCGCACAGGCTCCCCAGCGGCCGCAGATTCGCGTAAAAGTGCCGGGCGTTGTCCGTCGTTCAGCCTTCAGCCCTGATCTTTGCCGATGTCGAAGCCTGGGCGGAGCACTATGTTCTGAGCGCTGATTTGGGCGTGAAGCTTGCGCCGCCCGCGCTGCCGGCGCGCTTTCGTGAAGCCGCGATACCGTTGCTGCTGACCCAGCCGGGCCGGCCGCCGGAGTTTCGCGCGGCGCGTCGCGGCGAGCGCACCCCGAAGCTCGAGGCGCTCAAGGAGCCGTACTATCGCGCGCGCGCGTTGCATGCGTTCTTTCATCACGAATTGCAGGCGGCAGAGCTGATGTGTTGGGCGCTCTTGGCGTTCGCCGACGCGGAGCTCGAGTTTCGCAAGGGCCTGCTCGGCATTTGCTTGGACGAGATCCGGCACATGAGCTTGTACCGCGAGCACATTCGTCATCTGGGCTCTAATATCGGTGATTTTGGCGTGCGTGACTGGTTTTGGAAGCGCGTGCCGAGCTGCCCGAGCAAGCTCGCCTTCGTGTCGGTGATGGGTATGGGGCTCGAGGCAGCCAACTTGGAGTACGCGGGTGACTTTGCCGCGCGCTTTCGCGCCGTCGGTGACGAACAGGGCGCGCAGATCCAGGAACGCATCGCCAAGGAAGAGATCGCCCACGTCGGCTTTGCGACGCGTTGGTTTGCGCGCTGGACGGGCGGCTGTGATTTCGACACTTGGGCGGCCGAGCTGCCGCCGCCGCTCTCGCCTTGGGTGATGCACGGCAATCCCATCGCCGTGAGCCTACGTAGGAAAGCCGGCATGAGCGCGGAGTTCATCCAGGCGCTCGCCGCGTACGTTCCCGAGCCCAAGGGCCGCAAGCTGCCCGAACCCGGGCGCTCCGAGCAATGAAGTTTGCGTGGCTGCTCAATTTGGACGCGGAGCTCGAGCTTTCGCGCCTGACTTTCGAGTACCTGCCGCGTGTGAAGTTGCTGCAACAGCTCGAGACCTACGGCCAAGCGTCGCGCGCTCTGTTGGGCCCGGAAGACGTGCTGGTGCAGGCGGGCGCGCTGCTGCCGGCAGGTGAATTCGTCGGGCGCGCCTGGTGTCCGACTCCTCTGGCGTTGAAGCGACTCGCCGCCGCCGGAGTCGAGCCCGAGCCATACCCGGAGGCGAGCGTGCTGCGGCAGGTGAACCACCGGCTGTTCGCGCACCAAGCCGGCGGCGGGCTACCGCAGCAACGCTACTTCACCGAACGCCCGCCGCTCGAGGAGCTACTCCGGCGCGCCGAACGGCCATGGTTGCTCAAGCGACCGCTGGCCTTTGCGGGCCGCGGGCAGATGCGCTTTTACGGGCCGATCAGCGAAAAACAATGGTCATGGCTGGACGTGTCCTTGGCGCAGGACGGTCTGATCGTCGAGCCGCTCGTCACTCCCACGCTCGAAGTGAGCCTGCACGGCTTCGTCTGGCAGTCGGGGGGCTACGAGCTCGGTCGCACCTGCGTGCAGCAGGTGAGTGAACGCGGTGTCTACCGCGGGGTTCGCCTCGCGCTGGCTCAGGAGCTCGACTCCGCCGAAACCGAGAGCCTGTTCGAGCATGCGGCGGGCGTCGCGCGACGACTGCATGGCGCTGGCTATTTCGGTCCGTTTGGTATTGATGCCTACCGCTACCAAGTGGGCGAGAGCGTCGGCTTCTGCGCGCTGAGCGAAATCAACGCGCGCTACACGATGGGCTTTGCTATTGGCTTCCCGCGTCCGACAACGGAGCTCTCACTCGCCTAGCCGGCGAAGCGGCTGACCAGGGCGAGCAGCGTGGCGAGCGCCAAAAATTCCGCCAAAATTCTCGGGTTTCCACGGCGATTCGCTTGCTTGTCGAAGCCGCGAGCGAGCGCCACGAGCGCAATGATGCCCGCGAAGGCTTGATCGGTCAGAACGAACACTCCGCCCAGAACCGCGGCGCACATCAAGCGCTGTGGATTGGCCAGGGCGCGAAAGCCGCGCCCGCCGTCGAGTGGAGGGATGGGCACTAAGTTGAACAGATTGATCCAGGCGCTGACGTGAGCGATCGCGTTCAGCATCGGAGAATGGAAGAAGCGCCCCAGGGCAAACACCAAAAGCGAGATACCGAGACCCCAACGTGGCCCGGCCAAGCCAACTTGCGCTTCTTCGTCGGCGTCGATCGGATATTGGTTCAAGCGCACGACGGCGCCCAGACCCGGAATGAACATCGGCGAGCTGGCCGCAATGCCCAAGCGCTTGAGCGCCACGACGTGGCCAATCTCGTGCACGTAAATGCAGAGTACGAGGCCGAGCGCGAACTGCCAGCCGTAGAGCGTCCAATACACGCCCAAGGACAGCAACATGCTCCAGACCGTGCCGAGCTTGGTCAAACCGAGGAGCAGCGGCTTCCAGCCGGTGAGCGCCAAAAACCACAGTGATTTCAGCTTGAAAAGCACGAACGCCAGCGCGGAGCCGAGCGCGCCAGCCCAGCGCCCAGAAGCGCTTCGTGGCTGCTGCGCCGGCGACGTGATCGGCGCAGCCGGCGGCGCCACGCCGCTCGCTAGCTTTGCGCGCAGCTCGCGGATGACGCTGGTAATGCGCGCGGCCTGTTTGGATTCTGCTGGCAGCAGCTCCAAGGCCTTGCGCCAGCTGGCCATGGCCTCCGCGAGCTCGCCACGCTGGCTGGCCGCTTCTGCCGCCTTCGCCAACGCCTCGAGCTGGCTGCGATGGACGAGTGCCTTGCAGTTTGGGCAAAGCAGCAGAGCGGGCGCGAGCACGGCGCTGCAATGGGCGCAGGGCACGCCGAGGCTAGCCTGCGCAGGCGGGCTACCGATTTCAATCGGCTGCATGCGTGCTCAGTGCGAGCGGAGGACTTGGCTGTGCGGCCACCGAGAAGGGGCCGAGCACCTGCACCGACACGGCACGCGTGAGCTTCCAGGCTTCGTACAGGCCAATGCCGATGATGAAGAGCCCGATGATATTTTCGGTGCCCTGCAGGAACGGAGACGCGAGCGCGATGCCGATCAGCAGAGTACAGGCCCAAAGAAAGCCGCCCAGCGAGGGCGGCCCTGACGTTGCCACGTTCGAGCTGGCGGTCGACTGCTGACGCACGGCTTCGAGCAGATCGGGCAAGCTTGCCAGGGCGATCGCTGCGTAGGTCAAGCCCAGCGCCAGATATTGATAGCGCCTGCCACCGAGCCCGCCCGAGCCCTTGCGTACGGCTTTGCCCACGAGGTAGCCGACACCAATGGCCACGAAGCCGATCTGCACGTGAAACAACTTTTCGATCGCGATCCAGCCGATGCAGCCAGCCAATGCGGCCAAGGCACCATAACCTACCGCGCGCAAAAAGCTGGCCCGTGACCGGCTCGAGTCGAGCTCCCGCGCGATCGAGCCACGGCATTGGTCGCAGGCTGGGCGCGTGCTGACTTGCCAGTACTGAGCGGTGAGCGGTTGATTGCAGAACGCGCAAGCGAGCGCGGTAGCTGCCGAGCCCTCGAACTCGGCGCGTTCGAACGAAAGCTCGCTACCGGTCGGCGACCGCTCTTCGGACATCCTGGCCAGAGTAGCGTGCTGGATCTCGAGGTCAAACCGCGCGCTTTCGCGCGCGATTTGGACCAGGAAACGCGCACGCGGCAGGTTGTCGTGGAGTGACGCGCTCGCGATTAGCGCGTGTCAAACCGCCTCGCCGCCGCAATCGGCCGCCCCGTTCAGTGCTTGATATTGCGCACGTGGCTGTCGACGAAGGCCTTGACCGAACCGGACAAGTCGATTGCCGCACTGGCAGTGGCTTCGCTCAGGCTCTCGGCTTCTTGCCCGATTCTGCTCTCCAGATTCAAGATCTTTGCCTCGAGCTCTTGCCATTTTTGGCGCGCATCGAGGTTCAGCAAATGCAGGTCGAGGCGCATCTGTTCACGCGCCGCGGTAAAGGTCTGGATCGGGTGCGACAAATCGAATGCAGAATTTTTCATGGCGTTGGGGCCATGCAAGTGCATGAACTGGGCCAACATCACCAGATCTGGCAGCGGTCCGTCGTCGCGAGCTCGCTGCCCGCAGCGCGGGCGAACACTTCCGCGAATTCCGGGGAGATCGGACAGGCTGCCGTTGCGAATTTGTTCGGCGCGTGTGGGTCGGTTTCGACCTGCCGCGCGGCGATGCCGGGGCTTGCGCTTTCGCACCAGGCCTGCGCGTGGGCGAGGAAGGCGTGCGCGGCGAAGCCTACTTCACGACGGTGGGGATGACTTGGGGGTCGTCGATCACGAAGCAGGCGTTCGGCGGCGCCACCCAGTTGATAGCGTTGTACCAAAACTGCTTGGTTTGGTAGAGCGTTTTCACGGAATGGAAGAACTCCGCTGCGGTGTCCGTCGCTGGCACGTAGCAGGGGTTGTACATGTCCTTCTGCTGATTGGACGGCGAGCCCGTCTGGGTCCATTCGTTGGTAAAGGTGACCCACTCGTCGCCGAAGACGAAGATGCGACCCTTCTTGTTGACCTCTTTGACGACAGCCATGTTGCCGCCCGTCACCGGGTCTTTGGCGAGCACGGTGGCGTCCGCAGGCGCGGTGACTCGCCAACCCATGAACGCGCCGACATAGTCCAGATTGGCGGTGGCCTTCTCCAGGGTGCCGGTCTGGGGTGCGAACTTGAGTGGTGTGGTGATGAACGGTTGGGCGTGCTGAACGGTCGTGCCGCCGTTGTAGTTCATGCACTTCTTCAGATCGACGGTGCCGCCCTTGTAATAAACGGGCGTCTGTTCGCCGCTGGCGGGCGCAGTGGCCTCCGTCTGCGCGGTGCCGCTGTAGCTCAGACCGGCGAACGAGATGAGCTGACTCGTGGCTGCGGCCTCCGTGGCGGTACTGGTGAAGCCGGTCAAGGTGATGATGCCGCCGCCGTCCCCGACCCACTTCTCGACTGCTGCTTTTTCGCCCGCGCTGAACGTCCAACCATTGACGTTGGCCACGAGCAGGATGTCGTAGTTTGCCAGAAACGCGGCATCGACGGTCGGCTTGGTGGGGATGTTGGTCGCGACCGCGCTGCCGTCGCTCGAGCTCGCGAGCCAGTCGGTGAACGCGCTCGTGTCCGGATCGTCAGCGGCCGAGGTCAGCGTGCCGAGCAACGCCAGGTGCAAGCAGGTACAGTTGCCGGCCGCGTCGCACATTTGTTGGCGCATCGGGATGTCGCGCTTGTCGTTCGGATCCGCTCCCTTCATGCCGCCGCCATCGCCGGGGATGACCAGGGTATTGCCGCTGCCGCCGTTGCTCGTAATGGGTCCGGCGCCGCCACCGGTCGGTGGCGTTTGGCGCGAGGTGGACGGATCCGATTTACCGCCGCCGCAGGCGAGGGCTAGGACGAGGCTGGAAGCCAGCACGAGGACGGAAGAATGACGGATGCTCATGCGCACTTTATCCTGAAAAGGCGGCAAAACCGTAACTGGAACCGGTCTCGCACTGGGCACAAGCATGAAACAAAAGGGGGGGCGCTGCCAGCAATGGAAGCAAAAAGTGGCCGTGCCTTCGAAAAATCCAATGTAGGTTTTTCTCATAGGGCAGCGGCAAATTCCTTTCCAAACTCGAGCGGCGTGGGGCGATGCGCGGGCTCGAGCAGCGTCGCCGCGCGTAGCACTTTTGCGACGGCGGTCGGAAATACACGCAGCCGCTCGGCATCTTCGAACGGATCGCGGCGCATGTGCGCGATGATTCGGTCGCGCGCGTTGTCGATCTCGTCGAAAAATGCACGCCCGGTGCTCACGTTGTAGATCGTGCCGGCCAGGGAGTACACGTCGGAGCGCGGGTCGAGCTCGACCGGGTCGAGCACCTGTTCCGGAGCGATGTAGCCGGCGGTGCCTGCCACGAAGCGCCCGCTGGCCTCCGCCGGCACGCGAATCGCGCGCACCATGCCGAAATCGATCACCACCGCCGACAGCGGCTGCGTGCGCGCCGGGTCGCGGTGCTTCTGGGCGTCGAAGCGTTCGCCTCCGGCCAGTGGCAAGCGCAGCCAAATGTTGGCCGGCTTGATGTCCCGATGCACGAGCCCTGCACTGTGCAGAGCAGCCAGCCCAGCGCACGAATCGAGCACGACCTGACGCAGCTCGAGGAGCGACATCGGTTGCGCTCCCGCATACTCTTTCAGATCGGCGCCAATCAGATACTCGAGGACCAAGAAGGGCATGCCGCTTTCGACGCCACGGTCGATGATGTTGGCGACATTGGGATGGTACAGCCCGGCCAATGCCCGCGCTTCTTCCACGAACGAAGCTAAGATTCCCTCGCGTTCGCTGTCCGTTGCGTTGGCCAGCGCTTCCGCCTTGGGGATCTTGAGCACGAATAGCCGGTCCGCGCCGGGTTTGCGCACCAGCCACACCGAGCCGATGCCGCCTTCGCCCAACGTCTTCACCAGCTCGTAGCCGTGAATGACCTTCGGTTCCTGCTTCTTGGCTTTGGGGGGCGGGGGTGGCGTCCGCCGGATCGCCGAGCGCACGGCGCCTTCCAGCAGCGCCGACGCGACGGGGCCGAGCGAGGCGAACCAAACGTCCAGTAGCGACAGCTCACGCGCGCGAATGGCGCGCGCTACCAGCGCGGCAACGCGTGCCGCGTTCTCGCTCGGGCCACGCGGTGGGTTCTCGGTCGGGCTGCGTGGCGCGCTCGAGAGCGGGGCACGCGGTGGGTGCTCGGTCGGGCTGCGTGGCGCGATCGAAAGTGGACTGCCTGGTGCGATAGAGAACGGGCTGCGCGCTCGCGCGCCCTGTTCGACGTCCTCTTCGCTGGCGTGCAACGCCTTCACGGGATCGGCCAGGGCGCCCTGCAAACGGTCGCCCGCGATCACCAGCTCCAGGCACATGGCTTCCAGGTTCGGTTTCGGACCAGCCGCGCCGTTGAACGACAGCAATGCGTCGGCCAGGCCGATCAGCGCCTGAGATAGCTCGGTATTCAGCGCATGCAGCGATTCCAGCGCTTGCGACGCCGCTGTGCCCCATTCGCCGTCGCCGCTGCCCGACGATACCGCCGTACGCAATGACTCCGCGCGCTCACAGCAGAGTGCGAGCGCCCCATCGGCCATCATCGGCAGCGCCGTCGCGAGCTGCAGCAACATCGCGGGCCGATCGATGACCAGCGCCCACCAAGCGGCGAATGGACCCAGCCATTCGACATCGTCGACCTCGCCCAGGGCGGTGCCGCGCGTGGTGTCGACCAAGCGCCAAAACAGCGCACTGAGTGCGGACTTGAGCCCGGGCGGGAGATCGCGTGAGCCGTCGGCCAAGCCCGCGATTTTGCGCAGCCAGAGGCAGGTATTGTGCGCGGTGGGACCGCGACCGGGGCCGAGATCGCTGGACTCACCGCAGGCGTCGAGCGCATAGCCGCCGAGCCGGATGGCCAAGATCTCGAGCGGCAGATCGGCGTCCGCATCGACCTGCCCGAGCTGTCGACGCTCCTTGATCAAATCCAAAATCTGGGCCGGAGCACTGGCCACGAGCTTCCACGTTTCTCCGAGGTCCGGCTCATCGATCGGCTCGCCCACGGGGCGCGTTGCGAGCATCGGGCCCCACAGTCGCAGTGCAAAGGCGCGCGCGCAGCCTTCCAGCGCGTTGAGCGCCGCAGCGCGTTGCCGTAAGCGCGCATTTTCCCCGAGCGCGATCCGGCGTGCTTCGACGAAGCTGGCGGCCAAGGAGGTCGCGAAGCGCGCTGCGCGCGCGTCGGCCTCGTCGTCGTCGTATTGCGCGGCCAGGCGTATCAAGTTCTCGAGCCCGAATTCGAGGTCCAGCGGGTCGCGCTCGGCGCCGTCGACCGCGTCGGTCAAGGCCGTGACTTCGATCCAACGTCGCGATTCGTCGAGAGAGGTCGGGCGCGCGCACCAGGCGAGCTCGCGCAGCGCGCGTAAGGGGGCTTCGATCTCGGGCAACTTCTGACCGCGCCGCCAGAGCGAGGATAGGCCGCGCGTGAGTGCCCGCGCCGCGATTGCGCCGCCGTCCCCCGCGATGATGCGCGAGGCCAGTCGATCCCAGATCGCGCGCCGTTCGAAGAATAAATAAGGGGTGGCTGCCGCAACGGCGGCCAGTGCCCAATCGACCTCGCTCGGGGACTCGAGGATGGCGACCAACTGGCTGGCCAAGAATTTGAGCCGATCCGCGGGCAGGGAAGCGAACGCGGTCAACGCGCGTTGACGCAGCAGCGGCGATTCTCCCAGCACCCAGTCGAGCAGCGTGCCCTCCAATTGCTCGACTTGGCCGGTGAGGCGACCCAGAGCGCGCGCTGCGTGCACCCAAACCAAGGGTTCCGGATGGAGCAACAGCGGTTGCAGCGTTTGCAGGGCTCGACCGACCAATTGTTGGTCGGCGTGTGCCGACAGGCCGCACACGCTGATCTCGAGACAGCGCGCAGCCAAGACGCGACCGCGTAGCGCGCCTCGCGCCGGATTACGTACGAGCTCCTCGAACGTATCGGTCGAGCTCCACAGCCAACGACCGAACGCCGGTACCTCCCGCGCGCTGGCACCCGCTTCCCAGATCAAGATCTCGAGTCGTGCGCGGGCTTCGGCGTTGGCCGGTAGACGTAGCGCTGCGCCCGTACCCAAGAGTGGCACGCAACCGAGCGCGTCGAGTAGCGGGCCTTCAATCACTCGATCGGCGGCAACCGCAGCAACCCGTTCCTCGAAGCCGGGCACCGTGCGCGCGCGCGCGAGCAAGGCTGCCAGCTGTGCATCTTTTCGCCAAGTCGAGGCGTAACACCACAAGAGGAGTAGCGGACCGCCAGGCGAGGCGAAGCGTTCAGCGAGCGCCGTGACATCGCTCGCCGCGTGCGTTTGCAGAGGCAACTCTCGGGCCAACAAATCAGCCGCTGCGCGCAGCGCGTCAGGCAGCTTGCGATCGTGCTGAGCAGCGGCCGAGCCGCGCACTCGGACGCGCCAGCGATCGCGCACCGCTTCCTCCAGCTCGGGGTGTCCGACGAGGGAGGTGGCAAGGGTCGAGAATGCTTCTTCTGCCTGTACCGAGAGCATGCGCAACCTCACACGCTACACCGTTCCCCCGGGCTCCGGGAGTGGGCGCATGGCTGCGGCCGTTTTACAGCTCGGCTAAAGAGCGAGCCCGCGCCGGCTGAGACTAGCCACCGGGACGCGGGGACGAAGCCGGTTCGGCTTCATCCAGCTTCTTCTCGATTTCTTTGACGTGCGCGGCGTCCATCCCGCCACGCATCTCACGCAGCGCCCGCCGGGCCTCTTGGGGCCTCAGCGCGCCGCGCTCGAAGTCGATGCAGATGATGCACATGCTTCGAGCGTAGCAGGCTTTCATGGGATGTGCCGCGTTCAGGGCACGGTGACCAGCAGCGAGGCCGGTACCGGCTCGCCGCTGAGGGTCTTCAGGAACTCGACCAGATCCGCCTTTTCTGCCTCGCTCAGCGATAGCGGCGTCAGCAGCGGGTCCTTCGTGCTGCCGGTCGCCGGCGCACCCCCGCCAGCGTCGTAGAAGCTCACCACGTCCTCGAGCGTGGTCAGCTGTCCGGCGTGCATGTACGGGCCGGTGTCCTTGACCTCGCGCAGGCTGGCGGTACGAAACGCCGCGTGCGTCGTCGGGTCCGTCATTGGATTCGTGAGGCCCGCCAGGCGTCCGGTGTCGGTCTTGTCGCTGAACGCGCTGTCGATGTTGAGCGTGCTGCCCTTGAGCGCCCCGGCGTCTTTGAAGCGACCGTCGTCGTCGCCCAGGCCCAGGTTGTGGAACTTGTTGTCGCTCATGAACGGGCCGCTGTGACACGAGCTGCACTTGGCCTTGCCCACGAATAGGAGCGACCCGCGGATCGCCGATTCGGACAGGCCGCCGCCGCCATTGGCGACGTACTGATCGAAGGGCGCGTTGCGGCTGACGAGTTTGCGCATGTAAGCCTGAATCGCCTTGCCGTAGTTGACGATGATCAGGTTGACGGCGGTTTTGTCCGCGTCGGTCATCGTCGTCGTACCAGCATCCCAGACGGCTTGGCCCGGTTTCCCCGTTGCCGGGAAACGCGCTGCATCGACCGCAGCGGGTGCCAAGGCAGCGGGCAATGCACCGAACAGCGCCTCGTACGCGTCCTTGTAGTTGTCGTACATGAAATGCGCGAGCTTCAAGCGTGTGGAGTTCATGGTCACTGCGTTTTCGGCCACTGCCAGCGGCAACTCCCACTGCGCGGCGAAGCGCCCGCCCCAGTTGGTCCATTCGTAGAAGGAGCTATTGAGCAGCGCGGGTGCGTTGCGCGAATGCCTGTCAGTGCCCACGGTCACGGTGAACGGCGCGCGTCCGTCCGACATGGCGGGACCCAAGTGGCAGGTCGCGCAGGCGACTTTGCCGGTCTCGCCGGCGGTGCCGAGCGCGCTGTCGATGATCAGCGCACCCGAGTAACGCTTGTCGAAGAACAGCCGCTGCCCGAGCACGGCCGCGTCGGCATTGTTGGCGTATTTGTTGGTGGGATCTGCGGGCAGCGCGGGCAGCGGGGAGAGCTTTTTCAGCTCTGGGTCCACCACCCATTCTGCGACCGCGCCGGCCTCGCCGCCCATGCCGTCGTCGCTTCCGCCCACGCCGCCGGCCGAGTCGCCCGCGCTGTTCGTGCCTGCTTCGCCCGAGCCACCTTTGCCGGCATGCGCGCCTGCGCCGCCGCCTGCGCCCGACTTGCCGCCGCTACCGGCGTGCGCGCCACCGGAGCTCTCGCCGGCTTCACCGCTTTCGCCGCTTTGGCCAGCGTTGCCCGCTTTGGCTCCGCCACCGTCGCTGCTGTCGCTACAAGCTGCCAAGCAGCTCGCGCCCATGACTGCAACCACCAGCGAGATAAGTCCTAAGTTCACACATCCCCGTTTTGACATGCTCGGACATAAGCAGCTCGCGTGCCAGTTCACGGCATAGCCGGGCCGCACGGCAAATCGCCTGTTTTCGCGAAACGCGGGCGCTTGCTTTCGCGCGCCCGCTACACCTTGCGCAAGCCTTTTGCGCGCCTTGCGCAAAGCGCTTGCGCAAAGCGCTTCCGCGCAGGCTCGGCTCGACCTGGACTAGCGCTTGCGGGGCCGAGGCACACCGAGCTCGCTCAGCCGGTACACTAGCGTGCGTCGCGAAATGCCCAGCGCTTCAGCCGCGCGCGTTTGGTTGCCGCCGGTTTGCTCGAGCGCATCCAAAATGCGCTGTCGCTCGACGCCCTGCAATTCGTTGCGAGCGCGCGCCAGGATGTCCTCACGGGTGCTTTCGAGGCCGGGCGGCGTCGATGACTGACGCCCCAGGCCGCCAGAGACGATGCGCGCGGGCAAGTGCTCGGGACGCAGCACGTCCCCGGAGCACAGCACGGCGCCGCGTTCGATGGCGTTCCGCAGCTCGCGTACGTTGCCCGGCCACGGGTAACTCTCCAGTAGGCGCACGACTTCGTCCGATAGGTTGAGGGCGGCTTTGCGCCCCAACTCGCCGTTGTAGCGAGCAAGAAACATTCGGCTCAGCGCTGCGATCTCCGCGGGGCGGTCGCGCAGGGGAGGGATGGTGAAGCTGATGCCATTCAGGCGATAGAACAAATCCTCACGGAACGTACCGGCCTCGGCCTCGGCCTCGATGTCCCGGTTGGTCGCGGCCACGAAGCGCACGTCGATCTCGCGCTCGGCACGTGCACCGACGCGCAGCACCTTGCGGTCCTCCAGCGCGCGCAGCAACTTGGTCTGGATCGACAGGGGCAGCTCGCCGATTTCGTCCAGAAATACCGTGCCGCCGGCGGCCGTTTCGAGCAGGCCCGCGCGCGCTTGCAAAGCGCCGGTGAAGGCGCCCTTCTCGTGCCCGAACAGCTCGGACTGCAGCAAGGATTCGGTCAGCGCGGCACAATTGAGCGCGACGAACGGCCCGGACTTGCGCGTCGAGAGGTTGTGAACGGCGCGCGCCAACACCTCTTTGCCCACGCCGGTCTCGCCCAGCACCAGCACGTTGATCGGCGAGGCTGCGGCGCGCGCGACCTGCTCGTACAGTAGGACCATGTTGGGAGCGAGCACGACCACGCCGTCGGACTGCAGGAACGCGGGCGAGCGCACGCTCGGAGCGACACCGGTATCCTGCTCCAGAGCTGCTCGCCCGCGCGCCAGCAGCTCAGATACGCGACGCATGCGAATATACACCGCGTCCAGCAGCTCCTTGGCGGTGAAGGGCTTGCTCAGATAGTCGTCCGCGCCCAGGTTCATGCCGGTGCGTATGTCCGAGCGCTCGCCTTTTGCCGTCAGGAACACGAACGGCGTGGAAGCGATTGCCGGATCCTCGCGGATTGCCCGCAACACCGCATAGCCATCGAGCTTGGGCAGCGTGATATCGCACACGACGAGATCGGGAATACGCGCCTTGGCCAGCGCGATGCCGTCAGCACCATCTTGCGCAGAGATGACCTCATAGCCCTCTTCGGTCAGCAGCTCGAGAACGTTGGCTCGAATCACCGGATCGTCTTCGACGACTAACACTCGGCTTTTCATAGCTCTGCGCTGCTCGACCTGGAAACCGACAAGTCGCGCGGGACGCGAACTACGAATTGGGTCCCGGCACCAAGCGAGCTTTGAACTTCAATCGTACCGTTTTGCACGTCGAGAGCCTTCTTTACCACAGCGAGTCCCAGCCCACTGCCCTTGATTTGGTCGGCGTTGCTCGCGCGGAAGAAGCTCTGAAACAAGCGCGGGATGTCCGCTTCTGGGATGCCAATCCCTTCGTCTTTGACTTCGAATCGGCATTGCTCGTCATTTGCAACCACGTCGAAATGAACTTGACTCCCAGGTGGCGAATACTTGAGTGCGTTGCTGAGTAGGTTCCCAACCACTTCGGACAGCAGGCGCTCGTCCAACGTCACCTCCGGATCACCGCTGAAGCTATAACGGATGCAATGGCTGCGCGCCGAGGAGTGCTCCAAAGACTCGACCAGATGTCGGCAAAATTCTTCCAAATTCATTTGCGCTGGCGACGGCCGGAGCACCCCGGCTTCCGCGCGGCCGATGATCAGAATGTCGTCCAGCATGCGGTCCATGCTGCGCGCCGCGGAACGGATGCGCTCCAGATGATCCATCCGCCGCTCGGCTTCCCAACGCTCACTGTAGTTCTCCAACAGCTCCGTAGAGGAAACGATCACGCTCAGTGGCGTGCGAAACTCGTGAGAAGTCATCGACACGAAGCGCGTCTTCAACTCGCCGAGTTGCCGTTCTTTCTCGCGTTCACGCGCCAGGGCAGCGTTGGCTTCCCGTAGCTCTCCGGTTGCGACCTGGAGCGCCTGCGCAGAGCGGCGCATGCGCAAGATCACGTCCGTCAGTCCGAGTACGACGGTGCCGAATGCCAGAGCGAACAAGATCTGGCGTACGAGCAACGCGCGTGCGGTCGCGGAGCGGTAGTGCCTCGAGTAGGCCTCCTCGAGCGCGCGTGCCATACGCGGCAAGGGCACGGCCAAAATCTGCTGCACGATGCGATCGGCGATCGGCTTTCGTTCCAGGATGATCCGTGAGTGAGCCAAAATCAGCTCGAGCTCGTGGTCCAGCTCTAGCGCATGCGCGGCCTGCTTTTCGGCGGACAGGTCCAGTTGGGCAGCCTGCACGCGCGCGCTCGACTCTGCGTCGGCAGAGGTGTCGAACAACATGATCGCGGCGATCAGAGCTTGAATGCGGCTCGCCACGGTCGCGCCATGCGGCGCGACGCGCGCTCGATCAATCACCGAGTTTGCCAGAATCGGGAAAAAGTGTAGCGAATTCTGCAATACCGAATTGTGAGTCTTGAAGCTCTCGACCAGCTCGTCCTTTTCGCGCAGCTGTGCTTCGCTCTTCTTTAGCTGGTCCTGCATGTCGAAGGCCGCGTCCTCGCCCAGAAAGTCAGGCACGTGTTTCAGTCGTTCGTGCAAGCGTTGCAAGTCATGCAAAGCGTGCACCAGCGGGTCATATTGAATCATCAACGCGGAGCGTGATTTGAGCACCCGCTCGTTGAGCTCCGAGGTGACGGCCTGCACGCGCCGGAGATCACGGCCGTACGCCTGCTCCTCGGCAGAGTCGATGGATTCGACGGTGGAGTAGGCGAGCAGACCCAAAAATGCTGCCAGCACCAGCGCCAACGAAGCGCGCAGGATGCGGCTCACGTTCATAGCGCTTGGCCTCGGTACTCTCCGGTAAGCGAGCGCAAGAAGGCGACCAGCGCGCTGCGATCGCGTTCGGGAAGGTCGCGGCCGAGTTGGTAGTTGGCCATGTCGGTGACGGCTTCCTCCAGCGTGGCGGCGCTGCCGTCGTGAAAGTAGGGCGCGGTCAGCGCAACGTTGCGCAGGCTGGGGACGCGGAAAACGAAGCGATCCTGGTCACGCTGGGTGACGTTGAAGCGCCCCAAATCCGCGTTGTCGAAATGACCGCGGTCGGCGAAGAAGTCGCGCAGGACGCCGAAGCGTTCGAACAGGTTGCCGCCGATCGCTACGCCCTGATGGCAGCTCGAGCAGCCGTAACTCTTGAACATGGCGTAGCCACGCTTGACCTCGGGCGAGACGGCCTGGGCATTTCCCCGTAAGTATTGATCGAACGGCGAGTTCGGGGTGACGAGCGAGCGCTCGTAGTCGAGGATCGCTAGGCGAACGTTGCTCGGCGTCAGCCCGTCCGCAAACACGCTCGCGAATTTGCGCCGATAGTCCGCGACTTCGGCCAGGTGTTTGGTGGCAGTCTCCCAAGACGAGGCCATGACCTTGGGATTGACCATCAGCGCGTCGATGTGTGTTTCGAGTGACTCGTATTTGCCTCCCCAAGAAAGCTTGTACAAGAAACGAACGTTGTACATCGTCGGAGAATTGACGGCCGAATCGGGCCTGCCAGTCACGGACGAGTGCGGCTTGTCGTCGGCTAGACCGTGGCCTTCGTGGTGGCAGTCGGTGCAGGCGACCTTACTGTCGCCGGATAACCTCGGCTCTGCGAACAGCGCTTCTCCCAGCGCCGCGCGTGCTGGGTCGAAATCGACCGTCAGCGGTAGCGGCTCGATGGGCTGATCGCCGAGCGAGCTGCTCTCGACGATCTCGCTGTCGTCGAATTTTTCATGACGCTCGCAACCCCATAGGGTGACGATGGTCAGCGCGACCAGTAAAATCGCCAGCAAAGCGCGGCTCGAAGTCACAGGCCCATTGCTTGGCATCAGCGCCGCCGAGGTTAACCCGACTCGCCTGTCCCACCAAGCATGACCGCGCTCGATTCGACGCTAGCTTCAGTCACGGCAGCCGCCAGAACCAGCAAAAGCGGAAACGATTACTATTGTCTCCACGCTCGGAATGGGAATCGCGCGCGCTGGGCCAAACGAGTACACGCCAGGAGAACGGGCCGAGATTGGCATTTACCGGTGACAGCCTCGAGTAGCTGCGCGCCCAACGGCGTGAATGCGCCTCGCTTCGGACACGAGCCGCGGCTTTGGGTCAATCTGCAGCAGTTGTCGCTCAGCGCGGTTTCGGGGACTGCTTTCTGCGCTTCAGTGCCGCCTCATAGGCGCTTTGTAGCGCGCGGAACGCCTCTGCAGAGCCGCCGCGGTCAGGGTGAGCTCGCAGCGCGCCCGCGCGATACGCTTGCTTGATTTCAAGGAGCGTTGCCTTCGGTCCGAGCCCGAGCGTTTGCCAAATCGAGGTCGCGTTGTTCGCGGCTCGCGCTTTGGGAGCTTCGTCGCTCGCGTTGGCGGAGTGCGTCGATGGCCACGGCTCTTTGCCGATCAGGATGTTGGACCAGGCACGGGCCCAGCTGCTTTCGATCTCCGTGAGCATGCAGTTGGCGGCGCGTTCCGCTGCGGCCTTTGCTTCGGCGTGGGTCCGCGCTCCACCGGCATGGGCGTCGGGCTTGCGAAAGGGCTTGCGCGAGGGCGCGGCGGTCCACCACGCGGCCCACAGGAAGCGGCGACGACGAGTCGGGGCGATCGCACAAACCGGGGCAAATAGCGCAGAAGACATGGGCGTTTCGCGATCAGGCTAGCGTGATCGCTGGTTTGACACTACCCCGCACGGGATGCCTTCGTGCGTGCCCTGGCCGACTGATGACGCGGTGATCGCTGCCACGCGCGCCTGGCTGACCCGGATCGTGATTGGGCTCGAGCTGTGTCCCTTCGCCAAGCCGGTACACGTGAAGGGGCAGATTCGTTATTTCGTGAGCTCCGCCGAGGAGCCCGAGTCGTTGCTACGAGATCTGCTGGAGGAGCTGCGAGGCTTGGCGGACGCGGATCCCGCCGCCGTGGACACCACGCTCTTGATCTTGCCGCGCGCGCTGCCGGATTTCTTGGAATACAACGACTTCCTGAGCGTTGCCGAGTTTGCGCTGGAGGACCTGGGCTTGTCTGGGCATTTGCAGATCGCGAGCTTTCATCCTGACTATCGATACGCGGGCAATTCTGAGGACGATTTGGCAAACTACGTGACGCGGTCGCCCTACCCGATGCTGCATCTGCTGCGCGAAGCCAGCGTCGATCGCGCGGTCGCGGTATTCCCGGATGCCAAGCTGATCGTGAACAAGAACATCGAGACGCTGCGCGCGCTCGGGCTCGACGGCTGGCGTCGACTGATGGACAGCGTGCTGCCGCTTTGAGTCATGCGCATTTTGGCGATCTGCGGCAGCCTGCAGGAGAGCTCGAGCAATCTGACCCTGCTCCGCCTGGCAATCGCCAGTGCGCCCTCAGGGGTGGAGATCGAGCTGTACGATGGCCTGCGTGACTTGCCGCACTTCAACCTCGATCTGGAACGCGCTGGCTCGCCCGCTCCGGTTGCCGAGCTCCGTCGCGCGGTCGCGGGCGCGAACGCGCTGTTGATTGCGATGCCAGAGTACGGTCACAGCTTGCCGGGCTCGCTCAAGAACGCAATCGATTGGCTGATCGGTTCGGGTGAGCTCGAGGGCAAGCTGGTCGCCATCACCAGTGCGGTGGCCGGGCCGCTACGCGGCAGGTTGGGGCTGGGCGCGCTACGCGCCACGCTCGACGCGGTGAGCGCGCGCATCGCGTTCCAAGAACCGATCGCGCGCGGCCCGAGCTTCGAGCGTGAGGTCGCCCAGATGTTGAGCCTGTTGGTCGCTGCCGGCAGCGTCGAGTAAGCGCTCGGCTGCGTTCACCTGGGCGGGTCGCCGATCTTCGTGGCGCAGCCGAAGAGCACCTGGATCTTGCCACCCTTGTCGGCTTTGACGTCGTTACAGGCCTTGCCGCACAAATTGATTTGAGTGCCGTCGGCCGAGTACTGCCACCCGCTACCCGCAGCGCAGGTCGTGCCCACTGGGTCTTGCAGCACGGTCGTGACCGTGCCGGCGCTGTTGGTGTAGTTCACGTTCACCATGCCCGGCTGCAAAGCCTCGCCAGCAGGCGGGGAAGGGATCGTGTACACGCAATCCAGCGCCGTGGTGGTGCGAATGCTGGCCAGCGCCGCGCTCAGCTGCGCCGCGGCGCTCTGCGTGGTGTCCACCAGGAACGCAGCCTTGGTGCCGCCGTTCTCGGCGATCGAGTTCAGATTGGCCAGGTTGGGCCCCACGCCGAGCACGTAGGTCGGAATTTTGGGCGTGTTGGCGGAGCCCACGGCGGCCCTGAGGGCGATCGAAGCCGCTTGTTCGACCGTGTTGGTACTGCCGCAACCATTGGGCTGCCCGTCCGTGGCGTAGACAACGGCGACCCGGTGGGTGGGATGGGACTTGGCCCAAGCCGTGGCGTGGTCGATGGCGGCGGTGAGCGAAGGCACGGTGGGCGTGGTGCCGCCGGGCATCTGCATGTCGATGGCGCTGGTCAGCGGCTGAGAAGTCATCGACAGCGGCCCGATTTCAACGTTCGGCATCGCGTAGGAATTGGCGTTGCAGGTGGTGTTCTCGCGGCCACCGTTGCCCCCAACGGGGAAGAAGCGCATGCCGACGCCCAGAGTCTGGTTCGCGGGATCGGCAACGAAGGCCTTGAGTGCCGCGCTCACCACGGTCCAACGCGAGTCGCCCGACGCTGGCGGACCATTGACCATGTCGCAGGCCACGCCGTTGTCCGGCACGGGGCAGTTCATCGAGCCCGTGATGTCGACCATGAAGTACAGATCGACCTGGACGGCTTGACCATCGGCGGAGCTCGTGGCGCAGGCGGAGTTCGGGTCGACGACCGAGCCAGCACCACCGCTCGGGTTGCCGGTCGTGGCGCCGCTGCCGGTGGCACCGGTGTTGATGTTGTTGCCTGTGCCGTTGCCAGTAGCGCCCGTGTTGGTTGCACCCGTGCCCTCGGCGACCATCGACGTATCGACGTTCGACCCGCAGGCCAACGCAACGAAGATGCCGAAAAAAACCGGGGCGACTTGTCCAAAGCGCATCACAGAAACCTCCAAAGTGTAGGGCCAGGCCCGTACACCAAAATGGCGTGCACCGAGTGCTAATTACCCAATAGTGACCGATCCTGAGGAAGCGAGGCTAAATTCCCGAAACTCGCTAGAGTTCGCGTACGAGTATATCTCTGCAGCGCCGCTAGTTCACGCTGAGGTTGATTGATGGCATTGATTTCATGAGTGATGACCGCACCTTCTCCCACCCTTAGGCCTTATCAACGCGAGGCGATCGAAGCGGTGCTCGCCGCGCGTCGTGCGGGCGCCCGGCGGATGCTGGTGTGCTTACCCACGGGGGCAGGAAAGACCGTGATTTTCTCGCATTTGGCGCAGCTGGCGCGGCGTCAGGTGTTGGTCTTGGCCCATCGTGAAGAGCTGCTGTCGCAGGCGCGAGAAAAGCTTTCGCAAGCGCTCCGCGGTAGCGCGGTCGTCGCGCTCGAACGCGCTGCCGAGCGCGGGGCAGCGGAGGCCAAGGTGCTGGTGTGCTCCATTCGCTCACTCCACGAACAACGCTTGGCCGAGGTCATTCGAGGTAGAAATGTCGGGCTCGTGATCTACGACGAGTGTCACCACGCCGCCGCCGAGGACAACCTGCGCGTGCTGCGCCAGATTGGCGTTTTCGAGCCGGATTGGTCGGGGACGTTGCTCGGCTTCACGGCCACCACCGCGCGTGGCGACGGCAAGGGGTTGGATGAAGTGTTCGAGCGCATCGTCTATTCGCGCACGCTGCCGGATTTGATCGACGCTGGCTATTTGTCCAAGTTGCGGGGCTTTCGCATTTCGACTGCCGCCGACCTGACTCGCTTGTCGTGTGCGGGCGCCGACTTTCGTGAGGAGGAGCTGGCCTGTGCCGTCGACATCGAAGAGCGCAATGCGTTGGTCGCGCGCTCGATTCAAGAGTTGGCGCGCGACCGACGCACGATCGCCTTCTGCGTCACCGTAAACCACGCTCGCAATCTGTGCCACTCGCTCAATGCCCTGGGAGTTCCTGCGGGCGTCGTGCACGGCGCGATGCCGAGCGAGCAACGCGCTCGTGCGCTGGCAGACTTTCGCGCTGGCACGACGCACGTGCTGTGCAACGTCGCGGTGCTGACCGAGGGCTTCGACGATCCTGGCGTGTCGTGCATTGCGATGGCTCGACCCACGCGCTCGGAGGGGCTGTACGCCCAATGCGTCGGGCGCGGCACGCGCCAGAGTCCCGGAAAAAAGGACTGCTTGATCCTGGATTTCGTGGATCTGTCCGAGCTCAGTCTGTGCACGCTGCCCTCGCTCTTCGGCGTTCCCCGCGCGCTCGATTTGCAAGGTGAGGACGTCAGTGAGGCGCGCCGAGTCTGGCAGCAAATCACCTTCGATCGACCGGGCTTCGAGCTCGAGGCCGGCGCGTTGACCTTGCCTGAAATTCAGCAGCGGGCCGCGAGCTTCGATCCACTCACTTTGGAGGCCAACCAAGAAGTGCGCGCGATCTCGGCGAACGCCTGGTTCTCACTCGGCCGACACGGGCTCGGGCTGCACTTCGAACGCCGCCCGGGTACCACCAGCGAAGTCGTGATTTTGCAGCGCGCCGCGCGCGGCAAGCGCTGGGAAGTGAGCCTGGATGGCAAAGCCAAGGACCGCTTTTCGAGCATCGAGGCCGCGGTCGAGGCGGTCGACTACGAGATCGGCCGCATGGGGGCCCGGGCCCAAGCCTCCGCGCGCGAAGAAGCCAGTTGGCGTCGCGCGCCTGGCGCGCTGCTATCGGCCGACGCGCTGCGGCTTTCGGTGTGGCATCGCGTGTTCGGAAGTGAGCCGCGAAAAGCTTGAGTCGCTGCGCGGGGACCGTCGCCGCGCTTGTCCCGGGGCTGGCTCTGTGCCCAAGGTGCGGGCTCGGAGAAACGGCACGAATGCTCGAATCGCAGACCATCGATAGTGCACGCATCGAGGGCGGCAGTGAGTTCGTGCTGGCGCGCCACGATCAGGAGTGGATCGTTCGCGTCGACGGACGCGTGCTCATGTCGAGTCGAATGCACGATTCGGAAGAGGCGTTGGCCGAGCATGCGCTCGAACGCTGTGACGATCCGGGGGCGGTGCTGGTGGGCGGGCTCGGCCTCGGCTTCACCTTGCGAGCCGTGCTGGATCGCGTGCCTGCCGACACCCGCGTGACCGTTGCGGAGCTGGTCCCGCAGCTCGTGGCTTGGAATCGCACCCACCTGGCGGAGCTCAACGACAGCCCGCTGGATGACGAACGCTGCCAGGTCGTGGTCGGGGACGTGTACGACACGATCAAGCGTTCCGCGCGCGGCTTCGATGTGATCTTGCTCGACGTGGACAATGGTCCGGTCGCGCTCTCCAGCGCCAAAAACCAACGACTGTACGCGGAGCACGGCGTGCGCGCGTGCTACCAAGCGCTGCGTCCGGGGGGAGTGCTCGCGGTCTGGTCTTCCGGCCCCAATGCACGCTTCGAGCGCAGGCTCGCCAGTGCGGGTTTCGGTGTCGATGTGCTGCGCGTTGCGGCGCGCAAAGGCTCGCGCGCGCGCCACGTCATTTTCATGGCCGAGCGCTTGGAAGAGCGCTGACGCGCGGCTCGCTCAGGGGCCGTCAGGCGCGCTCGGTGCGACCGGCGTGGGTGCCGCTTCGGCGGCAGTGTTCACAACCGGCGCCGGTTCCGGCGCAAGCGCCGAAACGGCGGCAGGCTCCGGGGTCGCGCCAGCTGTGTCGGGCGCGCTCGCCGTTGCCGGTGAGTCGACGCTTGCCTCGTCCGAGCGCGCGGGCGTAGCCGTGCCCTTCGGGCGTCTGGCAAGGCGCGGCGCGACTCGTTGCGGTGCCACTTGGCGCGCGGCTGGCATCGCGGTCGTCACGCTCGCGCTCGGCGTGGCGGCTGCTTCGAGCGTTGGCGTTGGCAGAGGCACGGGGCTCGGTGGAGCCATCGGGCTTGCTTGGGCCGTCCGGGTGGGGGGAGTGGCCGCGTGGCGTATTGGCGAGCGAATCACGAACAGTGTGAAGATGGCGGCCACGGCGGCCGAACCCAGCGAGGCTCCGAGCACCACACGCCGAGAACGCCTTTGATCGGCGCGTCGTTCACTCGAAAGCAGCTCGTCGAGATCACCCCAAGCCCCGGGCGCGCGCGCTCGATCCTCGGCGGCGGCATCAGCGGTCGTTGGGGCCAGCGAATTGGGCAGCGACGGCGTCGGGGGGCGCGTCACCGGCAGCGCGGCCGCGACCGCAGGCACTGGCGCGAGCCGAGCTGAGTCGACCCGTCCCTGCCAATCGGCGCGTCCCGAAGCCGAAAAAGTCAGACTCGCGTTCGGACGATCGTAGACCGCGAGCGGTTCGTCTCGGCCAGCGAGTGGCGTGATGGGAGCAGGCTTTCGCACACCCCCTCGAGCTTCGAGCCCCGGGAAACCGAGCGGCAGCGTATTCCGAGCTCGTTGCGTCTGCGTTTGCGCGGGGAACGGCGCTTGCGGCGTGCCGCTGCCGGGTGCAGCGGGAGGACGCACCCCTTCGGGTGTCGCGCCGCGCGTCGAGTCGACGGCAAGCCGCAACTGCGGAACGTCGGCCACTCGGGTCCAATCGTGCATGCCGATCCGCCAGACCAGCGACTGTGTGGACAGCTTGCTTTTGCGCAGGCCGTCGATCACTTCCAGGGTCGTCATCGGCACCACCACGTCATCGGCTATGTTGACCAACCACTCTCCGTGGTTGCTGCTTTTGGCCGCGTGCTGCTCGTGCGAAGAACCCACGCAGGCACCATAGCCAAATCGCGCTGCGCGGGGAGAATTTGCCGAAAACCGAGTGATATTCGAGGCCTCGCGCACGAAAACGGCTGCGATCGTCGGTCCTGCCGAGCGGTCTCGCGCTATCCTCCGGCCATGATTCTCGAAGAGTCAGCCGTTGAGCTGATGACCCCGAGCGGCGTGATGCTGACACACGTGTCGAAACCGGTGGCTCCCGGCCGTCGCCCCGGCATCGTGTTGTTCTCCGAGATCTTCCAGCGCACGGGACCGATCAGGCGCATGGCCGCCATGCTCGCGGGGCAGGGATTCGTGGTGCTCGTGCCCGAGATCTTTCACGAGCTCGAACCCGCGGGCAGCGTGCTCGCCTACGACGCTGCGGGCACGGCGCGCGGCAATCAGCACAAGATCGCCAAGACCGTCGCCGCGTACGACGCCGACGCGCGCGCCTGCCTCGACCACCTGGAGACGCGTGACGACTGCAACGGCCGCTTGCTCAGCGCCGGGGTGTGCATCGGGGGGCACTTGGCCTATCGCTGTGCGCTCGATGCGCGCGTGCGTGCTGCCGCTTGCTTCTACGCGACCGATCTGCACAAGGGCTCACTCGGTCAGGGGGGCGACGACTCATTGGCGCGAACGGCCGAGATTTCTGGCGAATTGCTGATGGTTTGGGGACGCCAAGATCCACATGTGCCGGATCAAGGCCGGGCGCTGATCCAAGCGCGCCTGATCGAGACCCAGCGCCGCTTCACCTGGCACGAATTCAACGCCGCGCACGCCTTCTTGCGCGACGAAGGTCCACGCTACGACCCGGCGCTGGCTCTGCTGTCGTATCGCATGATGATCGAACTGTTCCAGCAGGTCTGAATGAGCGGGACGGTGAAGCAAGGCGAGCCTTTGCCGGCTTGGTTTTTGGATCGCAAATCACTCAAGGCGCTGGGACTCGCCCAGCGCGCGGCGTACCGCGCGGCGCGGCCTTTTCCGCACGCGGTATTCGATGGCTTCCTGGGCGATAGTTGCGCGCTCGACCTGGCCCAGCGTTTCCCCGGTCCGGAGCATGAGACCTGGATGCGGCGTGACTATCGCGAGCAATCGGCGCGCCTGGGGCAGCTACAACGCAGCGGTTTCGAGGGCGTGCAGCCGGCCTTGCGCCATTTGCTGGGCGAGTTTTCGGCGATGGCGTTTTTGGAATTTCTGGGCGCATTGACCGGCAACGAGGGCTTGATCGCCGACCCGCACTTTCGAGGCGCGGGGCCGTCCCTGACCTTGCCCGGTGGCCACCTGGCACTGCACGCCGACTTCAATCGCGATCGCACGCGTCACCTGCAGCGCAAGCTGACCGTGATCTACTACTTGGGCCTCGATTGGCAGCCCACCTGGGGCGGCGCATTGGAGCTCTGGAACGAGTCGCGCACGCGTTGCGAAGCAAGCTATCTGCCGCTGTTCGATCGCCTGCTCGTGATGGACCACGGCGATACGTATTGGCATGGCCACCCGCAACCCTTGGCCTGCCCCGAGGGCCGCTATCGCGCCTCGGTTGCCGCCTACTACTATGTGGCCACGCCGCCCTCAGACGAGGAAGACTCGCACGGCGCGATCTGGGCACCTTGAGCCCTCGCGACGCATTTTTGCCTCGCTTGTCGTCAGCAAGCGGCGCGTGTCTTGCAAGGTCGAGCTGCATGACGATATCCATCACCGGTCTCCTGGTTCTATTGATTGTCGCGGGCATCTGCGGCGGTATCGGTCGCGCCATCGGCGGAGGTACGGGCGGCGGGTTTTTCGTGTCGATTGCCGTGGGTTTCGTGGGCGCGCTGTTGGGCACCTTCGTCGCGCACTACTTCCACCTGCCCGAGTTGTTGATGGTCACCATCGATAACCATCCCTTCCCGATCCTGTGGTCGATCATCGGCGCCTCATTGTTCGTGGCGCTGGTGCATCTTGTCTCGGGAGGGGCTACCGGCCGCAGTTGGCGCTACCGCTGAGCGCGGACGGCGCCCCGCGGCTCCCGTTCTCGGATCGGCCAGGGCTGGTCACGGGGGCCGGCTTGCCAGTTGTCGTGTCGCCCGTCCCAGTACACCACTCTCACGTCCAATGGGTCGACGTCATCGAGCGTGTTTAGGTTGATCGAGACGAAGTCGCCGCCCAGCTCGGCGAGGTGCCCCGCACCGAAGCAGTGCACGCCGCAGCGTTTACAAAACGAGCGCTGCGAGACGTTGTTGCGCCAACCGTATTGGGTGAGGCTGTCCTGGCCTGCCAGCAGCTCGAATGCCGCCGGTTTGACGATGCTGCCGAGCTGGCTCAGCTTGTTACAAATCGAACAGTTGCAGCGGCTGCCCTGACTGGCGTCGAGCGTGACTTGGTAACGAACGGCGCCGCAGTGGCAGCCGCCGGTGTGAAGTCGGGGTAAGCGCACGGTTTCGACTGATTTGTGGTTGTTCATGGCTGCTTTCCTTTCGCGTTAGGGAACGACGAAAACCAGCCTGCCAGCCCCAAATGACAGCATTATGTCAGTTATGTCGGCCCAGCTTGCGCAGTGCGACGAGCGTTCACGTTCAGCTCCCCCTTGCGCTTTCGCGGCATCTGGTTTTATTCGATAGGCGTGACGGTTTCTGACGCTCAACGCGCCGTTCACACGGTGTTTCGCCTCGAGTCGGCGCGGCTGATTGCCGGGCTAACGCGCCTGGTGAAGGACGTGGGGCGGGCCGAAGAGTTGGCGCAGGACGCGCTCGTGGTGGCGCTCGAACGTTGGCCCGACTCGGGAGTCCCGGACAACCCCGGAGCCTGGTTGATGGCGACCGCCAAGCGACGCGCAATTGACGAGCTTCGGCGCGGCAAGCGCTGGCAACGCAAGCAAGACGCCATCAGCCACGAGATCGAAGCGCGAGCCGAGCTCAGCGCCAAGGACTTGGACGCCGCGCTCGACGACGATCTGGGCGACGATCTCTTGCGTCTCGTGTTCACCTCGTGCCACCCCATTCTGTCTACCGAAGCGCGTGTGGCCCTCACGCTGCGCTTGCTCGGCGGGCTCAGCACCGACGAAATTGCGCGCGCGTTCTTGGTGCCCGAGCCGACCATTGCGCAGCGCATCGTGCGTGCCAAACGCCAGTTGGCGGATTCTCGCGTGCCTTTCGAAGTGCCACGCGGTGCGGAGCTCGCGGTGCGCTTGGCTTCGGTTCTGGAGGTCGTGTACCTGATCTTCAACGAGGGCTACTCGGCTACGGCCGGGGAAGACTGGATGCGGCCGGGCCTGTGCGACGACGCGCTGCGTTTGGGCCGAATCTTGGCGGAGCTCGCGCCAAGCGAGCCGGAAGTCCACGGGCTCGTGGCGATCATGGAAATTCAAGCTTCACGTGCCAAGGCCCGCACCGCGCCCAATGGCCAACCGATTCTGCTCTTGGAACAGAACCGCGCGCGTTGGGACCAACTGCTGATCGGTCGTGGGCTCGCGGCGCTGGCGCGTGCCGAGGCCTTGGGCGGTGCGCGCGGACCGTATGCCTTGCAGGCAGCGATCGCGGCCTGTCACGCGCGAGCCGGCCATGCGGAAGCCACGGACTGGGCGCGCATCGCCTCACTGTACGCGGAGCTCGCCGAGCGCATGCCGTCGCCTATCGTGGAGCTGAACCGCGCGGTAGCCGTGTCGATGGCCGCCGGACCTGCCGCGGGCCTTTCGCTGATCGACGAGCTACGCACGGAGCCCTCGCTGCGCGCGTACCATTTATTGCCCAGCGTGCGCGGTGACCTGCTGTACAAGCTCGGTCGACTGGAGGAAGCGCGCGCGGAGTTCGAACGCGCAGCTTCCTTGACGCGCAACGCGCGGGAGCGCGCCCTGCTCGAGGAACGGGCCCTTTCTTGCGGCTCCTCCGAGAGCAGCCGTCCTTCCGCGAAGAGCCGGCGCTAGCGGCCAATCTCCGTCCGTTCAGGCTTGACCACTTTGCGTTCGTTTGATACTTAAGTGATCGCTTTAGTGTTTGAAAGGTGAGCCATGGGCCTACGTTTGTACAGTCATCCATTCGCGTCTTTCTGCCAAAAGGTGCTGATTGCGTTGTACGAGAATGCGACGCCCTTCGAGGCCGTGCTGATCGATCTCGCGAACGCGGCGGATCGCGCCGAGTTGATGCGTGTCTGGCGCATCGCAAAATTCCCCGTGCTGCTGGACGACGCGCGTGCCTGCAGCGTGCCGGAGTCGAGCATCATCATCGAGTACTTGAGCCAATACTACCCGGGGCCGGTCGCGCTCGTGCCTCAGGATCCGGATCTGGCCCGCGATACGCGCTTGCTCGATCGCTTCTACGATCTGTACGTCAGCGAGCCGATGCAAAAGATCGTGGGCAATCGCTTGCGCCCTGCCGGCCAGGGAGATGCGTTTGGCGTCGCGCAAGCTAGGGCCTTGCTGGACACGGCCTACGGCATGATCGAGGAGCAACTCGCCGACAAGACCTGGGCGACGGGCGATTCGTTCAGCTTGGCTGACTGCTCGGCAGCGCCCGCGCTGCTGTACGCCAACGTGGTGCACCCGATGGGCGAGGCTTTTCCGCGCGCGGCCGCCTACCTGAAGCGCCTGCGCGAGCGCCCCTCGTTTGCGCGGGTGCTGCGTGAGGCAGAGCCGTTTTGGGCCATTTTCCCGAAGGAATCGTGAGCCGGGAGCAGCAATCGGCCGCACTCGACGGCCTATTTCAGGCGCTCGGCGATCCCGCGCGCCGCGGCATGGTCGACCGGCTGTGCCGCGGCCCTGCTTCGGTGAGTGAGCTCGCTCAGCCACTCGCGATGACTTTGTCCGCCGTCGTCCAACACCTGCAAGTGCTCGAGGCGAGCGGCCTCGTCAGTACGCGCAAAGACGGTCGGGTACGCACTTGCCAGCTGGAAACGGCAGCGTTCGAGCGCGTGGAACGCTGGCTTGCTGGCAGGCGCAGTCAGTGGGAAGCGCGCTTCGATCGCTTGGCTGAATATTTGGCCGAACAAGACGCGGCGAGCAAACCAACCAAAAAACGCTGAGCGGGTGCCGAGATGAAAGCAGGGTCTTGCCAACACACCACGTTCGTCATCGAGCGAGGCTACGCCGCTTCCCCGGCACGAGTATTCGCCGCCTGGGCGGACCCCGCGCTCAAGGCGCGTTGGTTCAACGGTCCGAGCGCGTGGCAAGACGAAGGCTACGTGCTCGACTTTCGCGTCGGTGGCCGCGAGCATCTGCGCACCGGCGCGCCCGGCGGCAAAGTGCATCGATACGACTGCTGCTACCAGGACATCGTGCCCGATGCGCGCATCGTGTACAGCTATGACATGCACATTGGGGAGGCGCGCATCAGCGTATCGCTCGCCACGGTGGAATTTCAGGGCGACGGCGCCGGCACACGCATGAAGTTCACCGAACAAGCCGTGTTCTTGGACGGCTACGACGACGCGGGCAGCCGCGAACGCGGGACCAATGAGCTGTTCGGTAAGCTCGAGCTGGTTCTGGGCGCCGGCTAGCGGGTTAGGGGAGGAAGCAAAAAAAGATCGCGCCAGCTGTCGATCGGCAGCCACGCCGATTGACGAGTGGGTAGGCCAGGAAAAATCTTCCGGCTCGGACCACAGGAGCAATGAGCATGCGATTTTTATGTCTGTACAAGCCCGGCAGCGCTGAATCCCACGCGCCCCCGACCAGCGAAGAGCAGCAGACCATGGGCAAGCTGATCGGGGACATGGCCAAGGCGGGTGTGCTGCTGGCCGTAGAGGGCTGCTTGCCGAGCTCCTACGGTGTACGCGTCGAGATCGACGCGGGCAAGTTCACGGTGACCGATGGCCCATTTCCGGAAACCAAGGAGCTTATCGCCGGATTCTGCTTGATGCAGGTGAAGTCCAAAGAGGAGGCGGTCGAGTGGGGCAAGCGCTTCTTGAGCGTCGTTGGCGAGGGGCAGAGTGAGATTCGGCAACTGCACGAGATGCCCGCAGGCTGAACGGTACCTCCTGCGCGCTGCGTCCGTCAGCATTCGGCCGCAGCGCGCGAGGCAACCGTCAGCCGACGGGATGATCGCCTTCCCCTTGCAGCACGAAGTCCGGATAGCCAGGAACGCCCATCTCTGGCACATCCAACCCGCCGAGCTCAGTCTCGGTCGAGACGCGGTTGCCGCCGATCGCCTTGCCAATTAGCCAGAATATGCCGCCGCCGACTACCACGTTCCAAGCGATGGCAGTACCGGCCTCGATGCACTGAGCCACGAGCTGAGAGGGATCGCCGTAGAACAAGCCGGTTACCCCGCGGCCGGGCTGGCCCATGTATGAGGTCGCACCCACGGCGTTCCAACCAGCGCCGTAGCTGCCGTCCGAGAACAGCCCCACCGCGATCAACCCCCACAAGCCGTTGGCGCCATGCACACTGATTGCGCCGACCGGATCGTCGATGCCCATCCGCTCCACGAAAAAGACGCTCCACACGACCAGCACACCGGCGACCGCGCCGATGATGAAGGCGCCCATCGGTGATACGAAGGCGCACGGCGAGGTGATCGCCACCAAGCCCGCGAGCATGCTGTTGCACATCATCGACGGGTCGGGCTTTCCGTACACGTTCCACATGTAGAGCACGCCGCTCAAGCTGGCGGCCATGCCCGCAATCATGGTGTTGACCGCCACGATCCCGATGCGTCCGTCCGTGCCCGCGAGCGAGCTGCCGGCGTTGAAGCCGAACCAGCCGAAGGCCAAGATGAAGGTGCCTAGCTGCACCATCGGAATGTGGTGCGGCAAGATGGCTTGCGGCTGGCCGTTGATGAACTTGCCAATCCGCGGCCCGATCATCCAGGCGGTGATCACCGCCAGCGCGCCGCCTTGTAAGTGCACGACGCCCGAGCCGGCGTAGTCGACCGCTCCGTGCCCGAAGCCGAGTCGATAGCCGATCTGTGCCAACCAACCACCGCCCCATACCCAATTGCCGAACATGGGGTAGGTGAAGCCGCCGACGAGAATGCTGAAGATGAAGAAGCTCTTGTACCGCCAGCGTTCGGCGCAGGCGCCGGTCACGATGGTCGCCGTGGTGTCCATGAATGCCATCATGAACAAAAACATCACGATCGCGGCCGAGTCGTAGCCCGCGCCGCTCAGGAAGAAGCCGGTGGTGCCGAACAAGCCCCAGCCATGATCACCGTTGACCGAAGACCCCAGCGTAAACATGTGAGAAAGGGTGGGCAGCCCGCCCAACATGGCGGGTCCGCCGATCGCAGTGCCGTTCATCCCGCCGCACATCAAGGCAAAGCCGGACACGAAGAAGCCGAACATGCCCAGGGCGTAGACCAGGAAGTTCATCGACATGGTGTGCGCGGCGTTCTTTGCGCGACACAGTCCGGTCTCCACCAGGGCGAAGCCTGCCTGCATGAAAATGACCAAGAAGCCTGCGATCAGCACCCAAACGAAGTTGATGGAGAAGTAGCTTCGCGAGGACGACTGCGCGATCGCATCGATGCCGGCCGCCACTTCCTCCGGCGTCATCTTTTTGGGATCGAGCTTGCTGTAGCCCGGCACCGACGCGGGCGTCGGCGTCATTTGGAACGCGCCAGTCTTGTCGGGCTCGGCGTCGGCCGCGCGAGCGGGCTGCGCCCACGTGAGCAGCGCCGCTAGGCAGCAAACGCTGATGGCCAGCCAGTGCCGCCAAACCTGCAACACGTTCGGCGCGCTTTGCGATACTCGAACGGGTGAAGCCTTCGAACGCGGCTCGATCCTCTTCTGCTCAAGCATCCGACCTCCTTGATGTTCTTGATGTTTCGAATACTGGGGGGGGCGTAGGTTTCAGCCGTGTTTCGGAGACGCTTCTCTAGGGCCTGTCCTTGAACGATCGGACATCGGTTGACGTGCCCGTGCCCGGGGGGCTCGTGTCCGAAAACCGGAGCACGGTTCCGTTCGACGTCACGCACCTGTGCAAGCGGGCCACTGTGGGGCAGCCCCAAGAAGGCCGAATCCTGCTGGATGCGCTCGGCCTCGGCTACGAGGAAGCGCAAGTCCGAGCGGCGTTCGCGGGCTTGGACACCGACCAAGACGGTCAGATCGACTTTGCCGAGTGCAGTGGTGGGTGGGGCGCTGAAGCGTCTCGTGCCGCACAAACGAGAGAAGCGCTGCGTCGCCGAGACCTCCAAGGTCATCGACGGCGCAGCGCTTGGGTTACGCGCTCACAACGGTCGTGGAATCAGGTCGAGCCAACCGCGGCCGAGCTGGCTGCGCTCGGTGCACCGCGGTCTTCTTGCTCCAAGTGACCGTAGGTGTGCTCGTTCGTGTGGTAGCCCTGCTCGCCGTGGTCGGAGAGATCGAGCCCGAGCTCTTCGTCTTCCTCGTTCGGGCGTAGACCGATCGTGGCCTTGAGTGCGTAACCGATGGCCACGGTAGCCACGACGGCCAGCGCGATGGTGAAGCCCATGGCCTTCAGCTGCTCGAGCCACAGGCCGTTGCCCACGAGATCCTTCAGGTTGAGATTGAGGTTGGGGTTCATGCCGGCGTCCGCCAGGAAACCGGTGATGAGCGCGCCGATCGTGCCGCCCACGGCGTGCACGCCGAAGGTGTCGAGCGCGTCGTCGTAGCCGAGCATCTGCTTCAGCTTGGTGCAGGCGAGGAACGGGACGATGCCGGCGATCACGCCGATGACGATCGCGCCCACCGGGGTCACGAAGCCCGCAGCCGGGGTAATCACGACCAAGCCGCCGACCGCGCCGGAGCAGAAGCCGAGCACCGTGGGCTTGCCGCGCGTGATCCACTCCGCTGCCGGCCAAGCTGCGCAAGCGACCGCGGTGGCAATGGTCGTGGTCATGAAGGCATTGGCGGCGATGGCGTCGGCAGCAACGGCGCTACCGGCGTTGAACCCGTACCAGCCGACCCACAGCATGCCCGTGCCAACCATGGTCAAGACCAAGCTATGCGGTGCGAAGCTCTCCTTGCCGAAGCCTTTGCGCTTGCCGACGATCAGCGCCAGCACGATGGCCGACCAACCCGAGGACATGTGCACCACGGTGCCGCCCGCAAAATCGATGGCTTTGATGCCGGCCTTGGCGTTCCAGACGCCGTTCATGTAGCCGTCGACGCCCCAAACCATGTGCGCAAGCGGGAAGTAAACGATGAACATCCAGGCGGCCATGAACAACATCAGCGCGCTGTATTTCATGCGTTCGGCGATGGCACCGACGATCAGCGCCGGGGTGATGATCGCGAACATCAGCTGGTACATCGAGAACACGTTCTGCGAGACCCAGGCCGCGTAGTCGCCGTTGGGCATGGCATCGACACCTGCCAGCATGGCAAACTTTGCGCCGCCGATGAACGGAGTGCCGGGGGCGAAGCACAGGCTGTAGCCGATCACGACCCACAAGATCGTGACCATGCCGGCCGAGCCCAAACACTGCGCCATGACCGAGAGCACGTTCTTCGTGCGCACCAGGCCGCCGTAGAACAGCGCCAAGCCCGGCAAGGTCATGAACAAGACCAAGGCGGCCGAAACCATCATCCAGGCGTTGTGACCGGGGCCGGCGCCCGCCACCTTGGACTCTTTCGAGACGCGTGCGCCGTTGTTGATGTACGCCTCGAGGTCGCCGAGTCGCTCTTCGATCGCCTTGGCATCGAGTGTGGGGGCAGCCGCAGGAGTGGCAGGAGCTGCGGCCGGTGCCGCTGCGGGCTCGGCGCTTTGTGCGCTCGAAAGCCTCGGCAGAGCCGCGGTAAGCACAGTGAGCACGGAGAGCGCCAGCAAAAATAAGCTTTTTGCGAAGCGCTTCCTGGCGCACACTGTGAAAGATTCTATGAGATTGCTCAACATCACTGGACTCCTTGGGATGACGGCCCACCAGCTAGGTACCCAGCAACCGGGTGTGTGTCTGTTTCCTGTTTCCTGCCCAGATATCGCCAGGGCATCAAAAATCGTATACGGGCAACTAATCAAAAATTGATGTAAAATTGATTCCGCCCCCTTGGTCTCAAGAATGGTCACACGATTCGCGGCTTTGACGCGGGCAATCCGCGCCTATGGCTTGGCGGCGGCCTGCGTCGTGCTGAGCATCCTCGGCGCGCACATCGTCGAGCCGTACGGTCACCTCGCCGATTTGGCCATGATCCACCTGCTGGCGATCGTGTTCCTCTCCCTGCGCTCGAGCGTGCGCACGTCGGTGGTTGCCAGCATCGTCAGCATTTTCTCGTTCGACTTCTTTTTCATCACTCCCAAGTACGCGCTCGCTTGGTCCGATGCCGAGAGCATCGTCACCTTCTTGGCGATGGTCGTGGTGGCGGGTGTCGTGAGCACGCTCAGCGAAAATTCACGACGCCAGGAGCAAGCCGCGCGAGCGACGGCCGCGCGCACTCTGGCGCTCTATGAATTGAACGTGGAGCTCTCGAGCTCGCGCGACACGCAGCAGCTCGCGGCGGTCACCGCACGCCATCTGGCCAAACTGTTCGGCGTGCCGGTGACCGTCCTGCTGCAGACGGTCGATGGTACGCTTCAGCCCGCCGCAACAGCGCGAGATCGCGTGCTTTCGCACAGCGCCTGGATGCGCCGGGAGTTCATCAAACAGAGCGCCCCGTCGGGCACGGCGATTTGGCTGCCGGTGGTTGGCGCGCATTCTTCGCTGGGCGCGGTCGGTCTCAGGCCCAACGTTCCGTTCGAGCAAGAGTCGGAACAGGGCTTTTTGCTCTCGGCCTGCGTGAATCAACTGGCCACGGCGCTGGAGCGAGTTCAGCTCGCGGGTGCGGTCCGTCGCACGCAACTCGAGGCCGAAGGGGAGCGACTGCGCAGCTCCCTGCTGAGCGCCGTCTCGCACGACCTGAAAACCCCTTTGGCCACGATGATCGCGGCAGGGGCCGCGCTGATCGGGCGCACGGGCGAGATCGAGCCCAAAGCAGCAGATGAGATCTTGCGCTCGGTGGTCAGTGAGGGCGAGCGACTGAGTCGTCTGATCCACAATTTGCTGTCCGTCACGCGCTTGGAGTCCGCCAACGTCGAGCTCCGCCGCACGCCGGAGTCGGTGGACGATATCGTGCTCTCGGCCGTGGAGCGCTTCAACGATCGCTCGCGGAAAGCGCCGATTATCAGCGAAATTGCCGCGGATTTGCCGCTGATCTCGGCCGAGCCCGTGCTACTCGAGCAAGTCTTGGTCAATCTGCTCGAGAACGCCAGGCGCTATGGTGGTTCGGACCCGGCGATTGCCGTTCACGCTCGCGCCGCCGAGGGCGCGGTGCTCGTCCAGGTGGAAGACAACGGGCCGGGAATCGCGGAGCACGAACGCGAAAAGGTGTTCGAGAAGTTCTATCGCGGTCAGCACGCGCCCAAGACCGACGGCGGTGTGGGGCTCGGGCTCACCATCTGTCGTTCGATCATTCGCGCCCACGGAGGAAAAATCGGCGTGCGGGAGCGTGAGGGCGGGGGTACGCTGGTCGAGTTCACGGTCCCCTTCGCTGCTGCCCGAGAACAGCTCTCCAGAGAGGCCTCGCTCGACTCATGAATCGCTCACTCTTGTTGGTGGTGGAAGACGATCCCGAAATGCGCAGCGTGGTGTCCTTCACCCTGCGCAACTACGGCTATGAAGTGCGTGAGGCCGCTACGGGCGCCGAGGCCCTCAGTCAGATCCAGGCACGCACGCCGGATGCCATGCTCTTGGACCTCGGTCTGCCCGACATCGACGGCTTCGTGGTCACGGCCTGCGTCCGGCAAGAGCACGAGTTTCCGATCATCGTGCTGTCCGCCCGCGGTGAAGAGCAGCATCAGGTGCGTGCGCTCGATAGCGGTGCCAACGACTATGTGACCAAGCCGTTCCGCGAGGGGGAGCTGATGGCTCGCATCCGAGCGGCGCTTCGGCGCCCGGTCCCGGTCGCCGAACGGCGCGATCTGAACGTCGGGGATCTGCGCATCGACTCTACGCAGCGCCGCGTTTTCGTGCGCGGTAAAGAGGTGACCCTGACGCGCACCGAGTTCGATTTACTCGATACGCTTGCGCGCAACGCCGACCGCGTGGTCACGCATCGGCAGATCTTGCGCGCCGTTTGGGGCGCCGAGCACGTCGACGAGGTGCACTACCTGCGCGTCTACATCAAGCTCTTGCGCACGAAGATCGAGCAAGATCCCGCGCGTCCGACTCGCATCTTGACCACGCTCGGCGTCGGCTATCGGCTGGTCAGCGCAGAGTCCGTCAGCTGACGGGCGCGCCGAGCTCCGCCAGGCGCCGCGCCAGAAAGCGCAATTCGGAAGCGTTGTGCGCTAGGGCACGCGCGCGCTGATAGCTGATGATGGCCTCGCTGCGGCGCTTCAGGCGCCGTAGCAAGTCGGCCCGCGCGGCGTGCCACAAATGGTAGCCGTGGAGGGCTGGCTCGAGCTGGTCGATCAACGCCAGCCCTGCGTCGCAGCCGTCGGCCATGGCCACCGCTACGGCGCGGTTCAACGCCACGACTGGCGATGGATGCAGCTCGAGCAGGCGCGCGTACAGGCCGGCTATCTCGGCCCAGTCCGTGGCTTCCGCGCTGGGCGATTCGGCGTGCACAGCGGCGATCGCGGCTTCCAGCGCGTACGTTCCCGGCCGGGCGCGTTCCAGCACCGCGCGCAGCAGCGTGCAGCCTTCCTGGATTTCGGCCCGATCCCAGCGCGCGCGGTCCTGTTCTTCCAGCAAGACCAGGTCGCCGTCGGGTGCGACGCGCGCTGCACGCCGCGCGTCATGCAGAAGCATCAAGGCCAACAGTGAGTCGACCTCCGCAGGCACACTGCCGAGCCGCGCATACAATAGAGCGCGCAGCAGCCGCGTCAGCTCGATGGCCTCGCTCGAGAGCGCCTGGCGCAGCAGCTCCTTGCCTTGTGCCGCTGCATAGCCTTCGTTGAATATCAAATACAAGACGGCCATGACCGCCGACACGCGCTCGGGCAAGTCGGCGGCTTCCGGGATAGCGTACGGAATGGCCGCTTCGCGAATCTTGGATTTGGCTCGCACCAGCCGCTGCGCCATCGTGCTCGCGGGCACCAAGAAGGCGTGCGCGATCTCTTCCGTCGTCAGGCCGCCCAGAGTTCGCAGGGTAAGCGCAACTCGAGCTTCTTCCGCCAGCGCCGGATGACAACAGGTGAAGATCAGCCGCAGCCGTTCGTCCGGCACTGCGTCGTCGCCGTCCGTCGACTGCAGATGGCGCTCGTCGAATGGAGCGAGCTCCGCGAGCAGCGTCTGTGATCTTGCGCGCTGCCGAATGCGATCGATCGCCCGGTGCCGTGCGGTCCCGTACAGCCAGGCCAACGGGTTGTTCGGTGGCACCGGGCTCCAGGCGACCACCGCCGCCGAGAACGCCTCCTGCAGCGCTTCTTCGGCGATGTCGAAGTCGCCGAAGGCGCGGATCAACGACGAGAGCAGGTGGCCCCACTCCGCTCGGCACAGGCGATCGAGATCGATCACGCGAAGATCATCAGCGGGCGCACCTCGACCGAGCCGTAGCGCGCGCCCGGAATTTTTGCGGCAATGCCCAGGGCTTCGTCCAGGTCGGCTGCCTCCACCAGGTAGTAGCCACCGAGCTGCTCTTTGGTTTCGGCGAAGGGGCCGTCGGTGGTGATGCGCTTGCCGTCGCGTACGCGCACCGTGGTGGCGGTCGAGGTCGGCTTGAGCGCATTTCCACCCAGGATCTGCGTTGCGAACTCTTTGCCGAAGGCGCCATATTCGGCGAGCTCCAGCTTCTCGTAGCCCTTTTCCCAGCGTTTCTCGGTATCGTAGATCAACAGTAGGTACTTCACGGTGCGTTCCTTTCGCGAGTGGCCCTCGGCAGGGCCTGCTCGTGCTTGCGGTTCGTTTCAAAGGCGAATGGGCGAGCTGCCGATCGACAACCGCGACGCGTTTTTTTCTTCTCCGCCCCGGGACGGGGCCGGCCGATGGGCGCGTCGGCCGCCGCGTCGCGGTGCTCGCCGAGGCACCCGCTGAGAAACCTGGGAAAATGGGCGCAGGCGGGATGGTAGCACTAGGGCCTTTTCGTGTGTCGCGCTGCATTTTCGTGCGAACCGGTGCTAATCCTGGGCCATGGCTCAAACCATCGTCGTGTGCGGTTATGGAGGAGGGATTTCGGACGCGGTCGCGCGTCGCTTCGCCAAGGAGGGGTATCGCGTCGCCATCGTCGCGCGTAACGCCGAGCGCCTGAATGCCGCCGTGCAGCGGCTGACGGCCGAAAAGATCGACGTCAAGGCGTTCCCCTGCGATCTGGGCGACGTGGCTGCGGTTAGGAAGCTGGTCGCAGACGTGCGAAGTCAGCTCGGCCCGATCGACGTGCTGCATTGGAACGCCTACTCGGGCGGCGCAGGCGATCTCAAGACGGCCGGCACGGACGAGCTGCGCGCGGTGCTGAACGTGACCGTGCATGGTCTGGTGGCAGCCGTACAAGCCGCCTTGCCCGACCTCAAGGCACAGCGCGGCGCGCTGCTGGTCACCGGCGGCGGCTTTGCGTTCTATGACCCAGCGGTGGACGCCGCGGCGACCCAATGGGGCGCGCAAGGCTTGGCCATCGGTAAGGCCGCGCAGCACAAGACCGTCGGCCTACTGAGCAAGAGTCTGCAGACCGAGGGCGTGTATGTGGGGGAGGTAGTGGTCACCGGGCTCGTGAAGGGCACCGCGTTCGACTCCGGTAACGCGACGCTCGAAGCCTCGACCATCGCGCAGAAGTTCTGGGAGCTTTACCGCGCGCGCGATGTGCTGTCCGTGACGATCTGAGCTTCGTCGAGCAGTGAGTCGCTGGGCGTCACAGCGACTCACGCGGCGGGGCGGAATGGCACTGCAGGGACGCCTCAGAATCGCGGATTTTAGGCGATTTCCCGGGCAAAACAGCGGCGGCCCCGGACTTGCTAAGGACAAGCCATCACCATGGATCGGCTTTTCTATCGCAGCCTCGGGCTCAGTGTCATGCTGATTGGCTTACTTTCTACAGGGAGCGCATTGGCTGACGAGCCACTGGTGACCCCTTCGCTCGATACGAAGGGTAAGCCACTCAATCCGCCAGCGCCGGCTACCGGTGTGACGCCTAAGCTCGTCGGCCTGAGCGGCTTCGGCGGCGTCATGATCGCGGACATGGGACCGGTCAACGACCGCTTGCAAGAGCAGCGCGCGCTGTATCCCTCGGACTTGCCGATCGTCTTTCCGATCTTGGGCGGGCAAGGCTTCGGCTTGTTCAAGCGCTTCTTGATCGGCGGTTCCGGCGCGGGTCTGCTTTCGCGCAGCGTGGACGCCGCCGATAACCGCGAGGTCAGGGCGAGCGGTGCCTGGGGTACCTTCGACTTCGGCTATCAACTGCTGCGCGTGAACGGCTTCCTGATCGCCCCCGTGCTGTCGCTGGGCGGCTACGGCATGAACGTGACCGTGGCGTCCAAGGGCGAGGTCGGGTTCGACGAAGCGTTGGCGAACCCCACGCGCAATGTCTCCTTGACCAACAATGGCTTTCTGACCGGCATTTCGCTGGTCGCGAAGACCATCATCATCGGTAAGCAAACGCAGGTTGCCGGTGCTCGCTCCGGTTGGGCCCTTGGCGTGCGTATCGGCGGGCTGTACGGCTTTCCAATCCGAGGCTGGCGCTCGAACGGCGAGGCCGTCACCGGCGGTCCCCCCTTCGGCCTGCGCGGTGGCTATCTCGCGCTGTCGCTCGGTGCCGGCACTTGGTGAGGCGAGGCGCCGGGCCTCAGGCCTCGAACAGCCCAGCCGCGCCCATGCCGCCACCGATACACATCGAGACGATGCCCAAACGCCCGCCGCGGCGACGCAGCTCGTGAAGCAGCGTCGCGGTGAGCTTGGCGCCGGTGCAGCCCAGCGGGTGCCCGAGCGCGATCGCGCCGCCGTTCACGTTCAGCTTGTCGTCCGGGACGCCCAGCTCGCGTCCGCAATACACCGCTTGCGCTGCGAAGGCCTCGTTGATCTCGAACAGATCGATATCGGCGATTTTTAGGCCGGTTTGGGCGAGCAACTTGCGAATTGCAGGCACC
>Ga0247779_1000119_pt1 | contig 63451 bp, 81 predicted proteins | sample UWRJL221509R5_FD_179925 | JGI IMG/M metagenome (GOLD analysis project Ga0247779, IMG submission 179925) | Plant litter microbial communities from Arlington Agricultural Research Station in Wisconsin, United States - UWRJ-L221-509R-5 | ecosystem: Environmental > Terrestrial > Plant litter >... | reverse complement strand
ACCGATGTAACGCTGGAACTGGAAAAGCGCAAGACAATTACGTCAATACAATATCCGAAGGTAACATAATAGCAAGAGAACAAACCTTTTCCCAAATGAACTTGGGACCCGTCTCCGACAAGAAATGTGTAGGCCACTTACGCCCAGAGGTGAAATCATTTGCCGCAGCTTGTAAACGTTCAGAGCGGGTCGAGTGGCTAGAGCGGCAGCAATGTCAGAACATATGTTATGGGATTTATGAAGTAAACGAAAAACGCACGGGTCAAAGCCATAAGAGAACCGTATGGCCTCAGTCTCCTCCCACTCCTCGTACCAAGTGAGTTTTTTTGGTGGCAGACCTTGTCGTTTACGTTCTTCCTTATCGTCGGACTTCCTCTTGCGCTTGATGTTAGACTTACAGACGTCGGTCTTGTGGTGAGTCTTCATAGGAACTGTAGGTATACCGAGAGCATCGACTTCGGCGTCGTCGGGACCTGGATCGACGCGGATGCCACGTTCTTTAAAACGCTTAAAAGGCATTATCTCGACGCCTTGCGGTGCCTGAGGAAAAGGAGGAAACTTGATCAAGAATTCGCCCTGGGCGTTGACTATGTGGTTCTCTGCAGTCAGAGGACCCTGTGGTTGGGAAGGCGGACAAAGAGTTTCCACCGCCATAGTGCTCATACAGTTGTGTTTGTACTATGTGGGCAGCAAGAGAAGCTAGTGACGGGGATCGCCGTATTTCTGGAACTTTATGTACCCTGAATTTCTCCTTATCTGGGCGTCTATCGTGACAGCGGAGTTGCGGGATGTGTCGATTTATCTTTTATACTGCGGGTTATCGATACTATCAAAGTTGTAAGGAAAAAGCATTATGGCAAGACGGGAAACAAAGGTTCAAATGACTGGGATTATTGTTCGGTAAGATCGGAACCATAATGAGAGTAAATAATGACAAATTACATGGCAGCACTGAAGAAATAAGAGAAAGACAAAAAAAACTAAGATTGATCAAGGATAAGGCTGGAAAACAAAAGAAAGCATCTGTGCGATGAAACGAGGACGGTAACATAAGGGGAAGGAAAAGAAAATCCAAAACCCGTGCAAAGCCCAAAAAGGTGACATAAATGTGTGAAGATGAAAGACGATACGTAAAGCGAGAAACGAAAACACCAGTTTAAGAGATGACGACAGGGAGCATGAAGCCAGCATTCGTGGGGATTGAGCCTCTCGCGATGGTATTGGCTAGGGCTCTCCTCTTGTCTTCCCAGGCCTTAAGGGCACGTAATAGCTGCAAGATTTTGTCTCGCTTGCCTTGCCGGACATCGTTTATGCTAACACTACCCATCTTAACGTCGTTGTCTAATAAGAAGTCGAAAAGTCGGAAAAGACCATCGAGCTTGTCATCGTTGGGATCAGTTGGGAATGCAGAGTCGGGCACGGGCGGTGAAGATGGGCGGCCTTTAATCGATTCAGCGAGTCGAAGTAAACCGAGACCACCACAAAGAGGACCAGTGGGGTCCGTAATCTGGAGGTTGTCTGGCAAGTGCGTGTTTGCCCACTTAATCAGGGTCTCGTCTGCAACATTCACCTAGATTTCCGATGAATATAAACTCGACATATATTAGAATATAGAGGCTTACAGACACTCTTTGCGAAGCTGACCGTCTCATTTCTCGCGACGGTCTGGGAGGTGCATTGGCTATTCTTGGTATTGGAAATTGAACATCCGAACCTGCCGGGGGCTGCTCAAAGAAAGAATCCAGACGCGTCCTCTCGTCCTTCCCGTCGCTACTATTGAGGCCCATTAGGACGCGTGCATCCCGACTAGATAATTGATCGGGGTGTTCGCGCCGCAGAGCTTTCTGTGTAGCGTCACGAGCAGTGGGAGATGGAGGGCGCGGAGCTGGATTCATGGCCTGGGCAACAACCAGAGGAATTGTTGGAATATTGCATGAAGAAACAACAGGTTCTAATACCAAAGGTTGAAGATATACAAGTCCAGAGTTGTAAAATACGTACTTGAATAATCTCTACCAATAGTGGCTTTCATGATCGCCTTCATCCAGTCGCGGATGGTCGTCTTCTCTTCAGAGCTGAAGTAATGTGTCTTATCGTGATCGTGATCAATGCGGAATCCGTAACGACCAGGATCAACATTTTCGTCCACAGTCACTTTGTAACCAACAATATGAATGTAGCCCTTGATCTTGGTTTCCTGGATAATAACATTTATCAGATTCATGAAAGGAAGAATAGAGAAGCGCTTACAGTCTTGTTGTTACTCCTCAAGATATACAAGTGCGGGCCCTTTAGGACAAAGTAGCGCAGTTTCCAGGTGTTGTACCTATCACCTTTCTTCCTCATCCATCCAGTATGGTCCGGTTCACCTATTTGCTCCCAGATATTCTGGCCTTGCTTTATAGGTCCAGTGGTACTGTTGGCAGTCTCCTCCGTCCCGTTGGTCTGCGAAGCTTGTACACCAACAGGATGATGAGGAGCCGAAACTGTTCTCTTGCGTAGGGTGTTGTTGTTCTTGGGTGCTTCTTTTTCTTGTTCCTTAGCAGACGAATCATGTCCCAATCCAACTTCTTTGGGAGAGTGGCTAGGCGTAGACGGCCGGTGTGAACTTGAGGAAGCCTTGCGTATACTCGCTGCAGTCAGCCTCGGCAAGGTAAACTTGCTGGTCCGGTCGCTTGTGTGGTCGTCACTATTCGCACTATAATGATAACAGCAACGTTTAGTCGACAGCATATAACACAGAAAGAGCATGGTAGACATACACAGGAGGCGGCTTCCTGTTCTTCCCACTGCTGAATGTTGCGCCAAATATACTCAATCTGTCACTATGTTTGCTGCCATCGATGCTTCGTTTAGCTCTCGTATGACGACTGCTACCAATGCTTGATGAGTCACGTCCGGTAGGCTCCTTTTCCTTAGTCTTGTCCTTGTGATCCTTGGAACTGACGCTGTTCTTCTTGGTTAATTCCTCAGACTGTGCATCTGGAGCAGGAGAAGGAATAGGAGACTGTCTGTTGGAAGCGTTGAAGGATTGAGTCGAGTCTTGTGAGCGTCCAAATAATCGACGACGCATGCTCGTGGCGGTAGGCGCAATTTCTCCCTAAAGTTTAGTCAGCAAATGTTAAATACTTTTTTTTTCAAAGAAACATACGTCGCTCATATGTCCGCGATCGTCTTCATCTGCCTTGGGTATCAATGCTGATTTGATTGCAGTATCCTTCAAGGCGCCATCGCTGGGAGACGGTACTAATTGTCCTGCACGTGTACGCTGTGAAGTAAAATCAAATTAGAGAATGGCTATATAGAGCAGATATTGACATACTGCATCAGGTGTCAAAGTGGAAGATGGCATTCCGATTCCCAGACCAGCAACCGCCGCAGCGGTAACAGCAGCAGTAGCAGAAATTCCATTCTCCAAAGTGTGAACAGAAGCAGGAGCCTCTTGCACCGGTTCAAACTGGTTCGTGGCATAGTATCCATTTGGTGGCAAGCCCATTGGACTTCCCAGTGAGCTTTGGATGCTTTGAGAGTATCCTTGAGGCGGCACGGCATTAATAGCCGCCAAGTATGAGTTATGACTGTGACTTTGGCTTTGGGTGCGCGAGTGACTGTTTGAATGTTGTAGCTGTAGTGGAGAAGGTGAAGGGTGACCAGAAGATGCATGATTGTCAAAGTACTCCACAGAAGGTGGCCGGCGCAGCTCAGCAATTGCATTTGCGATACGCACACGCTTGCCAAAGGCCATTATACCTATTTCCGTTTTGAGTAAATTGGCGTCAAGTTCGAGGAGGACATCGCCCGTAATTTCTTGTTCTACATGCGAAAATTAACTAATATACAAAAAAAGAATATCAGAATGACTTACCAATAAACTTATCGCACACATCTTGGTCGAATCCTTTGCTCTTTAACCACTCGATAACCTCTTCCAGGCTCCATTCTGAGGGATGGGTCTTCTTCAGAGTCGAAGTAGTCGATAATGAGTGTTGTAAAGGAGGTGCAGGAGTGGTCATCGCAGGAGCAGACGAAGATGAAACCATGCTGTTATGCTTTGAATTTACAGCATTGTTGAAATGTGATGATGCTGAGGGTGAAGGTAGTCCGTTCGTCACTGCTGTCTCCTTAATGACGGGGGCGCTACTCCGTTTCTGTTCCTGTGACGTCGTCGGCGTAGAAGAGCGTATGACTTCGGCCGGCGGAGGTGAAGGAGGTTTGGGGTATATTTCCTTCGCAGGTGAGATAGGTCGCTCTTCTGCAACAGTAATTGTCGGTTGTTCGACAACGACAGGCGGTTCAGGCTGGGGTTGTTGTGGGGGTAGCGAGAACACTGGGAAAGATAGCTGTGCAGCAGTAGCTGTTGAAAGCTCAGATTCATCCTTAGGTGGTACGATTATTTGATTTTCGACGGTTGAAGATCCCTGTGTTTCGGTCTCAGTTGCAGACGATTCTTTTCCATGACTAGGAATAGATTCTGCTTCAGCCTCTTCGTTCTCGTCTTCTTCCAAAATATATGGATGGTGTCTCTGGAACTTGCTTGAGCGTGTGAAATCGCCTTCGTCCTCGCTCTCATCGCTGAGTTCGACTTCAATAGGCGGGGCGACAGCGCGTCGAGAGCTGGATGATTCGTTGTTGGTTAACATAGCTTCCAGTTTCTCAGCTTCCGCTATTGCTCTGCTGGCCTTTGCTGCCAGCTTCATCCTAGCCTTCTTGTGCCAGTCCTCCCCATTTACATCATCCGGCCCACCATCAATATCGCTCAGGTCGAAATCGGTATCAGTCTCTGTATCTCCTTCCCGAGTGCTGGCAAAACTAAAGCTCCTCGCACCGTCTCCATCTTCCTGTCCAACACCACGTCCGAGCTGTTCGATAGCCTTTTGGACATCAGTCATCGTTGCCTTCATCACCTCGCCGTCGGGCATTGATCCGAGATGAAGTGATGCGTCATCTTCATGACCAAAGTCGCTTTCATATCCTTCTCCATTGAGGAACGCAGCGGGAGGTTGTTTGGGGACTGGGGATACAATGTCGGGGGCTGGAGGGGTACCTGATTCCGACTCTTCGGCGAGGGTCTGCAACGCATTCTTGCTTGCACTTGAGCCTACAGTGCTTGGTTCTTCGGCGTTGCTGGAGGATGATGAGGGTGCAGGCTGAGAGACCGTTGTCGTAGCAGGTGGTGCTGGTGCAGTGTAGCTAACTGGGAAAAGACCAACTTTACCAGTCAGATTTCGTCCCTAAAAGGGTCCATGCGTCAATTGAACTAGTTCAAGAGTCAGACATTAGTCATACCTGCCACCAGCCATCTCCGTAAAGATCGTCCTTCTCGACAACCTCTATCCTTTCTCCTGCATGGAAAGATACTTCGTCCTCATGCTCGGGAAGAAAATCATGTAAAGCGTAAACGTATTCCGGCATTATGAGCTTCGTGACTTGAGTGAATGTGATGGTATATTGCCTTTGGTAGATTTGGCAGGATTCACAAGTCGATGTAGATAGAGTAGACGAAAAGAAAAGAGAGAGAAAGAAGAGAGAGAGAAAGTCTGTGATTAGAACAAGTGGACTGTCTTGTGCGTGGAAATAGGCCGGAAGGGTGGAAATAGATTCGTGCCGGCGGTGCGTGAGAGGTGAATATGTTTCGTTCCAGAAGTTGTACTCGTGAAAAAGTTTTATCGAGAAATAACAAAGAACCCAAGGCCGTCGACTGATAGCGGCGACGCTGACTATGGACTCGTACGCAAGCGACGAGGATGGAAAGAAACTAAAAGGCCTGTCTATGAAATCACACCACAAATCCGCCAACTTCCGAATCCCACGTGGAACACGAACCAATCATCCCTTTCCTTGCTACTCTTTACGCTCACTGGCAGTGTACACTACTATCAATATTTTATAAACTCAAGGAAGCGATTTGCCTTCATTGATTGCTGTCGCCACCAGGCTTGTATTGGGTCTGTTGAACGCATACCTGGTGATACATAAATCAAAGAGTTTAGAAAATCAAGCAAAGCGGGGAATAGTGTGCGCAGTTTACCTCTCATAGCTATCAAGATAAAGCTGCTCGGTGCTGCGTGTAGCCTTAAACGCAGGGTGTTCAAACAGGCGCGTTAGCCACCCGTTAAATCTTTCCCCCTGTGGTAGTTGGAACCCTCGATAATGCGTTAAAACCACCTTGGCTCTGTATAACCCTAAAGCAAAGATCATTTGCTGGACGCATAAAAATATCACCATCTTTGACACTCACAAGGTCCAGCCATGACATCTGCCCACCCCAAGTCTGTTTCACCAGGCACCCATACTCCGAGCCCTTTACGTTGCAATTTAGCCTCGCCTTCTCCAAACGTCCCACCGTGAGCGAGTATTTCGCGCTCAGCTCGCTCAAGCAAGAATACCAATCCTTCGAGGCTTGAATGGAACTCTTTTCCAGCTTCAATCTGTTTACCTTCATCTTGGGCCTGTAAATACCGATAAAACGCTGGAACAAGGCTACGGCTGACGTGATCTGCCTGAAGCCGTACCAATCCTCGGGCATCTTGATGGATATCTATGATTGGCAGTAACAAAGGTTCAGAATAAGGACCCACATGGATTTGTTACCGGTGGGAGGATGCTTCGCTTTGTTGTGGTAGCTGCGAGACTTGGATATGCCATTCAGATTGCAATTCAAATGGTTTGAACTTTCGAACATACTTACTCTTCCAAGAAGTCAAGGATAACTGTGCTTTCGTTGAGAGATCGAGGTGGGTTATATCGATTAAACCTCAGTCCCGGTACCAGACCTTTGGGAGAAACTTCCAAAAGCTCTTTAGGTTTTTTATATGGGTCAACTTCATCTATGGATGAGTCAATAAACGTCACTGTTGGAGAATATCGCAAGAGATCTTACAGTACTTCATGGAAATCAGTGAAACTAGACCACAAAAGATGGGCTTGCTCTTACTTTGTATGGTACCCCTAGGACCTCAAAAGCAACCCATACTCTCTGAACAAACGGGCAGAAGCAGCTCCCGAAGAGGGTGATATCCTCGTCTTTCTCATGAGCTTTGACTGTTACCAGAGCATCGCCCGTACATTCAGTATGATATTTTCTGCCTGAGTCTGTTTTTTTAGCTTCCATGAGCGCGAATAGTGTAGTACTGGTACAAGCCTTGTGAAAACAAGGACAGACTGGGATTTAAGGGAGGGAGCGTTGATGTCACTGATAAACTTGAAGGCACAACATCTAATCTTATCGGACTTCTTCCCATGGTCTTATTTGGATCTATGTGGCAAGTCCTTCGCTTCAGACTTCGCTAACCAGCGCGTTCATTTTAGTAGCAAACTCACTGACCCTCCAGCACTCAGTTCTCCCATAGCCGCCAATAATCGCTTGACCATCTCCAAACACGGAAAATGTCAAAAAGAAGTCTTTCACCACCTCCATCCGGCCCAGGAGCTGGTATCGTAATGAAAAGAGCCAAGGCTACCCCTCCGCCTTCAAACCAGATTGCCATTTCTTCCGGCAAAGATGAACGGAGTAAAGGACTCATTCGAACAGTGCAACGAACGAGTGGTCTGGAAGCGCCTATTATGAGTCTTGCTGGTGCGCACTCGGTATGTCGCTTTCAAAATTCATTGCTCATAAATAGCCTTAGTATTGACTGGAATGCTAGGGTGAAATTACGAGTTGTCGATTTGATCCCACAGGCCAGAAAATTGCAGCTTGCTCAACAGACAGAAGTATATGTGAGTAATTGTGACCGCGTAAGGTGCTAGCACCTTGTATCTCATTGTAATATTCCTAGCACTCTGGACCACATATTCCCCTACCACCAATTACGGCCTCGGCAGCAGCTTAGCCAAAGCGCCTATTCTTGATCTTCAATGGTCCCTCTACTCCCCTCTCATCTATTTTGTGTCTGCAGACCACACGCTGGGCATGATGGACCTCGATACAGGCAAACGCGTCAAGAAAATAAGCGCTCACCGCGAAATCATCAACGCTCTTGACCGGTCGATGTCCGGCGGATCTGGTACAGAACGAATTGCTACAGCTTCTGATGACGGAACCGTGAAGATATGGGAAGGAGGTGAAGATGCTAGGAAGGAAGCTCAAACGACTCTCAAAGTTGGATGCCCTGTTACTTCTGTCTGTTGGAGTGCGGACGGGAACACTATTTATGCCGGTGCCATAGACAACGAAGTTCACGTACGTTGTACCTATTTCTCTTTTCGAAAGGGTTATTCATCATCTTACTCACTTACGACAGATATTTGACATCCGCAAAAACGAACAAGTTTCGACCCTATTGGGACTAACAGAAACACCTACCTCCTTATCCCTGTCCCCCAACGGGAACTTCCTCCTCACCCCTTCTTTCTCGTCGCAAACCTTTATTTGGGACGTCCGCCCTTTCTCTCCATCTCCGAATAGAGTACATCGTATTCTGCATGGTGCACCCGCTGGCTTTGAAAGCACACTCCTGAGAGGCGCATGGAGTAAAGACGATGGCGGAAAACGCGTCGCAGTAGGTGGCGCCGATCGCATGGTGTGTATCTGGGACGTGGAAAGTGGCAAAATTCTGTACAAAGTTCGTTGGTATCCATGTATCCTCTTGGATAAGTGTCTGATTTGCGCGTTTCCCTATAGCTTCCAGGTCACAAAGGCACAGTCACGGCTGCTGATTTCCATCCCAAAGAACCTATTAGTGCGTTCAGATTTTCTTGTTATCTTGTCTTTTGCTCAACCATCATATCTAGTCCTCACGGGTAGCAAAGATGGCACCATGCTAATGGGCGAAGTTGAAGCTGGCCTTGATGTGTAACTGTAGACTTGCCGTAGACCATATATTGTTTCTTCGTTCTCGTTGATGTCTCATGGCATAGCAATTGCTTCCTCTAAGGTTAACGCGCAAAACAAAATTTCTATTGTTTGGTGTGCGAAACGCGTGATCTATATTACAGAGAAAGTGGATAGGTAGTAAATCGATAACTGATTGATGAGTGCATTTGATTAGATTGTGCAGAGAAAAATAAGTGGTACAGAGGAAGGCAATTATTATATCACCCCAAAGTTATTGTTGAAAATATTCTGCTCCAAATGGCAGTTTGTCCATCTATGATGGGGGTATTAGGCGATGTATGCGAATGTATCCTTTGAGCCGTCGACACGCTCCATGTACTCCTTCTCTAAGAGGGTTTCGATCGCCTGTTATTTTCCATTATCATCTGAATGGCGACATCCACGAAGAAAATATTATTTACCTTCTTGATGTCTGGAATCTTGGGAGCGAAGCGCTGTGAGATCTGCGAAATGACTTCTTGGATGAGAGCCTGGTTTTTCATCGTCTTTCTCGCTTTCATGATGCTGTAATCAATGTCAGTAAAAGTGGCGAGATTGTATCGCAAAAGGCTACGAACCGAACAATCGTCGCTTGGATGACATATTTACGATCTTCGTCGACGGCTTTCAAAACATCTGCTGATTCTGCTTTTACTTCCGCTTTGATAGGCAGATTGAGGTTAACGCGAATCTTCTTCGACTTGAAGTCTACCCAAAGCCTATGAGTGCAAGAACTCTTAAAGTGATGTGAAGACTTACTGGGGTTGAGGTCGTATTGTTCAGTCTCATCGTTGATCAAAACCTTAGCCTTGACTAAGACGGCCAGAACCTGAACCAAGATGTCCTTCGAGATCGAAGTAGCAGCAACCAACTCGTCTAATGACATTGTGTCGTTCTGGTTGTACTGAAGCAGCACCGCCATCTGGTATGAACTCGTCATGAGGATGTACTTCTGGTTCAGGTAGTTTGTCCTCAGTTCATTCTTGGAGTAGTTCCATAACCATGTAAGCTTTCTCCCTGAATGCTTGGTCTGGTAATATTTCTGGAATCGGTCATAAGTGGAAAGGATTTCAACAGGGATTACGAAGTCGTGAGGTGGTGGGTTCAAAGGCCAGAAGTTGGTACCTAGCACCATAATGCTAAAATTGATATCCATGTCATCATGGTTTTGTGACATGCGTTCTTTGAACGAGTCGGTAAGATCTTTACTTAGACTCATATCTTGATGACCAAAAGTAATACAAATCAGCGTCAAAGACGGGATATACATAATAACAGCATACCAGTGAACATGCGCTGCAGCTTGTTAGTGTACTCGAAACCACAAGCCTCCTTCAGCTTGGAGATCATACTTGCTTCGCTCTCGTCGGACGCTGAAACACCATGAATAAGACGTTTGGACAATTTGGTAGTATAGAATGTTTGGAAGACGTCTTTGTCCTCAAGATACTTGAACAAGATCATCTAAGATTGATTGATCAAAGTTAACTGATAAAATAACCTAAATTCATTGGGAAGACTTACAACACGGTTCAAAGCACCTTCAAGATCGTTCTCCTCCGCCATCTTGTTGTTCTTTCGCAGAAGCATATCTGCATGTTTGGCTATAAGCTCGGGAGACTTCGTTGACGATGTACCAGTGGCAGCGTTGCGATTAACAAACTCTCGACAGGCTTTATCTAAGCTGGCAGCAAATCCAGCTTCGCCTTTGAAGCTCCTATTAACGATTTCTGAGTTCTTCTGGTGCACTTCCAACAGGGCGTCGACATAAGCCTTAGGATCCAGAGAGTCCATGTTTTCTCCCCCTTCACCGACCAGTTTCGAGATGGCAGACAAACCGGCTTGTTTGACGTGACCCTCGAATCTCTTTCTCAGAGGTTCCAGACCTTCTGGGATGCGTGAAAGGAGGGCATACATACGCTGAAGATCCTCGTCCTTGTCGTAATCAAGTAAGGTTTGGAAACTGTCCCACATGAGCTCGCCATGTTCTCTAATGAGGACATGCTCACACTTGCTGATGAGCTCTTTACGTGTTTTCGTGTGCAAATAGCGTTCAACGCGATTCTCCTCCTCTCTTAGTCGTTCTTCTGCCTTTTTCAGATAATCGGGAACAGAGTTCTCTGCTAGGAAAGTTTCTGACTCTTTCTTGTAGTATGCCTCTGTCGCAAGGATGAACGGTGTCTCAAATTGATCCTTGTAGACATCTAACGTTTCCTTAAACGTGTCAGTGACATCGAGTCCCAATGAGACGAACGAGTCGACGACTTTCTTCACGAGACCCTGATCGATTGTTTCACCGTTTCGTTGTTGGGCAATAAGACGAAGAGTGGCAGCAGTTAATTTGCTATTGTCTTTTTGTATATGCATGAAAAAATGATCTTTCCACTGCGCTAACGCCAGCTGTAGGATTTATCAGCACGATAAACACGAGGTTGTCGGCAAAGTAGTGCGCACCGTGTACACCTGGAAAATCCCTTTCTTCCCCTCGTCCCGTTCCCGCTTCACCCAGTATCTATTGAGATACGTAAAGAGACGATTCAGGTAATTGGCACCTGTCGTGTATCGATCCCATTGAGAAGCATAGTATCGTAGTAAGTCGACATCTGTTAGAGTAGACGCTTTCTGAATAGATACCAGTGTTAATTTTATGGGACTAATAAGTTCATATAAAACACAAACCTCAAGCATAGGCTGGAAATGCAAAACAAAGTATTCGCTGAGCTTGTGGTACAGATCAGCACCTACTAGATTAGCACCGGCTAATATGAACAGTTAGTGGACGATACTTGTATGTCAAGGAGGATATTAAGAGCTTACATCGGTTGGTGTCTAGTCTCCCGTGCATTTTGGTCGACGTGCAGTAGTTATAAACTGTGGTATAGAGACTGGTGTATCCAGTAAAGGCGAGACCAGCCTCAAGATTATTCATGATACGATCGACACCTTTATCGAGGAACGCCCATGTCTCCGCGAGATCAGCTGTCTTTGGAGGCATATTAGCGAATTCCTGGTCGACATTGGAAACAACTGCCAGTGGCATGACGGTGAAAGAAAAGAGGAGAAAACAAGTACAGGTTACGTGATACAAATTGGCGGTACTTCATTATAACGGGGTACCGCCACGCCTGTCCCACGCGCTACCCATTGCGTCGTGACTCCGACTCGGGTTCTCAATCACCTCCATGTATGTCGGTGTGCCAGCAAACTGATTGTTCTTATTCTCTGCCAGGTCCGAGTAGTATCGAAAACCTAATGGGCCACGATCCCGGGGCAAGTAATGATGGAAGAGACAATTCCATAATTTTGTCCCGTTACGAAGTTCTTGTAAGCCGCAACCGAAGTCTGCAGCGCGATTTGCGCGACGCCAGCTATGGTAAGATGGTAAGTTTTTTTCTTTGAGTGTAAAATGATTGGGGCATCTAAAACAATGACTCTAGACTTCCATAGAGGCTTCTGCGGGACGTCTTTTTAAATCCATGAAATGGTGTTCTTGAGCGTCTATCAGATGGCATCGTGCTCTTATCGATGTTTCGTACGATGGATTTGTCAAAGAAACTTCATACCTTCGTTTCGTTTCTAGGCTTTGTAGTATATATATGCAAACGACATCGGTTCGTGTCTGAACCCTTTCTTGAACCCTTTCTTGAACCTCGATCCCACCAGTTATACAATGGCACATCCGGTTCTCTGGCCCAAAAAGACTTTTTTTTACCCAGTTGGCAACACACCACCAGTATGCTTTACTCGTCAACTCTCCCCGGAGGAAAGTGCGGATATTCTTCTCCTTGCAAGTGGCGATCCCAGAAGTATTCTCTATACTGTTTACGCAGACCACGCACCTAGTAAGCTTTCTTTAAAAAAGCTATTTCGACTGAGATAACATGCTGTAACGACCTTAGAATATAGAGAAATGGACTTCACCTGCTGCGACTGGGAACCAGCGATACTAGGTATGACAAACCGTAGAATATCTTATTTTATTTTGCAATCTCACCACAAAATGTAGCACGCAATACCCTGCTTTTAACGATGATCATCGACGGAGTCTCTCATCACCATGCATGGTCCATCTTCTATAATTTCTTCATCGACGACAAGTCGTACGATATTCTTCTTGATCAGTGTCGAGAACTCATCATCGCAGCTACCAATATGCAAACTTGGCAGGAATCGAAATATAGCGATCACATCAAGTACTGCACTGAACACACCCTTACAGAAGTCAGACGACATTGGAATCTCTATCTCGAACATGATCGCTCTTCGACTAAAGATAAAAATGCCCTAAAAACATCCTTTCTCGACAATATGAAACGCGTTCGGGCAAAGCATAGTGGCTCTGGCTCTCCACGATCTGCAGGACCCCTGGCTCTAGAATTTATGAAAAATGCCAGCAGGGATAGGGATAAATTCTGGGCAACCGGAGTTATTGCATCGACCCCATCTCAAGTGACGCATAACACACAAGTCAACCCCACATTCGCTTATTGTCAAGCTGGGAAGACGTTCAATGTTCACTACGGCACAGACCCCCTGAATTGCTTCTTCCTCGCTCCTGCTTACGCCTCCATTCAAACTACGGAAAAAGCCTCTGCGGGTAATTACGAGAGGGAGGTTAATACGGCCGTAAATCAGTTCTCGTCGTGGTGCTCTTCTTTCAGGGAGAGAGTGTTGTCTGTCAGCTCGCCCAAAATCGTCATTCGACTCTTTTTAGGCGAATCGTTAGCGTTTTGTCATGCGCTCTCCGTATGTAGGCAAGGAAAACTCACAAGGACTGGCATCCATACCTTCCCCTGGGGCAACAATCAAATTAACTTGGACCCAGACGAATACAATCCCAACTCAGTCGGGGCGCCTCTCCTTTACAATGTCATCGAAACGTCGAACTTGGCCGACCATGCTGGATTATTAAACCTTCTACTTGTAACAGTGCCCCTTTTACGAAGAGGTCCGAGCTCTGTTTTATATACCGATACTCTTCTCCAGTCTACCAAGGGGGATACCACATCTAGATTATCGAGTAGGGCACTCGCAGATATACCGACTATCTCCCTTTTTCTCGGAGTTGCTCCCGTTTCTCATTTATCACACTTTACCACCTTTTCCAACAAACACGAACTCCTGACTGCGGGAAGTTTCTCACCTCAATTTCTTGAACCACTTTCATGGAGATACCCCCTCGACTCATCCTGCATGTTTGACTTGAATTCCGACGAGAGGTTGCTAATATGTGAACCAATCCATCTGGCCCATTTTCTGTTTGGAGTGTATAGGGAAATGTTTTCGGACGAAGATTGGAGCAACAAATTCGGGAACTTCGGTATCGAAGCATCAAAGAAGCTTTCCAATATTCATTATATTCGTGCCAGCCTTGCAACATTTTTTGCATTCGTCAGAGAGAGAGTTCAGGTTGATTGGACTCGAGTCATGGATCAATTCAACGACCTTGTTTCTAGCGACCGGACGTTGATGATGGGAGCAAATAACTATCAGGATCTTGCGTGCCAATTTTACTTGAACGGATTGTTTGACTCGTTGGAGACCTTTCAACCAAGCTTTATCAAACGCTTGCCTGATCCATCTGGACTCTTTTCTGGGTGGAAAGATATCCCGCCCATCATTTGCATCGTGCTGAAGGTTCCTCGTACTAAATTGAAACGGCTCGAGGCTATCGACCCCGACGAAATTTTGACTCCTATCCTGCAATGTGAAGTAAGAACACCTCAAGGACATAGCATACACTCGTCTATCCAGCCAGTCTTCGGAGATGTAGAGGTTTCTTACCAATCTGGCGAACTAGGAATCGACATTCATGAAGATGGAATGGCGTGGCAGGGAAACTCGCCACTAATCGTCACATTCTACATGAATTCCTGGATGTTGCTACAATACAATCCAAAGAGCATCGTCATTGGTTTGCATATTCGGAGCACTCCTTCCAGCGTTATGTTGCTTGCGCCTCTACTTGGAATGGAAATGACTGTATTTTCCGCCGATTTAATGGATAAAAATCATATATATGTTGTTCGTCATCGGCCAAATAACGTCGGAGAAGTCGAACATCGTCGAAAATTGTCGATATCGAATCTTGTCCAAGGCACGCAGTCATCTAGAACGACGTCGCTGGTTTTTGATAAGAGTGGCCAGATGGTCACACATATCTCCGTTCGCGAAATAATCAAAGAAACTGATGCTGCGATGTCATTATCAACTGGTGCCTCTGTGACGTCTCGGGCTGTGTCCGATCTCGCGCTTCAGGTTACTTACACAAATTTTTCTAACCGATTCGTATTTCCATTTCCCATCAAAGTGGATCAGACTAAAATCAAGATAGCTCGCAAATCATCCTACATCGAGGTAGGCTTGAGCATGTCGATATTTGGAGTAGATCACACTGACAAAAGTCCTATTAGGTGGAAGCCGCTATCCGGGTAGATTTCCAAGACACCTTAAACGTCTCGCTCAATCCATTTCCCGCATTTTTTGATACGGATAAGGTCACAATCTTCAATGCTCACTATATCAACATCGACCTGCTTCCTTCTTTAAAATTCCCTGTTGTTCCAAAAAACAAACTTCAATGGCTGTCGGTCCATCTTGGCATGACTATGTCGGATTCCGAAAAGGAGAGACAACGAAAGGCTGGCTTGGAGAATCATGGTGTCATCGTAAACCTGAAGGAAACAATAGGTGCCATATTTCTCAAATATTCTGGCTTCGAAAATTCCAAAGAACGCCCCAGAATATATGGACTCTCGAATTTCACAAATGGCGTCGGCATCTGGTCATTAATTTTTGTCAACGATATCAAACTTGACCTTTCTTCGCATACCGTCGTTGTTGATGGTTGTGTCGTTCCGCTGTATGATGGCATGATGGGAAAGGTGGAACATCTGATTCAGAAGCTCATGAAACTGACAGTACAAATCCGAACTGATGACGATGAAACGAGGCTTTGGAAAAAACTTCTGCCTGTCCTCGCTGAGCGTTGTAGAACTTGGAAGCATACTTCAAAATGCGAATATATCAATAGCGGTATACCTGCGACCTTGGAAGGTTCCAATGCTAGCCCCCTTTGTAGCTGTGGAAAAGGCAAAGATCTTGGTGCTTTTGGGACTATGCAGGAGTGGAACATGCTTCATTCCGAAGCTACGCGAATTGCTATATGCCCTCTCTTCACATTTTCTTTCATGGAAGACACAATGGCGTCAATGATAAAAAATTCCAACGAAAGGGCTAAAGTGAACGACGCAGACATTGGGAAACGCACAGCAAGCATCACCTCATCAGGATCTCAGTGTGCCAGTTGCCAGGGTCCAGGAAATCCTACTTTGCAAACTTGCAGCTCATGCAAGAAAGCCAAATACTGCTCTCGCTCGTGCCAAAAGGCCCATTGGAAAATCCATAAACGGCAATGCACATCGTCTTAGCTCGTTGCTGTGATTCAGATTCCATGGCACACTTATAAGTATCTCGCAAGTATATTATCTGTGACCTCTTGCTTTAATCGAGTACCGAGTGCTTAGCTGTATTGGTTTGTGAATAATACTCTAGCTCAAACTATACCATATTACGCTCATTTTCGCTGCCAGTGTCCGTAGGCTATGGAAGGTATATAGTCGCCTGCAGTGTGCACAATTAAAATATTTTGGCATAAATCTTGTATACATTACGTTTGCAACGTTTTTTTAGAATGTGCGTAAATTCTTTGAGCCATTGAAGAACCGTGGCGTAAAGAGATCAATGAAAGATGTTCCGGAAACGTTCATTTTTACCGCAGACCTCCAATTGAAATTTAACCTCTAAGAAACGCTATGATCATTTTTGCGTTTCAGGACACGCTCTGTCACGAACCACGAGGTTAGTGACACCAAGTCACTTGAATCCGACTTCGGGTCATTCAACTTGTCTTCCTTCTAAGGTTCAATGTTCAACGTGAAACCTTGCAATGATTACACTACGGAGGCCCTCTTCGGTCCTGTGTTCTTTTACTGCCCATGGCACTCTCCCATTCATTGATTCATGCTTCCAGAGCGCTTATCGGAATAGCAGGCGGAAACTTTAAAAGCTGCTTCTAGGGACCCGACTTTACGCTTCGACGTTCCGCACCCTCGCCACAATCTTCATGGACTAGATATAAACCGAACAGACGAGCGCAATAAATAAAAGCTGCCATTCTTCAACTCCCCCTTTGTAAAATGGCGACGCCCGTACTCTGGCCGAAAACAGTTTTCTTTTATCCTATTGGAAACACACCGCCTGTGTGTTTGACGCAAGATTTGTCTCCGGAGGAAGGTGCAGAAATTTTACTTATTGGTTGTGGAGACGCACGATCTATTTTGTACACGATTTATGCCGACCATGCTCTTGGTGAGCTTTCTGCTTAAGAAATCAGCGTATATCGTCCTCATATTTCGCCAGACTATAGAAATCTCGACATCACTTGCTGCGATTGGGAACCCGCTATTCTCGGTGAGTGTTCTCTCGATTTTTTGACTAGCCAATGAAAACAAACCTCACACACACATTTCAAAGCGCGCAATGTTATCTTATTGACAATGGCCGCTGAAGGACTTCCGGCCGAACACCCTTGGTCCATCTTCTATCACTTTTTTCTCGATGACACGTCATATGATGCTCTCCTTTCACACTCCAAATCTCTGCTCGATGCATCCGTGAGCATTTCGACTTGGAAGGCATCCCAATATGCCCGCTATATTCGCTTTGCACCGAACATTCTCTCGAAGGAGTCCGTCGGCATTGGCTGTTATACTTGAACAGCCAGACCCTTACTAGCCTCCAAAAGAATGCCATTCGTAACTCGGTGCTAAACTACACGAATTCAACCCTACAAAAACACCGTGGCATACTTGGCTCCAGTAGATCTGTTGGACCTTTTGTATATGGACTGGGTGACCAAAGCAAACAGACATACGAACGCTTTTGGACCACAGGATCCTTTGCAAATGAAGCACAAAAGTTCTTGCACACCAATCCGACGTTCGTTTATTCTCTTTCTGGCAGCACCTTTAACGTTCATTACGGAACCGATCCTCTGGCCGCCTTTCATCTTAGCTCCGTTGTTACAAGTAAGCCGCAACATGTCACTACGGAAGATCTCATAGAGAATGCAAAGGAACAATTTTGCTCCTGGATATCTTCCTTCAGGAAGAGAGTATCTGTTGGATCATCGGCTAACCTAACCATTCGTTTCTTTGCCGGAGAATCGTTAGCGTTTTGTCGTGCACTTCAGATTCGTAAGGAAGCTAAAATCATACAAACTGGGGTATATACCTATCAATGGGGTGGCTCCCAGATTGCATTTGACTCCGAAGATTATGGTACCTCATCGACATCATTGGCCCCGGTCTCTTTCAATGTTATCGAAACCTCAAACCTTACCGATCACACAGGGCTCTTGAACGTCCTTCTCGCTACGATCCCACTTCTTCAACAAAAGCCTTGGTCCGTTATATACACCAATGCCCTTCTTCTCACTAATTCGGCCCTCTTTGCGTCACCGAATGTCCCTGTATTGGCTCAGCTTGCGCGAGTGGATATCCCAACCCTCTCTCTTTGCTTCTAGGTATTACACCTTCGGCTCATTTTTCTCATTTCACTACCAACTCAGATAGGCACGAGGTGTTATTGTCGAAAATCGTTACATCCACCCAAACGCATGACATCATTCCATGGAAATTGTGGTCGTCCACAGGTCCGGGACAAAGCGTCCTGTATTGTGATGCAAAGAAACTGGGCGATTTCTTTTTCATGACATACCTCGAACTTTTCGCAGAAGAAAATCTAATTTACTGTCTACAAAACCCATTCCTTCATGCCAACCAAACAAGGACGCCTTACACACGGGCTAGTTTTGCTATCTTTCTAGCCTTTGTGAGAAAGCGGGTTGATACCAACTGGTCTAAAGCCATAAACTACTTTCTCAAAGCAGTCGTGGCTGACCATAGCCTTCTGATGGGGCCGCACAATTACCAAGACCTTCTTTGTCATCTTTATATGCATGGTGCTTATGATGAAATGGAATCCTTCCATCGTTCCCTTCTTATCTGTCAAGGAGGGCGCCAGTATGATGCATACTTTTTCAGCTGGAGGAACATACCTCCTTACGTTTGTGTCGTGCTCAAGATGCCTCGGTCGTCTTTGAAGGTTGTTGAACGGATGAACCCTGCACAAATCAGAGTGCCCATGCTCCATTGTCTAACCATTTATGACCACGGGAAGCTTTCCAACATTCATTCCGTATTCCAACCTATTTTCGGGAATTTCTCAATCTCCAATATCTCTGGCGAACCTCGAGTAGTGAGTAATGAAGATAGCAAAGGCTGGGACGGCGATTCGTCCCTAATTGTTACGTTCTATATGGCGTCATGGATTCTACTCTCTGCTCCCCCGGAGTCTATACAAATCGGACTTCATTTCCGCATTACGCCAACTACAGTCCGTGATATTATCCCTACACTTGGACCGATGCTGAAGATATATGCGACAACTTCAGGTTACTCGACATCGTCCGAACGAAGTAGAAGAGCCAGGACTACTTAGTAACCTCTCCAAATTGCCAGAAAATATGCCTGCAACCGATAACATCAATAAAAGAATCTTTGTCGATTTTGCTGATGGGAAGGCTGTAACTTTGACTGTGCGGCATAATATAACAGAAAATAATGCCGCGAGGTCTCTAGCCAGTGGTGCCGTAGTTTTGACCAAGGCAGTGTCGGACTCAGCTGTGTCTCTAGCCTTTCGAGGCTTCTCGGAAGAAACCAGATTTCCTATCCCGATTCGTGGTGGCTGTCTCAAGACAAGAATTGCTCGCAAGTCCTCATATATTGAAGTGAGTTATCTTCCTCTTGATCAAAATACACAATTGTTTACATTCAACGTCCTAGATTGAAGCTTCTATACGCTCTCATTTCGCGGATCCCTTGGAAGCTTCTCTCAGCATGTTTCCCATCGCTTTCCATCGCGGCAAGATAAATCTTCTCAACGTTCATTACCTGAGCTTCCTGTTCTCAAAATGTCTTTGGGTGGTAGAAACTTCGACTCGTTATTCAGTCACATTGTGTCATCTTTATCAGACCACGAACGGAAGATAGCGAATCGCCGGAATCAAGCGGAACGAGGCACCTTGGTCAACCTCAAGCAGACCATCTCAATCTTGTTCTCGCGATATTGCGACCTGACCAGAACAGGTGTCCGACAAGACGTGTTTGCACTTTGCTTCCCCAAAGCACGTGGTTGCTATGCGTTGATCTTCGTCAATGATATTTGTATCGACATTGGGTCAAACACTTTCGTTCTCGACGCATGCTTTTTTCCAATCAATAAGAGCACTGTGACCGATTCGATTCAAAAGTTTATATTGCGACCCGAATTCGAGCCTAATGGAATCATTACCCCAGATGACGAAGCCTGCGGTTGGATGTTATTTGCAGTCGTTCTGGCCGAGCGTTGTCGGACATGGAAACATAGAGAAAGTTGCGAATACCTGATGGTGGGCATTCGGGCAGTAGAAAATGATGTCTTGCTTTGTAGTTGCGGCAAGGGCAAGAATTTGGGGAAATTTGGCGAGAAGAAAGAGTACAAAGTCTTCCACGCAGAAACGACGCGAATTGCTATCGGACCTCTCTTCCCCTTTTCGTATGCGGAGAAAACTAATGCCTCTGAATTGATGGATGGTTATTTTCCAAATGGTTCAGTATCATCATCTTACTCCTCGAGTTCACATATGGTTCCTGATATTTGCGTCAATTGTGGAGAGGCAGGACAGCCTACGCTACAGTGTTGCTCGGGCTGCAAGACAACCAAATATTGTTCGCCTGCTTGCCAGAATGTTGACTGGAAGATTCACAAAAAGCGTTGTAAACATTGATCCTTGATCTTGTTCGTATATATATTCTTGCTCTTCACCGGCCATTTTATTTTATGACCTTCCGCTTCCACGCCATATGACGTTTTGACCTATTTTTTGCCGCCTAACGTGTTTGTTATCGTTGGAATGGTTTTGATAAGATAAGGATGTCTTCTGATAGCCGATTGGTTGCGACAGGGGCAACCAGCATCGACCTGTATCGTCTTTCCTGAACCACGAACCTTGCTATAATATGAGCTTTGTCGAAAAAATACAAACTTCTTGAAGGACTTTTGGTTGTGAGGTGCAAATATCGTCTGACGGTTGAGAAATGTCAAGATCCTTCCGACCGCGTGAATCTCTCCACGGCAGCGCGAGCTTAAGCATGGCTTCGATAGCTTCGATATCTGCATTACACATAAATCAGCTCCTGTTCAAACGCCAATAAATAACGTACTTTTCCCTTGACCACCACCATCATCCCTGCCATACTATGTCGACCCCTCAACTTGCGTCTTTCAAGGTCCCTGCTATCGACAATGAACCCATGGTAAGGATATGTTCTGGGTTTACTGAAGCATATTGATGATATCTTGCCATGTTCATAGAAATCTTATGCGCCCGGATCTCCAGAAAGGCAAGCACTGAAGGCTGCTCTTGTACAGATGGAACAAGAGCTACCCTTCGAGGTCCCTTGCATCGTTAATGGCGAGGCGGTACGTGGTCCAGCACCCAATGTTGCTCAGAATGTTAAATCTCCATACCTTCACCTAGATCAAGACAGGAAACATCGCAAAACAGCCTATGCCCCACGATCATGCACGTTACTTGTGCACCTATCACGAAGCAGACGAAGCCACAGTCGCGAAGGCCATCGATGGCGCGCTTGCTGCCAAAGCAGACTGGGAGAGCATGCCTTGGAATGACCGCGCTGCAATCTTCTTGAAAGCGGCGGATCTTGTCAGCGGAAAGTACAGATACAAATTGCTTGCTGCTACTATGCTGGGTCAGGGAAAGAATGTCTGGCAGGCAGAGATCGATGCAGCTGCAGAGGTGATTCATACGTCTTTGTTGAGATTGGAATGATGATCTGATTGTTCTCGACTGTAAGTTATCCGATTTCTTTAGATTTGGTGTCAAATTCGTTGAGGAGCTGTACGCTCAACAGCCTGTCAAAAACAGCGCAGGGGCGTGGAAGTGAGTCGTTGGCAGTTTCTGTCGAAATAGGGGCTTAACCGACGTCATGCTTTAGCCGAGTCGAATATCGCGCTCTCGAAGGTTTTGTTCTGGCAGTATCACCCTTCAATTTCACTGCAATTGGAGGAAACCTTCCTGGAGGTATGTCACGATGTACTCGTTATTTGACACTATAATAATTCAAATGACAACTTAACAGCACCTGCGATGGTTGGCAACACCATTGTATGGAAGCCTTCCCCAGCAGCAACGTACTCTAACTACCTTGTCTACCAAATTTTAGCTGAAGCAGGTGTACCACCAGGCGTCATCCAATTTGTCCCTGGACCCCCACCCGACGTTGTCGCACAGGCCATTAATCATCCTAGTTTTGCCGCTCTCCACTTCACCGGTAGCACCTTTGTCTTCAAGAAGCTTTGGAAAGATATCGCTATGAACATTGACAAATATAAAGGATACCCACGAATTGTAGGTGAAACTGGAGGGAAGAACTTCCACATTGTGCATAAGAGCGCCGAAGTGAAAAACGCGGTAATCCAGTCCGTGCGGGGTGCCTTTGAATACCAAGGACAAAAGTGTTCTGCACTTTCAAGGCTCTATGTCTCGGCTTCGGTCTGGAAAGATGGCGGATTCAAGGATCTTTTATTAGAGGAGATATCAAAAATCAAAGTTGGACCATACGAAGACTGGTCGAACTTTATGGGTCCTGTCATGTACGCCCTTGCCGTCTCTGAATAATCCTTTAATATTAATGTCCATCTCTTAGTGGCCGTCCAGCATACGACAAAATCTTGGGGTACATTCAAAAGGCCAAAGATGCCGGTGGTGAAGTCGTCATTGGCGGTTCAGGTAACGTCCATACGATATTATTTCATTTTCCTTCTCTCTGATTGCGACACTTCTTGACAGGCGACGACTCCAAAGGATATTTCGTCCAACCCACAGTCATTCTGACCAAAGATCCTAAATCTGTGACATTTGTAGATGAGATCTTCGGTCCTGTGCTTTCTGTGCGTTTTTTACCCTCCCTTTTGTTTCGAATGTATCTGGAAGTCATCCAATTTTTTCCAGGTTTACGTATTTGAAGATGACGACTACGAAAAGACTCTTGACTTGATTGATACTACTGGAGACTATGCCTTAACTGGTGCAATGTATGTTTTCCTTTATCTGCGTTTTTTAATTTACTGATTTCTTTTATTTCTCAGCTTCTCACGCGACCGCAAAGCCCTTATCACGGCAACAAATAGGTTGAGAAACGCTGCTGGAAACGTGTACTACAATGAGAAGTGCACGGGCGCTGTTGTTGGCCAACAACCTTTCGGTGGTGCGCGTGCGAGTGGAACCAACGATAAGGCTGGAAGTATTAGCATCTTCTACCGCTTTGTTAGTGCGCGCAGTATCAAGGAGAACTTTGTGGGACTGGAGGACTTCCAGTATCCTTCAAACCTTGTCTGATTCTTATTTCTCGGAAAAAGTGTAAATGTCACCCAGTGTACAATTCATGCATGCGATATTTTTCTGACGGCTGATTCTGTGTAACATTCATATTGATTACCAAAAGCTACTTTTTGTATTGTTCGTATCCTTTCGTCTGCGCGATCAACGACGATCAGCGATCAATCGATCACCCCGATCACACACGTTAGCTTAAGATCACATGAATCATATCGCGTTCCAGTAACCGGTCTTCTCGGGTCAAACATGCCGATGTTGCCGTAGTAGCACATAGGACAAGATTTTGCGTCCGTCGGAAGTTCACTTGTATTACGACCATTACCAGCCAGATTTCATGACCTCATCGAAACATGAAACCGCACGGCACACAGCAATATTACACCGGCCAACGTCGTGAACGATCATTGAATTGAACATGCTGAATATCTGAAGCCTGAGATCACCAACGAGTCAACGACGCCCATTGCCATTACCTTAAAAGTCCCCGGAGTTCACAATGCAATGGTCAACAACCAAGATGTCTAAAACTATGCACAATGTTACTTCGATCGAAATGCGCAAGCCTCCTAGGACGTTTAGACAACCATACAAAGGACTGTACATCATATCTCAAGCCGCTTCGCTCATATTTCTCATTCCTGCTTGGACGTTACTCTATCTTGTACGACCAAGGCCACGAGATTCATGGACGTTACGCGAGTCTATAAATGTCAAACTTATTCAAAAGCTCGTTCTTATTCACTCGCGTTGTGGAACTGACTCCCTGGCGAGCGACAAGACCGTCGAAGTACCCCAAAGCAAGCTGAAAGAAACGTCATTTCATTGGCTGGAACCTGCGTACTGTATGATCCGTCGCGAGGCAGACGACGTGAATGTTTTTCCTATTCACGTACCAGCATATTATGGCCCAAGGACGCGGATATCATGGAAGATGATGGACTGTTCGGGATCTTCTTCCATGGAGGTGGATGGGGTGGCGGGTATACCATGGGCAACGCAGGCGAGGCGTTCAGTGACTCTGGTATGTAAGATTAGACTTTCGAGACGCTTTACGGCAGCTTTAATGAAGCATCCTCAGACATGCCTCGAAAACTTTCTAAAGTTGGTCACCCCTTTTTATATCCTCTGCGTAGGAGTCTGATCGAGTAACAGAAATCTAGTATACATAAAATTATATGTAAGCTCTTTCCTCGATAATACTTGTCGGATGGCTTACTGTGTATTATAGCTGTAGATTACCGCCTAACGTCGGAATCAAGCCACCCGGCTCAGTTACTTGACGCCTTAGCAGCGTATACGCATGTCATTCAGCATTGGCATGTCGATCCTTCGCGAATTGTACTCATTGGAACTTGTGGGGGAGGTTAGATTTTTAACTTCCGTGCATATATTCATGATCGCTCAAAGCTCTTTCGAATTTCAGGCCACCTAGTACTCATGTTAATGCGCTATCTCCACTGCGAAAGAGTGATGCCATTTCCAGCGGCTTTGATCTTATTTTCTGTATGCATGTTCAACATTGTCCTCACAATCATTGCGTTAATTGGATTGATAGCCCTGGATCGATATGGGTATGTCTCCCTCTGTGTTTCCTCAGTCATGTTTACAAACTCGCTCGGATATAGCGCTAGACCAAACACTATATCTTGTTCCCGGAAAAGAAAGACCGAACGCGGATATCGATGTCGTCGTCACCTCGTACCTAGAGAACATCAGATTTTTAGGAAATTATCCTACGGCACACTTGACTTCGCCTTATCTCTCAGCTAGTAAGTTTTTCAATACTTATTTTGCCCGCGATATTAATCTAAACATTTTTGCAGATCTTGCCCCTCCAGGCTCATACAAACATTATCCTCGTACCTTCATCTCCGTCGGTAAATGTGAAACTTTCCACAAAGAGGCCAAGCAGCTCGTTGAACTTCTCCGTAATGACGGTGTGGATGTGACGGTCAGCGAACAGGAGGATGCTGTTCATAATTTTATGGCACGCACAAGGGTCCCTGTTCCGTCGCGAAAAGCGAAGGGGAGAGTACTGGAAGACGTTAAGAAGTGGATAGAGGGAGTAGCCAAAGCAGAAGAAGAGTGTAGAAAGAAAAGGATCAGGGAAACAAGACTCGATAAAGACGTTGCTTGATTTTCTGGATGATACATGATATTCAAATACTGACGGCTCTCAAAAGTATTTACTACGATCGACATTGTAATTCCTGTTACTTGTATGCAAAATCAAGTAAACTGACTCGGGGAATCATTTAACTTAAACACTCGACAATACTACTCCAACTATATAGTACATACTTCCATCATAAATGAAAAAAGTCCAGGAGTAACGACTCTGGCTTCCGAAAATATTTGGGTTTTTTAATATAATGATCAAAATAGTCTGCTGTACGCTATACGTTACCTACTTTTGAAAAACTTTAGACATGAAATTCGTTTTACCCTTAGACTTGATGTTCAAACGTTGACGTGTTAACTAAAGATCTGCCGGTAAAATTTCAAATCCTGATCAGACTTTACTACACTGCAATGAGTTCGGATGCCCACCAGGGTTTGGATTCACTACACAAGAAAAGACATCGCCAACGTAGCACAATGGTAGTGCGTTGCTTTCCTAATGATTATGTAATTACGAGGCAAAGGTTGTGGGTTCGATCCCCATCGTTGGTTATTTTTTGAACACAAGTCTTGTTTCCAGGACGTTTTTTGCCTTCAGGAGAGGAACATGTTCTGGGCGCCAAAGGAGCGGAGACTAAAATTTGTCGCTTGAAGTCACGGTTGGTTTGGAGGACGTAATTTGTCACAGTGTAAGGCTTCCCCTTGAATCAATCTTCTATTGCGAATGTAGGGACTTGCGGCGAGATTCTCGTGGCAAAAAGGATATCGTACGACCTTCTCAGTACAAAGTGGCATATCACTGAGCGTCTCAGAACGAAGGGGAGTTCCTCCCCAGATAAGAGAGCCCTATAAGATGGTCTCTCTTGAATACTATGAAGCAAATCTTCTGGTCTTGCAATGCTTCGTCTGGCTTCTCTGGCTGTTCTTCTTGTTGCATCTCTTGGCCTTTCTCAGGATGCGGCGAGGCATAATAAGTGCAGTGACCCTCTTGTGCGACGTGAATGGTACCCGCTTTGGTTTTTGCAAGCCTGCTGTATGTGACAACCTTCTCGACAGGAGAACACTGAGCAACCATAAAAAACACGAGTATATCAAGGCGGTACAATGTCTTCAAACTCTGCCCGCGCAAAATCCTGTGATCAAAGAAGCCAGGACGAGGTTTGACGAGTTTCAAGCTCACCATATCGATATCGCTGATAATGTGCATAACGTGGTACGTGCATCAAAGGAACAAGACACTTTTGATTGACTTGCATATATAGGGTCAATTTCTACCATTCCACAGGCAATTCGTCAGATCGTACGAATTAGCTTTACGCAACGAGTGCGGTTATAGAGGAGCGAACCCGTGAGCAGCGTTTCTTCTAGTCTTTTACTTTATTTTTTCCCTGATCTCTATTCAAGTTATTGGGACTGGACTCTTGATACCCAGTCTCCCGACGCGTAAGATACTCCTTTGCATTACGATAAAAGGTCGTTGAGATAATCTCCTAGATACCTTAACTCCCCGATATGGGACCCGCAAACTGGATTTGGGGGAAACGGTGTCCCTGGAACATACACGATTCCCCCTGAGGCTATTGACCCCTATTTCACCTACAATCCATACTACGGCTGCGTCCGAGATGGACCTTTTGCCAACTATACCCTCAGTCTTGGCCCCAGGCATCTTGTCACCGACCATTGCCTTGTTCGCGGACTGAATACGACCTCGGCTGTGACGTATATTACCAACGCTGCGAAGTTGAACGCGACAATCCAGCCAACCTTTGAATTGTTTCGCATTGAGTTAGAAGGTGGGTCGCAGACTCGTACACGTAAAATGCACGACGGTGGACATGTATCTGTTGGTGGAGATATGAGTGATTTTTATTCGAGTCCAGGTGGTCAGTGATTGCGTCTAATATTTTGCTCAACCCACCGAACAGAATTGGTTGTTTCATAGATCCAATTTTTTATCTGCACCATGCGAACCTAGACCACATCTGGTGGAAGTGGCAGAACGTCGACCGAGAGACCCGCATGTACCAAATATCTGGTCGATCAAGCACCGTTGCGCCGTTCGTCAATGTTACCCTTGATTATACGTTGTCGATGGGTAGTATTGGCAAGACCGTGCAGATTCGAGATGTCATGGACATTCATACGAAGGAAAATTGCTACACATACGCATAACGAAGTAACCTGTACCGCGTCTGACGACGGATTATTAGTCGAGACAACGAAACAATCACATCAAGCAGAAATCATTATCCATTTCATGATCGAGGAAACGTACAGTTTCATGAGTAATACGGTGCTCTCTAATGAATCGTCCGTAGAGTAATATAAATACAAATGAAAAAAAGAATATGAGAAAGTGAACGATTCTTAATAAAAATCCGCCTGGACTTCCATCCTGTGATGAGAAGCTACTGCAACAGGCAGGATTACTCCCGAGAAAGACGATTTCGTTTGAATGGATGAGTTGAAAAAAAAGTGGAGATGTACGATGTGCTTCAGAGTCGGAACCTGATGTGCCGCTCTTACTGATAGTAGGAATGTCTACCAGTAAACATGGCGTTCAACGGTGCGACGACGGCTCGGGTTGGGACGAGTGTATGAGATAGTACGCCTGACGCGGGTCACAGTAGGGTACCTTCAGAGGAGAAAATGGGTATCAGTAAACGAAAAAATGCATAATGTGGGAAATCGAAGGATGGCTGAGGCGGGCAAGATAGGGGCATGATCAAGGACATACCATGCATTGTATAACTCTCCATCGAGCTGAACTTCAATGATTTGACGTCCCTGTTATTTAAAACGTCGTTAGCTTTAAAAGTTCCAGAAATCAGAGCAGGCTGTAAGTGAATAAACAACGTACGGCATAGTCGATATGTGAGCCAATGACCAGTCCCTCTTGCCTTCCCTTTAATCCATGGCGGACTGCGACGATATCTCCTGGCTATTACAAGATTCACAATGCAGCAGAGAAATACGAATTGGAGAGTAGATGACAAGTAAAGAGCATCCATTCGTGAGTGACATTTCCTATGGTCCCAAAAGGAAGAAAAAGAGCTTACCACAATGGAATCTTCGTTAGTCGACATGATAAGACTTCTGTCGGGCTTTAAGCTTCAAGTTTGTTCAGAGGTGCAATGACACAGTGGATGTGTTGTCAAGAACAATAAAAGTACCTGCGGAGAAAAAGCAAAGCGGTCAGTTACTAGTTAAGAGCCTTTTGAGTCTTTCCCATGCGCTCATCAGCATGCGGCGCATTGCCGAGCGGACTTTTATGCACGATGAGTCCTCGAGGCCGACGCCAACAACAATGAAAGGGAATAAACATTACTTACGATTGCGGGGTAGTAGTAGATGAGGATGAGGATGTAGATTGGCCAGAAAATCAGCTTCCAATTTATAATCCTGGAAGTCTGGCCACCTGCGATACTTGATTAGATGAACGACACCTCAAAATTATTTGCAGCCCGCAAACTGTGAGGCCTGCCTCGAGGTAGCAGAGCGTATTGTCTCCGCCCCTGAACTGATCCGGATATTGTTCGTTAGATTTCATCATCGACAACAAAAAAGAAAAATATTATTTGGAATACAAGGAAAGAAGATATATTTCCGACGAAATGCTACACGTAAAATATCGATATATGGAATAAGAAGAAAGGGAAACACAATACAATCTCGAGGATTTCGTTGATCACCTCTTCGGGCATGTGTCGCGACCACGAGGACTTTGACTTGTTTCTAAGACCCTCTTTTGGGTATGAATTCGCTCTACATATGAGCTGTCAAGGCTCGGACCATTCCTTCTAACCTGAGACGTGTACCAGCAAGAAGATTAGATGAAGGCGATGATCATTTCGTGGTGGTTGGTGGAAGCGTGTTATCAGCGTGATAACTCTGGGGTACGTGGGCATGCGTCGTGCGTCTGTGGAGTCGAACCCTATCCAGTGTTCGTTGACATCCATGATGATTTATCCAGATGACCAAAGCTAGAAAGACAGACGGTTGTTGGATTATAAAAGCAAGATTTTCAAAGAATGACGTCGCCCTGAAGATGGCGACCGATATTTTATGCTGTGACGCCGAGCCACCGCAAAAGTTCACGGAGCCATCGTATGAAGAAATAGCCCGAGTTCACACCACCTTGAGTATCATCAGAATTTCCTTGGCTACTTTTTCTACTACCACCGGTAGTCGGTGCAGCGGGAGGGCTGTTCGAATAAACGCGATCCGCAATCATTCGCATGATATCTTCCGCACAATCTTCATACAACCTCCCAGTCTCTACCTCACGAGAATAATATGGCCGACGAACAGAATAAGGTGCGAGCCCATTATATTTGCGAACAAGGGAGTTGAGCTGGGCGACTGCTGCTTCGTGATACCCTTTTTCCTTCGCAAACCATTCGGGATCACGATGTTTCTTGATGTCCTGCAAGGTAAGTTTGTGCAGGATCTCTGGCGGATGCTCATTAGCTAGGACGCGAATAGCACGCCTCATCCAAGATTGTCTTAAAATATCCCTGAACGTGGTAGCAGCAGTCTCAAGTTCTGTTCAACGAATTTTGTAATTAGCATACGCCTACGAAACTAGGATAGAATGCCCTACCAACTTGAAACTCAACCCAGGGGGGAGCCGCTCCGTTCTTTCTAACAATCCTATTCATAAGGAACTCTTCGCGAGCAATAAACGGATTATATTCCTCTGTCGAACGCTCCAAAGGTTTTCCTCTTCCCTTGACATTATTAAAATGACCAGCTTTCCTGGCTTTCTACGAGTCCAAAGTCAGTTTGAACACAGGAAATATGGTATGAATCCCGATGAGATATACCTCAATCCTATCCTCGACCATACTTGTCCACCCTTTCATACTGGTAGGAATAAATCTGGCACCGCCAGCTCTCTGTCCGCCCTGTATCCCAAGTCGGTAGTCCAGGGTCGATTCACGCGCCTGTGTGAGTTTGTTGGCTTGCATAGTTCGTTTGCGCTGTTCCCTCTCGAGCCTTCGCGTACGATCATCCATGCCGAGATTCACGACACCAGATGGCTTCGACGACACGACCGGTGACATCTGCGCGAGTTTGATAGATGATGTATCGTGTGCAGGCGGTTTATACACTGTATGCCATGGTTCGTGACCCTCTTTAGATGGCAAAAGAGGTTCGTTAGCCCATGATCCAGATTTTGGGGTCAAATTGACTACTGGAGCTGGCTGTATATCTGTAGAGGTATCATTGTGGGAATACAACGACCCTATTTTCGGAGGTGCTTTCTTCAGCTTTTCATCTGCGGTCTGTATGGCCCCCGTTCGCAATGGTTTGTACTTATCCACCAGCATACGAAGAACGGCATCTTTTATACTCTCGTCACCAGTCCAATTCTCGTGTTCCTGCTCTAGTTGAGTTAGCCTCGATGATTTGTTCTTCTGTGCTTCAACTTCTTCTCTTTCTTCTACTTCTGCATCCGCGAAAAGCTTTGCGCTGGCACTGAGTCTAGTAGACGGTTGCGGTTGTGGTTGTGTTGCAGCATCATTGTGATTGAGCCTGGGCCTAATTTGGGCGAGATAAACATGATTATAGGTAGGAAATTTTGGTGTCAGAGAAGTTTTGTATAAAGCTGTAATCCGTGATGAATACGGTTGCATTCAGGGATGGAAAGAAAGTATCTAAGATGGTGTCTCCGACTGGATTAAGGCATTTTTCAAGGCCGGGCCGATGACATCACGGATAAATTAGGGGGCAATTTAAAATTTATCGTGGAATGCCCTTGCAGCGGAAATGCATACAAAATAAAATGCATACAAAATATCATAAAACCCAGGTCATAGTAAGCAATGAAGCATTTTTTCGCCATTGAATACGGACGAATTCATCGCTTCTAAACGCTAAGACAACAAACAGTCTGGTTAACTGCCGTGATAAAGTACATGATTTATCATAGAATTCTCTTGAAACAGGCCGAACAAACAAATGATAGTCAATTTGATAATATATATTTTCATCGGCCGGACCAAACAGGACCTCCTGGGGAAGTGTAGCTCTGTAGATTGTTATAAATGTTTACCTGCAGCAAATAAATTAGAAGGAAACTAAAATGTGAAGTGCATGAGACAGATCTTACAGTGATGCCAGGATCGGATCCTTTGTAGTTGCCTGGAAGAGCTATCTTCGGTGGGTTGGCACTTCCTCCGCCGGTAAATTTTACTTGGGCGCATCCTGGAAAAGGTCAGCTTACACCAAGGAACAATACAGTGAAATTGGCTTACCAATGTAGAATTGGGCTCCTGGGTAAGTTGCGGAAGCGTGCAGAGCGATCTGTCGCGTAGTGTTACATTATAAATTAGTTGAGTCCTCAGGGTTAGAAAGGCGTACAATTTCAGCGCGGAGAAGATATTCTCCAGCGGGCAAAGAGGAAGGGATTACCGCACTGTGCTTTCCTATCAATTTAAGTGCATTAGTCCTTTCATTCGAAATCGGTAGCAAAATAAGAGACAACCATTGTTGGAGTTGACGACATCGGTGGCCCACAAGCTTGATGAAGCAGACAAAAGTCCAGAGGAGTATATCTTCGTCCACACGGCACCCTGGCCGTCGAAAGAAGCAGCATTCGATGGTGCTTTAGCAACGTAAACCTGTACAGGTCCTTTATGACCACTTGAGATAGCCTCTTCACCATCTCGAGCGGCGTGCTGGTGCCATTCAAAGGTGATGTTAGCTCCGGCAGGAATGCTGAGGGTATTTACTCCCGATCCAGAGAGTCCGTTGACGTTGCAAGTGATATCAGTGGAAGTGACATCCATTACAGGATTATTGCTAGGCGGAATGCGAATGTAGCTATTCTGCCCTTGGTCGACCTAGTTCATGAAAGTAATGTGAGCATCAATTCAAAAGTGCCACGAGTACAAGAATGTCGACAACATACACCATTAGCCCAGATAAATTGCATGGTAAAATGCGCATTTGCCAACGCGGCTGAAGCAAGGAAAGCAAGAGCCTTAGACTTCATGGTGCTTGTACTTGTTGGAGAAATCGCTTCAAAAAAATTGCCTCGCCATTTTATACCTTTTCGATCTGTCTCGGAGGAATGAACCTCGTTTCGGATTGGATTTGGTGCAACTTGCGGTAGCTATGACGAATAGTGTTGGACCATCCAGAAAAACCATCAAAACATCGAGTCTTATTTCGCCAGTATATTGCCTTCCGGCAGTTGCGTGAGGATACCAGCCTTCGCTATGCAGGCCTCCTTAGATGAGATAAAGGAGAAAAATGGATGGGATTTGTTTGGTTTGAAAGTTATCGAATGGGGACATAGTTTCATTATCTCGCCATTGAATCTTCCGAAATAAAAGCGTCTCAGCAGCTGTAGTACATGGGAGTCATGTCGGCAACGGATAATTTGCTCCAACTTGGCTTAGTATGTTGATAAACGAGAGCATGATGCGCCGGTAGAAATCATGATTTCATAGGTAGATGGATCATCGACTAAACTTCTTGAATAAGTGACGATCTATCTGGTCGAGGCAGCGATTCAAGTCTATAATGAGTTGTATAGCAGAGAAAAGGATACAGTCGTGTACGACTGCGGGGACTGAGTAATGGTTGCAGAGCTATCTTCAAAGTTCAAAGAAGAATATGTGGTTCTTCCTAGCAGATGACGAAACGCAGAGAGAGATAAAGCAAAGAGTGGTTCAAAATGCAAGTTTGACATTGAGTTATACGCATTCCACATGCCCTATAGGCCATTCAATGGGGTGGCGATTAGCATCTCTCTCTTGGTGACAGAGGCAAATTTTTAGTTGACATGATGACCGTGCAAAGCATGAGCAGTTTGAAACTCCGATCGCGACAGTCACAGCCACTGCCTCGCGACTTGAGACGCCGCCGTATGTTCAATTGACATACGCTCAACCTTTTGCTCGGTTCCACATCCATAACAGCATATACTCTCAGCGCGACAAAAGGGTGCAACGACATCCCTGTGCAACTATTGTCTGATATTGAACTGGTCATTCAATTGCCTTATTCCATTCAGACAAACCTTCCAAGTTCCGGTTAAAGTCAACCATTGACTCCGGAAATGTCGGTACTCTTCGAGACGTCGCTCGGGGATCTTGTCATTGACTTGGAGGTCGAAAGCTGCCCGAAGACGTGCGAGAATTTTCTGAAGCTGTGCAAGGTGTATTATTACAATCTAAACGCGTTTTTCAATGGTATAGTTGAATATACTTCTAGTGTCAGTTCAGCGATTTTGACAACTATCATTGATTTTTTAGTATCAAAAGACTTTTTAGCCCAAGCAGGTGATCCAACTGCAACAGGAACAGGCGGCGAATGCATCTGGTCTTTGATCTCGTCTGATCCATCGGTTCCCCGTTACTTCCCTCCAGAAATCGTCCCAAAATTCAAGCACCGGGAACGAGGAACTGTATCCATGGCTGTTGCTCCTGCACTTGAAGGACAGAAGGGTGGATGTGGTAGTCAGTTCTTTATCACATTGGGTGACAACATCGACTACCTCGACGGGAAACACGCTGTTTTTGGTCATGTTGTGGAAGGACTAGAGACGTTGGAAAAGATAAATGAGGTTTACACGGACCAGGATGGCAGGCCGTTCAAAGATATCAGGATAAGGCATGTTATTATTCTTGGTACGCGTTTTCTCGGTTGACTTATGACCACTCAATCATATTCATTGTTTTCTTTGCATATTCAGATGATCCCTTTCCTGACCCTCCTGGACTGATCCAGCCTCCGGGATCACCTACTCGACCACCCGATAATTCCACTCGTATTGCGGAAGACGAAGACCCGCTTGCAACCCTCCCCGAAGAAGAAGAAGAAAGACTTAGACGCGAGAAAGCTGCCGCCGCATCTGCCTTGACGCTAGAAATGGTTGGAGATCTTCCTTTTGCCAATGTTCGACCTCCTGAGAACGTTTTGTTTGTGTGCAAACTGAATCCTGTAACAAGAGACGAAGATCTAGAACTGATATTCTCGCGATTTGGAACAATCATGAGCTGTCAAGTGATCAGGGACAAGAGGACGGGGGATTCATTGCAATACGCGTTTATAGAGTTTGACAAGCGCGAAGACGCCGAACAGGTGAGTTTTTTATCATCATTCCCATCTTATGATATAAATCATGACAAAAAACGCCTTAGGCTTATTTTAAAATGCAAAATGTATTGGTTGATGACCGTCGCATTTGGGTAGACTTGTACGTGCTTTACATTAGCCTGGGTAATTGTCACCTTACTTATTAAATTGACCTCAATAAAATCTAGCTCACAATCCGTCTCACGTCTTAACACTCAATGGTCCAACAATATTGTGAGAGGCGCCAAACCTACCAAGGGCGGCTTCGCTGGCCGCGAGGACTTAGAGAAGACCCGCCGTTACAGGGACGAAGACAGTAATCGGCATAAAAGTCATCATCACGACTACGGATTAGTTTTCGACGTACCATCTGGTCGCGAACATGGTAGTGGCTCTGACAGACGTAGAAAACGGAGTCGGAGCCGCACTCCTGAAGAGTCTTCAAAGCATCACCGACGTAAACGCTCAAGGTCTCCATCGTCTAAATATAAAGAGTCGCGTGATAGAGATAGGGATAGGGATTACGACCGTGACCGGCGGAGGACGAGCAGAGAACGCCATGGACGATACTAGTTGTTGTATGGTCACTCATTACGTGCATATCTACTCTGTCGATCTTACTTGCTAAATGAGGCTGACTACTTGAATACCCGAATCAGATGTTTGTGCGTCTGGATACGAAAGTTACATTTATAGCTCCCTTGCGCACCGCTCCTTTGCTTTCCCCTCAGACTCAGAGTTGAGACGAAACTGTGACCCCATCACCTGCGTGCTGTGCCGCCACTTTCTCCATATAAACCAAGTGCGCGCCCTGGCTCATAACCCTCATATTCACTCATTCTTGCAACTGCTTTCAAGCTTGCCATGACCGTCCTCGACTATAATTTCGACTCTCCTGATGCAGACTGCATTCTTCTTTCAACTGACTCCGCGGGGTGCTCGACAGAGTTCCATGTTCACAAATGCATCCTCGCAGCAGCCTCGCCTTTCTTCAACGATATGTTTTCTCTTCCACAAGAGGACCAATTTACAGGCAAATTGCCCATTATTCCGGTCTCGGAGTCGGCTTCCGTCATGGATAGCTTGCTCCGATACATCTACCCTATTTCCCACCCCGCTCTTGAAACACTTGACGAGCTTACACTCGTCCTAGGCGCCGCTGTCAAGTATGATTTTGGCCAAGCTATCGCTTCACTTCGCCAACTCCTCTTACTACCACAATTTCTAAAATCATCACCAATTCGCGTTTACGCAGTCGCATGTCGCTATGACTTCATTGAAGAAGCAGAAATAGCATCTCGTCATACACTGTCCGTGAGCCTGTTCGAGACACCGCCATGCGCAGACCTCAAGTACATTAGCGCATACGAGTATCATCAACTGCTACAGCTCCATCAGGACCGGTCTTCAGCCGCAATCGCCCTGCTAAAAACGCTCTTCCCGGAGAGCATGAAGTGCATGCAATGTAATGGATCAGTCTTTACGATGAACGATGCACCAAGGTGGTGGTATCAATTTGAGAAGGCTGCGAAGGAGGAACTGGAGAAGAGGCCCACCACAGGAGTCATTTTTGATATGGAATTCTTGTTCAAGGCGGCGAGGGAGGCAGGGTGCTCGCGATGTCCAGAAAGCGTTTTGGATTCTTGGAAATTCTTGAAGCGCCTTCGGGAAGCTATCGACGACTTGCCATCCACAGTAATGTTCGACTTTGCAGAACGATGATTCTATAACACTTTGCCTTCCTTTTTTCTTGTGCATTTTTATGATGATTGGTAACAGACATTTCTTTTTTAACTTAATCACGTATAATTTCTTTACAGATTTTTTTGTCCCGAAATCTATCTGGGCTGAACTTTCCTACTTGCATCATTCGTGTACAATACTTCCTGACAATACTTCTTCACGTCATTCTCTGCTTGCTTTCCTCCTCAAGAGGTTTAACATGGATCTGGGCACGTGGAACGAATTACTTAAAAAGGACGACAAGGGACAACGTTGACCATGTGATCACGGCCCAACATCGAACAATCGGCAGAAAGTGGCAGAATCACCGCCCATGTTGCCTAGCGTACATCTATACCTCGAGGGACAGATTCCCAATTAGGAAAATAATACCGAAAAGGAGCGCCAAGATTAAGATCTCCTGCACTGCAGCATATTTTCAAATAAGGATGCTGTGTTGGGCCTCGAGGATACCTGAGAGATGATTTTATATGAAAATTCCGTTGCATGAACACTGTTTCTCAGTACCCACAAATTCTGTGAACATCTCCCTGAGATTCCTTGCCTGCACCATCTCAGAACATACCAAGTAACCTAGTACTTAGTGTTCTTGTTAGGTGTTGCTTCTCTTTAAGTGAGAAGCTATCGCCGATGTCCAATTTTAATCATGGCAATTACTGCTAAGAGCAACGTTGAGCCAATTTTTTGCGGGCATCCTAACTGTTCAGTTCGGAGTCGGGATTCGGAATCGGTCGTGCGTGCTGTTGCAATTTGGTCGTCGTTGGTGGGTGATGGATGTTCCAAACACGTATTACAGCCTAGTCGCTGCGATCATAGGTATAATAAACCAGTGTGCCGACGACCACGCATTCTGCTGACCACGACGTACAGAAGGCCCAACAACAACGAGGCCGTCCTAATAAGTAAATAAAGCCCAAATACGGCAAACGTCGGCACTTGTAAATGCATCGTGCTGTTCCTACTCCTGATTTAATCCATAATGCTATATTAAACCGCCTTTGTCGCGTGAAGAAATGGAGCCATTTTTGTTTTTTCTTTCCTTTTCCAGTAACATCTGTGGGTCGTCATCGTTGAACATCAGCGCTTGGTCTGAGATGGGCCAAGATCCATCGTGGGGAGGAAAACATTCAAAAAGACTGATCCAGTTGCCAATGTTGAGATCACCATCAGACTACGCCATTGCATTATCCCGGACGTTTCTTTTCTCTCTGAATCTTCCGCACTTCTCATAGTATAGTTGCCCATTTGTTATCAAACATGTCCGCTACCGTTATGGGCATGGATCCCATCAGCTTTGCCCTGGCCGTGTTTTCAATTACAACCACCTTCGCGGGCTTCGCCACGTTCTTGTATCACTTCGATCCCAGCAGTCGATATTTGCGGATCGTGGAAGAATTCGACGAGATATCGACCAAGTTCAACAAGTTCCAGGACCACTCCATCTTTCTTCCGATCGAACAACATCAGCAACTTTGCAAGTACTTTGATGAGTACGTCTCTATCCTTCTGATATTGTAGATCAAGTTTCATGAAGGCCTCAGGTTGGAAGTCGACATAGAGTCGGTGATGCTCGACGCTGTCCCAACCTGGAATTTGAGGAGAAAACTGAGGGGTTGGCTACAAAGCTGGAACCTCTTGCAGCTGTGGGTCAGGGTACAGAAGGCTAAGGTGGCATTGGGGGTAAGTTTTAGATATTTATTTCGTCGACATCTGGATTGACCTTGTATTCTCGTAGACAATTGATCGCCTGCAAACACGCCATAGATTCTACGGACGTGAAAGCAGCAGCGCTGTCGATGGCTTCGAAGCTTCGAAAATCGGGGAAGGTGTTCAAGCAAGCCTGGACCAGGCCATCGCAACTCTATCCGTAGGAGGTCAGTCACATATATGCTATCTGATATCAAAGCTTACTGACTAAGTACAACACTGACATTAGATAAATATTACCAAAGGAATGCATGTTCATCAAACCAAATCTATCAATTGCAAAATATCTTCGGAGATATGCTACAAATTGACGCACCTGGCGCTGCTAACTTTTCATCGTATGATCTTAGGCTGCCTACACATGAATGGGTAAGCATTTGAATCATTTCATCATCAAGCTATGCAGAAATTGACCGACCTCTTTTCAGTGCCAGCAATCGAGCATACCGAGAAGATATACCATTTCTATTTCGTCTGGTCTGTCTGTCTGCACGCTCCCAAGACCCCCACCAAAATCGCATCGACCTCTCACGAGCCCTACGAGGCCAACCACCTTTGATGTGTAACGACACATTGTCTTATTATTTTATGGATCCCTATCACGACACAGCATCCCCACCCCTGCTCTGCATATGCTCTCCTACTTTCATGTCTTTATGATATCATGCTCTACCCATCATCACGTCTCAATCCATTTGTAGTTGTATATATTTCCATTCAGCATTTTCGTCTTTCGCCTTTCGGACACATGCTCACTATGTTCCGTCGCTGTATCATAGATATACCCTTGTCGCATTGCTTTGAATATGCTATCATATTGCTTTTTCAAATACATCGCTTTGATTCATTTGCTTAAAAACATTAATCATGAGCATTTAATGATTGATTAATTGGAATTGTGTATTACCTTACTGATTCTTTGACCGCTTCAGTGAACATGATGCCCTCAGATCATGTAAGTATACTCTACCTGTCAGTGTAGGTGGTAAATTCAAGAGGGTATTGCTTGAAAATTGGAGCTATATGTATTGCAATAAAAGGTGAACGGTGAACATTGACGACGACTATGTGACCCATAACAACGTCCCCTCCTGAAGGTACAAGAATATTCAATATGAGGCACTGAAATCCTATAAGACGAACATGATATACCTTATTTCTTTCGTCTTCGTCTTCCAGTTCTATTCCCGCCATGCTCTCTGCCCCCGCCGGCACCCAAATCAGCGTCCTTTTCGATCATCCCATCTGCATCGTTAATTATCTCCAAAGCCTTTTCAACAGCCTGTCGCCTGATCTTCTCCGGAACCTTCTGCCAGTAGAGTTCCTCGCGTTTTCCTACCACTAGTTCGGGTTTTATTGGGATCGTGCTATTGCCTTCCAGTGTCCCTGATCCATCTAGACCGGATAACTGGGTTGTTGGATGGGTTATAAAGTAATGTACAAAATATTCAGCATGTGACGGAGAGCTTAGACGTATATAACACTGAAAACATATCATTAGATACTGTACACATTCACAACCAATGACCAACTTACAGTATCTAGGCCCTTCGAATAATCCAGATAATCCAGTCCGTCAGCGGTTTGCGAATTGTGGGCATTCCATGCTTGAGAAAATAATGCCCGTAAGGTAGTTTTATTGGTCTCTGGGTGAACATGACGCACAAACACGAGACAACCGGAAGGAAAGGGTGATCCCACGTGTATGCGTTCTGCGTGTGGCTGTATCGATGTTTCTGGAAGTGCCTGTATTTCAGGCTCATCGGTTTGAATCTTTGAATGAGAAGTGCTCGCTGTGGATGTGACATGGGTAAACTGTTGTTGCTGTTCTGCTTCCAACTCGTCAAGTAATTGTTGCCGATATGCAAGATACTCTTCTCTCAGTTCTTCCCATCGCGCTTTACTGATACAACGGAAGCCAGACTTCAGGGCATCGAGCTTGTCAGAGTTTTGAGAAGGTTTTTCAGCTCGTCCTTTTTCTTCCAATCCGTTCCACGACCATTCGTCCAAAAGTAGTTGTACGTCGCTCTTTTCGGAAAGGGTGATAAGGGCAAACCCTTTACAAGAGGGGTAAGAACCCGGTTGGTCGTTATGATGTGAAGGGAAAGATATGTTTTGGACTTTCGTATAATCAATCTGCATTGGGCTTAAAAGGCGCGATACAAATGTTACAATTGAGGACAGGCTCCGGTGCTGAGCAGGCAAGTTTTCCTGTGGAACGCTGTGAGCATTTGCAAATTGATTAGTAGCAAGGATAAACTCACGACATATACCGTCAGCCTGTCCCAATCAACCTTTCCATAGTTGCTGGTTACTTCAGACTTGTTGATTCTTTTCACTTCGTAGCCTGACAAGGGTTTTTTGGACCAATGACGAGAAGAGGCATCATCTGGGACGATCATTCTAATGTCCAAAAGATTGGACACATGAGAGCGAATAGCCTTGACCAAGAGCGTCTCTGGCGGTTTGACAAAAGAGGGTAAAGATGCTGCTTGTAAAAGTACTGGAGAACGTCTTAGCAGATAAGATAGCGGTACGTCTGGGAGACAATCAGTTTTGTCGCAAGATAAGTAACTTTCAAGCTTACATCCTTGAACACGTTCCGCAGAATGTACTTCACCGTTATCCTCCGTTCCATTATGGTCTTCGTATGCCGATAAGTCAATGTTACGTCTTAAGTCCGAGTTTGACCAAAGCGCGTGGTCGGATAACGCCAGCCAGATCAGCACAGCAAGGTCTTCCAAGTTGTAATTGTTATGCGAATTTGAGGATGGGGCAGTTCCAACGATATGATGTTCCAAAATATCCTCCGATTTATCTTTTGCTTTTGACGCCTTCTCAATGATTCCAAAAGGCACTTTCTCACTTGCGGTGAAAGCTCCAGCAGATGTCGGATTCTTGGATACAACACTGGTACTCACTTGAGGGTACGGATGTGGCGAGGAACTGTCAATTTTTCTCCTTTTTATGGAGCGCGGAATAAAGTCGAAGGACATTATATTTTCTTCTTTGCAATCAAAGTATTACCTTTCGTTAGTAATATGGTATATGTCGTGGTTTGGTCGTGGTATGGAGGAGGTGCCACTGGCTAGTTTCAAGGCGTTACGTACCACGATATGTCACATGGCACGTGAGCAGGATTGTGTAGAGTTAAAAATACACTTGCACCTAGTCCTATACTTGTCGCGCCTTGTCGCGTCCGTGTCAGAGAACGTTTACAGCTGAGCATATCACTGACTCTATGTCTATAACGTCCGACGCAAGGTATATGGCTTCGCGACAGAATCAGATTTGACCATTGATAGATCAATTGCTTGTGCATTATGGGATATAAAAAATACAAATATGAGTACAACTTGGAAAGCCTAGGTCATAAAAGCATCAATAAAAATAAAAGAAATAAGAATGATGTGAAAATCTAATACGCTGACGCGTAATAAAAGGTGAATGCGATTTAAAAAGCAAAACAATTCTGCATATCGATATATCATGATAAGATAGCGATGAGCAGGTGCGTACTTGGGTAATTATGCACATACAGGATGTCATCCAGAATAGAGGCCTAGCATCAAGTTTGAAGTCGAAGGCAGTGGTAATTTTTTTGTGCAGTTAAAATAAAATAATGGAGCCTGAATAAGAATGTCATCGAGCCTTGACTTTGACACCATTTACAGCCGCCGGTGTGTGATGAACCTTGGTCGATTTTGAGCCCAATTCTTGCCCTTGTCGCTTCTGACCTTTAGAAGGGGATGTGTTTGGTTCCGAACTTGAGAGTATTGAAGGGGCAGAAGCTGTCATGTCAGCCAGAGCCGCTTCATCTATTTCCGTATCTTCGCTGTGATTTGATGACCCGTTGGGTATTGATAAAGTGTCGTTTGGTTTTGAATCCAAATGAGGTGAACCATTGGATGACATTGTCGAAGAAGCTCCCGGTGTATTCCGTCTACTGCGAGCATTCACACTCCTCACCACCCTGGGCATAAATCCTGAAGAAGAAAAAGACGACGATGCAGATGAGTTGGGCATGTACATGCTCATACTCATTGAGCTATGTTTCTCCATCTTAGCCTTCAACTTCTCCGCGTCCTTGCTCTTGTCCTTCTTGGCTACATTTTTGACGCCCACTCCGACCTCACTGATCAGAGATCCAACACTTCCATTCAGATCTACCACTGTCATCTTCGGTTTCAGGGTTTCCTCCGAACCAATACTGAACGCATCACCGTCGGCATCCGTGACACTCTCTGTGCTATCGTCATCGTATCCTTCATTGCCATGCTCAAGCCGAGATCTGCTAATTGGAATTTTGATAGGCTCAGAACGAAGCGCACCATTTCCATGCCCATTGAGCATTGCAGGATATAATGTCGGACGAGGATGTACCGCCTTTTCGTAGTACAGCATGAATGCCCCCGTTCCTTCGGACAACACGGTCTCGATCCCGCATTCAGCAACAGAATCATCGCTGATGCGTAGCCACCCACGACCGGTACCTACTTCCTCTTCCGTATGATCCTCCCAGAAGTATCGTGCTTCACCTAGTGAAGATGAACCTGAGTAATTAGCCACCTTAGCTGCGTGTCCGTTGGCTTTCCCGATAGTAGCATTTTTATCTCCGTCGTGTTCCTCTTCTGACTCGAGCTGTAAAGGATCGACCAGCGTAGGAGGAACCCACTTCCCATTTATCCGTCTCGGTTTTCTTCGGTAACAAATATAGTGACCAAAGGAATGCTGTCCGTAATGGCATACTACGGCTGCAAGTCGGTAGATGGTGCGTTGAAAACCGGGCGCATATGTATCTTGAGTAGGTGTTGATGGTCGTATGGATTGGTTCGAACTAGAAACTGTGGGTGGGGTAGATATAGAACTCGTCGGAACTGTCGACAGACTTCCGGACGTTGTATATGGAGTCAAGTCAAGTACTTCCGGGAAATACACCTTGATGGTATTCTTTGCAGCGTATTGACCGTAGTGCACTGATCGATTTAGATGTAGAGCTAGAACAGGGGGAGGCTGAGGCCAGTGTTATCGGAAAGCAACACGGAAACCTAACTGATTCACTCACTCTGGCTATCATAGCCTGTTTAGTGGAAGCAGGACTAACGGTCTTTTCAAGTCTTATCCCCTCCACCAATGCTTCTTCTTCTATTCTGCCTTCGGAAATTACACTCCTGATGCGCTGTTCCATGCGTTTGACCTCTTTATATCGCTTCTTCTTCGATGCAGATGGTTTACTCTTCGTTGGGGAGGAAGAAGGCATAGTCGATGATGATGATACCACAGAAGGGGCAGATGGGTCGAGGGCCTCTTGCAAAGTGTGGAGTTCTTGAAGTAGGCGCCTATGAGTTGCTAGCATCGAACACTTGCGACATATGCAATCTTTGAGAATCTCAAGGCGGGTATAGTCTTCCAGGCAATCTTCCAGCCTACATGATGTCTACTCACTTTGTTTTAGATAACGGCTTTACCAGACAAAGTTTACTACGTACCGCAAGTCTTGGAACTGCTAATTGCCAGTTATCGAACCCGAAATGCATCACGGCCTCTGTGTACCCGCACACAACACAACTCCGCCGATTCGCAGTCAATCCGTCGAAAACGCTCTTGTTGTTTTTAATTTCGAGGACATCTTCATGTTCTGCTTTGACATTCGGCTTAGCAAGGTCTAATACACCGGCAATCCCTCTATCTCTCAAACTCTCTCGTTCTACGGTAGTCATTTCGTCTTTGATGCACTCTGAAATCAACTGGAACAACTCCTGGGCATCTTGGTGTTCTCGAGAATTGAAGAGAGATGACGAACGACTTGTGTTCGAAACTTGGCCATTGCTGAGAATTTGGGGAGGCGGAGCTGAGAGAGCGTTTATTATCCCATGAGGTCTAAGAGAGTGATACGACGACTTGGCAGTATTGAGATCTATAGAATTGAGAATATAATAATTGCACGAGAGGGAGAACAATGGAGCGTACTCTTGAATAATTCTTGAAGTGCGTCAATGACTGGAGTTGGAACATCGAATGCTTCAGCTTTGGCTTGGATCGCCTCTATATGAGGTTGCAGGTAAGTCAATGACGCCAAAGCCTTCAAAGTAACAACATTAGTCAACACTTATCGGTGCTGCTCAACTATATTTGACTGACCTGCAGGGTAGAGTTCATGAAACAATATGTTCCCGAGATGTTCACCAAGCCGGGATAGTACAGCTCGTCATCATCGTCATAAGCTGCCAGACAATAATTCATACTTGCAGATTGTAGTAAAACAATACGGTAGATTCTCACCGGCACAGTTTTCCTTCCCAACTTTGGTCAGTGCGATTTGTTCAGCGCGAGTCCTGATTGTTTTCGACTTGGATGCGCTTCCGCTTGACTTCCGCTTATGCTTCTTGCCTTGAGAAGCAGAAGAACTCTCAGATGACAATCCTGACCACAGCCAGGACAAGCCAAGGCTTTCAAGACCCATTTTCAGGGCCAAGTACCAACTGAAGATAAGCCTGGAAAGGTTAAGACGCCGAAGGAATTGGGAAGTAAAAAAGACAGCAGCTGGAAAAACGAAAAGAACAACAAAAGGCGCTACTTGTTGAAATGTAGGGTCTTTGAGAATGACTTTGAGGTTCATGTGCCCTGCTCAAAGTTGCTGGTGACGTCGAGCGGGTCGAGGAAATGAAGATGACCGCCGAGGTGGAAGAAATGACCAGTAGCTTTTACTGGAAGTGTCATCAAGTACACATGACGGGCACACGCGGCACATGGTGCAACAACGTAATCACTGCTTTATGGCTACCTAGCGCAATGGTAGCGCGTTTGGCTTCGATTGCTGAATGGCACCAAAAGGTTGCAGGTTCGAGTCCTGCGGTGGTCATTTTTATTGCTTTTTCAAATTTTGTCATTCTCTTGGCATCAGCGACTCAAGACGGTGTCAATGGCACAAGGATTTCTTAGCATATTACTATTTGACTTTCGATAATTAAAAAATAAATGTGTACTTTGCACCATTGTCCCCTCCTGCCCCATGTTTCATGGTATGGTCAATTGATACCGGTTTATAAGAGCTAAAAGCTGAAGTTTTTGAAGGTCCTATCATGTATTTTAGAGTTTTCAATAAAAGATTGCGCTAGATTTATTGGAATCAAGGTCGGCTATATATTCCGACAGGCCTACCTTTTGGATGGACGGGGAACTTGGAGGACGAAAGAAAAGTGTTTTCTAGACATCGTTCGCCGATACTCGTTTCAAGATATTCCGACGACCCCTTCAGACTGAATTGAACTCCAGGGCTGCCAAAAGTTATCGACCGATCCAGGTGGAAGAAACCCATGTACTCCTTCAGAACTTGTCTAACTTGCCAGCTGAAGACTTCATGGTTCATATTCGAAGGTATTGTCTGCGGCATTGTTGTAGCTCTTTATATTGGCCAGGGAGGAGACACCGTACGAGTTCCTTTTGTATTTTTGCTGCAGAGTATTTACTGGAAGAGGCCGTCTCTTAGCTAGACTCTGTCAGCGTTCACAATATTCATATATTTAATGGCTTTGCTCTCAGGGATGCAGAAACGGGCTCAAGCAGACGTCGACCAGGTTAAACAAGGTCGTCTACCCACTTTGGATGATTATGATTTTCTACTGTACATAAAGGCTATCATCAAGGAGGTGAATCCGGCAGTGATACTGTAGCTATAGTGGGTAGACAACTGGCATCATCCGTTCTGGAGCCTTAATCTGTTAACAGACATGAAGTAATTCCGCTCACGCGTACGCCCAGCGGAAGTGCAACCGAGGAAGAATTGCCGCTCGAACAGTTCTAAATAAATCACACAGCTGGATCTACTTATTTCTGATATAAGATATACATAGCCGACTCACACGCGCAAAATGTATATAAAATGGAGCAAAGGCACGGCTTCTAAGCTTCTTCAACCCTAAGCCTTTGTTTTCCTGATTTTTTATGTCCATCGCGTCGCCCAGCACCATAATTGGTGCAGTATTATTCTACTATGCATACCTTTGGTATTGGTCCAGCACGCGGCTGAAAAGACGAGGGCTTAGACTCCCACCAGGACCGAAGCCGAAGTTCATTACTGGGAACTTGCATCAGATACCAAAGGTTCATCCATGGTTGACGTTTAGATCATGGGGGATTGAGTACGGTGAGTTTCCTGGGCGTCTCGATCTGTATCCAGGCATTAGACTGAAGCAACCCGCAGGACCCCTTGTCTACTTCCAAGTGTTCAACAAGAAGACTATCGTCTTGAACTCTGCAAAGGCCACTCTGGACTTATTGGAGTCACGATCATCTATTTATTCTGATAGGACCACCCTCTGGATGGGAGGAGAACTTTCAGGAAGAGAGAAAAGTGTCTTCATAACATCATTTGCTGATCCTCGTTTCAAAATGTTGCGACGACTTCTACAGACCGGTTTAAATGCAAGAGCTGCGAAGAGCTATCGACCGATACAAGAACAAGAAACACAGATCCTCCTTCAGAATCTGTCAAACGCTCCTGGAAACTTCATGTCCCATATTCGAAGGTATATTATGGCAATACATACTGCTAAATAATCAATGTCTAAGCTAGTTCTGACGTTAGGAACGCGGTAGCCATCATTCTCAAAGTTGCTTACGGCTATCAAGTGGAATCAAACGATGACCCATTGGTCGTGCTTATCGAAGAGGGCTTCAAACTGTCTGCCTCCATAAACGTGCCTGGAAAATTTTGGGTTGAATTTTTCCCTATGCGTAAGCTTTTTTTCTCCTTTGCTAGTCAGGTCGTTTGAGTACGAGAGATGAAAAGCTGAGTGGCTTCTTCAGTGCGTTATTTGCCAGAGTGGCTTCCTGGAACAGGGTTCAAGAAATTGGCTCGTGAATTTGGAAAGGAGAGGAATAAAGTTAACCAAGTTCCGTTCGCTTGGGCGAGGAAACAAATCGTAAACAACCACTTCACGTGTAATCCTGCAATTTCTCACACTCTTCCGGCAGGAAAAAGGAGACTTCGTAGAGTCTTTCGTTTCCAAACACACTCTGAACGCTGAAGGAAGAGATAATGTTGACGAAGAGACTTTGAATGCAGTCAGGTCGGCGGCCGCAGCTCTTTACATTGGAGGCGGGGATACTGTAAGCGCTCGGAACTTTTAATCGCTTCGCAGAATTTGACTTGTATTTATACCCATGCTACGCAGACCGTCTCTGGGTTGACAAGTTTCGTATACTTGATGGCTCTACATCCGGATATTCAGAAACGGGCACAGGCCGATGTCGACCAGGTTGCACAAGGTCGTCTTCCCACATTAGACGATTATGAATCCCTACCGTTCATCAAGGCGATTATCAGAGAAGTTCTTCGCTGGGCGCCTGTTGCACCACTTGGTCTGTGCCTTTTCACAAACATGAATAAAGACTACGAACTGACGTCTTTAAATAGGCATTCCACATCGCGTGATGGAAGACGATGTGTACCAGAGTTATTTCATCCCGAAAGGAGCGAGGATTGTTGCAAACATCTGGTACGCCTTGTCTATTTTCCCTACAAGATTATTCTTATATAGCGGACTGCGGATAGGGCTATAACCCATGATGAAGAAGCGTATTCAGATCCATTTAAATTTGACCCTTCGCGATTCGTTGGACCAAGTCCGCAGCCCGACACATTCAAATTTGTCTTTGGGTTTGGAAGGAGGATTTGTCCAGGTCAGTTGACTTTTCCTTACAACTTTCCTTCAATCATCCTTCTCACCAAAGCTCTGAAATAGGTGCCCATCTAGCTGAGATGTCTCTGTTTCTGAGCATCGCTAATATTCTTGCGGTTTTCAATATTTCCAAGCCACTCGATAAGAACGGACAGGAATTCGAACCTGAGATCGATTGGACTTCAGGTACTACTATGTGAGGCCTTACTTCAACGTTTGCTTAATATGGTCTGTTTTTCTATACTGATCTTGTGTGAATTTTAATCCTTCAGGCACTTGAAGCCATTCCCGTGTCAGATAAAGCCTCGGTCGAAAGAACACCTGTTGTTATTGGGTTAGCTTTACATGTACATGATTATCCATTCTTATATAGGCATGGTCGGAAGCTTTCCTTCGTGAGATCGCCTTCCGAAAGAACCAACTTGTGCGAGACAAGAAGAGCTAAAGATAAGCCCTGGCTCGGAGGGAAAGTACTTCGATGACGCACCTAGCTTGATTCGCCATTTGTAGATGGTCTGTTGAAAGCATAGATTATCATCACCGCGTTGTCTTGTAGAAGTTTAACAAGGACATTCGAACACAGAGTCCCCGTCGTTTCAGTGACAATGAGGATCGCCCCTGCAGATGAGCGAGGAAGCTTGCGACTACGGCCCATTGGGAACAACGACGCCATGTCCTTCATATCCGAGCTCTAGACATGGTCGTTGAGAAAGAAGAATAAATATTCTTAGTATAAAACTATGCCTACTTCTTATATTCTCGATGAGGCTACTGCTTTTTTCTTCACAAGTATAAGCACCAGCACACAATGCCCGAGGCTGGTCCTTGACAAATTTTGCAACCCCAAAAGTTGCAAAAATTATGTATGTTTGCATCGCATAATTCTTGATCAACGAATAGGGCGTAACCTACATCTCTTGGGAGCAAAAATGACCACCGTAGGACGCGAGATCGAGTCATTCGAAGATAGTATATTACGATATCTTCGTTGTTCATACATACGTAGTCCTAATCTAGTCGATAAAAGTAATCTGTAACATGTCGGAATACATTGTTTTGCCTGGTAGTAACAGGCACAATAGTTACATCGTCTACGACCGCCTGCAAAGAAATAGCTACTTCACGATAGAGTTAACGCCACGAGCTTGAAAATGACAACGAAGATGGGTCAGAATGTTGGAGTCATAGGAATGACCGAAACAATGAATACCTGAGAGATAATCTTTCGCTATGCTTGGGTTCTATTTTTTAGAAGAAAAAAATGAGATTCGGGGTATTTTACTTGCAAGATAACTCACTAGTCCTTTGACGATCTCATAAACGCTTTTATCGTGGAACCGAATGCCTGTTGCTGGATCCGTATAGGGAGCTTCCAGTCCCGTAATGTCGCAGAGGTGTTTATGGGGTATAACAGAGGGAGGTGCCTCAATGGTTGTATCTGTAAGTATCAAGGTCAGTCAGCTTCGTCGAACGCGAAGTGAAATCTAAATCGACAAAGAAAATAGAGGACGGACATGTTGGAGGTTCCTCCGGGACGTCAGTAGCAAGACTTGGGTCTGCCTTCACTGCTTCCTCGCGTTCCAGTCTCCTAGCTTCCCTCTCCGTCCGTTCGCGTTCGCGTTCGGCGGTTAACACGTTCTTCAAGTTCTTTGCGCGACGGTTAACGTTCTTGGTGTAGTTCGAGTTTTTAAATGGTCGAGGGTGGTGTAAGTATGATAGCTGGACAGCGAGGGACTGTAGCGTTTGAAAGAGTTAATTCGTATTGGGCCCGTTATAGGAACTATGTGTACTGACCGGTGTCAATGGTGTAGCTGCTCCATCTGAAGGCGCTTTTCGTTTGAATCCACCTTTAGGAGGCCTGTGTTGAAGGATCTATGAGTTTTTTGTTCATACCATGGTATTTTTCTAGAACTGAACTTACATTGCTGGCTAATTAGCTCCCAGTAAATGTGCCTTGTGAAGGGGAAGGGACAAACATCAAGCGCTGAACGATTGAATATCGAACAGTGTTTTGCGTAATGCCATGAGATCAACAACTGCTATAACAGGTACTTGCCCCAGCTTGCCCCGCCGTGTCCTGCCGTCTCAGGCCGTGTCAGTATTCCAGCAGCCTGGGCCGGGCCGCGGTATCTGACACGCTTTTCTACGATCACATGATTGACGCGTCTTAATTGTTAAATTTCACATCCACTGCTTTCCTTTGCAATTAACGTTAACCATGCAGTTCTCTCATCACTCATCAAATCCTCTTGAAGTCCGCACCTCGGACTCTCTTAATGTTAGATATCACGATATAATTGATACTGTCAACCAAAACCGTGAAGGAGGGTTTTTTGCATCCTCTGATGAACTTGGGCAATGGGTGGAAAAGGAAAATTATCAATCGCATATAGGTCAAGTAACACATAATATTATTGCAAACGATATGACACCTCAAGCAGGACCTAGCCGCCTTCCGGAGAACAGTTGCCTCGTCGACTTAGAGGAAGACGAAGACATGCAAAGCGACGACCCTATCGCCATTCCTTCCGTTAAGCGCCCTGCCAAATCCATAGAATCACCCACCAAAGTCAATAAAGTAGTTGATGAAGACGCTTTCCTTAGGTTCCAAGATGAAGACGTAGAAATTGACATGGGCCGTGAGGAGGAACATGCCGTGGAGATTGAACAAGAAGGCGTACAAGTTGCTGGTGCGGAAGATGGAGACAACCAAGGGGATGAATATCTGGAATATGAGGAATATGAAGACGAAGAGACCTTTATAATTCACGACGATGACGAAATCATGCACGATGAGGATGAGGATGATACCCGACCGCAGTCTCGATCCTCAAATTCTTCAGGGAGAAGTTGTTGTTCTTCTGACCGTTCATCATGTCCATATTCATCGCCGCAATCTTCAAGACCATCCTCTCCGGACGAGGCATTGACGTTGAATAAACGGCCCCAAGAAGAACAGGATGCCATTGCGGATGAGATCGTAGAGCTATCCAAGGCCATGCCTCAATTGGAGGATTCGTACCGTCTGGTGGACCGATTAGGAACTGGGACATTCTCATCAGTATACAAAGCTATAGATCTGAACTACGATGATTGGTACAACAAACCATGGCTAGGCCACCATCCACCAGAAAGTAGTGCATATTATCAATCCGCAGGACCAGGGTACAAAGGTCGTGGAGGACGAGCTCAAGGATGGAGATATCCCAATGGTGAAAGTTCAATAGGGCGAAACTACACAGATCAACTCCATGGCAATGTCTTCGTCGCCGTCAAGCGCATATACACAACCAGTGGCCCCGAAAGAATACGAAATGAGCTTAGCATCATGGAAGATTGCAGAGGGTGTCGCCACACCTCTCAGATCATAACCGCCTTTCGACATGAAGATCAAGTAGTGATTGTGTTACCATATCAAAGAAACATGGATTTTAGAGTCAGTCCTCGCCTTCGCGATGTGCTTTTTTCTCTGCCGTCATTATGTTGAACTGACAAAATTCGATCTGCAGGAATTCTACATGGATTTACACCCAGAAGGAATCAAGTGTTATTTTAGATGCTTGTTTCGTGCTTTGCGCGACATTCATGCCAGGGGAATTATTCATCGAGATGTAAAACCAGCCAACTTCCTTTACAACCCATTCACGGGCGTGGGCACTCTATGCGACTTCGGTCTTGCCTCGGTGCGCTTCTTATAACTTGCGCCATCTTATTAATCCTAAAGGTGTTACGATATAGAGAATGGAAACAGGGAGCCCTATAGGACAATGTCTTCACACCCCAGCCTCCGAGAAAGATCCTCACGGGAAAAATATGCAGCTCGATGAAGCACAGACCCATCAAATCAAGCGTGCCCAGAAAGAGGCTCGTGCCAAGAGCAATATGCCTCCAGAAAAAGTGGGATATCCCGACCAAGATAGGCGACCAAATAGCAAGGCTAATCGGGCGGGTACTAGAGGCTTTCGTGCGCCGGAAGTTCTCCTGAAATGCAGCGCGCAAACAGGAGGTAAGTCTTTGAACATATGAGAATGAAAATGAATGTATCAACGCGGTAATTCTTCAGCGATTGATGTTTGGTCGGCCGGCGTGATTCTTCTCTTTTTCTTGACGGGTAAATTCCCTTTGTTCCAATCCAACGACGATATTGAAGGCCTCATGGAAATTACTGTGATTATCGGAAAGAAGAATATCGAAAGAGCTGCTACACTCCATGGTAAGCTTTTGAGCCATCCCGTGTCATACGCTATTATCTCATAAGTGCCTTTACTAAGGTCGTACATTTGCCAGTAACGTCCCTGATCTGGACCCAGATGGCTTGACATGGCGAGAATTCGTAGAAAGATTGACGCCGGAGATTTGGACGCCTCGGAAGTATGACATGCGCTTCTATCCTCACAATAGCAAGCACAGAGATGGTCGAGGATCTACTCTCCCACAGATACCTCCGCCATCATCGTCTCCTACCTCCCACGCAGGCTCAAATGACCTGACTATTGATGTCGATGTTCTCGCTGCCCAATCCGACAGATACGCCAATCCACCTTCGCAAGAACGGCATAACAAGGAAATGAAAGCGATCTTCAGCTTCCTAGAGGGTGTACTGCACTTCGAATCAACAAAACGATTCACTCCGCAGAAGGCTCTATATCATAGATTCCTCGAAGAAGCCGGTGTGGAGGGAGATGACGAGTTCGTTCCACATCGTGTCGGTGAAGGGATCTGCGAAGCTTACCACTTCAGAGACGAAGATACAGGCACCAATTATGTCAAGATCCTCAATAAATGCATGTGTACTGAAAGGAAGAAGCATGCGTTAGGGGAGGACGGCGATGAAGTCGCACTTGACTCTGATGAAGAGGAGTATCAATGGTGTGGAGAATACTTCGAGGATATCAGAGAGATTGAGGCCGGAGAAGGAATCGCTATAGGAAGACAACCTTGCGAGTTTCACAGAAATTTGGATTTTAGTGGTGGTGATTAGAGTTTATTTTTTCTTTCTTTAGTTTTGCATGATTCGGTCACCGGTATGCTGTAACTTCAGGATGGAACTGGTTTTGGTTATTATTTTGTTCAGCTTCTGTACTCTTTTATTCTTTTATAATTAATAGAAAATTTGTAATTGTATTTCATCTGTATTTTGCCTTAAGGATAATGAAAGGTTTTCGAACATGCCCTTCGTCCACTCTGCTTGCCATTGGCATTACATTGCGTTGAACCACTTTAATGCTAGTTAACTAGTAAGGAATATTTGTTCCTCAACCTCATTGCACTCGACTGGTTGCGTGAATTTATGATTTGGCCGAAGATGGTAATTCATTCAGCTTCAAACCTCGGCAGTATCCAACTTATTTTAGGGGTAAATCCCAAAAGAGTAGAAATTACCAAAAATAGACTTGCCAGAAGTTCGACTCATACATTTACAATTGGTTTCATACACCTAGCAACTCATTAGAAAAACACAAGAAGAGACCAATTGTAGTACTTTAAATACGTGAGACAGGCGACAATGTCGATGATACTTTGGGGTAAGGATGATTGTTTCGACAGAACCTCAACAGCTGTCCTTCAAGATTTTGACTTTTCTATTGCAGGCTAAGCTGGCCACTTAGGCAGAGGCTCATGCACTATCAACTGTCCACTACCAGAGGGCTTTATGGGCTCAATATGGGCCTTTAAAACTTGACAGGCAGAACAGATCGACTAATAATTGTCAATTGCCATACTACATATTGAATCGATCCTATAAGAACTTCCGAGATCTTGCTGGGAACAAAACATTATTACACCGGTGGGTAAGAGGAAAAGCTTGGTCTATAACTGCCGTGTTGGAACTGTGAGTCAACATGAGAATATAGGTACAGCCCAAAACAGCTTGCCTGACTAATAAGAAGAGCTTAGTGCAAGTAGCTTCACAGTGAATGAGTAGCAATTACGGAAAACATACTAGTAGAAATGAAATCCCCAAGGTCTCCGATGTCAAGGGGCAAGTTGGCTGCGTGGTCGCAGTAGAATTACTCTAAACAGCCATGCATACTTATTTCAGTCAATGTTGAAAGGTGACCTCCAAGAAATCGACAGGAGATAGGTAACAGCATATCCAGCGAGACCATACACTGTCCCCTCAGTTTCCCTTGAGTCCTGATGCCCGTGATGTCATTCAAAAAATAGCGAAGTCAACTTGATGCGTGGTGAGATAACGGGGGAGTGACACCAAAATATCACCTTCAGTGACCATCTTAGAAGACATTTTTAGATAGAAACTGGCAACTACCGACACTTCCTTCGACAAGTCTACCAGCCAAGAAACATAGTACTAAGTACTTGTATCATGATGGCTAAATTATAATCTAGAAGGCTGGGTGTTGAATGTAAAGCGGCCAGAGAGCAGAGGTCTCGCAGTTAAAATACAGCATGTAAATCAAGCACCCAGTAGAAAACTTACGCTTACGGGGATGCACAGAAGCAGAGTAAAGGAACCTATGTTAACTGTCCATTCGTAAGCTACTACTGGAGCGGTTCCAACCGACTGAAGTCTGAAGCGAGTTGGTATTTCTATCTGGGCAAATTTGCTTGAACCAGTAGACTTCTGAATGACACGAGGAGATACTGAGAAGAAATAACTATGCGTGAGCCATTTCGGATGCGGTAAGGGAAAGAGAATTTGTAGCTTACCTTGAGGTGCTACTTTTGAACGGGAATTTCATGCGGTGTAGCACATTTATATTCTTCAATTGGTCTCGAGAGCATTATTTGAGCACATAAAAATTGCATAGTACATAAACATAATGCATACATACAATAAAGATAATCTGGTGTTACACTGTAATACAAGTACATTTTTCTTGTTTTCTTCTTCCTGCGGCTCCGTGGGAGGAACCTTTACCTAAAAACCCGGACCGCCGTGTTACTTTTGGTACATCCGAACTAGAGCCGAAATTAAGTGAATAGGGCATGGGGTATTCTATAGATACCCAAAAAGCCAGTACGATGTGAGATGGGATTCATTAGAATCCCACATAATGTGTTTTCCGGGGAGGGAGAACGTCTATAACGATACGACTGTGGATCGAATCGAAAATGGCCGAGTAACCGACTGAAGGCGACGCAGAGTGTCGAGAATTAACGAATAAGTTGATAGATAATGGATAATGGATAATGTAGTAGTATCTTTTGATTCCTGAGGTCCGAAATATTCACTTGGGAGGACAGTACGAAAGCAATCCCATGAGTTTATGCCTGGTATGGTGGGATTCATATGCATATGGTTGTCACACGATAGCAAAAGGGTTGGAGTGGCGCTTGGTCATATGGTGGGGGAAGGGTATATGTGGTGGCGTGCGGTGATAGTCTTCTGAGAAGGAAGCGCTCCCGGAGGGCGGGCGGTAGTCCAAGTGACCCGCCTATGAGACGTTGAGCTCCCAAAGGTCAGGGTCATCCGCCACACCAGAGAGCCCAATGAAGTGCGTCCTTCCCATAAGAAGGTCAATCCTCTTGATTCCCTTCGACAGCTCGTACTCCCTTTCCTTCTCGTCTAGTATTCGTGCACATCGCCTGAAGTAAGCAGCATCGACGTTAGCCCTGATGTGGGAGTCTGGAAGTTCTGCATATTCGATGGGAAGGATAGGCAGTCGCAGCTCGCGGTAAAGCTGTTCGAATACATCTTCCACGCTGACAAAAGCCGCTCCGACTGGCGGTGTGGCAGTGATGTCCCACTCGAATTTGATATTTGGATGGCGGACTCGGAGAATGTGTACTGGAGGGGAGGTAGCGGCTTCAGAAAATGCGTATGCTGGGAAACGTCCTTCAACGGCGCTCGGTGGACGAGAGAGGTCGTAATAAACTGGAGGATTTGCATACGGGGAATACGCTAATATGCAGTGAATTTGCGTGCGCTCTGGTTGGATTGGCTCGGAGAACAGCAAGGGTGTGTCTGGATACAAATCCAAACTCTTTGCGTAGGGTGTCGGCGGATAAACTGGATGATGATCTTCGGGCGGAGGTGTTAAGAGGTCTGGTGATGATGAGGATTCGGAAGGTAAAGAAGAAGTGGTCAACGACGGTGAAGGTGTCGCAGATCCAGTCTCGTATACAATATTGGTAGGAGCGAAATGTACGCGTTTTAACATGTTTGGTGGGGTCGAACGATGAAGTGAGAGTAAAAGCAGGTCTAGGGTTTGACCGTGGCAGTATAAATGGTAACCAATACTTTCCACCAAAGTACCACGCGTGCCATCTTCCCCTTAATGGGGTTAATACGCTCGCCGGGGGTTGATGCCGCCTCCGAGTCTCCAATACACGGGCGCACACCTCCTTGACGAGGAAAGACTGTGGAAACATATGGAAATAACAACATGCCAGAATATGAAGTATGATAGAAATCCAAATTGGCATATACCTTGAATGAGGGTCAGGAAAAACATTCAATCCAAAATCTTCCTTTCCGCATGAAATCAGAGAAGTCGGCTTCATGCTTTCGGAGCCATGGTGCACGCCATCAAAGGCGACGTGTAAAGCGAAAAGTATTGGCATGTCAACTGTTCCAAAACTATAACATTCAAATGAGCGCAGTCCGATTAGCAAACTTCATCAATCTAGCAGTCTAAAAACCTCACCCAATCCAGTAAGCTAGCTCTCTGTCGTGTTTCAGTCTTCCCCGTAGCCGTCTCTTGACGACATAAATCTGCTTATGAATGACATACTTGATCATGAAGCAAGAATGATGTCCACTTTTTGAACAATAGAAAAGTCAGAACCACAGTCTGTCAAACATTCATGGTGGCATCTACAAGCAGAACTCCTGGAGAGCGGGGGATCATCCAACATGCCCTTCAAAGTTCAAAGATATCCACACAAAGCGCGCCACGCCATCTTTGTTGGACCTTTTCGCTCCTTTTCGTCCAATAAAGGGAAAGGTTCGATAACATAGTATTTGTGCAGCAGTCACCTTGAAATTGGAGGAAATAGCCGTACAGTCAGGCGCGTACCTCATCGCTTGATAATGCATAATCGTCCCTTGTCCCCTCCGTTTGGAGTCCGTTCTTTGGTTCGGTGCGTTTTGAAATCCAACCCATTTGATACACTTGATCAACGGCCGTTACCGTTTCATCTCGGCATTAATGAAAACACGGATTTCGAGAGAAAAAACCAGTGCAGAAATTCTGAGATTGTGCCCATACGAGCAGGAGTCAGAGTCAAGGTGGTAGATACATTGAGGATGATGGTCATGAAGAAAAAGGAAGAAAGAATCATTAAAAGGTTGTTATCGTGATGGCCTCGAGGCAAAAACGAGGTTTTCTGATTCCAACCGTTCAACACGTCACGTGAGGTATACATACACAAAGCTCTCGGACACCTATCTGGAGAGCGGTGGGTGTCCTTGCCCAACAAAGGGCGAGATATCTTTCTCCATTTTCACAATCCACTCTTTCGATTTATTCGTTGAATGACCCCCCAAGGGATGTCGTCACTCACAATACCAGAGCCGGGGTTTGCCGACAATCACTAGAACGGCGCTTAAATAAAGTAACGCATTCGCAGTCGGGGGCTTTTCTTGAGGGAAGACTGTCCAATGATAATCCATATAGCGGATATCGGAGCCCGCATTTCAGTGTTGTATGCTGACCTGTACTGCCCAAGGACCTTTGGAAAACTTTCTTCTTTTCATTCTCGTCGGTTTCTACAAGGTTTCTATTAGTTACATCAAAATCAAATCCTTACCCGATAATCACCGTTACATTACCATCCAAGACTCCAAGGTACGAAGCGGCTTATGATTTTTGTTGAGCCATTCCAAGATATGTATAGTACAATGAAAACTGTGCGTCTAGCACCACAACAAAACAAATAAAATCGAAAGCCAAATCCATGGTCAAATGAGGGGCTTCATTGAGTAGCCGGTATTATACTTTCAGGGTCTTGTCTAGTTTCAACCACCTTCGCTTAGGTTAGACATGGCCGCGATAGATTAGATCGCAGAAAAAAGGTACCTTGGTTATCGTTATGCCAAATTCCATTGTGTCACTTCGACGATCAAAGCTCTTTGGAGGTGTCTCGAGTTCATACATGGATGATCCAATAACATGCTGCCAGTGAGATGACACTGTTAGAATCACTTCATCCTCGCAGAAGATGATAAGCGACTCACAGCACCCACACGCTCGTCGGATGGACTGTCCGGCTAAATTTTACGTCGAAAGTCAGATATGAACTAGGGTACAAGTCGTAAAAAATCTTACATTTCGCCGGTTTGTACTAGATGATGGTCCATTTCCATTTCTCTGCTGAGACTGATACCCAACGAATACTTGTAAGTCCGTTCGAGAGTTCAGAGTGGACAATAGACAGTTTGAATACAGCTTGGATAAAGCAAGGTCCCACAAGAAATTTCTGGGGAATCAAACGTGTCAATTCCACAAAAGATTGAGAAACGAAAGAGCGTACAGAGCAGTATGCTTTATGATCAATTCATGAGAAATGTTTTTTCGATAGTTGAGCGCTAAAGGTAATTCTTCTTACCGGAAGGACTGATAAGTTCTGTGAGCAACTCCGAAGCAAAAGGAAATTACCAAACACTTACTCATGAAAAACAAAATATCTCCGATTGCAAAGAACGCACTACAAGAGATACATTAACCTCATTAATCAGTAAGGAGGAAAACGACACTGAACAGAGCGGCCTACGTGAGCATCCCTGTCTGGACTGTCACTAAAAATGAATGCATCAATAAGAGATTTGTGCAGAGATAAAGCCCTCTTGGATCCTACTTCGTATAATCCTTGAGACCACATCATCTGTCGCAACGAAACCTGTTTTGCGCTTCGTCTACCAAAGGCATATAGCCTATCAGCACATAGCTGATAAACCTCCTTACAACACCGGTCTTTACTTACCAAAACCATGACTAACACCGCCGTAATCAACACGTCTGCCACACAAGCGGAAATGAACCAGACAAGGGCAGGCCAGTGGAGCTCTGGCTTTCGCGAGAATTCCTGAACCTTGATGATCATTGCCGTGGTCCAAATTCCACCCCCTGAAAAGAGTGCCTGTTTGGCTCGTTACATTAAACCGGCAAAGGCCACATACCCAATGATATCACGGATAAAGATATGACGATGGCCGCAAGCGTTCTTGATTTCGTCAGGAGCTTGATCCTCCAAGCAAAGAATATCTGTATGGGCGTTGATACAGCAACCTGCAGAGGTTTATGTTAAGTACTGATCGGGTTAGTAAGTGTATTAACGCACGATGACGATAGGTTCTGCGGCAGCAGCAAGAAGACATTGTTTCATGGTTAAGAAATGCCAGAAATATATTCGCGAACGGTCATACCAGCAGCGAACACTGATTGCTGTGGTCAGAAACATCCATAGAAAAAGAAGCGGAACGTACGAGTCGGGAAATATCTTGTTGCTTCGGGCTTTCCTATGGAGACGCAGGGCGTAAATCACAATCCATAACTAACAGATAAAGGGACATTACCGAAATTATTGATCAGTGGCTGATACATCATAGCAACATCGCACCCCGTGTTTATAGTCTCGATAATAAAGAGATACAGAACCTAGATGAAATAAGTATGCACGTTATCAGTCAAGACAAGTATTTCTACTCACAAGGTACTTGATCCATGGCGCATCCCTATGCGTATATAACAGTTAATTCCATATTCGTCCGTGAAAATAAGAAACATGACCGACCTTTTGAACGTCAGGTAGTAATGATACGCCTGCCATAAAACGCATATAGTTGAATTTCTTGGAGCGGCGAGGATACAAAAAGATACGGACCTGGGCAATTAAAATCTGCACAAACGCATTGGGTCTTGAACGTCTGTGCAAAGAATCTGTCACTTACCCCGTACAAAATCATGTTGATAAAAACGCCCAAGAGCATAGGGCCAAACCTAAAGACGGTGCCTCGTGAGAATGAGTCGACGGAGAACGAGTCATGCAAACTTGCAGTAACTGAATTGTATGCGCCATGCGACAGGGCTAGCAGAGATGTAAGAAGAGTAGCTGTAGTTTGCGAAAAAGATTGAGGAGCCGGGGCACGAACGACAAGCACGAGGGAGGCGCGGAGACCCTCACGGACCTTTATCAGCATCTGCGACGGAACGAGGCACCAACGAGAAGAACCGCGCGTGTTGATGGGAGGGCAACTTCTTTTTGCATTGTCGCAAGTCCAGTCCATTGTTGTCCCGTCACACACAAATGAACGAGTTCCCAGAGACCCCTCTCTCAATCGGTCTTTTGCACAATGTTCCGCGTGATGGCTGTTGCTATCCACAAACGCTCGTAGTACTATACATGCGTCTATGTTCTCCCTGCTTCGCAACTTACGAGCTCGCCATTATACAGACTGACAGTAGAACTGCGATTTTAGTATGTTAGAAGCTCAAATGAACGTCAACAGCAGGGAATTGTCTACGCACGTCCGTCAGGCATGACTGTCAGAGAGTCCAGGCATTCTAGAACAACTGCCGCCTCCCTCTCTGAGTAATAAACGCGGAAGAAGAAAGTCGCATAACGAGTGGCGATAATTCGCGAGCAAAATTTACACGAAGTATGTCGCCTACGATTGCATAAATATCAGTGAAAGTGGCGTTTGCTACGATGGACGATCATCAATAGGACTTACCGGCTCTATTAAGTTTATTCAAGCTTTGGAAAATAAGTGTAAAGCAATATTGTCATGAGACATACCAACGCTGACCGACAGAAGACTGTCACATTCGGGCTTCCTCTGAGCTTCAACTGGTGTGGATCCCATGCGCATCTATAAAGAATGAGGAAGGAAAGAGAACCTGCATTGAAGGCCATTGTTTGTTATGTTGTACTCCAACTTGATGAGCATTGTACAAGTAATATGCTGGCGCGGAGCAGAGTAACACTTTTGAAACGCTCCAGAATTTGCGTAATAGGCAGCACTATGGACTCAATTTGCCTAAAACACCGTGCGCCTCCCGTATCAGGCAGGAATTTGGATGAAGGCCGAGAATTCTGATCATGAAGGACGTTCAGACAAAAATAGCTGTACCCCCGGAACACTGTAGGCGAATTCTTTCCTTGATTTGCACAGTTGGTGGCAATGAATTTAATTATAAATTATCCGATGATGGCAAAAATATGTCCGAGAAAATCCAACTGAGGAGGGGTACCCATTAGTATTTGACTCTTCGCTGAAGAGGAAGAAAGAGAATCTCAAAGTGACATGATGACAAAATGACGGGGGTTGCGATAGATTTATTCTACAAAATTACCTCAAAAAGCAATTCATGTCAGATGAATCGCAAAAGGTCGCTCATTTTAGAGTACTCACATATATACTACAAAACATCTCTGCCTACGTCAAAATCCGACGAAAAAAAGGGAACTAAACCCGGTTTGCTATGACGCGCAGATGTGTCGAATCGCATGCGCCAATTGTCCAGTCCTTGGGAAGGCGGTATTTCCTGGGCTTTCCGCACCCTTCGACAGCGCAAACACCGGGGCCCCTTGCCTTCTGAATCTTTTCCGCTTCCTTTGCGTCCTCAATTACTACATCTTCCTGTGATGGTGGCGGGGCTGGGAACAGAGCTTCAGGCACAGAGAAAGTAATCTCCATCTTAACTTTCTGTTCACCCTCGCCATCACCGGGGATGGTACGCAAGGAGGATACCCAACGGTACATGACTGGTTTGATTTCCTCAGGCTGCTCCGTAACATCCACCGCATCCTCTGCTTCCTCCTCCTCTGCTTCCGCATCTTCGTCGTCTCCAGTCCCATTTTTTGCTTTAACTTTCGGCGTCCGAGAACCGGAAGCAGTGGGCATAGGGGAACGATCGTCCACAGTATTGTTACGTTTGTTTTTAGGCCTACTTTGTTTCTTGAGTAGTCGATTTATAGTCTCGGCCTTCTCATCTTCCAATTTCTTTTCGCTGAGATTTTTTCTCTTCCTAGCAGTCTCTTCCCTGCGCAGTGCCAGTTCTGTCTCGTTAAGTGGTTGTTTCTTGCTCCGAGTTCCTTGATCTAAAAGACATGAAAATTCGAACATAATACGGTGATTAGAAACATACTTAGAGATACATGACTAGGGTCCACCACGGCGGCCAAAACGGCTTGACGGGTTGTCATAGCCTTGGGACCAGTAGGTCCCGCCGATGGTGTTCCAGTTGAACGAGAAGGCGGTTCCATCTCATCATCATCTTCAGACTCTGACTCCGGAGAAGTGGGGTCTTCTGACTCTATGTCGATGTCTTCAATGACCTTGGCTACATGGTTGTCAGAAAGCTCATAAGCACAGCTACATACACAGCTACATACTCTTTGCTCGTCGCTTTGGAGTCCTCTTGAAAGCTGCATAGTCATTCTCGCCATCATCGGGTGTTGAAGTTCCTCCGCTGTGATTCGACGCATTATTGGCGGGCAACTTGAGAGTTATCTTCAGCCTCGGCTGAGCAGCAGTCACGGGCACGTCTTCATCCTAGAGAAATGAGCATCAAGAGACAAAGCACAGGGTATAAACATACCGATTCATCCTCCTCACCGGGGGCGTCCTCATCCTCCTCATCACCTTGTTCATTCTCATTCTCATCTTCATCGCCTTCTATGTCAACCTGTTCCTCTTCCATCTCCTCGTCAGAATCCACCTGCATGTCTGCAACCAATGCAGCAGCAGCAACAGCAGCAGACCGGCGGGTACGAGGAGGCATTTTGGACAGAAAGGTATTCGGCAGACACAAAGAATTCAACGTAGCATCAAAAGAAGATTACCGTGAGTCCGGACTGCTATTTTGATGAATTGACAGCTTTTTTATAGCACGCACTCACCGCTGCCGGACTCATCGTCCCTGACGTAATTTCTAGATATTGTATACATGAGATATTGAGAAAATTTGAATCTTGAGTCGTTTTGGAGATCTTAAACACTTATGAACGCGAGCAGAAGGGTTCAGCAAATACTTGGACGGTGGTAGCGTGCCGGATTTGGAAATTCGCCAAAGCCCTCGATAAGCAAGGCAAAATAAAGAGGGCCGGCTCATGCCGGCCGCAATGCCTTGGGTCGTTTGATAAACCTATAATTCCAATATCTTTGTTGAATTTGTCCAAAGTGGCCATGGATCAACGTAGTCTGGGCTCGTATTTAGGTATATCGATGTTGAAAGATTAATTGGGGACACTACAAAAGCCCGGGACTAGTAGGGTTATTCTCCAACAATTAGCGCCCGTTATCTCCGTTCCTTTCATTGTGAAACATTGGCCATACACCTTTGATAGCTTTCCTCCCTTATTAAACATTGTGTGCCACAAATTGGATTCAAAAAAAAAAGCTCTTGGCAGAAGATTTCCCACCTATCATGGCGTCCTTTATTTAAAGGGTGTGCATTTGGAGTACATATGTACTATACAATATCTCTTCAACTCCCATTCACTGTTGCTACTTAATCTAAGTTCAGTTATTATTGCTCCCATTCACGTTTCTATGTCTTCTTTACTGCTTGATCCTCAAAGGTCAGCAGAGATCGAAAAAGAACTTGCGGAATGCCTTGCTATGATAACCGACTGCGACGTATCTCAAGCAGCACAGTTACTACAAGCACAAAACACGTATCCCTCTTTGGATGATTTAAACTTTGCATATCTATTTTCACCAAACATCTTTACCGATTCCAACCACTGCTGGCGGCAACAGCCACTTGTCGTCAAAATAGTTTCAATAAATATGTCTTATGTATCTAATGCCTATATTGCCAACAAACAGGTACTCGGGCTTGCCATATATGG
>Ga0247779_1000118_pt1 | contig 63587 bp, 54 predicted proteins | sample UWRJL221509R5_FD_179925 | JGI IMG/M metagenome (GOLD analysis project Ga0247779, IMG submission 179925) | Plant litter microbial communities from Arlington Agricultural Research Station in Wisconsin, United States - UWRJ-L221-509R-5 | ecosystem: Environmental > Terrestrial > Plant litter >... | reverse complement strand
TTTGCCATCCTCGACTACCTCGACGAGCTCGCCGCGTCGTCCGCGGCCACACGCAGCCTCGTGCCACGTTCGGGGACACTACGACGCGACGTCCTGCGCGTGGCGGCCCTGGCATGCGGCCTTGCAGACAAAGCGGTCACCTTGCTCTATTCGGCCCTCGACCTGATGCAGCCGTCGCCAATTTGGAGCGAGCGCTGCCGAACGCAAATCGTCGAGACCTTGGCGTTGCTCGAGACCGAACGCGCCGCGCGTGGGTCTGCTTATTGGTTCGGAGAAACGCTGAGCCACGCGGACATCGCGCTGGCCTGTGGCTATCGCTTCACGAGTGAAGCGCACCCGGGTTTGATCGCACGCGAGCGCTTTCCGAGCCTCAGCGCCCAGGCAGATCGCTGCGAAATGCTGCCTGAATTCAAAGCGGTGTATTTGCCGATCAGCAACAACCTAACGAAGTCCTGAGCCGACACGCGTTCAAGATTTCGCGCGTGCGGCTCGAACCGCAGCGCGTGCCGCCGATTTCACGCGCGGCCTGGACTAAAGCGCGTGTGTATCGAGCGCGAACAGCTGCGTATTGAACAGCACCACGCACTCGCTGGGCTCCGAATCGGCGACCAGCGCTTGCATCTCGCGAAAGTAGCCGATGTGTAGCTCGCGCAGACGCGCTAGGTCTTTGCGCGATACAGCCATTAGGTTGTAGCTGAACGTGCCAGGGACTTCGCCTTGCAGACGGGCGAGCGCGACCTTGAGCCATTCGGCTTTCAGCTTCCGCCCGCGTTCGGGATCGGCGCGTGTGTCGACGGTTTGGCTGTGATCGACCAACCAACGCGTGCCCTGTTTGCGAATTTGGTGCGCGGCAGCCAGGGTTTTCAGGCAGCGCTCTTCTTCCGCACGTGAGATCCCGAGCCTGCGCGCCAGCCAACCGGGGCGAGGGTGCTCCAGATTTGCGTAGTCGGTGAGCTCCAGCGCGCGCAGCACCGCGTGCGACCACGGCACGTCGTACGCGGCTTTGCGTGCGGCTTGCAATGTTTGCCACTCGGCCGCTGCAGACGGCAAATGCTCCAGACCGACGAAGTGCGACAAGAAGTCCAAGCAGCGAAAGCTCGCCGCCTCGATCAGGGCCAGGAACTCCGGTAGGCGCGGCTCGGCGGCGCCGCTCAGCCAGCGTGCAATCGAGAAGCGACTGAAGCCAGAGCGCCGCGAGAGCTCGACCACGTGCGTGTTGCCCCGCAAGGCGCGGAGCAACGCGGCCACGCCCGCGGGCTCGGCCAACTGCGCGGGCAGAGCGGCGGGCGCGGCCGAGCCGAAGAAGCGGTCGACGCGCTGCGCTAGCGGTACGCCGGCGCGCTCGACCATTTTCAGCACCTCCGCGGCCGTCGGAAAGCAGACCTCGGATTCCCAGCGATAGGCGATGTTGCTGCGGTAGCCGAGGCGTTTGCTGAATGCCCGTTGCGAACGCTTTCCCCGTAAAAACCGCAGCCAATCCGCCGCCAGCCGCGGGAAATTCATGTACACATGATACGCACAGTAATGAGCCGTACAAGGGGATAGTTTGTGCGTATCGTGAGTTGCCCATCGTCCCTCGACGGTGCAGGGTGAGACAACGGATGCTTCGGCGTATCAAAAGCTCTTGGCTGGTTCTCGCTGGCTGGCTGGTCAGTGCATGCCTCTTCGGCGGGCAAACGGGGGAGCCTGCGTCCTTGGACTGCACGACGAGCGCAGCGCCATGGCGGGTGTCGGTCAACGGAGTGAGCCCGGAACAATTGGCGCTCGCCTACCAAGGTCAGCACCGCGTTAAACTGCATTGGTCGAAGGATCCGATTGCTATCGCTGAGGCAGTGACATTGACCCTCGATTACCGTGAGCAAAGCGGAACGATCGACAGCTGTTCGGGCCCGCTCAGGATGTCTGTCGACTTCAGCTTGCAGGCGAACGACGGTACGCTGATCGATTCGGGACAAGGATCGCTCAGTGCAGCGCGGGGCACGCTGCACCCAGCTGCGTTCTCGGGCAGCGGTCAACACTTCCGGATCGTCGGCAACTTCAGCCAAGAAGCGGGGGCACTGATTGTCCGTGGAACGCTCGAGCCGCGCGTCGACGCGGCCACGGGTGACTCCGCGGACTTCTCGAGTGACTCCAACGGGTTGGCTGGAGCAGGAGGAATTTGATGAGCTCGATGCGCATGAAATGGCGCGGCTGGTGCGGCGTGGCTAGCGCGGTGTTGTTCCTGTTCGCGGCGCTCAATGGGGGATGCTACGGAACGTGCCAAGCCGTGGGCTGCAGCTATCCCACGACGTTGAAGGGGAGCTTGAATTTCGTCACACAGCCAAGCGTCGTCGATACGACGGTGTGCCTAGATCACGAGTGCCAGTCCGGGTCGCTCGATTTGAGGACGCTCGACGCCAGCACGCCTTGTGTCACGGGCAGTCCGGGCGCGGAAATCTGCCTGGCAACGACCGGGGCGAACACGTTCGAGCTGCGCTTTCCCGTGTCGATCTATGCAAGCAGCTCCCATCGTCCGTCGAGCATCGAAATCAAGCTCGTCGAACACGAGAGCGGCGCGGTGCTCTTGGACGAAAGCCGCAGCCCGACGTTCGGACGCTATGACGTCGGCGATTGTCATTTCGAGTGTTGGAACGCCGAAGTCACGCTCTGAAACTCGACGCGGGAGAATGAATTCGATGCGCTTGAAATGGCAAGGCTCATGCGGCGCCGCTAGCGCGCTGTCGTTCCTGTTCGCAACGCTCAGTGGAGGATGCTCGAGCCAATGCGCGCCATACGGTTGTGTGAATGCGGCGCATTTGAACGGCAACGTCGTCATCGCGAGTGAAGTGACCGTCGTCGATTACCGGCTGTGCGTCGGGAGCACGTGCAAAGAAGATTCGATTGATCTCGCGCAGCTCGACGCTGGCATGCCATGCGCGCTCCGGGGTCCATGGCCCAGCGCACAGCCCAAGGTTTGCCTGGCCAAAACCAGCGACTCAGAAACGTTCGCTTTGAGCGCTGGCTCCCCGGAGTTCCCCGAAAACGAAAACCCGCCAGGCATCATCTTCCAGCTCACGCTCGTCGATCAGGTGAGCGGCCGCATTCTGCTCGAGCAAACTCGAACCGCAAAGTCACGTGTGACGAGCAGCGACGACTGTCACGCCTGTTGGACAGCAGAAGCGACGCTATAATCGGGTGCTCAGGCGGATCTGCGGAAGCGCTGCCCGAGCTCACGAAGTCCTGAGCCGACACGCGTCGAGGATTTCGCGGGTGCGGCTCGAACCGCAGCGCGTCACGCCGATTTCACGCGCGGCCAGCACGAAGGATAGCTCGCGCACCCCGCCCGAGGCCTTCAGCTGCACCTTTTCGGGCGAGTGCGCGCGCATCAAGCGCAGATCCTCGAGCGTTGCGCCGGAAGTTCCGAAGCCGGTCGAGGTTTTCACCCAATCGACGCCCAGCTCCCCGCAGATTTCGCACAGCCTGATTTTGTGCGCATCGCTCAGGTAGCAATTCTCGAAGATCACTTTCAGCTTCTGCCCATGGCCGTGCGTCTCTGCGAGCACGGCAGCGATTTCCGTGCGCACGTACGCCCAGTCGCCGCTCAGGGTGTGGTGCAAGTTGATCACCATATCCAGCTCGGCCGCGCCATGCTGGAGTGCGATTTTGGCTTCCGCGACCTTGGCGGCCGTCGCTTGACCGCCGTGTGGAAAACCGATCGTGGTGCTGGCTTTCACGTCCGAGCCAGCCAACGCATCGACGCACTGTTGCAGGTATGCGGGCACCAAGCACACACTGGCCACGTCGTACTCGAGCGCCAAACGGATACCCGCTTCGAAGTCCGCCGAGGTCATCGTCGGCGCCAGCAGCGAATGATCGATCATTTTGGCAATGTCGCGATACGTGAAAGGTGCGCTTGCGGTCATGCTGCGTGGAAGTCTATCGCGATCCTGACGCCGCTTGCCGTTCCTTTCTGGGCATGGCATCCTGCTTTGGCAATGTTCGCTTCGAGCACGCAAACGACGACCACGACGACGGGAATTTCCCGGGCTTCGTCTCGTCCGCGCACGCTTCAGTAGCGAACGCTGAAAACGACCGAAAACCCGCCGGAGAACGCGGGCTTTTCGGAATCAGTCAACGAGCCCCCGTTTCGCCGGCCAACGAAACGGAAAAGTCATGCTCGAATTGGATCATCGAATTTTAGGCCAAGAGCTCGATCTCTTTCACCTGCAAGAAGAGGCGCCGGGGATGGTGTTCTGGCACCCCCGCGGCTACGCGCTGTACCGCGCGCTGGAAAGCGCGGTGCGCTCCTGGACCGTGGCCGCGGGCTTCGAGGAGGTGAAGACTCCTGAGCTAATTCGCAGCGCTATTTGGGAGCAAAGCGGGCATTGGGAGAATTTTCGCCAGCACATGTTCGCGTTCTCGGACGAGGGCAAGAGCGCGGCCATGAAACCCGTAAATTGTCCGGGACACGCGCAGATCGTCAAGAAACGCTCGCTGTCGCACCGCGACCTGCCGCTTCGGCTTTCGGAGTTCGGCATCGTCCACCGCGATGAACCGAGCGGCGTGCTGCACGGGCTCTTGCGCCTGCGTCAGTTTACCCAAGACGATGGCCACGTCTTTCTGGCTGAAGCCGACGTCGAGCAGGAGGTCGCGCGCTTTTGCAGCTCGCTGTACGATTTCTATCGCTCGCTCGGCTTCGACGAGATTGCGGTCAACTTCGCCACTCGACCCGCGCAACGCGCGGGCTCCGACGCGGTTTGGGATCGCTCGGAGCGCGCGCTGGAAAGTGCGGCTCGCCGTGCGGGGCTGCGCTGCCAGGTCAAGCCAGGCGAAGGCGCCTTTTACGGACCAAAGCTCGAATTCGAGCTCTCCGATCGGCACGGGCGCCGTTGGCAATGCGGCACCATCCAGCTCGACTTCGTGTTGCCGGAGCGCTTCGAGCTCTACTACGACGATAGCTCCGGCGCGCGCGTCAGACCGGCGATGTTGCATCGCGCCATGGTCGGCAGCTTGGAGCGCTTCCTCGGTATCCTGCTCGAGCACCACGAGGGACGCCTGCCCCCGTGGCTCGCGCCGGAACAGGTGCGGGTGCTGCCGGTGCACCCCGAGCAGCGACCGTACGCCGAGGAAGTCGTGACTCGCCTGCGCGAACAAGGGTTGCGAGCGGCGTTGGGCGGCAGCAACGAAAGCCTCGGGCGGCGAATCGCGGCAGCACATGGCCTGCGCGTGCCGCTGCTGTGGATCGTCGGCGCACTTGAAGTGAGCGAACGCAGCGTGACCGAACGGGGGCAAAGCGATAAGCGGGTGGCGCTGCCGCTCCTCGACGCAATCAACCGAGCCCAGCTGGCCTGCGCGCCGCCCGTATCGGCCCGGGACGGCGCCGAGGCCGCGCTCGGAGCGAGCCGTGACTGAAGAAGGGCCAACGCGAGGTGCTGAACGTGCGGCGCGTGGCCTGCGGGGCGTCGCACGGATCAGCAGTTTTTCCCAACAATTCGTGTTTCTTGCCGGAGACGCGCCCGCCCCGCTCGGGGCGCAAAAAACGAGCTCGCGTTCGGCTTGACCCACCCCAGGCTGATAGCTAGGTTCCCCCGGCTCGCGCGGCCGTTTTTCCGTCTCGCTGGCTTGATTTCAGCATGGCCACCCTCGACGGCATCCGCACGATTGACGATCTTCGCTTGGACAATCAACGCGTGTTCATCCGCGTCGATTTCAACGTGCCGCTCGACAAGGCCGGGCAAATCACCAACGACGAACGCATCCGCGCGTCGTTGCCGACGATCAGGAAGGCGATCAGCTCCGGCGCTCGCGTGATCCTCGGCTCTCACTTGGGGCGACCGAACGGCAAGCCCAACCCTGCCCTCAGCCTGGAGCCGGCCGCCCTGCGGCTGAGTGAGCTGCTCGAGCAGGACGTGTATCTGCCCGATGATTGCATCGGCGACGCCGCCAAGAAGCTTGTCAGTGATCTTCGCCCGGGCCAGCTGGTGATGCTGGAAAATCTTCGTTTTCACGACGAAGAAGAGCAGAACGAAGAGGCGTTCGTGCGTGAAATCGCCGCCTTGTGCGACGTGTACGTGAACGATGCCTTCGGCACTTCCCACCGCGCGCACGCCTCGGTCGCTGGTCTGCCACGCATCATGCGCGACAAGGGCATGGGCTACCTGCTCCGGGATGAAGTGACGGCGCTCACGCGCGTCACCGAAAACCCGGCCAAACCGTTCGTCGCGATTCTGGGCGGCGCCAAAGTGTCGGACAAGCTCAAGGTAATCGGCGCGCTGCTCAAGAAGTGCGATGCCATCTGCATCGGCGGAGCGATGGCCAATACCTTCTTGGCGGCGGCCGGCAATAGCCTCAAAGATTCCAAGCTCGAATCAGAGCAATTGCCGCTCGCGCGCACGCTGCTCGAGCAAGCGCGTGATCGCGGCGTGCGCTTCATCTTGCCGACGGACGTCGTAGTCGCGGAAAACACGGACGCGACCGAGGGTGAGGTGGTCAACGTGCGCTCGATTCCGGAGCGGCACATGGCGCTGGATATCGGACCGGCTTCGGTCAAGGCGATCGCCGCGCAGCTGGCTCGGGCGAAGACCGTGTTCTGGAACGGTCCGATGGGCTTGTTCGAAAACCCGGCCTTCGCGGCCGGTAGCATCGGCGTCGCGCAAGCACTGGCCGACAGCGCGGCGTTCACGGTCGTGGGCGGCGGCGACAGCGTGGCGGCGGTGGCCGCGGCCGGCCCCGGCGTCGCCGAGAAAATCAGCTTCATTTCCACGGGCGGCGGCGCGTCGCTCGAATTGATCGAAGGTCTCAAGTTGCCGGGTGTCGAAGCCCTGCGAGGAAACCAATAAAATGGCACGAAAATACCTAATCGCTGGCAACTGGAAGTTGAACAACGGAGGCCTGAAGGGCGTCGAGCTTGCGGCGGGCGTCGCCAAAGCATCGAAGGAGGTGGCGGGCTTGGTCGAAGTCGTCGTGTCGCCGCCGTTCACCGCGCTGGCCGCCGTGTCGAGCGAGCTGGAGAGCAGCCACGTGGAAGTGGCCGCGCAGAATTTCTACCCCAAAGACAGCGGCGCTTTCACCGGTGAAATCAGCGCGCCGATGCTCAAAGAGTCGGGCGCCACTTGGGTGATCATCGGTCACAGCGAGCGCCGTCAATACTTCGGCGAGACCGACGCTCAGGTGGGCGAGAAGGTCGCCGCCGCAACTGCCGCCGGCCTCAAGCCGATCGCGTGCATTGGCGAGACGTTGGCCGAACGTGAAGCCGGCAAAACACTGGAAGTCGTGTTCCGCCAGCTCGCGACGATCGTGCCCGAGCTGAACAAGAAGCCGGGCTTCGGCGTAATCGCCTACGAGCCCGTATGGGCGATCGGCACGGGCAAGGTCGCGAGCAACGAGCAGGCGCAAGAAGTGCACGCGGCCATCCGCGAGCATCTGAAGAAGACCAGCGCCGAGCTGGCCGAGGTGACCCGCATTCTGTACGGCGGCAGCGTGAAGGCCGACAACGCCGCAGGCCTCTTGGCCTGCGCGGACATCGACGGCGCGTTGGTCGGCGGCGCCGCCCTGGACGCCGAGGGCTTCGCAAAAATCGCGAAGGCCGCGCCAATCAAGAACTGAGACCAGAGCCTCTCGCTCAAACGTGCCCGTGCCCGTGCCCGGCGCTTCCCTCTCTGGATTTTGGCTGCCCCTCCGCAGCTCGCGTGCACCAGTGCGGAGCGGCGAGAGGCACCGGTCGTAGTTCCGGGCTCGGGCACGTTTACGGAACCTACGACAATTTAGGGGACTCAGTTCTGGCCGAGCCGCCCCACCCCGACTACACTCGCCCCGACCCGGAGCACCGCATGGCCGATCTTCTGCATACCCCATTTACCGTCTTGCACATCATGGCCTGCGTCTTTTTGATCCTGGTGATCTTGATCCAGCCGGGCAAAAGCGGCGGGCTCGGCGCGCTCGGCGGCGGTGGGGCACAGCAAGTGTTCGGCGGCAGCGGCGCCGGCAACTTCCTGACCAAGACCACTTGGGTCACGGCGGGCATCTTCTTCTTCACCAGTATTTCGCTGGCCTACCTGTCGTCGTCCACGGACGAGTCGATGCGCAAGCATTCGCAGGCATTGCAGAAGCAGCACGAGCAAAACGCGCCGCTGGGTCCGACCGCGCCCAGCAAGTCTGTGCCGCCCGCCGGCAGCTCGAAATAGTCGTCCCTAACGGAGTCGCGCGGCAATGCCCGAGGCTCGGCTCCGTGAATTCGTGCCCAACGCGCGCGAGCTCGCGCTGCTGTTCGCGGCGCGGGGGCTTGCTTGTGTTGCGGCCTGGCGCTCCGGGTTCCGCGCACTGAGTGACGACGACTACGCGCGCATCTCCATCGCGCAGCGCTTTGCACACGAGCCGCGCTTCGATGCCAGCGGCACGAGTTGGTTGCCTGCCCCATTCTGGGCATACGGCGCCGCGTTTCGTGGCTTCGGGAGCGAGCTCGGTGTGGCACGCGCGCTCGCGATCGCGCTCGGCTTGGCGGCCACGGTTTTGGTTTACGTCGCGGCGCGCGTGCTCGGGACCAGTCGCATTGCGGCGCTCGTGGCGGCGGTGCTGAGCTGCGTGCTCGTACCCTATTCGGCGTTTCTGGGCGTGGCGGCGCTGCCTGAAGTCCCTTGCGCCGCACTTCTGCTATTTTCCGCGGCGACGCTGTCCCTCGGCGAACCCGTGCTGCGAGCGTTGGGCGGTGGCTCGCTGATCGTGGCTTGTTTGTCGCGTTACGAGGCTTGGCCGATCGCGGCGGTGTGCGCCGCGTTTTGTGTGTGGGACGCGATCCGACTGCGGCAATGGGGCTACTTGGGCTGCGCGCTGCTGGCGCTGACGGGGCCTGCGCTGTGGCTGATCCTGGGGCACTTCAACCATGGTGACGCTTGCTTCTTCGTTGGGCGGGTCACTGCCTATCGCCGCGCCCTGGGCGGAAGCGAAGCCTCACTCTGGCGCCGGCTATTCGAGTACCCCTGGGCGCTCGTCTGGAACGCGCTCGGCCTGTGCATCCTATTTCCGATCTTTCTATGGCTCGCGCCCAAGACGCGGCAACCGGACAGTCCTCGCTACCTGCGCACTGCGCTGGCCATGCTCGCGCTGCTCTCGTTCTTGATGTTGGGCAGTGTCCGCGATGGTGTGCCCACTCACCACGCCGCACGCGTGCTGTTGCCAGTTTGGTTTTTTGGCTGTGTCGTGGCCGGGCGCGAATTCGCTCGGCGCGCGACAGACGCGTCCGGCCGTCGGCGGCTGGCGATCGTGATCGCCGCGATCACTAGCATTCCGCTGGTCGAAGGCCTGCATTTGCCGAGCAACGAGGGCTTCGCGCAGCGCACGCTCGAGCTCGAGGCCGGCAAGGCAGCACGCCTTTCGACACAGCTCGGCTTGGCCATCGACACCAGCGACTACGGCTACTTCGCCGTGCAGGCCGGCTTTGGCTCGCCGTCCGGAACTAGCGTGCTCGACGATCACGATCCGCGGCGGGCAAAAGCCGAGGGCGCGGGCCCGTTCGCTTCGGGCGAAACCCTCGAGCGCGCGTTGCGCGAACGAAACGCGCGCTTTGCCCTGCTGACCCTGGCGCATGCGCCGTTGCTCGCTCCGCGTTGCGACGAGTTGTGGCGAAATGCGGGCTTCGTGCTGTTCCGTTGCGTGTCATCTGCGCCGAACGCAGGTTGAGCTCGCAGCAACTTGGCCCAGCCCGCCCAGGCGTGCCTACCATGCGGCGGTGCTCGGAGTACTCGGTCGACGCGGCGTTGAAGCAGGCATCAGCTTGTTCGCGCTGCTCGGGTTTTGCTATGTGCCGCTCGGCGGGCACACCGGCTTCGAGCACGCGAAGGCCGTCTTCAGTACGAAGGCGGCGAAACGTGCAGGCACAGAGCTGCTCGATGCCCTGATTCGGGTGCGAGCCCAGTTGGCGGGGGACGCTCGAGAATTCGCGCGCGGCGGCCCCGATGCGACGCCTCCCGCGCTACCCAGTCCGAAGCACGCCAGTCCGCACTCCGAACACCCCCAGCGAACGCTCGGCTCGCCCTAGATTTTTTGACCCACAAAAGACCAAACCACCAGGGCTCGCTACGGAGCGCCGGTGGTTTGAGTTCCCACACACTCTAACGGTGTAGGCGCGAGTGTGTCAATGCAATGTCGTCTCAGTTTCTAAAACGTGACCGGCCGGTATTGGTCAGGTTACCGGTCCGAAGAGTGATTGGCCGGCCCGGCGCTGATGTTGGCCCGGGCTGCGGGTGAATCCGGGACCGATTTGTGGTCCCGAAACAGCGTCAACCCGTAGACCAAGCCCAACAAACCGAGCCCGAGCCCCAGCAGCTTCACGGGCATTGGCATGCGCTCGCGCGAGCTTGCGGCCGGCCGGCCCTGGCCGGGTGGATTCGAGCTCGGCCGCGAGCGGGGCGCGCTGCTCACGGAAACACGCCTGGGCTGCGGCGTGGGCGCTGGCAGACCGCGTTCGAGCGCGCTCGAGGCGCGCTCCCGCTGCATGCGACGTTCGGCGCGAGACGCGCGCGAACGAGAAGCGCGCGCGCCCGCCATACCTGGCTGCCCTCCGCTTACGAGCGGAGAGCCTCCGCGCCGCCGATGATTTCCATCAGCTCCGTGGTGATCGCCGCCTGGCGAGCTCGGTTGTAGAGCAGCGTGTACTTGCCGATCATCTCGGCCGCCTTCTTGGTGGCCGACTCCATCGCGGTCATGCGCGAGCCGAGCTCCGATGCTTGCGACTCGAACAACGCGCGCAGGATCGACACCTCGATGTAAATCGGCACCAAGCTATCGAGCAGCGCCTTGCGGTTGGGCTCGAACAAAAACTCGGGGTTCGACGACCACTCGGGACTGTCAGCGTTCTCGGCCGGCGCAGCTGCCGCGGCCTGCGGCAACGGAATCAGCGGCTCAGCGACGACCCTCTGGCTCATCGCGCTCTTGAACTCGTTGTACACGACGTAGATCGAATCGACCTCGCCTTGCACGAACGGGGTCAGCACCTTGCGAGCGACGTTGCGCGCTTGCTCGAGGTCGAGCTTCTCCCAGACGCCAGTCAGCACCTCCAGCACGGGCGCGTTCCGACGGCGGAAATAGTCGCGCCCCTTGCGACCGATGGTCACGATCTTCACGTTCTGGCCAGCGGCTTCGCGCTCACGCCAGATGCGCGTAGCCGCGCGCAAGATGTTGGTGTTGAACGCGCCGCACAAACCGCGATCACTGGTGACCACCAGCAAGAGCACGGTCTTTTCGGCGCGGCGAGCGAGCAGCGGATGTTCGTCGTCGGAGGCGATCGCCTCTTCCTCTCCAGCCTGGCCCGCGACTGCTGCCAAAACCTGCGCAGTTTTCACGGCGAACGGGCGCAGCGCCTGAATGCGTTGCTGAGCGCGCGTGAGCCGCGCGCCCGCCACCATCTTTTGCGCGCGCGTGATTTTCTGCGTCGATTTGACGCTCGAGATCCGCTTGCGGATAGCCTTGAGGTTAGCCAACTCGGCTCACTCCTTGCTCGCCACGAACTGCTTGCCGAACGTCTTGAGGACGTCGACGAGCTTCTTCTTGATCTCGTCGGTGATCTCTTTTTTGCTGCGGATGTCTTCCCACAGGTCGGCGTGCTTCTCGTCGATGAAGCGGTACAGCTCCTCTTCGTAGCTACGCAGCGATTCGACGGGCAGCTTGTCCACGTAGCCCTGCGTACCGGCGAAGATGATCACGACCTGCTTCTCGACAGCGAGCGGCACGTACTGCCCCTGCTTGAGCAGCTCGACCAAACGGCTACCGCGATCCAGCTGGGCGCGAGTGGCGGCGTCGAGGTCGCTGGCGAATTGGGCGAAGGCTTCCATCGCGCGGTACTGCGCGAGATCCAGACGCATCGTGCCGGCAAACTTCTTCATCGCCTTGATCTGCGCGTTGCCACCGACGCGGCTGACGGAGATACCGACGTTGATGGCGGGGCGAACGCCCGAGTAGAACAAGTCGCTCTCGAGGAACATCTGACCGTCGGTGATCGAGATCACGTTGGTCGGAATGTACGCGGACACGTCACCGGCCTGCGTCTCGATGATGGGCAAGGCCGTGAGCGAGCCACCCGAGTGCGGGTCCTTCTGGATTTCGAGCTCCGCCTTGTCCGCGCGCGCCTCGAGCGCCTTGGTGGCCGAGTGCTTGGCCTCTTCACCGAGATACGCTTGGCCGTCGATGCCCTTGAACTTGGCGTCGCCGGCGGGCACGGTCTGGCCCTTCTTCACCACGTAGTAGCGTTCGGCCAGCTTGCACGCGCGCTCGAGCAGGCGGGAATGTACGTAGAACACGTCGCCCGGGTAGGCTTCGCGACCTGGCGGGCGGCGCAGCAGCAGCGACATCTGACGGTAAGCGACGGCCTGCTTCGACAAATCGTCGTACACCACGAGCGCGTGACGCCCGGAGTCACGGAAGTACTCACCGATGGTGACGCCGGTGTAGGGCGCGAGATACTGCAGCGGCGCGGTCTCCGCCGCGGTCGCCATCACCACCGTCGTGTACTCCATGGCGCCGTGCTGGGTCAGCTTGTCGACCACCTGCGCAACGGTCGATGCCTTCTGGCCGATCGCGATGTACACGCAGAAGACGCCTTTGCCCTTCTGGTTGATGATGGCGTCGACGGCAATCGCCGTCTTGCCGGTCTGGCGGTCACCGATGATCAGCTCGCGCTGACCACGACCGATCGGGATCATGGCGTCGATCGCCTTGATGCCGGTCTGCATCGGCTCCTTCACCGGTTGGCGCTCCATGATGCCGGGTGCCTTGAGCTCGATGCGGCGGCGGTGCTTCGACTCGATCGGGCCTTTGCCGTCGACGGGCTGGCCGAGCGCATTGACGATGCGGCCGAGCAGCTCCTCGCCCACCGCCACGTCGGCAATGCGGCCGGTGCGCTTGACGATGTCGCCCTCTTTCACGCCCGTGGCGTCGCCCAAAACGGCGATGCCCACGTTGTCGGACTCGAGATTGAGCACCAGGCCGATCACACCGCCCGCAAACTCGACGAGCTCGCCGGCGAGGGCGCCTTCCAAACCGTAGACACGCGCGATGCCGTCACCGCTGGTGAGCACGGTGCCCGTCTCACTGACGAGCGCGGCGCGGTCGAAGTTCTGGATCTGCTTCTTGATGATGGATGAGATCTCGTCGGCGCTGAGCTGCATGGCGTATTTTCTCGGAAGCTTTCGGGTCTAGTTTGCGGAAGGCTGAATATTTGCTGATCGGGCGTGCCCAGATCACAGCGAGGAAAGTTGGCGCTCGATTTCGGCGAGGCGTCCTTTGACGGAACCGTCGATCGTGTTGTCGCCGATGCGGGTGACGACCCCGGCGATCAGCGAGGGATCTTGTTGGCGGTCGATGGCGACCTTGCGCGAGGTGGCGCTCTCGAGCTCTTTCATCAGCCGCTCGTAGAACGACTCCGGCAGCGGGCCGGCGGAGGTCACGACAGCGCGCACGACGCCCGCCTTTTCGTCCGCGAGCGAGGCCAACCTGCGGGCGATCTCCGGCAGCGAGGCGAGTCGATTGCGATCGGCGAGCATGCGGATCGCGTTCAGACCGACGCCACTCAGCCCGACCTTGCCGGCGATGTCGGCCAAGATGGCTTGGCGCTTTTCGAGCTCGACCATCGGGTTATCGAGCACGGCTTGCAGTTCGCGACTGGCCGCGTACGTGTCTGCAAAGCTGCGAACTTGCTCGGAAAGAGCCACCACCTGCCCTGCCTCTACGCCCAGCTCGAAAATCGCCCGCGCGTAGCGCTCGGCAACGTCACCGCTGCTCATACTTTTCCTCGCAACGCCGTGGCGGCGTTCTTGATCCCAGCCAAGTACTCCTCCGCGAGCCGAGCTTGGTCGGCAGCGGTCACCCTCGAACGCAGTGTGCTCTCCGCGGAGCGTAGGGCGGCGCGCGACATCTCGGACAACAGGCCCTCACGGGCTGATTTCAGCTCTTGCTCGATCAGGGTCTGCGCATCTCGTTCCATGCGCGTACGCTTTTCCTTGGCCTCGGCCAGGATGCGCTTGCGCTCGCTTTGGCCCGCCGAACGCATGTCCTGGCGGACGCGCTCGATTTCTTGGTCCACGGTCGCGAGCTTCTGCTCGTACTCGGCCAGGCGCGCCTCGGCCTCCTTCTTCATCTGACCCGCTTCGGCCATGCCACGCAGGATGCTGGCCTTGCGTGCCTTGAGGCCATCGGCGATCGGCTTTTTGGCGAAGCGGATCAGCAGCCAGTACAAGATGGCGCTGTTCAGCAGCATCGCGCCGAACGGCAGCGGCGTACCCTTGGGACGCCACAAGATGCTCGGCTCGACGTCGTCCCGCTCGCCCAAAAAGCCGTAGAAGAAGTTGTATTCTTCGAACTTCGGGACGTGGTGCTCGTGGTCTTCGGCGCCCTCTTCTTCAGCCGCCGTGCCGGAGGTCGCTACCTCGGCGTGCTCGGGGGCTGGTTCGGCGGCGAGGGCCGGGAACGCGACGAGCGAACCAACGGCCAGAGCAACCCCCAAAAACCAGTGCCGTAGGACTCGAGCCTGCATCAGTTGACTCCCTGCCCAACGACTCGTTCCACGATCATTTGAGCCACTTTCTCGGACTCCGCACCGACGGCGACGCGAATCGAATTCACTTCCTGCTCGATCTTGCGCCGGCCCTCATCCACGATGCGAGTGGTCGCTTTACGCGCCTCGCCCAGGATTTCCGCCTCCAGCTTGCTGGTCTCCGAGCGCAGTAGGTCGCGTTCGTCGGCCGCCACTTGCTTGACGCGCTCGAGCTCCTTCTCATAGCGCTGCAGCAGCTCGCCCGCCTTTTCTTGCAGCTCGCGAGCGGTAGCCCGCGCGCCCTCGGTGCGCTCTTCGCGCAAGGCGAACACCTTCAACACGGGATCGAACAAGAGCGGCTTGAGCACCACAATCAGCACCGCGAATACGACGATCTGTAAAAGGACCGTGCGATCGAAGTCGAGCGGGACGCCACCGGCCATGGCCTTCGTGGCACCCGAAAGGGAGCTCGCGGCAGTCGCGGAAACCAGTTCAAAAAGCATGCTTCGTCTAACCTCGCTCCCGTGGGCGGCGTGATGAAGTAGCCGAAATACGGGCGAAATCTTGGTGCGCACTCAGGAGGCGCGGGCGGCTCGTACCATCTTGGCGCCGGTGTGTCTAGACCAGCACCGAACTTGCTGCGGCCTTCATTCCAGCCATCCTGCACGGCTGTTTTCCAGCTCCCGGACGCCGGTTCGGTCGAGCTCGGCAGCGAGCTCCGAATAGGCTCTACCGCTCCCGGGATCACACGCGTCGGGCATCACGTCCAGCAGTGGCAGTAGCGCGAACGCGCGCCGCGTCAGCTCGCGATGGGGCACGACCAAGCCCGGCAGATCGACCGTTTGGCCGGCGATGAACAACAGGTCCAAGTCCAGGGTGCGAGGCCCCCAGCGCTCGACCCGCACCCGGCCGGCTAAGCGCTCGATCTCGAGTTGCACGGAAAGCAGCCCAGCCGGCGGGAGCGTGGTCTGCACGCGGAGCGCCGCGTTCAGGTAATCCGGTTGCGCGGGTCCCAGCGCCGCGCTCTCGTACAACGCAGAAAAGGCCGTGATTTGTGTGTGACGCCGCAGGTGTCGCACAGCGAGACGAAAAAACTCCAGCCGGTTTCCCAGATTGGAACCGAGACCGAGCACACAGTCCTGAGCAACGTCCGTCACTCGCACACGGTAGCAGTCGACTGGGCTTGCTCGCGACCGGAACCTGCCCTACTCGATGGCGGTGTTCGGATTGAATTACGGCGAGTGGTTCATCGTGACGTTCGTCACCGTGATGGTCGTCTCGGCACGGTACTGGCCGGCATTGGGCGCGCGCATCGGCGGACGCTGGGGCGGCCGCGTGGTTGGGCCTAGCCCGAGCAATCCTCCGCCGAACCAATAGCGCCACTCGGGGGGTGAAACCTCCGCTTGAAAGCCGCTACACTCTCACCGTAGTGACACCGCACCTTGAGGCCGGCGGAGACACCGGCAACAACGAGGAAGGTGGCTCGCTCATCTTCGTGAGCGACGCCTCGGCGGAAGCCGAGCGTCTCACGACTGCGTTGCGTGGGCGCGGCTACCCCGTGATCGACGTTCCACTCGGACTGCTCGTCAGCCGCGTCTCGGTGCAACGACCTTCCTTGATTTTGTGCGACGCCGACGCGACCGGCGCGCTCGAAACGATCCAGCGAGTGCGGGAGATCCCCGGCGGCAGCCGCATCGACGTGCTCTTTCTCGGGGAGCCCGGTCGCACCGTCGAACAGAACGCGGGAGCGCTGCAGCAAGAGGCCAGCGGGGTGTTCGTGCGCCCCGTGGACGAGTTCATCCTGCTGCGCAAGGTCGAAGCCCTGATCGGAGCACCCAGCGGTCGGCACGACTTCAGCGCGCGCAACACGGCTGCGAGTCGCGCCCCGGTGCTGGTCGCGGCAACACGGCGCCCCTATCGTTACGATGCGGGCAAGACGGACTCGGCCCGTGACACGCCATCGTCACCATCGTCACCATCGTCGCCATCGTCACCGGCTTCGTCTGCAGCGAGCCATGCGGGGTTCAATCCAGAGACCGAGCCGGGTCCTACCAGTGGACACAGGTCGGAAGCCGCGCCCGACAGCCAGCCGCATTCGAGTCGACCCTCGACTTCGAGCCATTTGCTGCCGCCGCGCCCGCAGGAGCTGCCGCAAGCCAAGCTCAGTCCGGCCTTGGAATCACTGCTCGCGAGCGCCGAGCGGCGCGTGCTCTCGGTGCGCAATTCCTCGCTACCGCCATCCGATCGTCTCACGCCCGAAGCCGAGTTGGAAGCCATCCTGCCTGCGGACGTATTGGACGCGTTGGATGAGCCGCTCGACTTCGACGACGACGATGACGACGACGACAGTTCGATCGGGACGCACAACGGCGCCGAAGCCGATGCGGCTCCGCGCTCGGCCACGAAGACTACCAGTTCTGGCACGGCTAGTGGTGGTAGCAACGCCACGCCCGAAGCTCTCGAGCCGCTTTCGCGCGGCGCACGCGAGAAAACGGCCACGCCGCACAGCAATAGCAGCAGCGAGCTGCCGCTTTCAGAGAACCCCGACTCGCAGGCCTCGCGCGCAACCGAGCCACCAGAAACTCCGCCGCGTCACACTTCCCGCATGCGCAGCGAGGGCGCGGGCCAAATGGCGACGCGAGCAGTGTTGGAAGAGCCCGCCTTCAGCCTTTCGGCGAGCACGCTGAGCGGCAGCACCGGGCACGGAGCGATCACCGACCCGCCGCCCGCCCTCAGCGCGGCGCATTCGGAGCCAACCCATTCGCTGTCGACCGTGCCGCCCGCCGCACGCTCCTTCGCGGATCGCCCACCACCCGACTTTCACGCGCCGCCCGCGTCGGCAGCGGCGAATGCCCCGACCGCCCCGCGCGAGCTGCGACCCGAGCCGCCAAAGCTCGATATCCCGCCCTCGCTCGCCAGCGGCGACGCCGTACGCGCGTTCGCGCGCGTGGTGCGCGCCCGTTACACGGGTGCACTGGCGTTCGAAGACACGACTGGCATTCGACGCGTGCTGTTCCGCGATGGTGACTTCGTGACCGCCGCGTCGGGCGCAGACGGCGAGTCGTTGGTCGCGTTCTTGACACAAAGGGGCGACTTGCCCGCCGAGGTCGCAGCCCGACTGGGCCGTAAGCTCCCGCAGTTCGGGCGGCATGCAGGCGCCGCGCTGATCGCTCAGGGACACCTACGCCAAGATGACCTATGGCCCGTTTTGCGCGCGCACGCCGAATGGCTCGTCGGGCGGATCGTGCTCCTGAGCAGCGGTGCAGTGAGCGTGGAGGGCGATGTCCCGGTGCGTTTGCAAGCGGAGCCCGCGGTCTTCGGCGGCGCGACGGGCGCGGAGGTCTTGGTCGAGATCGTGCGCCGCGCCGTTTCCCCCGAGCAGGCGGTACAGCGTCTGGGCGGAGCGAACACCGTTTTGCAAAAGGGCGACAACCCGACATTGCTCGGCGAGTGCGCGATCGCGGATGCCGAAGCGGCGCTGGTGCGCTCGATCGTGGAGGAGCCGCTCGCCGAGACGCTGCGCCGCGCGGGGCACAAGGAGTTTGCAGCGGTGCTTTACGTCCTGGTCGAATTGTCGGTGCTCGCTCGCGCCACCGGCGAGCGGCGTGTCCCGCGCGAGGCACCGGAAAAGCGCACTGCACGGCCGGACCACTTGGATCATGCGGCACTCCGCGCGCGCATCCTGTCGCGCAAGGCGCTCAGCGAAGAGGGCGACTACTTCGCGCTGCTGGGCGTCGCACGCAGTGCCACGAGCTACGACATTCGCCGCGCCTACGCGCTGCTCAAGGATGAGTACGATCCGGGCCGAATTCTGACCGGCGAGACCGTCGACCTACGTGACGACGTGGAACTGATCCTGGAAGTGCTGGCTGAGGCGTTCGAAATTCTCGAAGACGACCTCAGGCGCGAACGCTACCGACGCGCGCTCGACGCAAGTCCGTAGCACTCTCTGATCGATCCTCGCCCGGCGCAGCGACGCGCGTGCTGTCGCCCACTGCTCCAGTGCTGTGTTTCGGTCACAGGCAAGGGCTCGGCTCGTAGAGCCGTTCGATTCCAGCGCTCTGGGAAAAACACAATCGATAGTGTTGTTTCGCAGTGCGCGACTCGTGCATGACATGCGCGGTGTGCGCGCACGCGTCCCCGCGCTGCAGCCAAATTAAAAAGTGGGCGAACAACAAAAACGCAACGGTGTTCACACCACTGACAACCCAAGTGTGTTATCGCGGACCACGATGGGGATCGCCTTGGAGATAACATGTCACAACATAACGTTGCGGAAACAGCATTAGATCCCAGTGAGGACGAGAGCGCCCCGCAATCTTACATCGCAGAACTAAATCCGAAACGAAGCAGAGAATCGATTGAGCCCGAGTCCGGCGTAGTCCTGGCTGCGGACCCGGTCGAAGCGGACGCGCCGGCTGCCTATCGACTGGTGCGCGCCTTGGTCGCCGCCGGTGTGGACACGTTCTTCGGTATCCCCGGTGGGCCGGTGTCGCCCGTCTTCGACGCCATCTTGAATACCACTGGTGCGCGGCTGATCGAATCACGCCACGAGACCACGGCTGCGTTTGCGGCCGCCGACTATTACCGCGCTTGTGGCCGAGTCCCGGCGGTGGTGGTGACCGCCGGCCCGGGCGCGACGAACGCCATCACGGGCGTCGTCTCGGCGCACCTGGAGCGCGTCCCGCTACTCCTCATATGTGGGGATGTCGCCTGGGCAGCAGAAGGCGGGCGCTTGCTGCAAGACAGCGGCCCCGAAGGCATCGGCATCGAAAAAATGCTGGGCCACGTCACGCGCGCCACGATCCGCGTGACGCAAGCGAAGACAGCCACGGCGCAGGGTCTCGCGGCGCTCAACGCTGCCAAGAATCCGCACAACCCGGGGCCCGCGTTGCTGGTGCTGCCGATTCAGCTCGGCCGCGGTCCGGCGCCGCTATCGTTGGTGGAGGCCCCAGCCATTCAATTCGTGGCGCGAGCATCGATGCACGCCGTTCAACAAGCGGCGGATTGGTTGGTCGCAGCCGAACGTCCGCTGTTGGTGATCGGCGCGGGCTGTCGGGCGCACGCTGCGACCATCCGCAAACTGGTCGATGCCTTCGACATCCCGTTCGTGACCACCCCGCAAGCCAAAGGCCTGGTGAGCGAGCTGCATCCGCGCTCCCTCAGACACGGCGGGCTGGCCGCGTCGCTCTGGGCGCGCGAGTACATTGGTCGAGGCGTAGACGCCGCGCTCGTGCTCGGGACCGACTTGGACGATTGCTCGATCGGTCCGACGCGCTACATCGCCGAGGGCGGGCGGCTCGTGCACGTGGATTTGAACGCATCCGTCATCGGCAGGAATCTTCCGACGGCGCTGGGAGTGGTGGCCGACCTCGGTGCCTTCGCCGAAGATCTCCAGGCGCTGGTGGTCAGCGAGGGGCTCCGTAACGGAAAATCCGCGACCCGGCTGCGTGAATTGCGCCAGGGCTCACCCTGCGAGCATGGCAATTTCGCGACCGATTCCAGCCTACGCATCACGCCCCAGCGCGCGATCGCGGATTTGCAGGCCGCCGTTCCCGAGCACACTGCGTTCATCACCGACATCGGTGAGCACATGCTGTTTGCATTGCACTATCTCACCGCGCGCTCACCCGACAGCTTCACCATCCACCTCGGTCTAGGCAGCATGGGCTCTGGCATCGGCGGCGCGATCGGTCTAGCGCTCGCCGATCCGGAACGCCCCGTGGTGTGCGTGTGTGGCGACGGCGGCATGCAAATGGTCGGGATGGAGGCGCTGGTTGCGCTCAAGCACCGTCTACCGATCGTGTTTGCCGTGTTCAACGATGCTCGCTACAACATGGTGTTCCACGGTTACCGTCAAGTGTTCGGGCGCGAAGCCGAGTGGGAATCGCCCTGGACCGATTTCGCAGCCTGGGCGCGCTCGATGGGAATGGCAGGTCTGCGCGTGAATCATCCCGGCGAGATCACCACGGAGCAACTCACGCGGCTGCGCGCGGCGCGCGTGCCGGTGGTGCTCGACATTCGCATCGACCGCGACGTGAAGCTCACCGGTGGTGGACGCAACGAAGCCTTGCAGCATATGTCGATGTTGAACAAGGGGCACGGCTAGTGCACGCACGCATCGCAGGTCTAGGTCAGTGGTTCCCGGAACGAGTGCGTAGCAACGCCGACTGGCCCGAGGCGTTCAGCGCGCAAAGCCGCATGAAACAAGGCGACCGCGCGCTGGTCGACGTGCCCAAGGGCGATCGCGACGGAGCGCAGCGCATCGTCCTTCGCTATTTGGCCGAGGAAGAGCAGGACCCATTCCTGGGCGCGCACGAGCGCCGCGTCGCCGAAGCCAGCACGACCTCGGCCGAAGCCGAAGCCCACGCCGGCCGAGCTGCGCTGAGCGACGCTGGCATCGATGCGTCCGAGGTCGATGCCATCTTTTCATGGGCTTTGGTTCCAGATCGACTCATGCCCAGCAACGCGTGCCGCGTGGCTGATCTGATCGGTGCCCGGCGCGCATGGTCCACCAGCGTCGACGCTGCCTGCGCCAGCCCAATCACGCACTTGAACCTGGCTGCCGCGCTGATCGAGTCGGGGCGTGCGCGCACGGTGCTACTCACGCAGTCCCACTTGGCCACGCGCACGTTCGCGATGTCTCACCCGGCGGCTCCCAGCGTCGGGGACGGCGCTTCGGCCATGCTGGTCACGGCCAGCACGGCTCCGGGGATCTTACAGACCCACAGCGCGACCCACGGCGAGCATCACGACGCCGTCGTCTGGTGCCGGGGTAAGAGCGACGAGACCGACCCGCCGTGGTGGCAAGCGGGCGGCCCGCTGTCCATGGGCAGTCGATCGCCCGAAGCCACGCGCGCGCTGATGCAAGACACCGTCCCCACCGCCGCGCGCACCGTGGCAGAGCTGGCGCAACGCGCGGGTTTTGCGGTCGATTCGATCGACGTGCTGCTGAGCGTGCAGCCCCGGCGCTGGGTCCCGTTGGCGATCGCCGAGGCACTCGGCTTGAAGCCCGAGGTCGCGGTCGAGACCTATCGACGCTACGCGCATTTGGGGGGCGTGGGCCCGGTCGTCAATTTGATCGCGGCGCGCGACGCGGGCAAGCTCACGGAGGGCGCGCGCGTCGTGATCTACGCGCAGGGCGCGGGCTTCACTCGCGCGGCGGCGGCCTTGAGCTGGTCGAACGCTGAGTGACCAGGTTCGCGAGCACGGTCCACAGATCGTTCGCGCTCACCGGCTTGGTCAGGATGCCGTTCAAGGTGTCCGCGAGGAACGTCCGATAGCGCTCACGAGTCGCGTCCGAGGTCACGAATACGGTGCGCGCCGCGAGCGCTGGCCGCTCACGGCGTAGCCACTCGAACAGCGCTCGGCCATCGACCTCTGGCAGCGCAATCTCGGTCACGACGGCGTCGGGGCTGGAACCAGAGCTGAGTAAGTCGATCGCCTCTTGGCCGTCGCTGGCCATGATCACGTCGCAGGAGCTGGCCAGCATTCGCGCGTAGGCTTTCAAGATCCGCTCGTCGTCGTCGATCACCAGCACGGTGTGGCGTTTGCTCAACGGTCGGCGTACGGCGGCGCCACGGTTCTGCAAGTACGCTTTGCGCATCGTGGCGTGATCGGGCAGCGGCAGCAGCGCGATGAACGTCGCGCCCGAGCCATGCACGCTCTCCACGATTAGATCACCGCCCAAATCACGCATGATGGAGCGCGAAATGCTGAGCCCGAGCCCCGTGCCCAGCCCCGAGCGCTTGGTCGTGAAGAACGGATCGAAGATGTGGGACAGCGCCTCCGAAGCAATGCCAGGCCCGGTGTCGGAGATGGAGATGGCCACGTACTCGGTGTCAGCGCGAGTCGTGATGCGAACGCGATGCACTTCGCGCTCGACGTCGTTGATGGCGTGAGCCGCGTTGATCAGGATGTTGACCAAGACCTGCGTCAAGCGCCCGTGAGGCACCACCACCCGCGGCAGCGCGCGCGCGTAGTCGCGCTCGATGTGCGCGACCATGCCAATCTCGCGACCGACGAGCCGCAGCGCTTGATCCACGACGTCGTTGGCGTCGAGCATCTGCGCCTCTTCGCGATCGCCGTCGGAGCGGGCGAACACTCGCAGATCGCGGACCACGCTACCGATGGCCGACGACGCGGCCAGCATTTCTTCCAGCAACTGTCGCCCCTCGACGCGCGGCGCGCCGGTCAGCGCGAGCTCGTGCAGCATTTGCACTTGCTCGGGCGTGGCACCCCAGCCGCGCGTCGCCCACACGGAGAGCTCGTGCACGACGTTCGCCAATGGCGTCATCAGCGCCATGCAAGCTTCGATGCTGAGCTGGAGCGCCATCAACGGATTGTTGATCTCGTGCGCCACACCGGCCACGAGCGTGCCGAGCGCGGACAGCTTCTCGGTGTGCACCATCGATGCGCGAGTGTGCTCCTGCCCTTTGCGCAACGCCGCGCGCAGCTGCGTGCGGTCGAAAAAGCCGTGAATCGCCCGGTCGTCCGCCGCCGGCCATACCAGCACTTCATCCGCGCCGTGTGACAGCGCGTCGAGCGCCGCTACTTCGTCCACTGCTACGAAGCCGAGCGGTGCCCCGCCGACGCGCTGACGCAGGCGCGGCAGCAGCTCTGCCGGTGCCCCGTCGACGACCAAGATTTGCGTGTCGTGCGTCGCGTAGCGATCGGCGAGTGTGCTCGAAATGCGATCCGCCGCGGCGGGATTTGGAGCGAGCACCCACACGCCGACTCCGCCTTCTGTGTCGGGCAGGTTTGGCTCGTCGTTCTTGGTCACGGAACCCGCTCGCTGCTCCTCCTCGACTCTTACCACGTGATCATGGTCGAGCCGTCGAATCGATTGAGCAATTTCGTCTCTAGCTTGGCTTCGATCCCGCATGCCTCGAACGCGCCCACGGCACCGCCGGCGATCGCGGACTCGATCCATAGGTACTCCTCACGGTACACCATCTCTACCGCGCGCGGACCATGGCGGACGATCTCCCAATGTCCGTATTGGTAAGTCTGCCGACGTGCAGCGAGGCCCTGCTCGGTGAGCCGGACGGGATCGTGCGAGAGCAGGCGCAGCATGGTCCGGCCGAGCAAGCTGGCAGCAAATGTGGTCGCATTGGTGCGCCAGATGTCATGCATGCCCTCGTGAACCTTCTCGGGCGTGCGCAGCGAAGCGCCAGCGAGCGCCAGGCGAATCATATAGTCACGCAATGGATACATTCGGATCGGCGACCAGCGCTCACCCTCGAAACAATCGCGATAGAGCTGCGGGCGACCGGCACGTTGCAGCACGGTTTCGAGTGACCGCAGATAGAGGCCTCTCACTAGCGCGGAAGGCGGGACGACCTCGAGACGGCTCACCAGATCGCAATACGGAGCGACGACCTGGATGGCATAATCCACCGGACGATGCCGCAGGCTGAGGGGGTCCATAGCCGTCATCTGGTTCTGGGGTTTCGCGGGTCCGCTGCTCTGCTGAGTGCCCCTAGAAATATCTTCGTCGATCCAAATAGGTAACACGACGGGTGGTCAAAAGTGAACTCGATCGCCTAAGCCGCGCGCCAGCGGCCTCGCCCGGGCGTGTTTCGGGCGCGTTCGGGCGCGTTCGGGCGCGTTCGGGCGCCCCGCGGCGCGAGCTCGGACGCGCCTGAGCGCCGGTTACCTACCCGCGCGAATGAGCGGCGAGCACATCCTGAAACGCAGCTGCAGCACACCCAAAACGCCACAAAAGGCCAGTCAGGCCGCGCTGCGCCGGGGCGCGCAACGTGCCGTTGCCCTGGCCAGCCTGGCCCAGCGGGGGCGCACCCTGGCGGAAAGTGCCAGTCCCTCGCGTCACGCTACTCCGCTGCGTTGCTGGCTTCAGCGTCGAGCACGTCGCATTCCAGGCTTTCACCCTCGACGGATAGCAGCAAGGTGCTCTTCGGATGAAGCTCGCCACGCAGGATTTTCTCTGCCAACGGCGCTTCCACCAAGCGCGCGATCGTGCGCTTCATGGGCCGAGCGCCGAGGGTCGGATCGAAGCCGCCCCGGTCGAGCAAGAATTCGATCACGTCTGGCCCGAAATCCAAGCGCAAGCCGCGTTGTGCGGACAATGCGCGGCCGACACCCTCGAGCAAGCGACGGGCAATTTCTCGAACCTCATCGCGACCGAGCGGCGCGAATACCAAAACTTCATCGATCCGGTTGTACAGCTCGGGAGCGAGTGCGCTGCGTGCCGCGGCCACCACCCGTTGCTCGAGATCCACGCGGTCTTGCGCCTCATTGCCGAAGCCGACGCGGCGCCGCGGCGAGCTGCCGCTCTCTTCGGCGCCCAGATTCGAGGTCATCAGGATCACCGTGTTGCTGAAGTCGACCGTGCGCCCGCGTCCATCGGTGAGCCGTCCCTCGTCGAACACGGCCAAAAATGAGGTGAGCACGTCGGGATGTGCCTTCTCCAGCTCATCCAGCAAAATCACCTGATACGGCCTGCGCCGCACGGCTTCGGTGAGCTGCCCGCCGGCCTCGTGCCCAACGTAGCCGGGGGGCGCGCCGATCAGACGAGCAATCGCATGCGGCTCCGAAAATTCGGAGAGATCGACGCGAGTCATGGCGGTATCGCAGTGAAACAAGACCTCGGCGATGGCCTTCGCGCTCTCCGTCTTGCCCACACCGGTCGGGCCCAACAACAGGAAGGTGCCGATTGGCCGGCGTGAACCGAGCCCCGCCGCGTTGCGCCGCAAGATGCGTGCAATACGTCGAATCTGCTCACCGTGACCCACCACACGTTCGGCCAGGATTTCTTCCAGACGCAACATGCGCTCACCATCCGCCTCGAGCAGGCGGTCGACCGGCATGTCGGCAAGCTCGGCCACGACCTCGGCCACGCTTTCTGCCGTGACCTCGGCCTTTCCACGGCGACGCGTGCGCGCACCGGCCAAATCCAAAATCGAGACCGCCTTATCCGGCAGGGCGCGCCCCGGCAAATAGCGCACCGACCAACCCACGCCCAACGCGACGGCCTCGGTCTGATAGCGGACCTGGTGGTGCGCTTCGAGCCGCGGCCTGAGCGCGTCGACGATTAGGTAGGCGTCTTCACGGCTCGGCTGCTCGACTTCCACCATCGAGAAGCGCCGGGCCAGGCCCGCATCTGCGGCCACGGCCTTCTGAAAGTCTTCGGGCGTGGTCGCGCCGATGCACGGCAGCTCGCCACGAGAAAAAGCCAGCTTGAGCTCCGAGGCTATCTCTTCCGCACCGTCACCGACGAACAATTGATGGATCTCGTCGAAAAAGATCACCACTCGACCCTTGGCCGCCAAGACCTCTTTGCGAAGCGCGCCGACGCGTGAGGCGAGCGCGCCGCGCATGCCCGTGCCAGCCACCAGCTCACTGACCGGGATCTGCACGATCACGCGATCGTCGAGCGAGAGCACATCTTCCGCGGCGGCGATACGCTGCGCCAGGCCGCGCACGATGCTCGTCTTGCCCACACCGGCGATACCCACCAGGCAGGGGTTATTGCCCTCGCGCTTGGCGAGCACGTCGAGCGCCTGCTCGATCACCGCGTCCCGTCCCACCACCGGGTCGAGCTCGCCGCGCGCCGCTGCCAAGGTGAGGTTTCTGCCCAAGGACGTCAGCGTCGGAAACTTCTGGGGGTCGAGCTCGAAGCGCTCCCACGGTTCTGGCTCCTTGTGTAGCGGTTTCTCGAGCGGCACCGGCTGTGCCACGCGCGCCAGGGTCACCCGCTCTCGTGCTGGGTTGCTCGGCAAAGCCATCACCGGCACGATCACGCCCGCGCCGCGGGGCTCGGGAGCCGCAACCACGCTCGAGCCACCGGCCTCGTTGCTCGTCGATTTGCGCGGAGGGGGGTACAGCGACACCTTGACCGCCTTCGAGACGCGGCGCGGCGCAGGCAGCACCGCTGCACGCACTTGCTCGGGCGAGGCTCGACGGCGACCGACCAAACCGAGGCCGACTTGCATGGCTTGCGTGCGCAAGCGCGAGGTATCGACGTTCAAGCCCTCGAGCACGCGACGAGCCGAGCTGCGTGGCTCGCCAACCAGCGCGACGAGCAGATGAACCGCGGCTACGTCACCATCGCCCATGCGACCAGCGATCTCACGGGCCCGTTGCAAGCACACCTTGATCGGATCATCGAGCTCTTCCTCGATGCCTCGCGCCGCGCGCAGCAGCTCTTCGGTGCCCAATTTTCGCTCGCGGAGCAAATCGCAAGCAGGGCTCGGGCGCGCGGCGATCGCCGCGAGCAGGTGCGCGCTGGAGGCGCGTTCCTTCTGCTGTTGCGCCAGCTCATCCGCGATGCGTTTCACGAGAGCGAGCTCGGACTCGAAGCGACCACCAGTCATCACCTGATCGATCTGCCCGCAATCGAAAAAACGGCCAACTTTCCAGCATTTGGCCGGCGGCCCAGGGCCGGTCAGCGTCTGAACGACTCGCGCGCCCGTGCGTAGTCCCAGACCGTCACGCTCTTGGCCCCGCCCACCGCGACCAGCGGCTCGAAAGCGGAAATCGCTAGGTTTTTGTCTTCGACCAGCGCGGGCAGCCAGTCATCTTCGGCGCTCGCGGCGACAGCAGGTAAATCGCTTTCGAGGCGCGCCCGGCCGTCGAAGTCGGTGACCAACAGCGACCAGCGACGGCCTTGCCCCGCTTGCGGATTGCCCATCAAAACGAACGCCAGAGCTTCAGTGTTGGCGCTCGCGGCATAGGCCGGCGCGGGCAACCGGAAGCGCGCGAGGACGCTCAGTCCGCCGGCCAGCCGCAGGTGGATGACCTCACCCGCCCGCGTGATGGCGAACAGCTCATCGAGACGCATGCCGGGTAGCAAGCGAACCGGCTCGTCGTCACTCGCAGGAAAGGTGAATTCGTTGCGGCTCCCGCGCGGTGCCTGACGGACGAAGCCGCGTGCGCTGCGGCAGACGATGGCCCCGTCACGCAACTGGGTCAGCGGTTCGCGGCAACCCTCGAGGTGGAAGCTTGCCTCGATCGGCAGCATCGAGGAAAGATCGCTCGTGAAAGGGTACCAGTACAGTTGCTCGTCCACTGCGTAGTAGACGAAGAAGTGGCTGGGCTGTTCCAGATCGGGCAGCAGCAGCGAACCGGGCAAGAACGTGACGCGAGGGAAATGTTTCGCCAGCTTCGCACGCGGCTCGAGGCGCGCTCCGCCGGTGGCGCCGATTGCGAACAGCGAGCCATCGGAACCGTGAGCCACGGCGCGCACGGCCCCGATGCTCGCCTCGGTGATGACTTCTCCCTGCGTGCTGTCGCGAAAGGTCGCCTTGTCCAAGCTCGCCTGAAGCAGGCGTCCGGTACCGAACGCAAGCAGCGAGCTTGGGCTAGTCGGCGGCGCAATCTCGAGCCGTTGCTCTCGCAGCGTGCGCAGCGTTTGAACGACAGCCGATGGCAGCGGAGCCTGAGTGGGCACGGACCTGGGCTTTTCCGCCGCGAGCTCGCCAGCGGACGCCGAGGCGAGCCCCGTCACTGCCGGCACCGGCCGCTGACGTCCTGCGCGTTTGCCCTCGGCATGACAAGCACCGAGCCCTACGAGGCAGACCAAGAGGACGAGCGTGCGCCTGATTGTTCGCCTGGCGCCCATGGTGCTACGTTGACTTTCCCGCCCTGTCACACCCAAGCGCAAGCACAATGTTCCGCTCTTCTTCCTTCGCCACGCCCTTCGAGCGTGGCGCCCGGCTGCTCACGCTGCTCTCGCTCGCCTCGCTCATGTTCGCCGCTAGCGCTTGCAGTCGCTTCACTCGCACCAAGCAATGTCGCGCGCTGATCGCGCAAGTCAATCCTGCGCTCGACGACGTGCTCACCATCACTCACGGCGGCGGCAATGGCGGTGCTGGCGGAGGCGCAGGCCTGGGCGGAGCCAGCGGCGCAGGCGGCAGCGCTGTTCTGAGCAACGGTTACATCGCGGCGGCGGGCCGCTACGAACGACTGGCAAAACAGCTCGGTCCGATGGAGTTCGGCAGCGAGGAAATGGCCAAGCTGGTCGCTGAATACGCGGGCGTTTTGAACGGCGCTGCGGAAAATCTGCGCGCTCTGGCGGCCGCTCTCGAGTCGAACAACAGCGTCGAAGCCGAACGGCTCAATCGCGAGCTGGAGCGCGCAAGCGCACACGAACGGTCCGTGGTCATGCGCATGGATGCCTGGTGCCAGCCGTAGCCACGCGGGCTACCGGGCAAAACGCTCGAGGCTAACCCTTCTTCTTCTTTTTTTTCTTCGTGCTCTCGCGCAGCCGGTGTTCCTCCAAAGTCACGACCACGCTGCCGAAGCGGTATTGAATCAAGCGCTGATAGGTACCGGTCTCGTCGCCGCCGATCATCCACAGATCGCGTACGTCGCGGTCGGTCTCTACGCTCGGCAGCCAGTGCCGACTCGATGCCCAAGCCAGCACGCTCGCGCGCCCGAGCACGTTGCGGGAGATGGCGACGCCGCACGCTGGACGTCGACCGAGCCCGGAGCAGACTCGCGTCGCAAACAATTCCTCGTTGCCGATCGGGCGCCAGAGCCATTGGTGATCGACGACGCTGAGCCGAGCGCGTGGGCCCAGCTCGGCGTTGGCAGCGGCCGGCAGCAAGTCCAGGATCTGGGTCAAAAGCGGCTTGTCGATGCGCCGAAGCAACTCCAAACTCGCACCGCGCTTGATGTCGAGCACGACCTCGACCGTGTTCGGCGGCCCCGCGCAACAGCGAAAGCCGATCGTGCCACTTTCGTTGCTCGGGCGCTCGCCGCGCGCGTTGGCGCAGCGACCCACGAGCTCGCCGTCGGGCGAATTGCCGCCGCGCACACTGAAAAGGCCGCTACCCGTGCCTCGCCCCCAGCTGCTCGCCGTCCACTCCCAGGCGCCGCCGTGCAGATCGCGAGCTCCGAAGTCACTGCGGCACGAGACGCGAATACCCGTGGGCCGCATCACCGGCACTGCCCCGGTTCCACAGCGCTCGGCGCGGTAGTTTTCACCGTATTCGTAGCGGTGATTGTTCGGCCCCTTGCACGCGCGTTCCCACTCGAGCTCGCTGCAAAGACGCTTGCCGCGTTGATCGCACAGCGCGCTTGCGGCGACTTGGCTGACATTGGTGAGCGGGATAGCTCCTTCCTCGTTGGGATAAGGGAAGACGTCGATGTAGTAACCCTTGAGTATTACTTGTTCGCCCGGCATTTCCTCGTCTGCCACCCGCGGCAGGCTGCCCTCGGGTGTGCCTGCAACGAGCGGCCCGCGTGGGATCCAGACCATGCCTTGGCGCGGTTCGGGGGCTACCTCGGGCCGTGCGATCGACGAGCTGGCCGAGCTCTGGGGCGCGTTTTCACGCGGCGGCGCGGCGCGCTGCGACCGGCACTGGCAGCAAACACCGAACAAAATGAGGACCGCAGCGCGCTGCCGCGTGCTCACGACTCAGAGCGCTCGTCCCGCTCGCGCAGACCGAGCTCCTTCATCTTCAGTTGCAGGCCTTTACGGGAGATTTTGAGCAAGCGGGCCGCGTGCGTGACGTTGCTGGAAGTTTGATCGAGCGCTTTGACGATCAGCTCACGCTCCAGGCGACTCATGGCTGCCTTCACCTGCTCCTTCAGGCCGTCTGCCGCTGCAGCGACCGCAGCTTCGCTGGTCGGCAGCGTCGCGGACGGTTCTGGAGTCCAGACGTCACGCACTTCCGAAGGTAGATCCATCACCTTCAGCTCACTGCCGTCGGAAAACAGCACGGCTCGCTCGATCACGTTCTCGAGCTCGCGAATGTTGCCCGGCCAGGGATAGGAAATCAGGTGCGCCGCGGTGTCGGCTTCGACACCGGTGACGCTCTTCTTCAAGCGAGCGTTGAACTTGTCGATGAAGTGCTTGGCCAACAGCGGAATGTCGCTCGAACGCTCGCGCAGCGAGGGCAAGCGGATGGGCACGACGTTCAAGCGATAGTACAAGTCCTCGCGGAACGCGCCGGCTGCGATCTCGCGTTTCAGATCGCTGTTGGTGGCGGCCACCAGACGCACGTCCACGCGGATGGTTTTCACGCCGCCGACGCGCTCGAACTCGCTCTCCTGCAGCGCGCGCAGCAACTTGACCTGCATCTCGACCGGAATCGAGCCGATCTCGTCCAGAAACAGCGTGCCACCGCTGGCCAGCTCGAAGCGGCCAGGCTTGGAGCCCACGGCGCCGGTGAAGGCACCGCGCTCGTGCCCGAACAGCTCACTTTCCATGAGATCTTTCGGGATCGCCGCGCAGTTGACCTTGATGAACGGCTTGTCGCGTCGCGATGAGTTCTCGTGCAGCGCTCGCGCGACGAGCTCCTTGCCGGTACCACTTTCACCGGTAATCAGCACCGTCGTCGGCGTGTCCGCGACTCGATCCAGCACCGCGTACAGTTCCAGGATGCTGGGGCTCTGTCCGATGATGCCGTAGCGCGCCGACTCGCGCGCGTCGGACTCCGGACGGGTAGCCTCGGCGGCCGATAGATCCCGTGTACGCAGCGCCTTGCGCACGATGGCGCGCACCTCCGCCTGATCGAAGGGCTTGGTCAGGTAGTCGAAGGCGCCGGTCTTGAGCGCTTCGACGGCGTTGTCGACGGTGCCGTGCGCGGTGATCATCACCACCGGCAGCTCGTCGTCGATCGCGACGGCTCGACGCAAGAGCTCCATACCGTCGAGCTTGGGCATGCGCAGATCGGTGATGATCAAGTCCAAGTGGTGCTCCTTGAGCACTAGCAAGGCCTGCTCGCCGTCCTCGGCCGTGTGCACGTCGTAGCCGTCGCGCTCGAGTTGCGCGCTCAGAACGCGCCGCAGGTTCGGTTCGTCGTCGACGACTAGGATCTGTTTTCTTTCTGGAAGCATCGACGAATCGTCCGATTGGAATCTTTGCTCGCCGCTACGGGCAGCGCGAGCCAGCTGCCCCGTGGGGGAGTAGCGCGGAACAGTAGAAGAGAGCCGCCTTGCCGTTTCCGGGGGCGCCGGCCGCTATGATGTCACGCTTGGCGAGGTGCGGCGTTACGATCGACCGGCCGAGCTCATCTCCGTCTTCGGCGGAGGAGATGAATTTTGCGTCTACGAGCGCGGCGTCGGACGAGCTTTCTGCGTCATAAATCAGCAGGGCCCCGGCATTTTGGTGGTCCCGCACGGTCATTTTCGGTGCGCCGACGATCACTTCCCCGTCCCCGTCGCCGTCCAAGTCCGCCACTGCCAAGGCCGCCCCGAACTCCGATTCCTCACAACCGGTCAGGCTACTGGTCGAACCACAACCGAACGAGCCGAGGCTCGCCCCGGGCGGCAAGAACGAGAAGCTGCACTCGGTGGAGGCCGTTGGGGGCAGCTGGAACAATACGGCACCGTCGATCACGCGCACCGTGCTGGCGTCCGAGACCAGCAAATCGTCGTTGCCGTCGCGGTCGACCCTGCCTGCCGCGAGCGCTCGACCCACGCCGTCGGACCCACCCAAGCAGCCAATGTAGCTCGAATTCGCGCTGCCATCGGTTTTCCACAGGTAGACCTGCGATTTGCCGGGCACGCCCAGCGCCAGCACTCGTCCGCCGTCGACCGCCAGCACCGCGAGCGACCGGCCAAAGCTCGGATCGTTCTTTTGCGCGCCGTCGGGCAGAACCAGCTCGCTGAACTGAGTGCTCTGCGCTGGGTAGAACCAAGCCAGCTGCTCGTCCGGCAGACTGGCCAGAAGCACGGGCTCGTCGGCGCGATCCGTCGCCAGCGGGTGATCGTGGGGTTTATTCTGCGCGATCGCGATCGCCAGCAGATCCTGGGCCGCTCGTGGCATGCCGAGCGCGTATTCGGTGGTGTCTTGACAGCGCACGACGAGCCCGGATTTGATTGGTCCACCGCTGACCGTCCCAGTGCCGACCGCAAAGCACAGCGGGCGACTGTGATCCGGGCCGGTTGCGTTGGCAAAGCCCGCGGTGAGCGAGGACAGAAAACAAGCTTGGTCGTCGCCAGCACAGTAGCGATCGATGGCGGTCGTGCCGGGCGAGTCCTCGTCGCCGATATCGTACAGGGCCGCAGCGGAGATGTTGGTGGTCCCGCCCACGAGCACCTCGGATTGCCCCTGGTTGGTCGCAGTCGACAAGCTGACGCCAAAGCCGTCGTTCATGTAGCTCGGCCTCTCGAACAGAACGACCGGGGAGTCTTGGGTCACGTCCTCGAAGCGTGACCAGGAGCAAGCCGACGCGCCGAGCGCGAGACAGCCGAGCCGAGCGAGCCGAGCGAGCTGCAGCGAGCTGGCGCGCATCAGAACCTCCCTCCCAGCAGCAGGCCGCCGCCCGTGCTGGTGGCGCTCGGCGTGAGCTCGAAGCGAGGCGCGCGCTCGGCGGCGATGGCGTTCGGCAACGAGGGCGAAGGCGGTGCTCGCAGCGCAACCGGCCGGGCCTTCATCGGATCGTCGAATTCCAACAATTTCCCCGGTTTGACCGACGATTCGGGCAGCGGATCTTTGATGAAGTTGTACGTCGAAAGCCCGCCCAACACTCCGGCCAGGACGAAGCCGGCGTCGGCCCCGATCGCAAACCATTTGCCGCGCGTGGCGCGGCTATCCGAGCTTTCCAGGTTGCCGCTTTCACGGTCGTGCTGGAGCTGGTCGTACATGCGGTTCGACTCCGAGCCGGCGTAAATCGCCGCCCCCAAGAAAGCCGCGCCGATGATGGCCTGACTCCAGGCCGGGCCTCGCGGATACTTCGGGATCATCTGCGCGTGGAGCGGCAAGATCTGGCCGCGCGGGACGACGATCGTGCCCTCGAAGGTCTTCCGGCCCTCGCCCTCGATGGTCAGCTTGTGGTTGCCGGAGTCGAAACGCACGTCGAAGGGCTCGGAGCCACTCTTCCAGACGCCCTTCAGCTGCTCGTCGATGCGGATTTTCACCTCGGGAGCCGACGCATCGATGCGCAGTACGCCGTAATTGACGCGCACCATATGCACCTCGAGCTGCTTCTGCTCGCCGTGCTCGAGCTCCACACTGGACAGGAAGGGCTCGAATCCGGGCGCCTCGACCAGCACCTCGTGCTTGCCACCCGGGACCAGCTCGCCATGCGGAGTGTCACCCCAGAGCGGGCGGGTCTTCTTCTTGTCGTCGATCCAGACATGCGCGCCCAGTACGTTCGAGGTGACGCGCAGGAAGGCCATGAACTGGCCTTGCGACAGGTTCGCTTTGAGCTGGTGCACGTGACCCGCTGTCACGGCCATCTCGGCTTCACTTTCGTTGAAATCGCGAAACCTTTCGACCACCACGTGATACTGGCCGACGTCCAAAGTCAGGTTGGCCGGGGCGCGTGCGGCGACCACTTCTTTCCAGCCTGGATTTGCGCTGGTTGGCCCGAGCGTGAAGCGCTGCGCGTTCGGGTCCAAGCGCTGATAGACGCGAAACGGCGCACCGTCCGGCTCGGTCTCGATCACGACCAGGGACTTCATCGAGTTTTGCTCGTCACCCGAAGGCACGCTGACCGGCGCAGGGGCACCGGCATCGGCGGCGACGCCGGCGTCGCCAACCGGCGCCGCGGCGACGGCCGCCGCCTTGGCGGCTTCGAGCGAGGAGATCCGCTGTTTGACCTTGTCGAGGTCAGGCGCGTTCGGATCGACCTTTACGTATTCGTTGAATTTTGCAAGCGCACGGTCGAAGTCGTTTTGCTTTTGGTAGCAGACGCCAGCGTTGAACAGGAACGCCGAATAAGGATAGGCGGCGTAGCCGGCCTCGAACACTTCCGCAGCGCCCGCGTAGTTCCCAGCCAGGTACAAGCCCTGGCCCTTATCCATCTCCGCGCGGATCGCCTCCAAGCGCTTGCCGGAGCTGTCCTTGGTCTGAGCCAGAGCACCCGTGGCCAGGGCAGCCAGCAACGCCAAGAGGAGGAGGACCAGCACGCCTCGGCGCGACAAAAAACCCGAGCTCACTGCGCTAAACATGAGCCCGAAACGTTCTCCGGCACAAGGGCGAGTTCGGACGGGAAATGGCTCACCCATCCGCGGCGCCGAAGGGCCATGGCGCGCCACTTGGCCACGCGGCCGGGCACGCGAAGGATTTGAGGTATTGCCTCGATTGCTCTTATGCTCAGGCTCTTGGACAGCGACCCTTACGAGATGAAGAGAATCAGAATGCGCAAGCACTTGAGCCTTTGGCTAATCGGCGGCGCCGTGGCAGCTGTCCCCGCGCTGGCCCACGCCGAGGACGAGCCCAAGGCCTATCCAGAGTGCGTGAAGACACCGACGGACGCGGAAACCGCTGCTGCCAAGGGTGCCTACCAAGCCGGGAACGCTTCCTTCGACGAAGCCGACTACCCGCGCGCGATCACCTACTGGGAAGACGCTTATCGCCGCGACTGCACCGCCAATCTCTTGTTGAAGAACCTCGCGCGCGCGTACGAGCTGTACGGCCAGAAGCGTCAAGCCGTGGTCGCGCTGGAAACGTTCTTGGTGCGAGAGCCTAGCTCGCCCGACAAAGAGCAAATCCAACGCCGCATCGAAGTGCTCAAGAAGCAAATTGCGGCCGAAAAACCGGTGCCAGTCGCCACGGGTGGCGCGCAACCGCCGCTGGCAGCCACAGCGGCCGCTACTCAGCCAGAGCCATCGGAATCGAGCGGCGCTCATTCGGGCAAACGCTCGATCGTCCCGTTGATCGTTGCCGGCGCCGGAGGTGTGGTCTTGATCGTCGGTGCCGCCGTCTATGGCAAGGCCTCGAAAGACTTGAAACACTTCGAGGAAATGTGCCCCGAGGCCGATGACGGCACACGCTATTGTGGCAGTGGTTCCGAAGCGATCGCCAACAAGGACGCGGGCAACGACGCTCGGACCAGGAAGATCGTGGGCGGAGTCGTCACTGGCGTGGGCGCGGCAACGCTTGCAGGCGGTTTGATTTGGTACTTCATGCAGCCGCGCAGCGCGGTCACCACCGCCAGCCTGCAGAGGCCCCTGGTCACGCCCACGGTGACGCCCGGGTTCGCGGGTATCGCGCTCAGCGGCGCGTTTTGATCACTAGCGCGTTGCCCCGGTGCCCCACGTAGAACGCGCGGGCACGCGCGGCTGCGGGTCCAGGTCTGTCGCTTCGGAGCCACTCGACCGTGCGGCACCGCCATCGCTGTCATCTGCGACGCGCACGGGAGCCGCGGATGCGTAGCGAAACCCGGCGGGGTCGGGTTGCAATGGCGGCGGCGTCTCGCTCGATGACCCGCCGCAGGCCGCAAGCGCGGCTAGCATGCCGAGCGCGAGCGCGGCTCCAAGTGGAAGGCGGTAACGCATGATGGCTCGCGCTGTAGCACGGCTCACCCCCTCGCGAACAGCAGGCGGGACGCGGCGCCCGCGCGGCGATCACCGGGCGATGCGGCTGGCGCGCTCGGCGGGCGATTGCCGGGGCGATCGAAAGCCAGTACCTTCCGCGCCCTTGACGCCATCGAGAGCCCGCACTGCCAGCGCACCGCGCAGCCCAGCTTGGCCGAGGCGGCTTTGATCGGGCGTTTGCGCGGTCGTGTGCTCACGGACGAGGCGACGGGCGCGGTCGTGCTGGACGTGCATGGGGTCGGCTACGACGTGCTGACGCCGGTTGGGACGCTCGGTCGCGCGCGAGCCGAGGCCAACGGCGAGCTCGAGCTCTGGATCCACACCCACGTCCGGGAGGACGCGCTCGATTTGTTTGGCTTCGCGACGGAGACCGATCGCCGCGTCTTCCGGCTGCTGCTGGGCGTGCCGAACGTCGGCCCCAAGACCGCCTTGGGCGTGCTCAGCGCCATGCCGGTGGATGAGCTGTCGCGCGCGGTCGAGCGGGGAGACCACGCACGCCTCGGAAAAATCCCCGGCATCGGCAAAAAAACGGCCGAGCGGCTGGTCCTGGAGCTGAAGGAAAAGCTGCGCGGCCTGGACAGCAACGTCGCCAGTTTGCCAGTCGAATCCCTGGGAAACGAGGCCGATCGCCTGCTCAGCGCCTTGGTGAATATGGGCTACCGTCCCGGAGAGGCCGAGCGCGCAGTGTCGGCCCTTGGTCCGAAGCTGGGGAGCGAACCGCTCGGAAACTTACTGCGCGAAGCGCTAGCCAAGCTCACACCATGAGCTGGAGACCTTGACCCTGGGAAAGGGGCGTGGATAATCGCGCGCTTACGACAGAATTTCGTCTGCTAGTTTGCTCGGTCCGCTCCCCTGGAGGACAGCTGTGATCACGTGTTTGAAGTGCGGCAAGGAGAATCAGGACCACTATAAGTTTTGCTTGGGCTGCGGAGCAGAGCTCCCGCGTGCAGCCGCAGCGAAACCGTTTACGGCGGCGACGCCTCCGCAGGGTGTGCCGGCCGTTGCCGTCCCTGCGCCCGCGCCAATGCCGACGCCATCAGCGGCGCCTCCACCTGCGGCGCCCGCGGCGGGCGCGCGCGCGGCGGTGGCGGCGCCCGCCGGACCAAGCGCAACGGCCCCATGCCCGCAGTGCGGGCACGTGAATGGACCGGGCCATCGTTTCTGCGCCTCGTGTGGTTACAACCTCGGCGCGCTCGCCGGTGCGAACCCCTCCGCGGCACCGGCTGCGGCCGCGCCGGCGGCGACCACCCACCCGCAGATCATTCTGACTGCACTGCGCGCGGACGGCAGCGAGGCTGGGACGTACCGCCTCCCGGACGTGGCACAGATCACGCTTGGCCGCGACACGGGCTCTATTTTCGCGGGTGACAGCTACCTGTCGCCGCGTCATGCGACCTTCACGCGTCGCGGACATCAGCTGTCGATCAAGGACGAGGACTCGCTCAACGGAGTCTACCTGAAGCTGCGTCCGAACGAGCCGTGCCTGCTCGAGTTCGGGGATTTGTTCCGCATTGGGCAGGAAATCATCCGGCTCGAGGAGCTCAAGGGCCAAGGCCGCTCGCCCGACAACGTGGAACGTTTCGGCAGTCCGGCCAAGGGCTACATCGGTCGCTTGGCGTTGGTCATCGGTCGCGACACGACCGGAAACTCCTTCCCGATCCCGGAGCGCGGCGTGCACTGCGGCCGTGAGCGCGGCGACATCTTGTTCTCCGAAGACGGCTACGTCTCCGGTTTGCACTGCAGCATCGCCAAGGGTCCCGACGGCAAAATCTACCTGACCGACGTCGGCAGCTCGAACGGCACCTTCGTACGACTGCGCAGCGAGCGAGTCGTCGGCGCAACCGACATCTTGCTCATGGGTCAGCAGCTGTTCCGAATCGATCACTGATCGTCGAACATGGAAAAGGCCCGCACGATTCGAGTCGTGGCCGCTGTGATCGAACAGGGCGGCTGCTACTTGATTACCCAACGCAGAGCCTCGGCCGTGCTGCCGCTGCTTTGGGAATTTCCAGGTGGCCGCGTGGAAGAGGGCGAGAGCGACGCCACGGCGCTCAAGCGCGAGGTCATGCACCGGCTCGGTGTAGACATCCAAGCGGGCAAGTTGATTAGCTTCGTCAGCCATCCCTACGAGCACTACGTGGTGGAGCTGTACCTGTACGAAGGGCGCCTGCTCGAGGGCCAACCGAGCGCCGTCAACGTGAGCGCCTTTAGTTGGGTCGCCAGCGAAGACTTCGAGTCCTATTCGTTCACGCCGGCCGACGAAGCCTCGATGAGCAAGTTGCTCGGCCTGTAACGAAAAGCGCGCAACCACGGGCGGAACGGACCCGACCCGGTGTGGGTGAAAGCTGATCGATTCGCGCGCTCGCTCGCGCTCGGCCTGCTCGATTTATTGGCCCCGCCACGCTGCCTTGCCTGCGAAGCGCTCGAGCCGGAGGCCTCGGGTTATTGCCTTTCGTGTGGCGAACCGCAGGCGCTGCTCGACGTGGTCTGCCACATCGAACGAGTGCCCGTGTTCGCGGGCGCTCGCTACGCGGAACCGCTGGTCTCGGCGATCCACCGTTTCAAGTACGGGTCGGCGCCCGAACTGTGTGCGGCACTTTGCCGTCACGTCGTGCGCGGGATCGATTTGCTCGGGGTCGAGCCGGGCGATGTGTGGGTGCCGGTGCCACTTCACCCGCTGCGACTCGCCGAACGCGGCTACAACCAAGCGGCTCTTCTCGCGCGCGAGCTTTCTCGCGTTCAGCGGGCTCGAGTCGACGCGCGTAGATTGTGTCGGCTACGGCACACCGAGCAGCAGGCCAAGCGTGACCGGCGCGGGCGTGAACAGAACGTGGCACAGGCATTTCACGTACGGAACCGCGGCCGAAGCGCGGGCAACAACGCAACGCAGGCCAGGCGAATCGTGCTGGTCGATGACGTCGTCACCACGGGCGCGACACTTTCTGCCTGCATCCAGGCACTCCGCGCCGCAGGTGACGAAGTCGTCGGCTGCATGGCCGTCGCCTCGGCGGTGGCCTCCCTCGGCTGAGACTTTGTCTCGGTTGCCGTGGGCAAATGCGGGCATAATCAGAGACTCTGGTCCTTGGAGTCCGGGTTGGTCGATCCTGCGCAAGACATACAATATTACTGGCTCGCAGCCGACGGCGCGCGCTTGTCGGGCAGCGGGCGAGACTTGCGCGCCGCGCTGAGCAGCGGCGCCCTGCCCACTGGCACGCTGGTCTGGCGTTCGGGCTGGGCAGAGTGGTTGCCGGCCAATCGCGTCGCCGAGTTGGCCGCGGCCGTGGCCGCAGCGAGCGCGGCGCTGAGCAGCTTCGGCACACTCGCTGCACCGGCCCGCCCCTCCGCGCCCAAGCGTCCGTCTTCTGGGCCTCCACCTCCGCCGCAGCGTGCGCGCGCGCCAATGCCCACGCTATCGGAGGAGCAAAGCGTCGCGCCCGCCACGGCCACGTTGCGTCCGCCGGGCGCAGTGCCGCCTCCAGCGCGCGGCGTGCCAGTGCCGGCGCTGGATTCAACGCCGCGCGCGGCGATGACGCCGGTCCCGGGCTTTGGTCCGCCCGGCGGCAGAGTGGATACGCCGCTACCGGCCGCGCTGCCGCCCGTGATGAATCGCGCACTCTTGGCCCAGGCACCTCCGCCTTCGATCGAGCCGCCGCTCGACTCGACACTCGAGGTCGTACCGCACGTGCCGGCAGCGGCCCGCCGCACGCCGGTCCCGGCGCAGCCTGCCGCGCGGGCAGCCCTGAAATCGGGCGCGGACACGGAGCACGCCGGGCGGCGTGCCCCGCAAGATTCGCTGCTGAAAATCGGGCGCATCGGCCTCGATACTCGCACCGTCGTGATGGCCCTGTCGGCGCTCAGCGGCGCGCTGCTCGTTGCACTGCTCGTGCTCACGCTATCACGCTCCCCGAGCAAGGGCGGAAGCCCAGAAGCGCGACCGCAAGCCAGTAGCGCCCCCGCACCCAGCGCGCCGCCAGTGCCGCCCGGCTGTCGCGTGCTGCTCCCGGCCGCACGTATCGCACAAAGCGTGGAACGCAGCGTGCCGCCCTACGCGGCGAAGATCGAAAACGCTGGCGCGCTCGCCCTGGGCATCGCCGAAAGCAAGACCAAAGGGCTCGGCCTGCGCATCGACTCGAACACGCTCGACCTTTCGACCGTGTTCGAAGAAGAAGGAAAGGACGCGGTGCGCGGCGTCGTGCCGCTCACGCGTTCCGGATCGCTGACGTTCTTCGTGGACCGTGACGATCGCGCGCTGCGTTCGGCGCATACCATCGACGAAATTCCGCCCTTCACTTTGGGCGTCAGTGACGCGGGCTTCTCGCGCGTGGTCGCGGGCAGCGCCAGTGTGGTCTGGCAACTCGACCCGGGCGCCAAGATCACCGAGCCGCGCTCGGCACAGCTGCCGGACCATGGCTACGGCATCACGTTTCGCCACGGCGGGCAATCGGGCCAAGTCATGCTCGGCTTCATTGCCAACGACGGCGAAAAGAAATCCGAGCTGGCAGCAGTCCCCGCAGCCCCCAAGTTCGTGGGCACACCGGTGATCGCGGGGAGCGCTGCTGGCGCGCTCGTGGCCTTCGCCGGCCGGGACGCCCCAGGCGCCAGTTGGAAGCTGTTCGTGTCGCTGACCTTGCCTGGCGCAGAGCCGAGCCCCGCGCGCGAGCTGAACGTGGGCAGCGGAGGCGGCGCGATTTCACCGACCGTCACTGCCCTCAGCGGCGGACGCTGGCTCGTGCAATGGACCGAGGGAAGCTCCGCGCAATACCACGTCCACGCGCAAAGCTTCGCCGCCGATTTGAGCCCGCTCGGGCAAAGTCTCGCGGTTTCGCCGAAAGGCGCCAACGCCGGGCAGGGAACGCTCGCGACCTTCGAAGACGGCGCGCTCTCGCTGTTCATCCTCACCACCGCGGGCCACGACGAGCTCTGGGGAGCAACGCTCGCATGCCAGTGACGACCAAGGCTCGCGCGTGCCTGGTGCTCTCGCTCTTGTTGTGCGGGCTCGCGAGCAGCAGCCTGAGTGGCTGCGCCGTCTTCGGTTCGCACGGCGAGTCGACGGTCGCACGAGGCAAGTACTACGCTTCTGGCGATCCGTACTACGACGAGTTCTTCGTCGCCCTGTACCTGCTCCAAGTCGACATGGCGGAAGCGGCAAAGCTTCCCGACGCCGAGCTTCAGCGCCTGACCGAGCTGCTCCAGCTCGAGTCGCAGGCAACCCCGGCCATGATCGAGCTCAACTTGCACGAACGAGCCCTGAAGTTGAGCCACTCGGGCGTTCATCTGCGCCTCGACCAGACTTTGGCCCCGGGCCAGCCCGAAGCGGCTACCACCGTCATCCGCAGCAACGCGCGCCCCCAGGAAAATCCGACTGCCGCCCTGCTGGCGAGCATCGAGACGTCCAGCAGCAACCTGCTGCGCTGGTCGCTGACGATGAAGCAGAAGGAGGAGGCCCTCGGTCGGCTGGAGCTGATGACGATTCGGCTCGATGCGGGCGTAGAGCGCGCGTTCTCACAAGCCCCGGTCGGCAAACCGAGCGAGGTGAAGCAAAATCTGGCGGATGCTCACAAGCTGATCCCGTTGATGCGTGCCCGCGCCGAGCACTCACGCGAACGCGCCGAACAGCTGCTGGCCGCGTTGACCCATGGCATCGACACCGACGATGGCTCGTTACCTCCGCCAGTGGTCCCCTCGCAGCCGAACGGCCAGGGCGCGCACGAGCCCGCCCCGCCCCCCGACGCTCCGAAGAAAGCCGCAAGCAAGCCTCGCCCGAAGGGAAAACCCGCCGGGACTCCCCCGGCAGCGCAGCCCAAGCCGCCCGCAAGCGACAGCGACGAGCCGCCGAAGCCGCGCGCCGGCAAGAGCAAACCCGCGCCACCACCGCGCGACTTCGAGCCCTAGTCAGGCTCAGGACAACCTGACCAGGGAGTGTTGCGGCCAGCGCGAGGGCACTACTCGATGGCGCGGATCGCGGGTAGGAAACGCTCGGGCGGAACGAAGTCGTTGTAGCGCGCGGCTTCCTTGCCGTGCGAATCGAACAGCACGACCGTCGGCAAGCCGCGCACCTTGAACGAAGCCAAGGCCGCTTCGACGTTCGGGTCGTCGGAGTTGGTCGCGTCGACCCTGACGTTGACGAAGCGGGCCATCTCCGGAGCCACCAAGGGGGACGAGAACGTGACCTTATCGAGCTCCTTACAGGCTGCACACCAGGCGGCGCCGAAGTCCACGAGCATGGGACGATTTTCGCGTTGGGCTCGACCGCGCGCGACCTCCAAGTGATGTTCCCAGGTCACGACGTCGGCCGGCTTGATGGCGCCCTCGAAAGCCATGAACAGGCTGCCGCTGACCAGCACGATACCGACGGCCTTGGCGATTTTCACGCCCGGGCCCGGCTCCGCAAATTCGCGATGCACCGCGCCGAGCAAGACCCCGAGCAGCAAAAGCCCGGCCATGCCGGCGAAAAATAGCCAGGAAGCGCCAGCAAACTTGGCCAGCACCGGATACACGCTGCTCAGGAAATGCAGAGCAAAAGCCACCAGCCCGATGCCGAGCAGCGACTTGACGTGCACCATCCACGCCCCGCTCTTGGGCAATTGAATGGCGAAGGCACCGACCAAGAAGAACGGCACGCCCAGGCCCAGACCGAACGCGGTCATTGCGCCCGCACCCAGCGCCGAGCTCTGCGTTTTGGCGATGAAGGTGAGGATGCCCGTCAGTACCGGGCCGGTGCAGGGCGTGGCAATCAACGCGCAGGCCATGCCCAACGCGAAGGCGCCCTTGTAGCCGATGCCGCCCATCACCGCCAAGCGATTGGTAAGCGCGGAGGGCAGCGCGAATTCGAACGCGCCGAACATGGCACTCGACAACACGAGGAACAGCAATGCAATGCCGACCACTACGATCTTGCTCTGCAGCACGGCGCCGAAGATTTGCCCGCTCTGACCGGCGATCACCCCGAGCGGCACGAGCATGCCGACGATCCCGAGCACGAATGAAGCGGACAGCGCCGCCCCTTGCAAGCGGCTCTTGGCCTGGGAGGCGCCGAAGACGCTGACGGTCACGGCCACCATCGGGTAGACGCAAGGCGTGAGACTGACCACGAACCCGCCCGCGAAGGCGGCCAGCGCGGCGTACAGCGGACCCTTGGCCAAGGCGCGCGTGAAGGCATCGCCCGCCTCTGGCGCAGCTGACGCGAGCGACGCGGCCTGAGCGAAACTGGGCGCGAGCAGGCAGAGCGCACACAGCGCGAGGGCAAGCGGAATGCCGATTGGAACTGGTGAGCGGGATGCCTTCACGATGTCTGTACCTGGAAACCCGGTGGGTGGTTTCGGATGCCGGGGCGATTAACTTAGCACTAGGCGGCCCCGCGCTGCCCCGCACGCATCGCGCGCAAAAGCCGCCGGGCATGCGCGATTTCCCCAGACAATGCCACTTCGAGCGCCACCCGCCCGCTGGTGGTGCGTTTGATGAACAGGCGCAAATATTGCCGCGCTGCCGTAAAATCACCGGCCTGATAGGCGAGCTCGCCGAGCACGAATTGGCCGTAACCCTGGCCGCAAGGCGCATCGGACAGCCGTTCCCTGAGCGCCGCGAGATCCGAGCTCCCCTCGCCCGCGGCGCGCCGCGCTAACGCCGCTTGCGCCAGGTAGAGCGGCTTCTCGGTCGTGCCCCAGCGCGACGCGCGTGTAAGCGCGCCGGCCGCCTCGCGGTGGTGCCCCGTCAAATACAAGATGCTGCCCAGGGTCCACAGGTGGAAAGCGCGCCGCGCGGGAGGGCTGACGCGGCTCGCCAAGCGCAGGTGATCGACCGCGCGTTCGCGCTCGCCCAGGCCCAAGCAGGCACGCGCCGCGTCTTGGCGCGCCACGTCGGGCATGATGTCCGCCGAGATCATCTGCTCGGCAGCGACCAGCGCCTCCGCGAAGCGCCGCGCCTCCATGTGCGAGAGGTAAAGCTGGCGGAGCAGCAGCGCGCGCGTGGTCCGATCCAAGCCCGCGCTGAGTGCCAAGCCACGCTCGGCATACTTGGCGCGAGTGCCAGACGTGCGCGCGAGGGTCGCCTTCCGGAGCAGCAGCTCGGGAGTCGGTCGCGGGGCACTGCTCGCGCGCGTTCGAGGCATCCCTTGGCAAGTTAGCAGCACCTGCACACACGTCCAGATTTCGGCATGCGCCGGCTTTCTGACTCGCGTTTCGCAGCGCCGAGCCGGAAGGACCTGCGGCCTGCGCCGGCAAAACCCCGCAGTTGGCAGTTGCTGTGCGCGCCGGAAGCGGGCAAAAGCCACGGCACCGCATGCGTTCGCCCGGCTGGCTCCTATGTCTCACACCTCTCCTGACCTGCGCTCTTGGCTGCGGTCACCCCGCGACCGACAAGGAATGCCAGGAGATCGTCGAACGTATCGCGACCCTGGAGCTGGAAAAGCAGCCTGGCAGCAACGACCCGAAGTCGGTCGGCGCGCAAGTCGACGAAACCAAGAAGGCGCTCGCCCCCAACACGCTCAAGGACTGCGTGGGTAAGCGCATTACCGAACGCGCGATGCAGTGCGTGCGCAGCGCCAAAAACTCCCAGCAGATCGTCGACGACTGCTTCAAATGACGCGCGTCGCGATCCCCGGCGGGGGCAAGGCGTGGCTCAAGAGCGCGCTACTCGCCAGCTGCGCGTTGCTCGCGCAAGCTTGCGCCAAGCGCCCTTCGCACGACGAGTGCGCCGCGCTGCTCGATCACTACGTGGAGCTGTTGGTCGCCTCCGATCGGCCGGGCACGAACGCCGCGGAGCTGCACAAGCTCAAGCTGCAGGCGCGCGACAAGGCCAAAGAAGACCCGGAATTCGGCGCCTGTCCCGAGCGCGTATCACGTCGCGAGCTGGATTGTGCGATGAGCGCGTCGAACGCCGACGTGCTCGAGCAGTGCTTGCTCTGATGCAGTTTGCGACGCTCGCGGCGATGAGCCCTGCGCGTCACAAGTATTTCGAGAGCGCCTTCACGGCTGCCGGCACGTCCGGACGCTTCGCCATGAAGCCCGCGAACGGGTCGCCGACCTCGAGCACACGACTGGGCAAGCTGAGCATGGTGAAGCGCGAAGTATCGAGCGCGACGTGCAGCTCGTTCCAGCCGATGGGGGTCGAGACCGTCGCCCCCGGATAGGAACGCACCGAGTACGGGGCGACGATCGTGCGCGAGGGTCCGGTCTGCCCCGTGTCTACGTACACGCGCGAGCCGCGCTGGTTCACGCGCCGCTCCATCGTGGCAATCGCTTGGTTCTTGTCGGTGATCAGGCGACCGAGCAACTCCACGAGCAGCTTCGCGGTATCGAAATTCACGCCCGGCCCCAGCGGAACCAAGACGTGCAGGCCTTTTTGCCCGGAGGTCTTCGGAAAGCCGCTCAGGCCGACGTCGTCCAAAATGACCCGCAAATCCAAGGCCAGCCGCACTGCGTCCGAAAAAGGTCGCTCGCCGATGTCGAAGTCGACGGTGAGGAAATCACAGTGCTCGAGGCTACCGCGCTGAGCCGCCAGCACGTGTAGCGGGATGCAGCCGAGGTTTGCGATGTGCACGAGCGCGTCCGCGCTATCGACCAGAAACAAGGTCTTCTTCAGTGAGCCCGGCTCGTCTTCGTCGATCAGCTCGATGCGTTCGATCCAATCCGGTGTCCCTGCGGGCACGTTCCATTGATAGAAGTGCTTACCGGCGATGCCGTCGGGATAGCGCACGAGCACCACGGGCCGCTCGTGCAAGAACGGCAACATCACCTCGGCGATGGACGCGTAGTAGGCACACAGATCGCCCTTCGTGTAGCCTTCGTCCGGCCAAAACACCTTGCTTGGATTGCTGATGACCACGCGCGTAGTTGCCTTGCTCGCGGTGCTGCCTGCGCTGACTGCGCTGGCCACGCTGGCCAACGCTGGGGCTGCGTTCGGCAGCGGTGGCTCCTCGATCAGCTCGCCTGTGGGCGCCGCCCGGCAATCGCCCGGTAAGACGTCGTGACGTAGGCCGCGATACACCGGTGCACGCAGCCGGGCCTCACCATCGGTAAAGCCCAGGAAACGCACACTGACGACCAGCTCGGGGCGCACCCAAAGCGCGCCCTTGGCATCCTCCGGGGGCTTGCCGAAAGCGGGGAAAGCGTCGACCCGAAGAGCCTCCAGGGTCTGCTCGAGCGCGCGCAGCGCGCCGACATCGAGGCCACTGCCGACTCGCCCCCGATACAACAGGCGTTCCCCGGAGTAGCTGGCCACGCACAACGCTCCCAGCGCGGCGCGGCCGCCCTTGCCGCGCATGAAGCCAATGACCACGAATTCGTCGTCGCGCTCGCTCTTCAACTTGACCCAGTCGTCCGTGCGGCGGGGGCCCGGCCGATAGGGTGAGCTCGCGCGTTTGGCCACCACGCCTTCCAGGCGCTTTGCGCGACACAAATCGAACAACGGTCTCCCGTCCGCTTCGAGGTGGTCGAGCGCCCGCACGTAGCCCTTGCCACGCACCAGCTTCATCAGCAGCGCTTTCCGCGACACGAGTGGCAGCGAGCGGAGGTCGAAATCGTTCAACGCCAACAGATCGAACACCAGGTAGCTGACCGGAATCTCATTCATCGCCGAGCGTACGTCGAGCGGTTTATCGGCGTGAATGCGGGGCGCGATGCGCTGAAAGCTTGGTCGACCGTCGGCGTCGAACGCCACTACTTCCCCGTCCAGCACCACGCGTTCGGGAGCAAGCGCCGCGACCGCGCGCGCAATTTCCGGATAGCTCGAGCTGGCGGCGCGGCCATTCCTGTAGCGCAGCGCCACGGCTCGCGCGTGCTTGTCCGCCACGATCCGAACGCCATCGATTTTCAGCTCGTAAATGCGGGCATCGTCGACCAGCTCGGCCCCCGTCATGGCGCACAGCATGGGCGTTAGCGTGCTCACCTCGAGCGGCGCGCGCACGGCGCCGAGCGCTTCGGCTTCGGCCTCGAGCTCGGCCACCAGCTGCGCGCGTTGCGCGAGCTCCGACACGGTGAGCCCCGACATCACGCTGTGCGGCTGCAACACGAGCACGTCCCCCGGCGGATGGGCGAAGGCGTCTTGCTTTTTGATCAGCAGCCACTCGTTGGCCTTCTTGTCGTTCGGCCCCGAAGCCTTCCTGCGCCCAGTCGCGACCAGCGCGAAGCGCCCGTGCAACTTGAAGCCGTCGAGCTCGAAATCGAGCTTGCCGATCTCGAGCCCCCGCTCGGCCGTCGTTTCGAGGTAGCGAATGCGACCGACGTCCCAAACGATCATCGCGCCCGCGCCGTAGTTGCCGTCCGGAATGATCTCTTCGAACTCCAGGTATTCGAGCGGGTGGTCCTCGGTCAGCACCGCCAGCTTCTTGTCGCCGGCTTCCAAGCTCGGGCCGCGCGGGACGGCGAAGCTCTTCAACGTGCCGCCGATCTGCAGCCGCACGTCGTAGTGCGGACGCGTCGCGTCGTGCAGGTGCACCACGAAGCGCCCGCTACGAGTCTCACGTGAGCTTTGCTTGTGCTCGGCGCCGAACGGCTCGTTGGTGCTCAGCGGATCGCGTTTTTCGCGATAGCGGCTCAGCGCATCGCTGTCCTCGACGCTCATTGCAGAGCTCGCCGGAGTCTCGAGGACGGGCTTCTTCAAGCGCTCACCACGCTCCAGCATAGCTCATTCCGCGAGTCAGATGTATCGTCCCCCAGGCACAGCCATGAGCACTGCGAAGTTCCCAGTCACCCTGGCCATTCGCGCGCTACGCGCAGCCGGGGTCGCGTTCGAGCCTCGACTCTACACCTGGGAGCCACACGGCGGTACCGAGCACTCGTCGGCCGCGCTCGGTGTCCACGAGCACTGGGTGATCAAGACCTTGATCTTCGAAGACGAGCACAAGCAGCCGTTGTGCGTGCTGATGCACGGAGACCGTGAAGTGTCGGCGAAAGCGCTGGCGCGGCTGTTGGGCAAGAAGAGCGTCGGCCCCTGTCGACCGGAGGTCGCCGATCGGCACTCGGGCTATCAGGTCGGCGGGACGTCTCCCTTCGGCCTGCGCCGCGCCATGCCCGTGTACATGGAGCGCTCGATTTTGGACGCAAAGACCATCTACATCAACGGCGGCGCGCGCGGCTTCCTGATCGCCATCGATCCCCTCGACGCGCAGCGGGTGCTCTCACCCACGCTGGTCGAAGTCGCCGTCGAGAAGTGAGACATCATCAGCGGGGCGAATGAGCTACCATCCGCTCATGACTCACGCGGATATCCGGGGCGTAAACTTGAACTTGCTCGCCGCCTTCGACGCGCTGCTCGAGGAACGAAACGTCACGCGCGCGGCGGGCAAAATGGGGGTCAGCCAATCGGCGATGAGCAACTCGCTCGCGCAGCTGCGCCTGTTGTTCGAAGATCCGCTGTTCCGCCGCACGGCGCGCGGCATCGAGCCCACGCCTCGCGCGCTGGAGCTCGGCGAGCCGATCCGTCGCGGACTCGGGCTGTTCGATCGCGCGCTCACACCGCGCAGCTTCGAACCACGCACGGAGAGTCGCGTGTTCGTCCTGGCAACCAGTGACTACGTAGAGTTCGTGCTACTCCCGCCGCTCTTGAAGCGGCTCGCGCGCCAAGCGCCGGGCGTGCGTTTGGAGGTCAGGCCTTGGGGCTTGCATCACGTACCCAAGTCCTTGCATAGCGGTGAGGTAGATTTGATGATCGGCTTTTACGACGAAGTCCCGTCGCACCACGCCGAGACGCTACTGTTCGACGAAGAGTACGTGTGCATCGCGCGCAAGGGACACCCTGGCCTCGGGCGAAAGCCGACGCTCGAGAGTTGGCTGGCCCAAAAACACGTGCTCGTTTCCCAGCAAGGAAACAGCCCAGGCACGGTCGACCGTGCGCTCGCCGCCCGCGATCTCGAGCGTACGGTCGGCGCGCGTGTCTCGCACTTTTTGCTCGTGCCCACCTTGGTCGCACAAACCGACATGGTTGCCGCGGTCAACGCGCGGGTCGCCACGGCCTTCGCCGACGCCCTCGACCTACGCGTGTTCGCACCGCCCTTGCCACTGCCCAAGGGTCGCGTGGGTCAAGTCTGGCACGAGCAACTCGAACACGACCCGGCCCAACGCTGGTTTCGCCAACTGATCGTCGACGAGTGCCGCAAGTTGTAGCTCGGGCGGGATGCGAACGGGCGCGCGCGGACGGAGCGCGTCTAGAGAAGTCTGCTCACCGCCGCTCATTCGTATGCTCGATATCTGACATCAGAACTATCGATTGGTCTGTTGACTGAACGCGCCGCATGTTCGCTTCGGGCAGCGAGCTGCTGCCTCTGAACCCCAAAGAAAGCCCCACAATGAACACCATCACCCGTGACGAGCTCAAAAGCGCGCTGGCGGACGGCGCCCCCATGACACTGCTCGAAGCTTTGCCCGAGAAGTACTACCGGCACGGCCACCTGCCTGGCGCGCGGCTGTTCCCCCACGACCAAGCAGGCGAGCTGGCAGAGAAGCTGCTCGCGGAAAAGGAGGCGCGGATCGTGATATATTGCGCCAGCGCCTCCTGCCTCAACTCGCACCAGGCCGCACGAGCGCTCACTGACCTCGGTTACACCAACGTGCAGGTGTACGTCGAAGGCAAGGCCGATTGGCAGGCGGCCGGCCTGGCGCTCGAGCGTTGAGCAGTCCGGACGAGCCGATGAGCGGCCCGCACCTGAAGCACCGTCACCGCTCTCAGCGACGAGCCGGCAGTGAGCGGTGCCCCTCAGCCGGCCGGCGGCTGAACGGCTCAGGCTGTGCTGGTGTTCAGGTGCGGGAGCTGCTTTCTCCGAGATTTTCTCAAACAGCCGAGCCGCGCGTTAGCATGCCGCCATGGCTGCGCGCGCTACCTCTTCAGGCACGATCTCGTTCGGTTTGGTGTCGATCCCCGTGAAGTTCTACACGGCAGCATCGTCGGAACAGGCAAGCTTCAACATGCTGCACAAAAAATGCGGCGGACGCGTGAAGCAGCAATACATCTGCCCGACCGACGACAACGAGGTGGTGGAAAGAACCGAGATGATGAAGGGCTACGAGTATGCCCGCGGCCAATACGTGACCTTCACCGACGACGAGCTGAAAGCGTTGGAAGCCGAGCGCAGCAACAGCATCGACATCGCCGAATTCGTGCCCATCTCGAGCGTCGACTTCGTCTCGGTCGAAAAGACCTACTACCTTGGCCCAGACAAGGGCGGCGACAAAGCCTACCGTTTGCTGTCCGAATCGATGACCAAAAAGGAAAAGGTCGCGGTTGGGCGCTGGGCGAGCCGCGGTAAAGAGCAGCTGGTGCTGATTCGCCCGTACGGCAAGGACGGCATCGTGCTTCACCAGCTGTACTACGCGACCGAGGTGCGAGCCTTCGACGAAATCGACACCGGCGCGACCTTCAAGTTCAGCGACAAGGAGCACGATCTGGCAGAAAAGCTAATCGAGCAATTGTCGAGCGACAGCTTCGAGCCCGACAAGTACAGCGACTCGTACAGCGAACGCGTAGAAGCCGCGGTGCAGCAGAAGGTCGAAGGCAAGGAGATCACCGTTGCTCCCGAAGCGCCCAAGGCTCAGATCATCGATCTGTTCGAGGCGCTGAAGAAGAGCTTGTCGGCCACCGCAGCCGCTGGCGAAGGGCCGCTCCGTCCGCCTAGGAAGACCGCCCCCAAGGGCGATGCCAAGAAGAAGACTCAAAAAGGCTGAGGAACGCCGTCCGCTTCGCCTCATTACTTGGCCCGGCCGCCTGACGCGCCCTATCACGGAGCGCACACTGGAGGTCCGCGATGAAAAGCCGCAAAGCCACACTGGTCGTGATCGAGTTCGGCGCGAGCTGGCCCCGATGGCTCGATCCGAGTCATTCCGGGGACATGGCCGTGGTCGCCCAGCACTACGAGGGCGCCCCGAATTCGCTCATCACTCAGGTAGCGAGCCGAGTCACGCGCTTGGAGGCCAAGGGGTGGCAATTGAACGCCATCGTCTTCGTCTCGAACGGTCGCTGTGAAGGCGACTCACGGGCAGCTCGCTCGATCCTTGCGCACGGCATGCTTTCTCGCCTACGCGCCGCCGGCGGCGGGCATTTCGCGCTCACCGTCGATGAGCGACATGGCCGCCGGGCTTGCCACAACCTGGCGCTCTTGGCCGAATCGATGAACAAAGCGGCCAGGATCGGCGGCATCACGTTGCGCGTACATGCCGGGGAGCAGACGCCAGCCTCCGCTCTGAACGTGGCTGCGCTGGCGAGTTGATACCAGCGCTGACTCGCAGAAACAGGCAGTTCTGCTAGTAAGCGCCGCGTGACCAGCCTCTCCGCCCAAGAACACCACGCGCGCACGGCCCTGGAGTGGTCGCTCTTGCTCGAGCGCATCGCGAGCCGCTGTACGAGCCGCGCGGCGTCGGCTTACGTGCGCGCGCTGCTTCCGGCCGACACTCGCGAGGAGGCGCGCAGCCGCTTACGTCGCATGCACGACGCGCTCGAGCTGTTCAACGCTGGCCACCCGTTGCCGGTGCGTGAGTTTCCGGAGCTCGGCGAGCTGTTCGAGCGTGTGCGCGCAGGAGGTGTGGCGAGCGGGGCGGAGCTCTGGGCGCTGATCGGCGTGCTTTCGCTGGCCCACGATTTGCGCTTTTTCGCCAAGACCCACGCCGCACTGGCCCCGGATTTGGCAGCCGCAATCAGCAGCGATGCGAGCCTCGATCGCCTGCGCGAACGATTGAGCCTGTGCATCGACGATGGCGGCGGGGTCGCCGATCGCGCTTCGCCCGAATTGTCCCGCGCACGCGGCAAGGTGCGCGAGGCGCAAGGCGAGCTGAAGCGCCGCTTGGGACAACTGCTCGGTCGCTTCGCGGATCTGCTGCAGGGACAATACTACACCGAACGCGAGGGGCGTTTCGTATTGCCGGTACGCTCCGATGCCCATCTGCGCGTCGACGGCATCGTGCACGGCTCGAGCGCCTCGGGCAGTACGCTGTTCGTCGAGCCGCGCGAGTTGACGGAAGTCGGCAATCGGCTGCGCCTCGCCGAGGCCGAAGCCGCGCGTGAAGAGGGGCGCGTGCTGGTCGCGCTCTCGAACGAGCTGAATGCCCTGCATGATGCCTGTGAAACCGCGTTCTTTGCTTGCGTCGCAGCCGATCTGTGCAGCGCCGGCACACGCTGGGCGGACGAGACCCAGTCGGTCGTGCTGGCCCTGGAGGACGAGGCCAAGCTCGAGCTACGAGGCGCACGCCATCCGTTGCTGTTGCTCACCGGGCTCGAAGTCGTAGCCAACGACATCGTGCTCAACGCGGGCCAGGCGTTGATCATCTCGGGCCCCAACGCCGGCGGCAAAACCGTGGCCCTGAAGACCGCGGGCCTGTGCGCGTGGATGGTGCGAAGCGGGCTACCCGTGCCCGCGCGCGCGGACTCGGTGGTCGGCTGGTTCGACCGGGTGCTGTGCGACATCGGTGACGAGCAATCGATTGTCCACTCGCTGTCCACGTTCAGCGCGCACATCGTCAACCTGTGCTCGATTTTGGAGTGCGCGACTCCGAGCTGTTTGGTGCTGCTCGACGAAATCGCAGCCGGAACCGACCCAGAAGAGGGCGCTGCGCTGGCCGCGGCCGTGCTCGAAGCGCTCACCCTGCGCGGCGCCGCGGTGGGCGTCACGACTCACTACGAGCGGTTGAAGGAGCTGGCCACGCAAAACGAGCGCTTCGCCAACGCCTCGGTGGGCTTCGACTTCGCGCGCATGGCGCCGACTTTTCGGCTGCACTTGGGGATACCGGGGCCGTCGAGCGCGCTCGCGGTCGCGCTGCGCCACGGCCTGCCGGAAGCGGTGATCGCGCGTGCCAAGGCGCTGCTGCCGACGCAGGCGTTGGACCGCGAGAGCGCGCTGCGTGAGCTGTCGCGCGAGCGAGCCGAGCTCGAAACCGTGCGCCGCGCTGCGGACAGCGATCGGCAAGAGGTTCGGGAGCTGCGCGAGAGCTTGGAAGCCGAACGTGGGGCTTTTCGTGAACAAGCCGCCCGCGAGGTGGATCGAGACGTGCGCGAGCTACGCGCAGCGGTGCTGCGCGCCAGGAAAGAACTGGACGACGCGCGTGCACGCATACGCAGCACGTCTGCAGCGCCCGGCCTGCTGCGCGAGCTCGAGCGCGGCGTGAGCCAAGTCGCGGCGAAAGTGGCGCTGGGCGGCGAGCTTGCGGCGCTCGCTCCCAGTGCTCCAAAGGCGCAGCTCAGCGAAATTTCGGCGGGCGAGTTGCGCGTCGGGCAAACCGTGCGGCATCGGACGCTGGGCACCAGTGGGCAAGTCATCGAGCTGTGCGCGCGCGATCAAGTGCGGCTGATGATCGGAGGGATGAAGCTGCTCGTCCCGATCCGGGAACTGAGTGGCGTGGAGAATCGAGACCAGCCAAAGGCCAATCGCTCAAAGCCCAAACACAAGCCGGCAACTGTGCCGAAACTTGCGCTCACCGCTCAGCGAACCGAAGCAACGACTCTCGACCTGCGCGGGCAACGATTCGACGAAGCTTTGGCCAACGTCGACGGCTTCATCGATCGTTTACTAGGCATTAACGAAGCGGCAGGATTCGTGTTGCACGGGCATGGAACTGGCGCGCTCAAATCGGGGGTACGCGAGCATCTCCGGGCTTCCACCTACGTTGAACACTCGAGACCCGCGGAGGCCGACGAAGGCGGCGATGCGTTCACCGTGTTTTGGCTGCGCGGCTAGGATCGGCGCGCGCGAGCGCAATCTGCGCTAGCGTGGTCCCAGTCGATGTCCGAACCCGTGACCGCCCCAAGACCACCCGTCGCCACCTCTTCCCGCCCGAACCACCCCGCCCCCGCTGCGAACAGCCTTGGACACGGACACGGCGGTGATAACCGCTACCTCGCCAAATTGGCGCTCGGCGCGCTGGGCGTGGTGTACGGCGATATCGGCACGAGCCCCTTGTACTCGCTGCGTGAGTGCTTCGCCGGCGGGATGGAGACGACGCACGAGAACGTGCTCGGGGTGCTGAGCTTGATCTCATGGTCGCTGATCATCATGGTCTCGCTCAAGTACATCGCCTACGTGCTCCGGGCCGACAACAAAGGCGAAGGCGGGATCTTGGCGTTGATGGCGCTATCCAGCTCCAACCTGCGAAAATCACGCGCCTACCTGCCGCTGATCTTCCTGGGCGTGTTCGGTTCGGCACTGCTCTACGGCGACGGCATGATAACGCCAGCGATCTCGGTGCTGAGCGCGGTCGAGGGCTTGGAGATTGCAGCTCCGCATCTCGAGCACTTGGTGGTGCCGATCACGATCGTGATCCTGGTTGGCTTGTTCGTCGTGCAAAAACGGGGCACGGGCGGGATCGGCGCGGTATTCGGGCCGATCACGCTGCTCTGGTTCGCGACCATCGCCGCGCTCGGCGTGAGCCACATCATCCACCATCCCTTGGTGCTCACGGCGATCAGCCCGCTGCACGGCGTGCTGTTCTTGGCCCATCACGGGGAACGTGGGCTGTTGGTGCTGGGCGGCGTGTTCTTGGCGGTGACCGGCGGCGAGGCGCTGTACGCCGATCTGGGCCATTTCGGCCGGCAGCCCATTCGCTTGGCCTGGTTCACCGTGGTTTTTCCGGCGCTGCTCATGAACTATTTCGGGCAAGGCGCGCTGCTGATCGGGAATCCGGAAGCGATCGAAAATCCATTTTTTCGCATGGTTCCGAGCTTCGCACTCTATCCGGTGGTGGTGCTCTCGACCTGCGCCACCGTGATCGCCTCCCAAGCATTGATCTCGGGCGTGTACTCGCTCACGAGCCAGGCCACCATGCTCGGCTTCCTGCCGCGCTTCTCGATTCGCCACACCTCGGCCGACGAGCGCGGGCAAATCTACATCCCGAGTATCAACTACACGCTCATGTTCGCGGCGATTGGGCTCGTCTTGGGCTTCAAATCGTCGACCGCCTTGGCGGCCGCGTACGGCATCGCCGTCACGCTGACCATGATCATCACCACCATCTTGGCCTTCTTCCTGGTGCGCTACGGCTGGGGCTGGGGCTACCACAAGGCGATTCCCATTACGCTGGTGTTCTTCATTCCGGAGATGTTCTTCGTCAGCGCGAACGTCTCGAAGATCGAACACGGCGGCTGGGTGCCACTCGCGATCGGCGCGACCATCTTCGCGATCATGGTCACCTGGAAGCGCGGTCGAGAAATCCTGTCCGAGCGCTTCAAAGAGCAACTGCTGCCGCTGGCCGATTTCTACGACGTGCTCGCGGTCGAACGGCCCGCGCGCGTGCCCGGCTATGCCGTGTTCATGACTGGCGCACGAGATGGCACGCCCCCCGCACTCCTCCACAATTTCCTGCACAATCGCGTGCTGCATCAGAACATCGTGCTGCTCACCATCGTCACGGACGATTCGGCGCGCATCTCCGAAGACGAGCGCTTCAAGCTCGAGAAGCTCGATCATGGTTTCTGCCGCATCGTCGGACGCTATGGTTTCATGGAGCAGCCGGACGCGCCGGCCTTGTTGATCCAGGCGGGCGTGATTCACACCGTCGAGCACACCACGTTCTTCCTGGGCCGCGAAAACTTGGTCGTGACCAAGCGCCCGGGCATGGCTCGCTGGAGGGTGAACCTATTTTCGTTCATGTCTCGCAACGCTTTGCCTGCCACCAAGTTCTTCAACATCCCGCCCGATCGGGTGATGGAGATTGGCGCGCAGATCGAGCTCTGAGCGCGGGCAGCGCTCGACGAGGGAGACAATCGCATCGAGTTGGCAAGCCGCTGGCACGTAGACTGGCAGCTATCGAGTAACGGTCACGGGCGCCGATCTGGGCTGGACGAAGTCTCGTAGCGAGCGAGCAAGTGGAAAAGTGACTAGCGGACGAGCCTGCGGGTAGGCCCGAATTGGCCTAAGCTACTCGGCTGGGCTCGCTACGAGGGAGAGACGGAAGATGGCTGCGAACAAGGGCTTCCAGGGAGTTTGGGTCCTGGCTGCCGCGCTCGCGTGGTTGGGCCTGCGAACGCTCCCGAGTCGGTCGGCCAACGCTCAGCCGCTCGGCCCAGCGCCCCTGGCAAGCGCCGCCAGCGTCCCCAAAGCCACGCCCGAGGCAAAGAACGAGTGCGCGGAAAAAGACTGCCGCCTGGAGTGCAGCGCCGGCTTGGACGCCGCACTCTCGGGCTTCAGCGAGTTGTACGGCACGCGCCCACGACCTTTGATCGCGCTCGCTGCAGATCCGGTCGACTCGGGGCTCGCGTACTACTTCGACGCCACGCTCGAAGGTCTGGAGGCCGCCGCGGGCGACGTCCACGATGGCGAAGGTTGGGTGCGCGATCGCTTCTATTTGCCTTGGAAGAGCCTGGATGGCGACGGCAAGCCGCGCAAAGAGCTGCTGTCCTGCCGCAACACTAGCCCTGGTTTGATTTTGTATCGGCGCAAGCGCGGCCAAAGCAACGAGGGGCTGGCCGTGTTCCTGGTCGGCGAAACTCCGACCTGGGGCATCGGAGCGCCTGCGTTCGCCGAGGCAGTGCGTCGGGTGATCGCACAGCACCCGCTCGAGCCCGGCGCTGCGAGGCAGCTCGAAATCCTCGGACCCACGTTCTCTGGTACGGCCAGCTCACTGTCCGCCGCGCTAGGGCTCGAGCTTTCGGCGGCCACGAAGCGCGGCGAGACACTCGCCTTCAAGATCCGGTCCGGCACCGCCACGGCCAGCACTGCCCAACGCGCGTTCGTAGCGTTCAACGACTCGGCTGCTGCCTCGAAAGTCGTCGACTACCGGAGCGCGGCGCCCGAGGACGACAACTCACGCTGCGCGATTTTCCAGCGCTTGCGCGAGCTGCGCGTGCCAACGCGCGGGCCCACGAGCTCCGAAGTGCTGGAGGGAGTCGCGCTCCTCAGTGAGGGTGCCACGGCCTACGGGGCGAGCTTCCGAGCCGGAAATGCGCGAGCGCAGTGCCCGAGGCCCGAGTTCGAATACGCTTTTCCGAACCTGGCAGACGTCCGCACCGCCTACGGGGGCACGAGCAACGAGCCGGAACGGAGCAGCTTGGGCTTGCCGCTCGCGCGAGTCGGCGTAAAGACCGCCAACGACCCGTCGTCGCGCATCCATCCGACGCTGTCGACCTGGACACCGGTCGCGCGTGACATCGGGCTGGCCACGGCTCTCTCCGAGCTGGCGCTGCACAGCGTGCGCTACGTGGGCATCGCCGCCACGGACATGAGCGACCTCACGTTCCTCGCGGAGCGCGTCAAGCGCCAGCTGCCAGACGTGCGTCTGTTCACGTTCGCGAACGACGTGTTGTTCGAGCACCCAGACTACGCAACCACGCTCAACGGCATGCTGGTGGTGCATGCCGCGCGCATCGATGGTGACGGTAAAGTGCTGCCGCCGTCCAGACTCACCAACGTACAAACGCGCGAGATGGTGCAAGGGGTGTATCTGGCAGCCCTCGATCTGCTGGAAAATCGCGCCATCCCTCGGGTCATCCCCGAAGTTTCGGTGATCGGTAACGGCAAGGTCTGGGGGATCGCCGGCTGGGTGGGGACTTCAGCACCCGCGCCGGTCGCGCCCCGCGTGTTTTGGTTGCTGGCCGTTTGGCTCGGGTTCTTTGCGTCGGTCAACGGCGCGGCCTACCTGATTCAAAATTTCTCCGTGCGCGCCCGGTCGCATTGGTCGCTGCTGCCGCTGCGCGCGCTGCGCCCGTGCCTGCATGCGGACCTGGCGGCCGCACATTCCGTGCGCACATTTACCTTGCTGCTGGTGTCCTTTACGCCCGCGCTCTTGGTGCTCGAGATTGCAAGCTCCGCGTCTGGCTTCACTTGTCACCGCCTGTGCTTGCTGGGCGGCGTGATCGTGAATGCGCTGGCGCTCTTGGTCGCCTTCATCGAGATGCTGCGCGCATACCTGGTACGGCGCCTGGTGCCGCCCACTGCTTGGGCTTATTTGCTGCTCGCGTTGGTGGTTTCGGTGTTCACGCTCTTGGGCGTGGCTCCCTGGGCGGCGAGCGCGCCAGCGCAGCGCTCGGTGACTCTGGCGAGTGGCGTCTCGCCGGTCCTGCCCGTGCTGCTCGGCGCCGCGCTGCTCTACCTGCTCGTGCTGTGCGGCCTAATCCGCATTCGCCTGCTCGATACGCAGCTACCCGAGGCAGGCTCCGCGATCCCCTTTCATCGCTTGCCGCTGGGCATCGCCCGCGCGCTCGCACTGAGCTCGGCTCCGGCCACCGGGGTCGCAAGCGAGCCGCCCGGCCAAGGCTCCGATCTGCAACGGCTCGAACGTCGCCTCGTGCACTGCCTGCACGATCCCTGGAGCATTGCCCAAGGCTCGGTGTTGATCGCAAGCGCAGCATTCATCGGCGGGTTCGCCTTGCTCTTCGACGCCAAGCCGATGCTGACGCTGGAGGCTTGGAACTGGCACGTGCTGCTGCTGGCGACATTCATGGCCTGCTTGCTGGTGCAGGGCCTCACGTACGTCCAGCTGTGGCTGTACTTCGCGCAACTGCGCATGTTGCTGCAGCGTCTCGCGCGCCACCCACTGGGCGCTGCGCTCAGGCGCATCCCCGGCTCGCTGGTGCGGCCGGTGGAGCAGCAGCTGCTCGCAAGCCGACCCGAAACGCTGGACCTGGCTGTGATCGTCCAGCTGCTCGGCGAGCTCAGCCTGCGGCGGCCCGAGCTTTCGCCCACGGACGATGCACTTTTGCCCGAGCTGCCCAGCCAAGCGGCGCTGCGAACGGCGCACGAAACCGCCCAGAATGCGCTCGCCGCAGAGCTCGGCCGCGTCGCGATTCGACTCGTACCGGAACGCCGCGCGCTGTGCGAACCGCTGTTCTCCGTCGCACACGACCTGTCCTCGAGCCTGTCCGGTGTCTGGCAACACGCGCTGCCGGCCGAAACCCTGAGCGGAGCGCCCAGCTCGGGCTCCGGCTCCGGCTCCGCCGAGACGAGTGCCACTGTGCTCGACGCCTATGCCGGGTCCCTCAGCGGACCGGCGCTCGCCTTCGCGCGTCGGGCGGAGACCTTCATCGCTTCGATCGTCGCGCTGCAGGTACTGCGCTACGTGCGTTACTTTCGCTATTTCGTGGTGGCGCTCTTGGGCTCCGCCGTGCTGTTCGTGTTGATGACCGCCCTGTACGCGTTGCAGCCGCAGCGCCTGATGTTGAATACCGAGCTCGCGGCGACCACGGTGATCGTCGGCACGGTGCTGTGGATGTTCTTCACGCTCGACCGCGACGCCACGTTGAGCGCAATTGCCAACAGCAACGCGGGCGAAGTCACGCTGAACGGCAACTTGATCACGCGCGTGGTCACCTGGGGAGTCCTGCCCATGGTCAGCGCAATTGCCGCTCAATACCCGGAGTTTTCACAATGGGCGTTCGCGGCGGTCGAGCCCCTGGCACACGCGCTGCGCTGAACGATCTGCGGCCCTGAGGCCGGCCAACGGCAGCTCGTCGCACGTCGCTGCAAATCAGCCCGGAGCTAAGCCCTCGACCGGACTTCGGAATTTTCTCGGATTGGCGAGAAGTGCCGCTCATGGCGACAATCGCTCGCCTAATACCGGTGTTGGCTTGCTTGAACTAGGGCGAGAATTCGCTGTCTTGAGCGGAGCTTGATTCGCATGCTAGTAGCCGCTTTCACGCTGCGCTAACTGTGCAGCGTTGTTGCGCGAGATCCAGAGGGGATACTCGCCCAAACTGAGGAGCCAGCCCTTGCACCGTCGACTCGGAGCGTCTGTTGCGATTTTGGTGGCCAGCCTATGCGGCTTGGCCTTGTCGTTGACCCCACGGCTGGCAGCGGCCGCACAGCCCCACCACGGTGGCGAGGCGAATCTCGTACTGCCCGACTTGAGCAGCGTCGAGGTGCTGGGCATGAGTGGTAGCGCCCTGCTTCAGCTCGGCATGGTAGTGGCGGCGCTCGGTTTGGTGTTCGGCGTGGTCACCCTGCTGCAGGTCAAGAACCTGCCCACGCACAGCTCGATGGCCGAGGTCTCGCAGATCATCTGGGAGACCTGCAAAACCTACCTGATCACTCAGGGTAAGTTCATCATGCTGCTGGAGGTGCTGATCGGCACGATCATCGCCATCTACTTCGGTGTCTTGCAGCACATGGCGCCGGTCAAGGTGGCCATGGTGCTGGCCTTCAGCGTGATCGGCATTCTGGGCAGCTATGGGGTCGCCTGGTTCGGCATCCGTATCAATACCTACGCCAATTCGCGCACCGCGTTTGCCAGCCTTCGCGGCAAACCGTACGACGTGTACGCCATCCCGCTCAAATCCGGCATGAGCATCGGCATGCTGCTGATCAGCGTCGAGCTCTTGTTGATGCTGATGATTCTACTGTTCGTGCCTGGTGACTACGCAGGCCCGTGCTTCATCGGCTTCGCCATTGGTGAGTCACTGGGCGCCTCGGCGCTGCGCATCGCCGGCGGCATCTTCACCAAGATCGCCGATATTGGCTCCGATCTGATGAAGATCGTGTTCAAGGTCAAAGAAGACGACGCGCGCAACCCGGGCGTGATCGCCGATTGCACGGGCGACAACGCCGGCGACTCGGTCGGCCCCAGCGCTGACGGCTTCGAAACCTATGGCGTCACTGGCGTTGCGTTGATCTCGTTCATCCTGCTCGCGGTGCACGACGCGCAGACTCAGGTGTTGCTCCTAGTCTGGATTTTCGCGATGCGCATCATGATGGTGGTAGCGAGCGTGGTCTCCTACTTCATCAACGAAGCGATCCAGAAGGTTCTGATCGGCGACAAGAAGAAGATCAACTTCGAGCACCCGCTGACCTGGCTCGTCTGGCTGACCTCGCTGCTGTCGGTTGGCCTCACCTTCCTGGTTTCGTTCGAAGTGCTCGGGGACTTGGGCAACGAGGGCAACCTGTGGTGGGTCCTATCGCTGATCATCAGCTGCGGCACGCTGGCCGGCGCGATCATCCCCGAGTTGATCAAGGTCTTTACCTCGACCGAATCGGCTCACGTGAAGGAAGTCGTCACCTCGTCTCGCGAGGGCGGCGCATCACTGAACGTGCTGTCCGGCTTGGTCGCGGGCAACTACAGCGCCTACTGGATGGGCATCGTGATCACTGCGCTGATGGGCGGCGCCTACTATTTCAGCATGATGGGGCTGGACGAGCTGATGCTCGCGCCGGCCGTGTTCGCCTTCGGCCTGGTCGCGTTCGGCTTCTTGGGCATGGGCCCGGTCACGATCGCCGTCGACTCCTACGGACCGGTGACGGACAACGCGCAATCGGTGTTCGAGCTCTCGCTGATCACCGAGGACAAGGGCGCGGCCGCTGAAATCGAGAAACAGCACGGCTTCAAGGTCGACTTCGAGCGCGCCAAAGAGCTGCTCGAGGAGAACGACGGCGCGGGCAACACCTTCAAGGCCACGGCCAAGCCGGTGTTGATCGGAACTGCAGTGGTGGGCGCGACCACCATGATCTTCTCGATCGTCGTGTTGCTCACCGAGGGCCTGACGACGAACGTCGAGAAGCTCAGCATTCTGCACGCGCCCTTCTTGCTCGGCTTGATCTCGGGCGGCGGCATCATCTTCTGGTTCACCGGCGCGTCCATCCAAGCGGTCGTGGCCGGCTCCTACCAGGCAGTCGAATTCATCAAGAAAAACATGAAGATCGACAGCATGGAGAAGGCGTCCATCGAAGACAGCAAGAAAGTCGTGGAGATCTGCACCCGCTACGCGCAGCGCGGCATGGTCAACATTTTCATGACCGTGTTCTGCGCCACGCTGGCCTTCGCTTGCATGGATCCGTTCTTGTTCATCGGCTACCTCATCTCGCTCGCGCTGTTCGGCTTGTTCCAAGCTCTGTTCTTGGCCAACGCCGGCGGCGCCTGGGACAACGCCAAGAAGATCGTCGAGGTCGAGCTCAAAGAGCGCGGCACGGATCTGCACGCTGCCGCTGTCGTGGGCGACACCGTGGGCGATCCCTTCAAGGATACGTCGTCGGTGGCCATGAACCCGATCATCAAGTTCACCACCTTGTTCGGCTTGCTCGCGGTCGAGCTGGCGATCCAACTCGATCGCCAGACCAGCGCGATCCTGGCCGTGCTGTTCGGGCTCGGAACGATGTTCTTCGTCTGGCGCTCGTTCTACGGCATGCGGATCGCCACCAGCCCGGAAGGCGAACGGCAACGCACCGCAGCGGCTGAAGCTTCGTAACAGCGAGCCTTGTCGCTGAGAAAAGACGGGGAGAGCCGAAAGGGCGCTCCCCGTTTTTCCTTTTTGTGCTGTAGCGGGGGGCCCGGGAAGCGCTAGCCTGCGCTCCATGCACGTCGTAGTCGTGAACGTCCACGTCAAGCCGGAAGCCGTAGACGCGTTCATCGCGGCCACCGCCGACAATCACTCGCATACCCGCAAAGAGCCGGCCAATTTACGTTTCGACCTGCTGCGCCGAAACGACGACCCCAACCGCTTCGTCCTGTACGAGGCTTACTTGGACGAGCAGGCCTTCGCCACGCATCAACAGACCGCCCACTACGCGCGCTGGAAAGAGGCGGTCACGCCGATGATGGCCGAGCCGCGTTCGGCGCAGAAGTGCACGAGCTTGTTTCCCGAGCCTTGGCAATGAGCGTGGCCGGGCCCCGCACTTTCGAATTTTCCCATCGCACACGGCTCGTCCTCGGCTCGGGCGTGTGGCTGAAGGCGCTCGCCGACGCGCGCGTGTTCGGCGAGCAAGTTTTGCTCGTCACCGGCGTGACCTCGCTCACGCGGCTCGGCTTGCAGCCGCTGCTGGAAGCCGAAGCCGAGCGGCTTGGACTTTCGCTGTGTCGTTTCGTCGTACCACGTGAACCAGACGTGGAGCTTGCCGACCAAGCAGCCGCGTTGGCACGCTCGAAGCGCGTGTCGGCAGTGCTCGGGATCGGCGGCGGCAGCACCTTGGACGTGGCCAAGGCCGCGGCCGCGCTGGCCACCAACCCCGGCTCCGCGCGCGACTACCTGGAAGGGTTGCCCGGCCCCGGCCCGCAAGTGTTTGCTTTCGCGCCACTACCGGTGGTGTGCGTGCCCACGACCGCGGGCACGGGCTCGGAAGTGACCAAGAACGCCGTCTTGCAGGTCGCGGACTTGCAGGTCAAGCGCAGCATGCGCTCCGAGCTGCTCTTCCCACACAGCGCGTTCGTCGATCCGCTGCTGTCTGGGCAGGCCCCGCTGCGCGTGCGCGCAGGCACGGGCTTCGACGCGCTGACGCACTTGGTCGAAGCGTTTTGTTCGAGCAATGCCTCGCCGTTGACGGACGCTTGGGCCAAAGATGGCATTTTGCGCGCCGTGCGCGGCCTATCCCGCCTGGCCGACGGCAGCGCCGGCCCAGCGGAGGCGCACGATCTGGCGCTGGCTTCGACGCTCGGAGGGGTGTGCCTGGCCAATGCAGGCCTCGGCGCTGCACACGGCCTGATCGCGCCGCTTGGCGGCTTGTACCCGAACATTCCGCACGGCGCGGGGCTCGCCTGCCTATTGCCCGCAACGCTTGCGATCAATGCCCTCGCCGTCCAGGGCTCGCCCGTGGCGAGCGCTCGCCTGCATGAGCTGTGGCAGCTGCTCGCCGTCGACACAGCCGACGCAGCCGTACGACTCCTGACCGATCTGCGCGTCGCGCTCGGACTGCCAGGGCTAGCGAGTTATGCCTCGGTCGACGTCGAACGTGTGATCAAGAGCCCCAGCGGCAGCTTGAAGACCAACCCAGTCCCGCTCGGCGAAAGCGAGCTGCGTGCACTGCTCGAGCTCGCGCTGAACGCTTCCTGAGCGCATGCCACGCTGGCTGACCTTCACGTTTCTGCTGGGCGCTGCCTGTGGTCGGACTCCCCAGCCACCCGCAGAGGAGCGCCCGGCCCATTTGATTTCGGGGGCGCCGAAACCGGCTGCGAGTAGCGCACCGTTGGGCAGCCCGGCCGATCTTCCCGGGAAAAAGGCCGGCCACGGCGCCGCAATCAAGCACGTG